>Ga0326597_10001458_pt1 | contig 38309 bp, 43 predicted proteins | sample RVTome_12_FD_203789 | JGI IMG/M metagenome (GOLD analysis project Ga0326597, IMG submission 203789) | Soil microbial communities from uranium-contaminated site in the Upper Colorado River Basin, Wyoming, United States - RVT100D185 | ecosystem: Environmental > Terrestrial > Soil > Contaminated >... | reverse complement strand
GCTGGTTGAAGACGTCGCAGGCCAGGCCCTCGAGGCCCCGGTTGACGCCGGCCACGCGGGCGGCGGCGTCCTCGGCGCAGGCGCAGCGCCAGAGGATGGTCGTCTCCGGGTACTCGCCGATGTAGCCGCCGAGGTGCTCGAGTAGGCGGATGTAGATCTCGACGTGGCGGGACTCGTCCCAGACCTGGCGCGCCATGTCCATGGTGAACTCCCACGGCGCCTCCGGAAAGTCGTAGACGCTGCGGCCGGCGCCCTCCATGGCCTGCATCTCGCCGACCATGATGCCGTGGGCCCGCTCCTTGATCGACTCGCGGCTCGTCAGCTCGGGGAAGGGCGTCAGGCCCTGGGAGACCTTGCTCTCCGCGACCTCGCGGGCCCGCATGCGTACGAAACGGTCCTCGCGGGCCAGCTTGTCATACGCGATCTGACGCTCCATCGTGCCTCCCGGCGCTCAATGAACCGCTGTTCAGCGAGAGTCTAGCCGAACCCGCAGACGAAGGCAAATCGACGGCTTACACGCGTTCCTTGAACTCCTTGCCGAGGAGACCTTCGGGGCGGATGAGCAGGACCACGATGATGATCACGAAGGCGAGGGTGTTCTTGAACTGGATGGTCAGGTAAGCCCCCGTCAGGCTCTCGGCCACGCCGAGAATGAGCGCGCCCAGGACGGCGCCGGGCAGGCTGTTGAGACCACCCAGCACCGCGGCGGCAAAACCCTTCAGGAACGGGTCGAGCATGAAGAACGGGTCGAGCAGGAGCGCAGGCGCGAGAAAGATACCCGCCACGACGCCGAGGGCGGACGCCACCCCCCAGGAAACGGACAGGACCATCCGGGTCGGAATGCCGAGAGTCTGGGCGGCCATGACGTTCTCGGAGGTCGCGCGCATGGCCAGGCCGAGCCGCGTCCTCTGGACGAGGAAATAGAGCAGCAGGCTTCCGATGAGCCCCGCGGCCATCGTCGCCAGCGACAGCTGGCTCACCACTACCGTCCCCATCTTGTACGTCTTGGTGTCGGAGATCGGAAAGGGCAGCGAGACGGGCTCGGCGCCCCACTTCCAGACCACCAGCCCCTGGATGATGAGCGCCAGCCCCAGGGTCAGGATGATCATGCCGAGGAGATTCGCCCCCCGCCGCTGCGCATTCACCAGCACGACGAAGTAGAAGGTGATACCCACTGCCGCGCCGGCCGCCAGCGAGAGCACCAGCGCCACCGGGAAGGAGAACTTGTCGGAGAGCAGCGAGAACGCGACGAAGGTCCCGAGCGTCGCAACGTCGCCGTGCGCGAAATTCAGCACGCGCGTCGAGCGGTAGATGAGCACGACGCCGAGCGCCACGAGCGCGTAGAGGCTCCCCGCGGAGAGGCCGGTCAGCGAGTACTGGAGGACCTTGTCCACGCGCCTACCTGAATGGCCAGAGCTGGAAATACAGGCGGGTCTTGAGCCAGCGGCCGAAGAGACCGAGCGGCTCGAAGATCAGCACGATCAGGATGGTCAGGCCGAAGACAACCGGCACGAATTCGCGGAAGTTGGAGAGCACCTTGGGCACCAGCGTGACGAAAGCCGCGCCGAGGATGGCGCCCTCGATCGATGCGACGCCGCCGATGATGACGGCCACGAACAGGGTGATGGACTCGGAGATGTTGAAGATCTGCGGCTCGATGTGCCCCAAGACCTGGGCGTAGAGGGCGCCGTGGACGCCCGTGTAGAAGGAGGAGATGGCGAAGGCCAGGAGCTTGTAGCGCGTCAGGTTGACGCCGTTGACCTCCGCCGCGATGTCCGAGTCGCGGATGGCGATGAACGCGCGGCCGACGTAGGACGAGATCAGGTTGTAGGTGGCGAGCGTGAAGAGGACGAGCAGGAGGATGTAGAGGTAGTACTCGTACCGCGTGGTCGACATCCCGAGCATCGGCTTGAGCTTGGCGATGGCCAGCCCCGAGCGTCCGCCCGAGAGCACCTCCCAGTTGACGAACACCTGGTAGACCGCCACGCCGAAGCCGAGCGTCGCGATGGCCAGATACGGCCCCTTCAGCCGGAGCGACGGAAAGCCGACCAGCACGCCGGCGATCGCCGCAGCGAGGCCGGCGCCGAGCAGGGCGACCGGGAAGGGTGTGCCCCAGATCCGCAGGTGGCCGAAGCCGAAGGCGCCGATGGCGAGGAAGCCCGCCTGGCCGAACGAGATCTGCCCCGTGTATCCGATGAGGATGTTCTGGCCCATGACGCCGATGGAGTACAGCGCCACGAGCGTCGCCAGGAAGACCATCCAGTCGGGCGCCACCAGCGGGAACAGCGCGAGCCCCAGGAGCAGGAGCCCCAGGAGGGTCCGGGTGACGCGCTTGCGCGCGAAACGGAGGTCTTCGGCATACGACTCGACCAGGTCCATGCTTACGTGTAGAGGCTCTCGATGAGACCGCCGTAGCGCGTCTCGAGCGAGCGGCGCTTGACCTTCTTGGTCGGCGTCACGTCCCCCTCCTCCTCGTAGAAGCGCCGGGGCAGGAGCGCGACCTTTTTGATCCCCTCGACCTGCGACAGCGTCCTGTTGACCTTGTCCACCTCGCCCTCGATGAGCCGGACAATCTCCGGGCTCTGCGTCAGGTCCTGGAAGGTCGTGAACGGGACGCGCTGGTCCTGGGCGAACTTGGTGACGTTGTCCTCCTCGATGAGGATCAGGGCGACCAGGTACTTGCGCCGGTCGCCGATCACCACCGCGTCCTGGATGTACGGGCTGAACTTGAGCTTGTTTTCGATGTAGGCCGGCGTGATGTTCTTGCCGCCCGCCGTGATGATGATGTCCTTCTTGCGGTCCATGATCTTGAGGTAACCGTCGTCCCAGGCGCCCACGTCGCCCGTGTGGAGCCACCCGTCCCGGTCTATGGTCTCCGCCGTCAGGTCGGGCTCCTTGAAGTAACCCTTGAAGACGTGCGGTCCCCGCGTGAGGATCTCGCCGTCCTCCTCCAGCCTGACCTCGACGCCCGGCAGCGGGATGCCCACGGTCCCGACCCGGGGCCGGGCGACGGGGTTGATCGAGATGACCCCCGTGGATTCCGTCATTCCGTATCCCTCAATCAGCGGGATGCCGAGGGCGTGGTAGAACTCGAAGAGCTCGGGAGAGGCCGGCGCCGCGCCGCAAAGGGCGAGTCGGATCCTGTCGAAGCCGAGCCGGCGCTTCAAGTGGGCGAGCACCAGCCAGTAGGCCACGGCGTAGAGTGCCCGGAGCCCGAGGGGCGCGCCGCCAGGCTCGTACTTGACGCGCGCGTAGCGGCGGCCGACACGGACGGCCCAGCGGTAGAGTGTCCGCTTGACCCAGGTTGAGTCGTCCATCCTGAGGTCGACCGTCGAGGCCAGTTTCTCCCAGATGCGCGGCACGCTGCCGAAGTAGGTCGGCGAGATCTCCCGCACGTTCTGGAAGAGCGTGTCCATGCTCTCGACGAAGTTGACGACGTAGCCGGCGCGCACGCCTCCGAAGACCGAGATCAGGTTCTCGTAGACGTGGGCGAACGGGAGATACGAGACGACTTCGTCGTCCTCGGTAACCGGATTGATCTGCTGGGCCGACGCCGTACCCCACAGGATCGAGGCGTGGGACAGCATGGCGCCCTTGGGCGGTCCCGTCGTCCCCGAGGTGTAGATGATCATGGCCGTGTCGCCGGGCTCTCCCTGCTCGCGGCGCTCTTCGACGGCGCTCGGATGGGCGTCGGCGAAGGCCCTCCCCTGCTTGAGGAAGTCGTCGAAGAAGATCACCCGGTCGTCGGCGAAGCCCCAGAGCCCCTTGGCGTCCCAGACGACGACGCGCTCGGCTCGGGTCTCGCCGACGACCGGGAGCACCTTGTCGAGCTGCTCCTCGTTGTCGACGAAAAGGAGGCGTGCCCCGGAATGGTTGAGCAGGTACTTGATCTGCTCGGGCGCGGACGTCGGGTAGATGCCGCAGGTGGCCCCGCCCGCCGTCTGGACGCCCAGGTGGCAGTAGAGCCACTCGGGACGGTTCTCACCGAGCACCGCCACGTTCTCCTGGCGCTCGAGCCCGAAGGCCAGGAGCGCCGCGGCGACGCGGTCGACTTCCTCGCCGTACTGGCGCCAGGTGACCCGGTGCCAGATGCCGTAGTCCTTGAAGCGGATGGCCAGGCGGTCCCCCAGCCGGCCAACCTGCTGGGCGAAGAGCTGGGGCAGCGTTCGAGGCGCGCTCATTACCATCTCCTCCGTTTTCGGTAGAGCCGCCATCCCTTGGGCGAGGCGTCCGCGACGCCGACGCCCAGGTACACCTCGCGCACGTCCTCGTTGGCCCCGAGCTCGGCCGACGTTCCCTCGAGCACGACGCGGCCCGCCTCGAAGATGGCGCCGCGCTTGGCCACGCGGAGCGCCAGCCGGGCGTTCTGCTCCACGAGCAGGATGGTGGTGCCGGTGCGGCTGATGGTGCCAAGCGCATCGTAGACGGACTTCGCCACCCGCGGAGCGAGCCCCAGCGAGGGCTCGTCGAGCATCAGGAGCCGCGGGCGCCTCAACATCGCTCGCCCGAGCGCCAGCATCTGCTGCTCGCCTCCAGAGAGCGTCTCCGCCTCCTGCTCCGCCCGCTCCTTCAGGATCGGGAACATGCCGTAGACGAAGTCGAGGTCCTTCTTGACGCTATCGTCTCGCCGGCCCCACAGGCCCAGATCGAGATTCTCCTCCACGCTGAGCTCGCGGAAGAGTCCGCGGTCCTCGGGCACGTAGACGATGCCGAGGCGCGCGACGGCCTCGGGCTGCCAGCCGTCGATGCGCCGGCCGGCAAAGTGAATCTCACCCTTCTTGGGCTGATCCTTGAGCAGGCCTGCGATGGTTCTCAACAGGGTCGTCTTGCCGGCGCCGTTCGGGCCCAGCACCGTGAAGATCTCCCCTTCCTCGATCTCGAGCGAGACACCGAAAAGGGCGTAGATCCTGTCGAAATACAGGGTCTCGATGCTGGAGACGCGGAGCAGCGCCGTCATTCGCCGAGGTACGCCTTGATCACGTCGGGGTGGCGCTGGACCTCCGCCGGGGAGCCTTCCGCTATTTTCACGCCGTGATCGAGGGCGACCATCCTGGTGGCGAGCCGTGAGGCGATGCGCAGGTCGTGCTCGACCAGGAGAACGGTGATCGCGAAGCGCCCGCGGATTTCGTGGATCCAGTACGCGAACTCGTCCTTCTCCTCCTGGTTCAGCCCGGAGACCGGCTCGTCGAGCAGCAGGAGCCTGGGCTCCGTCGCCAGCGCCCGGCCCATCTCGACCCGTTTCTGGAGGCCGTAGGAGCAGTCGGCGACGCGGCTCTTTCGGACCACTTCCAGGTTCAGGAACTCGATGATCTCCTCGCAGCGGCGCCTGTGCCGGATCTCCTCGCCCCGGAGCCGCAGCAGCACCGCCGCGAAGTTCTTCCTGAAATGCAGGTGCCGGCCGACCATGATGTTGTCGAGCACGGTCATGTTGTGGAAAAGGCGCAGGTTCTGGAAGGTCCGGGCGATGCCCCGCCGCGTGACCTCGTCGGGCGAGAGCCCGAGGATCGACTCCCCGCGCAGACGGATGGCACCGGCGGTCGGACGGTAGATGCCGGTGACGCAGTTGAAGAGGGACGTCTTGCCTGAGCCGTTCGGGCCGATCACGGCGAGGGTCTCGCCATCAGCGATGGCCACCCCCACGCCCTGGAGAGCCCGGATGCCGCCGAACTGGAGCGAGAGGTCCCGGACCTCGAGCAGGTCCGCCATCCTTAGAAGAGCGGCTTGAAGACCTGGTAGGGCGCGACCTGGACGTAGGAGAGATCGGCCGCCTTCTGGGCGCGCATGAGCCGGACGGCGTTCAAGCCGTGGTGGCGATCCGGCCCGAATCTGATAGGCGCGGAGAGCCCGAGCACCGTGAAGTTGCGGATGCCCTCCATCGCCTCGATGAAACCGTCGCGCGTGAGGTTGCGGCCGGCTTTCTTGAGCCCCTCCACGGCGATGATCATGTTGGCCGCGCCGGCGAGCGCGGTCCCTTCCCGGCCCTGGAGCTTGGGCTCGTACTTGAGCAAGATGTCGAGCACGGCCTTGGGCGGGGTGAGACCGATCACGATCTCCGTGTCCGTCACGCCGGGCGCCTTGGGCCGGGCCGGAGCCGGCCCGGCCGTCAGCGCAAGGGCCGCGAGCGTGACGATGCCGGCGCGGACGAGGCCCGTCATCAGAAGTGGGGCTTGAAGACCTGCCACGGGAGCACTTCCACGTACGAGTTGTCGGCGGCCTTGTTGGCGCGCAGGAGGCGCACGGAGTTGAGACCGTGTCGCTGGTTCGGACCGAAGGTGATGGGCGCCGTGAGACCCATGGTCGTGAAGCCCTTGATGCCCTCCATCGCCTCGACGTACGCCTCCCGCGAGAGGTTGCGCCCCGCCTTCTTGAGCCCTTCCACCGCGATGATGATCCCCACTGCCCCGGCCAGCGCCGTGTTCTCCTTGCCGACGAGCTTGGGCTCGTACTTTGTCAGGATGTCCACGATGGCCTTGCCGGCCGGCTCGGCGGCCGCGGCGTTCAACCCCGCGAAGTGCGCGCCCTCCCACAGCTCGCCCAGGAGCTTGTACATGATCGTGTAGTCGCCGAGCGGGAAGGAGGCGACGATCTTCGGCCGGTAGCCCGCCTTGGCCATCTCCTTGACGACGTTGGCGCCGTGGGTGATCGTCGAGTAGATGATGACGGCGTCGGCGCCCGACTCCTTGAGCTTGAGCGCGTGCGTGCCGAGCTCCCGGTCGGTCACCTCGTACGACACCGCGCCGGCGAGACTGCCCTTGCCGCCGAGCCCCTTGATCCCACGGTTGACGCCTTCGAGCCCGCCCTTGCCGTAGTCGTCGTTCTGGTAGAAAACGGCGACCTTCTTGGCGCCAAGGCGCTCGACCGATTGCTTGACGAGGAACTCGCCCTCGTCGTTGTAATCTGGGTAGTTCACGAAGACGTAGCGGAGCTTGCCCTTCGGCTGCTTCGCCCAGATGGCGGGGTTGCCGTAGGGGTTGACCGTCAGGAGCTTGTAGTCGGCGACGTCGTCCTTGGCGGCGTTCAGCACGGCGGAGCCGAGAAGGCCCACGTTCAGGAACACCGAGTCCTTCATCTCCTTGAGATTGGCGACGGCGCGGCCCGGGTTGTAGCCGTCGTCCTTCAGCTCGACCTTGATCTTCCGGCCGTGGATGCCCCCCTGGTCGTTGAGGTAGCGGGTCCACGCTTCCATGGCGACGGCCGTGTTGCCCCAGGCGGCCGCTGGACCCGACAGCGGTGTGGTCAGGCCGATCGCGATCTCGGTGTCGGTGACGCCGGGTGACCTGCCTTGTGCCTGCGCCGGCCCGGCGGCGATTGCGACGGCGAGCAGTGCGATGGCGAGGGTCTTGAGTCTCATGAGCGAGCCTCCTCGATTCGCGGGCTGAGTGCGTCCTGCGTACGCGGGTGAACTGTGGAAAAGTGAGGCGAGTATAGGAATCGACCCTGGCAAAGTCAACGGCCTTGCCCTTCCGGCGGCTCCTCCCGCCCTCGGCGCCGGCGGCCCATCAGGCTGGCCGGTCGTACGGCCGTTTCGCCGAAGCGGTCCGCGAGGCGGTCAAGCGCCCGGGCCAATCGCTCCCTACGCAGTGCGTCAGACTCAAGGAGCGAGAGCTGCCCCTCTCCCGCACGCCCAAGGCCGGACACCAAGAGACCAATGAGCCTCACGGCTTGCGCGAGCCTCACGCGGCCGAAGAGGGCGTCCACCCGCCGGAAGATGGCCAGGCCGTCCTGCGTCGGATCGTCCGTGTGGGCGCGGGTTATGGTCGAGAAGTCCGCGAAGCGGAGCTTGAGCGTCACCGTCCGGCCCGCAAAACCCTCGGCCCGGAGCTCCCGCGCGACCCGCTCGCTCTGCCCGCGCAGGGTCGCCCGTAGAAGGTCTACGTCGCGGGTGTCGCTCTCGAAGGTCTCCTCGGCTCCCATCGACTTGGGCGGCGCGTCGGGCTCCACGACGCGGTCGTCGAGGCCGCGCGCCAGCGCCAGAAGACCGGGGCCGTGCTTGCCAAAGCGGGCCCGGAGGTTCGCAGCAGGCGTCAGCGCGAGCTGCCCGATGGTGCGGATGCCCATGGCCTCGAGCTCCGCTCCCGTCACCCTGCCCACGCCCCAGAGCCGGGAGACCGGCAGCGATGCCAGGAACTCCGCCTCGCCGCCGGGCTCGACCACGACGAGGCCGTCGGGCTTGCGCAGATCGGAGGCGACCTTGGCGACGAACTTGTTCGACGCCACACCCACGGAGGCCTGAAGGCTCACCCGCGCCCTGATCTGCGCCTTGATCTCACGCGCGATGACCGCGCCATCGCCGTGGAGCGCGCGGCTCGCGGTGACGTCGAGGAACGCCTCGTCGATGGACAGTGGCTCGATCAGCGGCGTGAAGCCCGCGAGAACGGCCATGATCTCGCGCGAGACGCCCGCATACTTGTCCATGTCCACGGGAAGGAAGACGCCCTCGGGGCAGAGGCGGAACGCGCGACCGATGGGCATGGCGGAGTGGACACCGAAGCGGCGCGCCTCGTAGGACGCTGCGGACACGACGCCGCGTCCTCGCGGGTCGGCGCCGACGATGACGGGGCGGCCCCGGGCCTCCGGCCGGTCGCGCTGCTCTATGGACGCGTAGAACGCGTCCATGTCTACATGGACGATCGTTCGGCGCGCGACCTCCTGACCCACGGCAGGACTACGCGGCGGGCCCCGCGAGACCGATACTCGGCGCCACCGCAACCAGGGCGCCGATCACGAACCCGATATGCTCGTCGAGCTCCGCCCCCAGCTCCTCGGCGCCCCGGTAGACGTCCTGGCGGTTGACCGTGCGGGCGAAGCCCTTGTCCTTGAGCTTCTTCTTGACCGAGCCCGGCTCCAGCCCCGCGATGGCCCGTCCGGGGCGCACCAGCGCGCATGCGGTGATGAAGCCGGACAGCTCGTCGCAGGCGTAGAGCCCGCGGTCGAGAAGGGAGACCCGCGGGTACCCAGAGTAGTCGGCGTGGGCGAGGACGGCGTGGACGACGGGGGCCGGCACGCCCCGCGCCAGCAGAATCTCGGCGCCCTTCATCGGATGCCGCGGCGCGGCCGGGTGCACCTCGTAGTCGAAGTCGTGGAGGATACCGGCTGCGCCCCAGGTCTCGGGGTCCTGCCCGTAGCGCAATGCGTAGGCGCGCATCGCGGCCTCAACGGCCAACGCGTGCTTCCGGAGGCTATCGGACTGGGTGAACTCGGTCAGCAGGATCCAGGCACGGTCGCGGTGCATCAGGCCCGGCTACGCGTGCGCCATTTGTCTATCGACTTCTTGGAAAAGACCCACTGACCGTCCTGCTCGAGCGCCGGGATGCGCCGTTCAGCCGCCATACGCTTGAGCGTCTCGGCATCCATGGATAGATACGTCGACGCCTCCGTGACTGTCATGGTGTCCTTGGGGATCACGTCCCTGACGCCTCCTTGAGTGATTTCTTGAGCGACTCGACCTCGCCCTCGAGGGCGCGGATCCTGTCTAGGAGCTGCTCGAGCGCGCGCGCCACGGGGTCGGGCAGGTCGCTCTGGTTCAGGTCGATGCCGCCTACCCGCTCCCCGTCGCGGAATGTTACCCGACCCGGCACGCCCACGACAACGGAGTTCGCCGGCACCTCGCGCACCACCACCGACCCGGCCCCGATCCGGCTCCCGCTGCCGATGGTGAAACCGCCGATGATCTTGGCCCCAGCCCCGACGACCACGTTGTCGCCCAGCGTCGGGTGGCGCTTCTCGCGCTTGAGGCTGGTGCCGCCGAGCGTGACACCTTGGAGCAGCGTGACGTTTTCGCCGACCTCGGAAGTCTCGCCGATGACGACGCCCATGCCGTGATCGATGAAGAGCCCCGGCCCGAGGCGCGCTGCGGGGTGGATCTCGATGCCCGTCATGAATCGGCTCACATGGGACACCCAGCGGGCCAGGGTCAGCCAGCCTGCGCCCCAGAGCGCGTGGCCGATGCGATGGAACCAGATCGCGTGCACGCCGGGGTAGCAGAGCACCACTTCGAGGGCAGATCGCGCCGCCGGGTCCCGCTCCCTCACGGTCCGCACATCCCGCCGCACCCGGTCGAACATGACGGCCTCTAGTGTACCCTGCGCCTCGCCATCGCGTCGCGTGCCGCCGCGCGGAGGGCCAGGGCTACGACTTCCGCCGCGTGGCGGCGCTCGGGCGGCAGGCCGCCCACCGCCGCCTCGATCCGCCCTTCCTCGATCTCCGCCAGCGCCTCGACCCTGGTCCCCATCGCCACCTCGGTGCCGGCGCTGCACGCGGCCAGGGTCGGCCCGCAGCCGTAGGCCTGGAAGCGGGCCTCCTCGACCCGTCCGTCGCGCACGCGCAGGTAGAAGCGTGCGAGGTCCATGCACTGCGCGTACTCGCCCTCGCCCACCCCGTCCGGCTCCCGCATCATCCCCGAGTTGCGCGGGTTCCGGAAGTGGTCGATGAGCGTGTCGCTGTAGCGCACTAGGCCTTGGCTGCGCCCGCTACCGGCGACTGCGTCTTGAGCTTCGCCACCAGCGACACGACGCTCTCGATGACGTACTCGATGTCCTCGGCAGTCGTGCCGCGTCCGAGCGAGCAGCGCACCGAGCCCATGGCCCAGTCGAGGGGCAACCCCATGGCCACCAGGACGTAGGACGGCTCGACATTGCCCGAGGTGCACGCGGAGCCGGCCGAGACCCCGATGCCCTTGAGGTCGAGACCCAGGACGATGGACTCGGACTCGATGTTGCGGAAGCACACGTTGCACGTGCCCGGGAGCCGCTCGGTCGGGTGCCCGTTGAGGCGCACCCCCTCCACTCCTGCCCGCACACCTTCCCAGAGCCGGTCACGCAGCGCGGTCAGACGGGCGCCCTCCACGGCCATGTCGCGGCTGCGGATCTCGACGGCCTTGCCCAGGCCCACGATGCCCGCCACGTTCTCCGTGCCGGCCCGGCGGCGCCGCTCGTGCTCGCCGCCGTGCTGGATCGAGGCCATCTTGGTGCCTTTGCGGATAAACAGGCCCGCGACTCCCTTCGGACCGTAGATCTTGTGGCCGGAGAAGGAAAGCAGGTCTATGCCGAAGGCGTCCACGTCGATCGGCACCTTGCCGAATGTCTGGACGCCGTCCACGTGGAGCGGCACGCCCGCTTCGCGCGTGATGCGGCCGATCTCCCGGATCGGCTGGAGCGTGCCGACCTCGGAGTTGGCGCCCATCAGCGACACGAGGATCGTGTCGGCCCGGAGGACCTTGCGAAGGTCGTCGGGGTTCACCATGCCGTAGGCGTCCACGGGAAGGTAGGTCGCCGTGAAACCCTGCTCTTCAAGGGTCTGGACGGTTCGAAGCACCGCATGGTGCTCGATCTGGGAGGTGATGATGTGGCCCGAACCCCGCGCGACCGCCAGCCCCTTGATGCCGAGGTTGTCGGACTCGGTGCCGCCGGAGGTGAAGACGATTTCGTCCTTGGACACCTTGAGGAAGTCCGCGATCTGCTCGCGAGCCGTATCCATGCCGTCGCGCGCCTCGCGGCCGAAGCCGTGGACGCTCGAGGGGTTGCCGTAACGCTCGCTGAAGTACGGGAGCATGGCCTGGAGCACCTCGGGGTGCACCGGAGTCGATGCGTTGTGATCGAGATAAACCCTGCGGTTCATTGACGCTCCTCTCTCTGGGTGCTACGCTCGGCCCCGTCATGGAGTTGACGAAGCGGAAGCTCGGTCTCATGGTGTCGACGGCGCCTGAGCATCCGAACCTCGACACGGCCGTCGGGCTCGGCCGCGCGGCGCTCGCCCGCGGCGCCGAGGTGTACCTCTACTTGATCGATGACGGCGTCGCCGGAGTCGAGGACCAGCGCGTGCAGGCCCTGGCCCATCGAGGCGCGAAGCTCTTCGTCTGCGCCTACGGCTGCCAGAAGCGTCGCCTGCCACTGTCCGACAAGGCGACCAACTGCGGTCTCGTCGTGCTGACGGACATCGTCAACGCCACCGACCGCTTTCTCGCGCTCAACTAGCGTGGCGGACCGGCAGTCGGTTCTCGTCCTGATCTCAGAAGACCCTCGTGCCTCCCACCGCGCGAACGAGGCCATGCGCATCGCGCTGGGCATCGTCGCCGGCGAAACGCCCGTGGACATCGTGCTGACCGGCCCGGCCGTCCACCTCCTCGACGACGACACGGACGACCTCGTGGACGGCGACGACATCGCGAAGTTCCGCGGCGCTCTCAAGAAGCTCGGCGTCCCCTTCCGGATCGAGGAGGGCGCGCGGCCGGCCGGCCCGTCCTGGAACGCCGACGGGCATCCGGTGGCGCTCATCACGCCGGCCGGTATCGCCGCGCTCGTAGCCAATGCCACGCGCTTTCTCATGTTCTGATGCCCAGCTTCCTGCATCTCGTCAAGGGCGACTCGCCGCCCGTTGCCAGCGCCGTGATCGAGCGGAACGTGCGAGAGCCTGGTGCCCATGTGACCGTCGTGCTGCTCGACGGGGCGCCCGAAGCCCTGCCCGCCGGCGCCGCGGTCAAGCGCCTCGGCTCCGATCTCGACTACGATGCGCTGCTCGATCTGATCTTCGAAAGCGACCATGTCGTGGCCTGGTAGCTACCTGTCCTGGTACTCTTCGTGCCATTTCATCTGAATCTTCTCCAAGAGCCCCTCGTTGGAGCCCTTCGGATCGTCACTGAAGCCCGGCAGCGCGACCACCCACTTGTGGAGGTCCGTGAAGCGCACCGTGAGCGGGTCCACTTCCGGATACGCTTCCATGAGGGCCAGCGCAATGTCCTCCGCGTCTTTCCAGGTCATACGCATCCCCTTGGCCACGTCATCCCGACCCCCGTCACTTCGGAATCTCCACGACGACATCGCCGCGCACGATCGCCTGACAGCCGAGCCGCGAGTGCAGCGTGAGTCCTTCCGCCGTATCCAGGCGGTCCTCCTCGTCCTGCTCCATGGGCGAGAGGTTCTGCTCCCCTTCGCGCACGATGACGTGGCAGGTGGTGCAGGCGCAGCTGCCGCCGCAATTGTGCTCGAGACGGACGCCGTTGGCCAGCGCGATATCGAGCAGCGAGCCCGGTCTGCCGTGATCGGCCAGCGGGTACTTCGCATCGTCCGCCGCGATCGTGACGTTGAGCGGCAGGAACGTGACCTTGTGGGTGGCCATCACTTCTGCTCCAGGATCTGGTCCGCACGCTTCGAGGTGACGGCTCCCCGGATGGCGGCGTCCATCATCGCTTCGGCCAGCGGCTCCGTCGCCTTGTTGAGATCGATCGTCCGCTCCCTGATGGCATCTCGGTCGGACCCACACTCGACGGCCAGCAGCGCGTCGACGGCGGCGGCGATCGTGTGCAGCTCCTCGGGACTGACCAGGTGGCCGCCCTGCTTGAGCGCCCGCCTGACGTGGTTCATCACGGTTTCGGCCTCGGTCTTGGTCTCGATCAGGAGCCGCGCGTTGACGTCCGCCTCGGCGTACGTGAAGGAGTCCTCCACCATCTGCGCCACCTGAGCTTCGCTCAGCCCGTACGCCGGCTTGACCTCGATGGACGCCGCCTTGCCGCTCCGGAGCTCCCTGGCCTGGACCTGCAGGATGCCGTTGGCATCGATCAGGAAGGTCACCTCGATCTTGGGCATCCCCGCGGGCATGGGGTCGACGCCTTCGAGCACGAAGCGCGCGAGCGAACGGTTGTCCTTGGCCAGCTCGCGCTCCCCCTGCAGCACGTGCATGTCGACAGCCGTCTGGCCGTCCACCGAGGTGGTGAAGTACTCCTTGGCCATCGTGGGAATGGTCGTATTGCGCGGGATCAGCACGCTGACGATGCCCCCGAGCGTCTCGATCCCGAGCGACAGCGGCGTCACGTCGAGCAGCAGCATGTGGGTGATACCGCCGGCCAGGATCTGGGCCTGGACCGCCGCACCCAGCGCGACGACCTCGTCCGGGTTGAGCTGGCTGTGGGGCGACTTGCCGAAGAGCTCGCCCACACGCTGCCGCACCAGCGGCACGCGGGTCGACCCGCCGACCAGCACGATCTCGTCGATGGCATCCGTCGCGAGGCCTGCGTCCTTGAGCGCCATCCGGCAGGGGTCGAGCGTCGCGTCCACGAGGGAGCCGATCAGGCCTTCGAGCTCGCCGCGCGTGATCTCGCGCCGGTAGGTGAAGCGCTCGAACGGGATGGTCAGCGCCGTCCGCTCCTCGGAAGAGAGCCGGCACTTCGCGGCCTCGGCGCCGAGTCTCAGCTCCTGAAGCGCCTCCGGATCCTTCGAAAGGTCGGCGCCGTGGGCCGCGCGGATGTCCTCGAGAAGCCACTGAACCACCGCGCGGTCGAAGTCGTCGCCGCCGAGATGCGTGTTGCCGTTGGTGGCGAGGACCTCGAAGACGCCGTCCTTGACCCGGAGGATGGAGATGTCGAAGGTGCCGCCGCCCAGGTCGTAGACGGCGATCACGCCCTGGGCGAGCTTCTGGAGCCCGTAGGCGAGCGAGGCGGCCGTCGGCTCGTTGACGATGCGCAGCACCTCGAGCCCGGCGATGCGGCCGGCATCCTTGGTCGCCTGGCGCTGGGCGTCGTTGAAATAAGCCGGCACCGTGATGACGGCCCGCTCGACGGGCTCGCCCAGGTGGGCCTCCGCCTGCAGCTTGAGCGCAAGCAGGATCTGGGCCGAGATCTCGGGCGGCGTCACCTCGCGGTCCCCCGCGCGGATCCGGACCACTTCTGCGCTGGGGACGATCTCGAAGGGGACGTGGCGCACCTCCTCGCGAACGTCCTCCCAGCCGCGCCCCATGAAACGCTTGACGGAATAGACGGTGCGGGCGGGATTACGGGCGAGCTGGCGCCGCGCCGCCTCGCCGACCACGACGCCGGCCGGCGTGTACGCGACGATCGAGGGCAGAAGCCGCCGCCCCTCAGCGTCCGGGATGACCCGCGGGACGCCGGCCCCGTCCACGTAGGCGACGAGGCTGTTGGTGGTCCCGAGGTCAATGCCGACGATGCGCGACATGGCTCCCTTCGTCCTCTCCGAGCGCCTGGGTGAGATCGTCGATCACGGTGCTGAGGTAGGCGCGGGCGGCCAGACGCTGCTTGAAGCGCCCGAGCAGCGGTTCGCGGGCCTGACCTGCGTCCACGGCCGCGTCCCACTCCGTCGCGCCCGCGATCAAGGCAGCCTCTTCGGCCCGGCGGCGGTCCTCGAGCCGCTGCCTCTCGCTGCGCAGGCGCCCCATCGTCTCCGCCGTCAGCCCGCCGGACGTGGCCTCCTCCAGCGCTTCCTGGACCTCGAGCATCTCCGCGAGGAGATTCCTGGGTACCTCGGGCTTCACCGTCGTCTCCTCCCGCAGTTCGCGTCCCTCTTCGAGCGCGATCAGGTACTCGACGCGAGCCACCGGGTCACGGAGCGTCCGGTACGCTCGGTTGACGAGCGCGGAAGCCTCGAGCGCCTGCGCCTGGGCCTCTGCGCCCGCCCCCTGGTGGAAGTCGGGGTGGTGCCGTCGGGACAGCTCGTAGAAGCGGCGCTGCAGGGCGTCCAGGTCGACCTGGAGCTTGCGCGGCAGCCCGAACACCCCGAAATAGTCGGACATCATCTCCTCGAATCCCGGTGTCCCCGCAAAATGAGAACGGGCCCGTCGGGGCCCGTTCAGGATCTCATCGTTGTCCGTCCGTCCCGCGCCCCGCTATCCCACGGCCCTGTCCTATGCCGTGAAAGACGTCCCGCAGCCGCAGCTCGACTTGGCCTGCGGGTTGATGAACGTGAAGCCCCCCTGCAGGCCCTCGGTGACGTAGTCGAGCGTGGTGCCGTTCAGGTAGAGATAGCTCTTGGCATCGCAGACGACGGTCACCCCATCCACCTCGAACTTCTTGTCGTGCGGCCCAAGCTCGGAGTCGAACTCGAGGGAATACGACAGCCCCGAGCAGCCCCCGCCCTTCACGCCCATGCGCAGGAAGACGCCCTGGAGCTTCTGCTCCTCCAGGATCTTCTTGACGTGCTTGCTCGCCGTCTCCGTCAGTGCCAGTGCCATCGGTCCTTGACCTCCCTGTCCTTAGGATGCGCCGCCCGGGGCGTGCGTCTCCGCCGCCGTCCACTTTTCCTTGTAGTCCCGGAGCGCGGCCTTGATGGCGTCCTCGGCCAGGACCGAGCAGTGAATCTTCACCGGCGGCAGCTTGAGCTCGTTGACGATGTCCGTGTTCTTGATCTTGGCCGCGTCGTCCACCGTCCGGCCCTTGAGCCACTCGGTTGCCAGGCTCGACGAGGCGATCGCGCTGCCGCACCCGAAGGTCTTGAACTTGGCGTCCTCGATCACGCCGGTCTCGAAATTGACCTTGATCTGCAGCTTCATGACGTCGCCGCACTCCGGCGCGCCCACGAGCCCCGTGCCGACGCCCGGCGTGTCCTTGCCGAAGGACCCGACGTTGCGCGGGTTGTTGTAGTGGTCCACCACCTTGTCGCTGTAGGCCATGGGTCTATGCCTCCTCGGCGCCGTAGGGCACCATTACTCGCCCTTCCATTGGATCGTCTTGAGGTCCACGCCTTCCTTCGCGAGCTCGTACAGCGGCGACATCTCCCGAAGGCGGTGCACGACCTCCACCGTCCGGCGGCCGACGTAGTCGACCTCCTCCTCGGTCGAGAAGCGGTGCAGCCCGAACCTGATCGAGGAATGGGCCAACTCGGAATCCACCCCCAGAGCCGCGATCACGTACGAGGGCTCGAGAGTCGACGAGGTGCAGGCGGAGCCCGACGACAGCGCCGACTCCTTGTTGAGCCCCATCAGCACCGATTCACCCTCGACGTACGCGAAGGAGATGTTCAGGTTGTGCGGCAGTCGGTGCTGCGGGGGGCCATTGACGTAGGCCTCGTCCACCTTGGAGAGGATCAGATCCTGAAGGCGGTCGCGCAGGGCGGCGAGGCGCTTGCCTTCCTCTGCCATCACCTCACGACAGGTCTCGGCCGCCCTCCCGAACCCGACAACCAGCGGCACTGGCACTGTGCCGGAGCGCATGCCCCGCTCGTGGCCGCCGCCATCCATCATGGGGGCGATCCTCACGCGCGGATTCTTGCGGCGGACGTAGAGGCAACCCACGCCCTTGGGCCCATACATCAAGTGGGCCGTAGCCGACAGCAGGTCGATGCCCATGGCCTCGACGTTGACCGGCACCTTCCCCGCCGCCTGGGTCGCGTCGGCGTGGAAGACGATGCCGCGCTCCTTGGCCAGCTTGCCGATCTCGGCAATGGGCTGGATCGTCCCGATCTCGTTGTTGGCGAACATGACCGAGATCAGGATGGTCTTGTCAGTCAAGGCCGCGCGCAGCGCCCCGAGGTCCACGAGCCCGTCAGGCCCAACTGGCAGATATGTGACCTCGAAGCCCTGGCGCTCGAGCCGCTTGCAGACGTCGAGGCTCGCGCGCTGCTCGATGACCGTGGTCAGTATGTGGTTGCCCTTCTCGCGGTACATCTCTGCCACACCCTTGAGGGCCAAGTTGATGGATTCGGTTCCGCCCGAGGTGAAGACGATCTCCTTGGGGTCGCGGGCGCCCAAGAGCGCGGCGATCTGCTCGCGCCCCTTGTCCACGCCGGCTTCGGCCTCCCATCCAAACGGGTGATTACGGCTCGCCGGGTGGCCGAACTTCTCGGTGAAGTAGGGCAGCATGGCCTCGAGCACCCGGGGATCCATCGGGGTCGTGGACTGGCTATCCATAAAGATTGGGAGCTTGAACGGCATCGTCTTTCTCCTACGTCGTGGTGACCAGCTCGGCCACGGGCACGAAGCCGTCCGACGCGAGCTCGGACAGCGTCATGGTGTCGAGCAGACGGCTGATGCTGGCCTGGATTTTCTGGACCGGCCGGCGGAGGTTGCAGCGCGAGTACTGCGGGCAGCCGTCGCCATCGGTCATGCAGCTGACGATCTCGATGGGACCCTCGAGGGCCCGCACCACCTGCCCGACCGTGATCGCCTCGGGCTGTCGCGTCAGCACGTAGCCGCCCTTGGGGCCGTTGTGGCTCGTGATGAGCCCTCGCTTGGCGAGGCGCTGGAGGATCTTGGCCAAGAGCTCGCCTGGAATGTGGAATTCCTCGGCGATGCGCTTGGCGCTCACCGCACCCTCATCTCCATGGCAGGCGATGTAGTGCATCGCCATGAGCCCGTAGTCAGCCCGCTTCGTGAACCTCAACATGTCTACCTGCTCCCCTATGTCCGACTCAACCTATCTCCGACTTTTCTAGTCGTAGTCTCCCATCCAGACCTCTCCCTGTCAAGCATTAAGGACCTATTCCCTTGGACAAACGGCCTGTTCCACCCCTCACGGCAGCTCCTCAGACCCAGGTCGCTCTGAGCTTTCGAGCCGCATCCTCTGGAGGGGTTTCGTTGACGTATATCCCTCCAACACGGCCAAGTCGCTCCGGCGTCGGCGTGATCTCAATATGCCAGTGGTAGTCCTCCGCGATGGTTGACCACTCCGTCGGCAGAAGCTTGGCCGCCTGGTTGGGCGCCGTGCACAGGGTCATCTCAAAGCCGGGGTCACCCTGTGCGGCCTCGAGGGTCTTGAAGTAGCCCCGCAGCAGCGCTGCGAGGTCGGCCGCAGACTCGGGGCCGAGAGCCTGCTCGAAGGCACAGCCGTGCTGCCGCGGCAGGATCCAGGCCTCGTAGGCCGCGCGCGCCGCGTAGGGCACGACCACGGCGAAGTGGGACGTCAGGCGGACCAGCCGGACCTCGTCGGCCACCTCCTGACGAATGATGTCGCAGTACACGCAGCGGCGCTTGTACTCATAGTACTCGCGGCACTCGCGCAGCTTGCGGCGCGCGTCGTCGAAGATGATGGGCACGGCGACCACCCGCGAGTACGGGTGGTGGATGCGGGAGCCCGGCTTGCGATGGCGCCGCGTGATGAGGATGTCGCGGATCGCCGTGTCCTTCTTGAGGTCGCGGAGGCGGTCGCGGTACATCCAGAGGACCTGTTCCCACTGCGCCTCGTCCATCCCGGCCGGCGTGAGATCATGCGAGGGGCTCTCCACGATGAGCTCGGTCGCCCCGCGCGGCGAGATCTTGTCGTAGAGTCCGACGCCCTCGCGCACGACACCGGGCTCGATCCGAAAGTATGGATCGATCTCGGGGATGACCCGCACGCTCCACCCCGGTCCGTCGGGCGCCGACCCCTCCTTTCGGTAGGCGGCGATCTCCGGCGGCGTGCGGGACTCGCTGCCCGGACAGAAGGGGCACTGGTCGGTCGCAGGAGGAACCTCGCGCTTGGGCCGAACCAGAACCCATTGGCCTCGGGTAGGGTCTTTCCGGAGAGAACTCATACTCTAGGCCACCTTAGGGAAGCCGGCCGTCCAAGTCAAGGTTCGCGCGCCCTTGCGCGACGTGCTAGCCTCGGAGCAAGGAGGGTGACCCATGAGCGACCGCCGCGTCGTCGTCTACTCGAGCCCCACCTGAGGCCCCTGCAAAGCGGCGAAAGAGTTTCTTTCGTCTCAGAACGTGCACTTCGAGGATATCAACGTGATGGCGGATCCGCAGGCTCGTGAGAACCTGGTGAGGTTGACGGGTCAGATGGCGGTGCCGGTGATCCTCGTGGACGATCAGGTCGTACGCGGCTTCGACAAGCCCAAGCTCAAGTCCCTCCTCGGAATCTGAAGAGAAGGGCCGGGGCGCGGGCTCCCACAATCGGGAGCGCCGCGCCCCATACCCGCCTTATTTTTCCTTGTCGATCTGGCTCTTGAGCTTGCGCAGGTGGAGCTTGGCGACGTCCACCCAGTCTTTCTCCGTGGGCAGCGATCCCGCCAGCTGGATGTAACGCTCCCAGAGGGTGATCGCCTCCTTGGGGTCCACGCGCTCGTAGACCAGCGCCAGGTTGTAAAGCGCCCCGGTGTTCCTGGCATCGAGCTCCACGACCTTCCGGTACTCGCCGATCGCCTCCTGGTAGAGGCCCTTGTCCTCGTAGACCTCGGCCAGCCCCATGCGCGCCTCGGTGTTGATCGGGTCGAGATCCACCGCCTTCTTGTAGGCCTGCACCGACTCGTAGTAGAGCCCCTTCTCTGAATAGTAGATCTTGCCGAGGCTCGCGAAGACCCTGCCGGAGAGCGGGTCGTGGACCAGCGCCTTCTGATACGCGCCGATGGCGCCGTCGACGTCGCCCTTGGCCGCCTTGGCGTCGCCGAGCCCGACGTAGGCCTCGGAGTAGAACGGACGCAGATCGATTGCCTTCTCGTAGGCGCCGATGGCTTCGTCGAAGAGCCGCCGCGGCGCCGTGAGGTAGAGGTCGCCCAGCCCCTTGTAGGACTCGGGGAACGTCGGGTCGATCTGGGCAGACGCGCGGAAGTCCGCGGATGCCTTCCATCGATTGCCGAGCGTCCGGTGCACCGTGGCGCGCGCGTACTGGGCGAGGACGAACTTGGCGTCGGCTTCGATGGCGCGACTCAGGGCGTCCAAGGCGGCCTCGTTACCGTCCGCGGTGCCGCGATAGGCGGCGATGCGCCCGCGTACGAAGGCCTCCCAGGCCTTGGGCGAGCCCGTCCCCACCGCCCACTTCTGCATGCGAGCCGCCTCGGGCTCCGTCGCGGAGATCCTGATCGCCTTCGCATAGACGGCGGGCAGGCTCTCCAGCCGCTCGAGCAGTCCGCCCTCGGGCACGGGAAGGGCGTCCAGCTGGCCACGCTCAACCCGCTCTCCGCGCAGCTCGACCCAGCGCCCCAGGATGACGAGGTCGCCGCCCGAGCGGCGCACCTCCCCGAAGACCGCCACGTCGGCGCGCACGGCGCGGGCCGCCGCAACCGCGGAGGGCTCGTCCCATGCTTCGGGCTGGGGCATTGTCTTCACCCGGGCCCGGTCCACCTGGATGATTCCCGGAACTTGGCGGAAGGCGCTCATAACCGCCTGCGCCACGGCCTCGCCCAGCCATTGCTCATCGCGGCCGAGGTCCCCCGTCGCGTAGGGCAAGATGAGCAAGCTCCTGACCTTCGTCGCAGCGCCCGGAGCGGCGGCAGCCTGGGCCCATGCGGCAGCCGGAAGCGCAGCCGTGAGCAGCACCATACAGGAGATGCGGATGATCGCGCTAGGTCGTCTGGCTCGTGACACGGTCTCGCCCTCCTTGTCCCTTGCGCATGGACTTGAGACGCGTCAGCACCCGCCCGAATGCGCCGGGACCGAGACGCCTGAGCGCAATGTCGGGCACTAGCAGGAACGCGGCCGCGCCGAGCAGCCACGGCCACAGGTCCAGCGAGAAACGGGACTTCCGGCGGCTCTGCAGGAAGACGTCGCGCGGCTGGCCGACCGGGCCGCCGCCCGTCAGCTCCGAGATCTCCCTGAGAAATGTCTCGTCCACGCCCAGGTCCCGGAATTCCTGCGCATAGGGTACCACCAGCCCCGCCAGCTGAGAGCCGACCATCTGGTCGCCCTTGCGCTGCGCCATGCCGACGAGGTAGACGCCTTCCTGCGAGGCGGGGAAACGCCCGCGATACCGGCCGGGCCCAATCTGCTCTAGCTCCACCACGGTACGCTGCTTGTCGGGCGCCACCACCCCGACCTGTGAGTCGAGGAAGTTGATGAACTCGCCCTTGCCGTCGATGGCGTCGACCACGACCTCGCCGGTCTCCTCCACGCGCGCGACCGCCGCCACCGTGTCGCTGCGCGACCCGGTCCGGAGCGTCCAGCGCGTCACCTGAGACCAGAACTTGCTAAAACCACCCCAGCGCAGCCAGAGCACGCCCCACTTGCCCTTGGCGTCCGAGGTGAACGCGACGGCCCGACCCAGGCCGTAGCGCCACGTGGCAAGCAGCGGGTCCTCCTGGTGGGTCATGAGGACCATCTCGGCATTGCCCTTGAGCGTGGTGGCGACGTAGCCGCCGAGGGGCGGCGCCTCCTTCCAGTCGATCTCCTGTATGGCCTCGTGCCCGGGCGAGGCGACGGTCGCCTTGAAGGGCTGCTCGACCAGCGAGGCTTTGGAAGCGAGCTGGGTCTCGAGGGTGAAAATGCGCGGCACCGTCGCGCCCTCGTCCGTGTAGTAGAAGCGCCCGCGTCCCCACTTGGCGATGTCCACCATCAGCTGGACGTCGGCGTCCTTGCCGATGGCGACCGTGGACACGGTGATCTTGTCCTTGGCCATGCGCCGCACGAGGCCGGCGAAGTCGCCGCGCGTCATCTGCCCATCGGAGAGGAAGATGACGTGCTTGAGCAGGGCCGGACGGTCGTACAGGACCTTGTAGGCCTCCTTGAGCCCCGGGTAGCCGTCCGTGCCGCCACCCGCTTTGATCGTGGCGATGGAATGGTGGATGGCCTGTTTGTCGCGGGCCGTGCGGATCGGCGCGTCCCACACGAACTCGGTGTCCCAGCTCATGACGCCGACCTCGTTGCGGTCGTCGAGCAGGTCGACGACGAGATGCGAGGCCTCCTTCGCGATGTCGAGCTTGGTCGCCTTGTCGTCCGTCGTCATGGCCATGGAGCCCGAGCGGTCGATCGAGAGCGCGACAGCCAGACTCGGAATCTCGACCTTCTGCTTGACCTCCATCGTCACCGGCAGGGCCTCTTCGATGGGCGTGCGGTAGTAGCCGCCCAGCCCGAAACTTTCCTCACCGCCCAGCATGATGAGCCCGCCGCCTTGCTCGCGGACGTAGTCGCGGATGCTTTCCATCTGCTTCTTCGTCATCTTGAGCGAGGAGACGTTGGAGAGGATAACACCGTCGTACTTCTGAAGAACGGCGGCGTCCTTGGGAATACGATGTGGCTCGACCAACGCCACGTCGACGTGCTGAGCGCGGAGCGCGGCCGTCAGGGCCTGGGCCTGGCTCTTGTCCTTCTCCACCAGCAAAACCTGGGGCCGGCCGCGCACGACCACGGTGCCGACCGCACGATTGTTTTCCTCGATGATGTCGCCCTCGACATCGAGGGCGGCCTGGTAGACATGGATCCCGCTCTGCTCGAGCGACTGGCGGTAGGCGAAGACGTTCTTGCCCGCGTTGAGCTTGACGACCTGCGAGCCAAGGAACTCGCCGTTTCGAAACATGGACAGCCGTCCCTGGGTCTCGGCCTGGCTCCAGGCGACGACCTTGGCCTGGAACGGCTCGCCGAACTTGACCTCGCGGGGCAGCAGCATGGATTCGACCACAACCTCCTGCTTGAAGGTCAGCGGGGCGGGCACGTACCAGATGTCGGCGCCCGCGTCCTTCGCGGCCTGCGCTACCGCGAGCGCGTTGCCGACGTTCTGGCGGCCGTCGGAGAGGAGCACGAAGCGGTTGGCGTGGCCGGGGGGCGCCGTGGCGAGCGCCAGCTGGAGCGCCTGCGCTAGGTTGGTGCCGCGCCCGCCGACCTGCACCTGCGGCCGGTCGATCTTTCCGCCTGGCCTGAGCGCCTGGTCGACCACCGCCTCCTCGCCAAAGACGATGACGCCCGCCTGGTCCCCCGGCCGCGCGCCGCCGCCCGACTGCGCCGCGAAGCGGAACGCGCTCTCACGGGCCGCCAGGCTCACGCTGTCCGAGACATCCAACATGAAGATGACGTTCAAACGGTCGACCCAGCGGGGCACGGTCGGCCTGGCCAGCGCCAGCAGCACGAAGACCGCCAGGACGCAGCGCAGCCCCAGCGCCCAGCGATCGCTGACGTTGTGGGGCACGCCGAGCCGGCCGGCCGTCTGCCGGCGCCAGTAGAGGAAACCCTCGAGCGCCAAAAGGAAGACGGCAAGCGCTGCGAGGAACTGCCAGAGCTCGCGCACGATGGGGACGGGCGCCGCGTCGGGTCGCGCGCCCTCGACAACGCTCGGCAGCGCCTTGGGCTGGAGCTCCGATTCGTCGGGCTTGAAGAGGTTGACGGCAACCTTGGTCTCCCCTCGCGAGGTCGCCACCGTGTAGACGCCGACCTCGTCCGTCTCCGTGAAGCTGATCACGCCGCGGGTCACCTGGGCCCGCACGCTCCGGCCCGACGGCGTCCTCATCGTCGCCGTGGTGACACCGTGCTCGACGGGCAGCAGGATCGGCTGGCCCGTCTGGAGCGACAGGCTGCTCTGGTCGAGGTCGGCCGGGTGCAGCCACCGGAGCGCCTTGGACATCATCACCGGGAACGCGACGCGCAGGGGCAGGTCGGAGCGGAAAAGATCGAAGCCGAAGAAGACGGCTTTGCGATTCGGCTCCTCGAGCAGGTAGACGATCGGCCCGCCCACCGCCTCGACCAGGGTCTTGCCGGCCGCCAACGGCCGCACGCGCAGCGCGTCCTCGATGGCCACCTTGGCGAAGTCCACCTGGCGCATGATCGGGTGGCTCCGGTCCCAGTCCATGATCACCGGCGACTCGAGCCGGCCCAGGACTTCCAGCGGTACGTCGGGCGGCGCCGTGTTGACGAGCACGAAGCGCCCGCTGCCGATCCACGGCGGGCTGACGCTGTCCAGCACGACGACGTCGAACCCCTCCATGCCGCCCTGGTACGCGTCGGGTTCTCGCACCTCGAGCTTCACATGCGGATCGGTCGAGAGCTCCTTCTCCAGAAAAAGGTTGCCCGGGCTGACCAGGAGCACCCGGATCATGCGCGCCGGCGCGATGACGGCGTAGGCGGCATCGTCCGCGGCGAGGTCGTCGGAGATGTTGAGGCGCGCGCGCAGCACCCCGCCCCCCGCGTGGGAGAAGGGCAGCACAACGGCGCGCCGCACCTGCGGGTCGAGCGTCAGCGTCTTCTCGGCCACCACCTCGCCGTCGAGCGTCAGCGAGAAAGAGAAGCTCTCGGCCTGGTCCGAGAAGTTGACGAACGATACGAAGGCCTCCGAGTCGAAGGCGCCGATGTAGTTGCGGCGCACCGCCAGGTTCGTGATGGCGACGTTGCGCCCCTGCTGGCCCACGCCGACCCACCGCACGCGGACGTCGTCGGCCTGGCCGCGGATCGCGCCCGGGTGGGCGCCGTCGGTGAAAACGTGGATCTCGGCCCGGGCGTCCTGCCCGACGAGGGCGCGGGCGGTGCGGACGGCCTCGCCGAGCCGGTTGGGCAGGTCGCGCGCGTACGCGCTCCGGATCGCCGCCAGCGTTTGCTCCCGGTCGTGCCCGAAAGGCGCCAGGACCCGCGGCTGGACGGCCGCCTCGATGACCATGATCTCCGCCCCCGCGCCCAGGCCGTTGACGAGCCCGACGGCCTCGCGCTGGGCGCGGGCAAAGCGCGAGGGCGAGACATCCGTCGCCTTCATCGAGGCCGAGGTGTCGAGGACGACGACGATACGCTTGGCGCCGTGGCCCATCACGGTGACGGCGGGGCGCGCGAGGGCCAGGGCCAGTGCGAGCAGCGCCAGCAATTGCAGGATCAGCAGCGGGTCACGCTGCAGGCGCTGGAAGAAAGTCGAGGCCTCGCGATCGCGCAGCGCCGGGTCCCAGAGGAGAAGGCTCGACACGGTCGCCTGACGGCGCCGTACCTTGAGGAAGTACAGAAGCAGGAGCGGCACGGACAGCGCCCCGACGAGCAGCGCGAGCGGCGAGAGGAAGCTCATGCGAGCAGAAGCCCCTTGAGCTGCCGCAGGACCATCTCCTCCACGGGCGTGTCGGTCGTCACGCGATGGTAGGTGATCTCGTTGGCGCGACAGAAGCCCTCGGCGCGCGCAAGGAAGTCTCCGAGGCGCTGGCGGTAGTCGCCCAGCGCTTCGCCGTCCATGGTCAAGTCGCGCACCTCGCCAGTCTCCGCATCCGTCAGCCGCAGGTCGCCCGCGAGGGTCGGATCCACCTCCTCGGGCGCCAGGACGTGGATCACGTGGACGTCAAAGCGGTGTTCGAGCAGCGCCTTGAGCCCGCGCTCGTAGCCTGCCGGATCCAGCAGATCGGAGATCAGCACGGCCACGCCCGCCTCGCGAGAGCGGAGCGCGTAAGCCGCCAGGCCCTCGCTGAGTTCGGTCGGGCCGTCCGCGCGGAGCCTCTCAGCGAAGTCGAGGAGCGAGAGAAACTGTCCGCGGCCGCGCGTGGGGCTCCAACCCTCGGTCAAGCGGTCGCGCACGATCACGACGCCGACGCGCTCGAGATTGACGAGGCCCACGAAGCCGAGAGCCGCGGCGAGCCGGGCCGCGTATCGGATCTTGGACGGCTCGCCGAAGCTCATGGAGCCCGAGCCGTCGAGGAGGAGGTGAAGGCGGAGGTCCTCCTCGTCCACGAAGAGTTTGAGATAGAGCCGGTCGAGACGCCCGTAGATGTTCCAGTCGACGTAGCGCAGGTCGTCGCCGATGCCGTACTGCCGGTAGTCCGAGAACTCGACGCTCATGCCCTTGCGCGGGCTCTTGCGCTCGCCGCGCGTCCGGCCGCGGAAGGCGCGGCGCGAGACGAGCGCCAACCGCTCGAGCTGCGTCAGGAACTCTGACGAGAGGAGGTCCTGCCCCCGGGTCGCGGTGGCCACGCGCTATTTCTCGTCGAGCGCCTTGAAGTAATCCTTGACCTGTCCGTGGTAGTCGCGCGGGACCTGCTCCCGCACGATGTCCTCCTCCATCTGCTTGCGGTACTGACCGAACACACCCATGTACTGAAGTCGCGACGGCACGTTCCCTCCGCGCCCCACGAGGTTGGTGTCCATTCCGTACTTGCGGCCTGCCCGTGCCTCGCCCTCGACCCCGACGTCGAAGGGGTTGGTGTTGAGGCGCTGGCTCGGGTCACCCTTCCGCTTGGCGCTCTTGCCCTTGCCGGGCAGCGATCCTTCGCCCTCGGGCCAGTCCCCCTCGTCCCCGGCCATACCGCCCGGCCCGCGGTCGCCGCGGCGGCCGCTCCGCCGATCATCCTCCCGGCCGCCGCGGAGGCCCTTGCCGTCGCGCCCTTTCTCCTCCATCGCGCGGAGCTTGTTGAGTGCGCGCTCCATCGCCTCCATGGCACGGTCGCTCTGTCCCTGTTCGAGCGCTTCCATGCCCTCGCCGAGGTCACCCTGATAGCCCGGGTCGCCCTTGCGGCCGAGTCGCTCCATTTCGCGCAGGAGCTCGCGCAACTTGTCGGGTGAGAACTGGTCGCCCTTGAGCCCTCCGCGCAGGGCCTTGGCCTTCTGGAAGATCATGCGTTGCTGGCTCTGGGTGAAGTCGCGCTGGAGGTCGGGCAGGCGGTCGACCTGCTCGAGCATGCGGATGCGCTCGTCGCCCTTCTTCAGGAAGGCGTTGAAATCGGGCGCCTGCCCCGCGAGCGAGGTGTCCTTGAAGACGGCCGAGATGTCGCCGGGCTGGGTGGTGCCGCCGGCCCCAGCACGCGGGCCGAATGTCCTCTCCTGGACCTCCGCGCGGCGTACGTCTTCGCGCTTGGCGGCCTGACGGCGCTCCTGGCTCTCGAGGCTGCCGGCACGCTCCTGGGGCTTCTCCTCGTCGTCCTGGCGCGTGCCTGAGAGGCTGGGCAGAGCGCCCTGGGGAAGCGGGATGGCCGGCGCCAGCGCCAGCGCGATGCCGAGAGCCAGCGGTACCGGGACAAAGCGCGCCTCGCGCGGGATGCGCCGGGCGATGATGCGGCGGCCTCCCATCGCCTGCACGCGCGCCACGGCGTCGGCCACGAGGGCGTCTACGAGTGGGGTCCGGTCTGGATGGTCCGCCCACTCGAGGGCCGTGGCGACGCGGTCCTGGAGCCCGTATCCTCGGTCGGCCAGGCGCGCCGCCTCGCCTGCCGGGAGCGGCATGAGGAAACCGGTGACGGCGCCCGCGAGAGCGCCGGCGGCAAGACATACCGCGGCCCACAGGAAACTGGTCCAGCCGAGTGAGTCCCGCAGCACGAGCGGAAGCAATGCGACCACGGCTCCGCCGAACAGGCCGCGGAGCCCGTAGAACTCGGCGCGGCGCGCGCGGATCTGCCTGGAGACGTCGGCGACCGTGCGCTGCAGAACGGTCAGGTCGGGCATGCGCCCTCCTCGGTGGCAGCTAGCGGAGAAAGACCTCTTTCTCCGTCGCGCTCAAGTTCTCGGCCGCCTCGATGGTACTTGCGATGAGCCGGTCCACGTCCACGCCCTCGGCCTCACCCTCGAAGTTGAGGATGATCCGGTGGCGCAGGGCCGGCAGCGCCATCGCGCGCAGGTCCTCCACGCTGACGTTGTAGCGCCCTTCGCTGAGCGCGCGCACCTTGGCCCCCAGGACGAGGGCCTGGGCTCCCCGCGGGCTCGCGCCGTAGCGGACGAAGCGCCGGGTCTGTTCCGGCGCCCGCTCCCACTGCGGGTGGCTCGCAAGGACAATGAGCGCCGCGAGGTCCCGCACGTGCGAGGCGATGGGCACTTCGCGCACCAGCTCGCGGAAGGCGAGCGCCCTCGGCCCGGTCATCACGCGCTGCACGCTGACCTCGCGCACCTGGGTGGTCCTGTCGATGATCTCCGTCAGGTCCTCGAGCGCCGGGTACTGGACCCTCAGCTTGAAGAGGAAGCGGTCGAGCTGGGCCTCCGGCAACGGATAGGTGCCCTCCATCTCGATCGGGTTCTGCGTCGCCAGGACGAAGAACGGCTGCGGCAGCGGATGCGCGGTGCCGGAGATCGTGACGGCGCCCTCCTGCATGCCCTCGAGCAGCGCCGACTGTGTCTTGGGCGTGGCGCGGTTGACTTCGTCGGCCAGCAGAATGTGGGCGAAGATGGGCCCCCGCTGGAACTGGAAGTGCTTCCGCCCCCCCTCGTCCTCCAGGATCATGTTGGTGCCCATGATGTCGCCGGGCATGAGGTCGGGCGTGAACTGGATTCGCGAAAACGAGAGATCGAGGCTCTCGGACAGGGTCTTGATGAGGAGCGTCTTGCCGAGGCCCGGCACGCCTTCCAGCAGCGCGTGCCCTCCGGCGAAGAGGCCGATGAGCACGTGGGTGATCACGTCGTCGTGCCCGACGATGACCTTGCGAACCTCGCCGCGGAGCGTCTGGAAATCCGCGACGAACTCCTGGACCCGCTGTTCCTGCGTCTGGGACGGCGTGGGAGACTGCGGCATGCGCAACTCCTTTCCCATCGGGACGCGTCAGCTACCGTGAATTTGAACCATCATATGGGTGGTTTCGGTGCGCGTCAACTGATCGCCGCTCAGCGCCCACGCTTTAAGCATACGCGGGTGCCACAGCGGCGTAGACTTTCAGGTAGCTCTCGATCTCCGCTTGGATATCGAAGCGCGAGACGCGCGCCCGCCCGGCTTCGCCGAGCCTTTGGCGGAGCGCAGGGTCCGCGAGGAGTCGGCCCGCCTTGTCAGCGAAGTCACCTGGACCCGAGAAGAGAAGCCCCGTGACGCCGTCCTCGATCACGGAGCAGTTGCCCTCGATGTCGGACGCGAGCACGGCGCGGCCGCAGACGAGGGCCTCGAGCACGGAGTTGGCCATGCCGCCCTCCGAGAGCGAGCAGTTGAGGACGATGTCGGCGTCCTTGAATAGTGCGGGCATGGCCGCGTGCGGCACCTCGCCCAGGTAGCGCGCCCACGGCCGGCCGTCCAGGGCTCGGAGAAGGGCCTCGCCCTCGCCAACATCCACGATGGGGCCGACGTAGCGGATCTCGAAGCCAGGGTACCGGGCCGCCACGGCGTCGAGAGGGACCAACGGAAAGAGCGGGCGCTTGACCGGGCGGATGCCGGCGGGGAAGAGCATGACGGGACCTTGCGGCTTCGACGCGGACACGGCCGGCAGGCTCGGATCCTGAAGGTCCACGCTTTGCGGCACCACCACGATCCGCGCCAGGATTTCGGGCGCCGCCCGCGCGACGATGGCGGCCACCGAGTCGTGGAAAACGGTGACGGCGGCGGCGCTCCCGAGCACCTGGCGGACTGCCGGGGCGCGCTCGGCGTCAAATAGGTCGTGGTTGGCGTCGGTCCCCGTGAGTGTCACGACGAGCGGGCACCCGATGCGCTTCGCCAGCGCCAGACCGAGCGGCCCGGCCCGGTATGCATGGAAAGCGTGGACCAGCGCCGGGCGGTACTCCGAGGCGCGCCGCTCAAGGGAGGCCTGAGCCATGGTCGACAGGTCCCAGACCTCGACGTCGGCGCCCGCCGCGCGCAGGCCGCGCGCGATGCGCTCCACGGTGACCGAGTTGCCCCGAACGGACGGGAAGGCGAAGGGAGTCAGGAGCGCCAGGCGGCGGGCCATGAGCTGGCGAAGGTTACACGCGGTGCGGCGTCAAGGCAACGCGCCGCATCGACACCGGGGGCCTGCGTCGGCCGGCTGTGGTATCGTTCCCCCAGCAGCACATCGGAGCCGAAGGAGGGACGGATGGCCGACGCGGAAGACCAACTGGAGTGCCCGGAGTGCATGGATCTGCTCGCCGACTACATCGACGGCTCCCTGCCACGAGACCAGGCCGAGCTCCTCGAATGGCACCTCGAGGGGTGCGGCCCCTGCGTGGCCTTCGTGAAGACCTACAAGGGCACGGTGGACGCCGCCAGGCGCCTGCGGGAGACGACGCTGCCTCCGGAGCTGAAGGAGAAGCTGCGGGCGTTCTTGAAACGCTCGGCCCAGCAGTAGCCCGCCGGCCCGACTGACCTCGCCAAACCTGCGTCGGCCCGGCATCAGTGGACCGCGATACCGATCTCAGCCGTCACCTCGCCGATCTCCCAGCAGGCCTCCCCGCGCCGCTTGAAGCCGTCGTGGACCATGCGCGTGTCCCCGGGCGCCACGCCGAAGAAGAGGCCGCCCGACGTCTCCGACTCGAAGAGCAGCCCCGCGTGGGCGGCCCCAACCGAGGGGGCGAGTGACAGCCTGCCTCGCGAACCGAGCGTGTGCTCGAGGTGTGTCCGGTTCCGCTTCATCCCTCCGCTGAACGCCCCCTTCTCGGCGAGGGCCAGCGCTCCCGGGAGGATCGGGATATCCCGGAGGCGCAGCGCGAGGCCCACCCCCGAGGCCTCGACCATCTCGGCCGCGTGGCCGAGCAGACCGAAGCCCGTGATGTCGGTTGCCCCTCGCACCGCCGCGTCCCTCGCCACCTCCGCCGCGGTGCGGTTCAGCCGCAGCATGCTCTGCACCGCCCCCTCGAGGACGGCCGGCTCGCAGGCGTCGTCCTTGGCGGCCGTCGCGACAACGCCCGTGCCAAGCGGCTTGGAGAGAAAGAGCCGGTGCCCGGGCCGGAGGCCCCCCTTGATGAAGATGCGCTTGGGGTGGACCTTGCCGGTGACGGCGAGGCCATACTTGGGCTCGGCGTCCACCACCGTGTGGCCGCCCGCGATAACACCGCCGGCCTCGAGCACCTTGGCGGCGCCGCCTTTGAACACGGCTGCGATCACTTCCTTCGGCATCTCGCGCGGGAAGCCCGCCACGTTGAGCGCAAACAGCACCTGCCCGCCCATCGCGTAGACGTCGGACATGGAATTGGCCGCGGCGATGGCGCCGTAGAGATAGGGGTCGTCCACGATGGGCGGAAAGAAGTCCACCGTGCTGACGATCGCGATCTCATCGGTGATGCGGTAGACGGCCGCGTCATCGCTCCGCCCGAGCCCGATCAGGAGATCGGCGTGCTCGTGCTGCTTGAGGTCGCTCAACACGTCCTGGAGATCTCCAGGACCCATCTTGGAGGCTCAGCCCGCGCAGGCGGCGTAGCTCGTCAGCCGGATCTGCTTGCCGGTCTTGGGGTCCGTCATTCGGGAATCCATACGGTTTGGACGTCCGGCGGACCCGGGACGATTCCGGGCGGCTCAGGCCGATTCAGATTCGATGAACGTCCGGAAGGCCTCGGCGAGAGGCGAGCGGCTGCGGTCCCGGTGGGTGGCGATGTGGAAGGCGCGCGTGACCTTGAGATCCCGCACCTTAAGGCACCACACGAGCCCGCCCCGGCACTCCTCCTCGACGGCGCGGCGCGAAATGACCGAGACGCCGACGCCGGCCTTGACCGCCTGCTTGATCGCCTGGGTCGAGCCCATCTCGCCGACGATGCGGAAGGCAGAGAGGTCGAGGCCCGCCTGGGCGAGCGCCGATTCGAGCGCCGCGCGCGTGCCCGAGCCGCGCTCGCGCAGGAGCAGCGGCTCCGCGCGGAGATCCTCGAGCCCCACTTCCTTCTTGCCGTGCCACGGATGGCCGACGGGCACCACGAGGGCCAGCTCGTCGGGCATCAGCTCGCGATAGTCGACGCCGCGGTGGGGCAACCGCGCGCCGACCACTGCCACCTCGGCGCGTCCCTCGGCAACCCAATCCACCACGGCGCGGCTGTCGCCGATGAGAAGCGTGATCGCGATGTCCGGAAACTTCTCCTTGAAGCGCCCGATGAGGGGCGGCAGCACGTACTCGCCGGGGATCGTGCTCGCGGCGACGAGGAGGTCGCCCGCCAGCCGGCCGTGGAAGCTGTCCATGGCCTGGAGCGCTTCGCGCTGGAGCTGGAGCATGCGGGTGGCGTGCGAGAGGAGGAGACGGCCCGCGGCCGTGGGCTCCGCCCCGCGGCCGAGGCGGTCGAGCAGCCGCACCCCCAACTCCTGCTCGAGCGTGCGGATGTGCTCGGACACGGTCGGCTGGGTGAGGAACAGCGCCTCGGCGGCCTTCGAGAAGGACTTGAGCGCCGCCACCTTGACGAAGATCTCGAGGTGCCTCAGATCCATGATGCGGAGTATAGGCGCGGGACCGCGCGGTGTCTATGGGTACCACGGCATTGGGCGGATGACAAAGGGCCCCGAAGGGCCCTGTGCGCTTCGCGTTCGGCGGGCGGTCTCAGTGGCAGCCGCAGCCGCCCCCGCCGCAGCAGCCGCCGCCCCCGGATATGCCCGGAGCGGCGGCCGCGCCGCGAGGGCGAAGGGCGCCGACCACGGACAGCCGCCGCGTTACCCGCGCGCTCCGGCACGTCGGGCACGCGACCGCGACCTGCGCGGTCTGGACGTATTGCTCGAACTCCTGCTCGCATCCGTTGCAGCGATACTCGTAGATCGGCATGGGGCTCCTCGCGGGGACTCGGCGGCTACTGGCCGCCCCGCTGCACGTAGCTCTTCACGAACTCCTCGGCGTTCTCCTCGAGGATCTCGTCGATCTCGTCCAGGAGGTTGTCGAGGTCCTCCTTGATCTTTTTGCCTTTCTTAGCGAGCTCCGGATTGGCCCCGGCGGCGTCGTCGTCGCCTTCGGGCTTGGTCGGCCTCGTCTCTTTCTTCTTCTGTTCAGCCATGATCGGCCACCTCCTGGCCCCCGATCCGGGGCCGGCGCCTGGGCCTAGACCGTCGGAAGGACGATCCCCTGCTGGCCCTGGTACTTCCCCTGCCGGTCCGCATAGGACGTCTGGCAGGCCTCGTCGGACTCGAAGAAGAGGACCTGAGCGATCCCCTCGTTGGCGTAGATCTTGGCCGGCAGCGGCGTGGTGTTGCTGATCTCGAGCGTCACGAAGCCTTCCCACTCGGGCTCGAAGGGCGTGACGTTCGTGATGATGCCGCACCGGGCGTAGGTGGACTTGCCCACGCAGATGGTCAGCACGTTGCGCGGGATCTTGAAGTATTCGACCGACCGCCCCAGCGCGAACGAGTTGGGCGGCACGATGCAGACCGGTCCCTGGTAGTCGACGAACGAGCGCGGGTCAAAGGCCTTGGGGTCAACCAGGGTGTTGTTGATGCTGGTGAAGATCTTGAACTCGTCGGCGATCCTCAAGTCGTAGCCATAGGACGAGAGGCCGTAGGAGATCGCGCCGGCGCGAACCTGCCGCTCCTCGAAGGGCTTGATCATGCCTTTTTCGACGGCCTGCTGCCTGATCCACCGGTCGCTCTTGATCACGCATCCACCTTGGAGGCATCGTATCGCCCCGGCTCGGAGCGAGTCAAGTCCTGGAGCCTCTCACTCGGGGTAACGGGCGGTCACGGGCGCCGGTTCCACGTGGCTCCGCCCGAGTCCACGGGCAGCAGCAGTGCGCGCCCCGCCACGCCGGCCAGGCTCAATGCCCCCTCCATGGCCCGGGCGACAGGTTGCGCCGCCCCGCCCACCGTCGCCAGGAGCGATGGGCCCGCTCCGGAGAGGACGCAGCCCAGCGCTCCTGCGTCGAGGGCCGCTCGGCGAGCGGCCTCCATCCAGGGGAAGAGCGCCTGGCGCTGGGGCTGATGCAGCCTGTCTTCCATGGCCACGCCCAAGACGTCGACGCGCCCCGACGCGAGCGCGGCGAGGAGCAGCCCCATCCGCTGGAGGTTGAACACGGCGTCCGCGCGCGTGACCGTGTCGGGCAGGAAGGCGCGCGCCTCGCGTGTCGCGCTCTCGATTCCGGGCACGAGGACCACCCAGCCGAGGTCTACCGGCACCGGCAGGGAGACGGCGGCAACGCGCTCGCCCGAGACGCACGAGACCGTGAGACCTCCCAGGAGCGCCGCGGCGACATTGTCGGGATGCCCCTCGGCCCGGCACGCCAGCGCCAGGATGGCATCCCGGTCGAGGGGCGATCCCAGGGTGGCATTGGCGGCGACGAGCCCGCCCACCCATGCCGCAGCGCTCGATCCGAGACCCCGTGCCACCGGAATCCGGTTGATGCAGTGGATGGCGGCACCGGTGAACGGCCGCCCCGCCGCCTCGTGAGCCATGCGCGCCGCGCGAGCCACCACGTTGCCGGCCCCGGTATCGAGCCGGCCCGCGCCCTCGCCCTCGACCATGACCGATACGCAATCGGCCTCTTCGTAGACGATCTCGTTGTAGAGGCCGAGCGCCAGGCCCAATACGTCGAAGCCGGGGCCCAGGTTGGCCGAGGTCGCCGGCACGCGCACGCCGATTCTCATGGAAAGAGGATACGTTCGGGGAAGCCGATCAGCCTAGAGACGCTTGAGCAGCCACTCGGGCGTCAGGCTGATCGTCCACGAGTTGAGCACGATGTAGTAGTTCGTGGCGACCAGCACACCGACCACCACGAGCAGCACGCCCGCCGCCATCTCCACCGTGTGGATCAGCGGCCGGTAACGCTTGAAGAAGCGCAGGAAGAAGCCGAGCCCAGCCGAGAAGACGAGAAAGGGCACGCCGAGCCCCGCCGAATATGCCAGCAGCAGTCCCACGCCCTGGCTGACGGTCTTCTCGTTGCTCGCCAGTGTCAGGATGGCGCCCAGGATGGGCCCGACGCAGGGCGTCCAGCCGATCGCGAAGGTCAGTCCCACAGCGAAGGAGCCGAGAAACCCGGTAGGCTTGCTGCGGATCTGGATTTGGCGGGTCCGCCCGAGCGGGCCCCACGTAAGCACGCCCGCGATGACGAGACCAAACGCGATGATCAGCACCCCTCCGCCGATTCGGATCCAGTCGCGATAGTCGAGGAGGAACTGCCCGGCGGCACTGAACGAGGCGCCGAGGCTCACGAACACCGCCGTGAATCCCGCGATGAAGGCCAGCGAGTGCAGCATCACGAGGGCGCGCTCGGAGACCGAGACGTCCGAGGCCAGCCTGTCCACGGACATGCCCGTCACGAAGGAGAGGTAGGACGGGAAGAGCGGCAGCACGCAGGGGGAGAGGAAGGAGAAGAGCCCCGCCGAGAAGGCGACGAGCATCCCCAGCGACTCAGCCACGGGGCTTCCCATCCTTTAACAAGGCGTCGAAGTAGGCGAAGGAGGCCTGGCCGTCCCACTCCCGCGGGCCGAGGGCGATGGCGCGCAGCGCGCCATTTCGATCGATAATGAATGTCGATGGCACTGAGTGGGCGCCGTAGAGCTGGGCGATCTCCATCTTCGGGTCGAGCCCCACCCGATAGGTGTATTTGGCCTGCTCGATGAACGGCTTGACGACCTTCACTCCGGACGAGTCCACGCTGAGCGCTATGACGACGAGGCCCTGACCCTTGTAGCGCTGCCACAGGCGCTCCATGGCGGGCATCTCCTCCTTGCACGGTGGGCACCAGGTCGCCCAGAGATTGAGGAAGACCACCTTGCCCCTGAGGTCGGCGAGCCTGAGCCTTCCGCCTTCGAGCGCGGCGACATTGAAGTCCTTGGCCTGCTGCTGGCGATTGGGCTTGATGAGGTCGAGGGCGCGCGCGGGATCCTCCCCGGCACCCGCGGGCAGCGTGGCGCAGGCGAGAAACACCAAGACGCGGGAGGCGAGACGCCACATAGCCCATCCAGTATACATGGGCGCCGGCCCGTCCCTCCTGCGCCCCGCCCTTTGTGATAGGTTACAGGGCACCCATGGCGGTCACGATCATCGCCGATGACCTAAGCGGCGCCTGTGACGCGGGCGCTCTCTTCGCCGGACGGGGCCCCGTTGGGGTCTTCGTGGCGCCCGGGCTGCCCGACGCGCGCCGGCCCGCCGCCGCCGTGGACACCGAGAGCCGCACTCTCGCCCCGCCCGATGCCGCGGCGCGGGTGCGGCGCTCGGCAGCGGGCCTCGAGGAGCGCCTCCGCGGCGGCCGCCTCTTCAAGAAGATCGACTCGACCATCCGGGGCAACGTGGCAGCCGAGCTCGACGCCCTCATGAGTGCGACGGGCGCCACGACGGCGCTCGTCTGCCCGGCCTTTCCCGCGCAAGGGCGCACCGTCGTCCACGGTCTTCTTTCCGTTCTCGGCGTCCCTGCCCACGAGGGGGCCGCCGGGCGGGATCCCGACTATCCCGGCGCATCGTCGGACCTCGTCGAGATCTTCTCACGCGATTCGAGCCGGCCCGTCTCGCTCCTGCCCCTCAAGGAGATCCGCAGCCCGCTCGAGGACCTGGCGCGTGCCCTCGCGGAGCGCAGCGGCGTCGTTGTAGCAGATGCGGAGGTTGACACGGACCTCGATGCCCTCGCGCGGGCGGCCCTCGGCCATCCCGGCATCCTCCTCGGCGGGTCGGCCGGCCTCGCCCGCGGCGCCGCGTCGGCGTGGGGCTACACGGCGCCGGCTCCTGCCCTGCCCGCGCCGGGAGGTTGGCTGGTCGTCGCGGGCAGCCGGCACCCCGCGACGCGAGCCCAGATAGACGCGCTCGAGACGGCGGGCGCGGCGGGCGTGCGGCTCGGCGGCCGGCGTGAGCCGGACCTGGCCAAGGTCGTCAGCGCGATCCGCGCCGGCAGGCCCGCCTTCGTGTCGAGCGACGACGCCGCGGAAGGCACGCGTGAAGACATCGCCGCGCGGCTCGCCGGGGCCGCGACGCGCGTGCTCTCGGAAGCGTCTCCGGCGGTCTTTGCCATCACCGGCGGCGAGACCGCCCACGCCGTGATGCAGGCGCTCGGCGCCCGGCGCCTCGAGCTCGACGGCGCGCCAGCGAGCGGGCTCGCCCTCGGCCGGTTGGTGGTCAACGAGGTGTCGACCCTTCCGATTCTGACCAAGGCCGGCGGCTTCGGCCCGCCGGAGCTCTTCGTCGCGCTCGCAATGCGACCGGCATGACGGCTGCCCGCCTGCCGCTGCTCGGCATCACCATGGGCGACCCCGCCGGCGTCGGGCCCGAGATCTCGGTCAAGGCGCTGGCGACACCGGAGGTCACCTCCGCGTGCCGCCCCGTCGTCATCGGCGACCGCTCGGTGATCGAGGCCGCGCTCGGGCTCTTGCGGTCCCGGCTGAGGCTCCACGTGGTGTCGAAGCCCGCCGAGTGCCGCTTCGAGCCCGGAACGATCGAATGCCTCGACCTCGCCAATGTCGACGCTGCCGCCCTGCCCCGGGCGCAGGTCAGCGCCGAGGCAGGGCGCGCGGCCTACGCCTACATCGAGAGCGCCGTCAGGCTCTGCCAGTCTGGCGAGATCGACGGCATGGTGACGGCGCCCGTCAATAAGGAGGCGCTTGCCGCGGCGGGCGTCCAGCACTCGGGGCACACGGAGATCCTGGCCAAGCTGTCGGGCACGAAAGATTTCGCCATGCTGCTCATGGGCCGCGAGCTCAAGGTCATCCACGTCACGACGCACGTCGCGCTCCGGCGCGTGCCGGACCTCTGCACCGAGGACCGTGTGCTGCGCGTCATCCGGCTCGCCCAGCAGGCCATGAACGGGCTCGGCGTGGCGCGCCCACGCATCGCAGTCTGCGGGCTCAATCCGCACGCCGGCGAGGACGGCCTCTTCGGCGACGAAGAGAAGACCCAGATCATCCCGGCCGCGGAGGCCGCGCGCCGAGAAGGGCTCGACGTCCACGGCCCGCTGCCGGCCGACACGCTCTTCTCTCGCGCCCGCGGCGGTGAGTTCGACATCGTCGTGGCCATGTACCACGACCAGGGGCACGTGCCGGTCAAGACGCTCGGCTTCACCTACGACGAGGCGCGGGGCCAATGGACAGGGCTCTCGGGGGTCAATGTCACGGTCGGGCTGCCGTTCCTGCGCGTCTCCGTGGACCACGGCACGGCCTTCGACCGCGCGTGGAAGGGCATCGCCAATCCCGAGAGCATGCTGGAAGCCATCGACGTCGCCGCGCGCATGCTCACCGCGCGGAGCCGCTGACCACGATGCCCCACCACAAGATCGCTGAGATTGGAGGACTGACATGGACCCGAGCGAGCTGAGGCAGATCATCGAGCAGGTGCGCATCGGCCGCCTGAGCCGGCGGCGCTTCATCCAGGCGATGGTGGGGGGCAGACCTCGGCCAACCTCCTCAACGCTCCGTCGCGCTTCTTCTCGCGCAACACGCGGTGGGAGTTCAACGTGGACAAGGCCAACCAGGTCCTCGACGC
>Ga0326597_10001457_pt1 | contig 38317 bp, 38 predicted proteins | sample RVTome_12_FD_203789 | JGI IMG/M metagenome (GOLD analysis project Ga0326597, IMG submission 203789) | Soil microbial communities from uranium-contaminated site in the Upper Colorado River Basin, Wyoming, United States - RVT100D185 | ecosystem: Environmental > Terrestrial > Soil > Contaminated >... | reverse complement strand
GCGGAAGCGCCGCAGCCGCAGCGAATTGCTGACCACGGACACGCTCGAGAACGCCATCGCTCCGGCAGCGATCATCGGGTTCAGCAGCCCTAGCGCAGCGAGCGGGATCGCCGCCACGTTGTAGCCGAAGGCCCAGACGAGGTTCTGCCGGATCACCCGGAAGGTGGCGCCTGCCAGGGCCAGCGCTACTTCGGCGAGCGCCGGGTCGCCGGACATCAGGACCACGTCGCCCGACTCGATCGCCACATCGGATCCCGTTCCGATGGCGACCCCGAGGTCGGCGCGGGTGAGGGCGGGGGCGTCATTCACACCATCGCCGACGAACGCCACCTTGCGGCCTTCGGACTGAAGACGGGCGACCTCCTCGGCCTTGTCACCGGGGAGGACCTCTGCGATGACGCGGTCGATGCCCACCTCGGCGGCGATCGCTTCCGCGGTCCTGCGGTTGTCTCCCGTGATCATCGCGACCCCGATGCCGCGCTCCATCAGACGGGCGACGGCCACTGCCGCGCCCGGTCGCACCGTGTCGGCCACGCCGAGGGCGGCGCGTACCTCGCCGTTCCAGCCGGCCAGGAAGGCGGTGAGGCCGCGCTGCTCCATCGCGGCGACCGCCTCTTCGTATCGCGTGGGGACCACCAACCCGGATTCGGCCATCAACTTGGGCTTGCCGACCGTCACCTCGAGGCCGTCCACGGTCCCGCGCAGACCCATCCCAGGAAGGGCCGCGAACCCCGAGGGGCGCACCAGGGAGGCGCCGCGCTCCTCGGCGCCGAGAGCCACCGCGCGGGCGATCGGGTGCTCGCCGGCGGCTTCGACCGAACCGACCAGGTGGAGCGCCCGGTCCACGTCACCCTCGGTGTCGATCTCGGCGAGGGTCATCGCCCCGCGAGTGAGCGTGCCCGTCTTGTCGAACACGACGGTGTCGATCGCCCGGGTTCGCTCAAAGACGTCGGCGTTGCGGAAGAGGACGCCGAGCTCCGCCCCCCGGCCGCTGCCGACCATGATCGCTGTCGGTGTCGCCAGGCCCAAAGCACAGGGACACGCAATGATCAAGACCGCGACCGCCGCCTGCACCGCGGTGGCGACCTCCCCGTCGAGCACTATCCAGCCGGTGAAGGTGACGGCGGCGATGCCGATGACCACCGGAACGAAAATCCCGGCGACGCGATCGGCGAGGTGCTGGATGGGTGCCTTGGTGGCCTGGGCGTCCTCGACGAGCTGGACGATCTGGGCCAGGGCCGTGTCAGAACCGATGCGGGTCGCCTCGACCACCACCATCCCCTGCTGGTTGATCGTCGCCCCGTACACCTCGTCGCCGGGCCCCTTGTCGACGGGAACCGATTCGCCGGTGAGCATGCTCTCGTCGAAGGAGGACCCGCCCTCGACGATGCGGCCGTCGGTGGGCACCTTCTCGCCGGGGCGCACCACCATGTGATCGCCGGGGACGATGTCTTCGACCGCGACCGTGGTCTCGCGGCCGTCGCGGAGCACCTTTGCCTCCTTGGCTCCCAACTCGAGCAGGCGCGTGATCGCACCAGACGCCCGCCCCTTGCTCCGCGCCTCGAAAAAGCGCCCCAGCAGGATGAGGGTGATGATGACCGCGGCCGTCTCGAAGAACAGGTGCTCCCCGGCGAAGAAGGCCCACACCGAGTACCCGTAGGCGGCGAGCGTGCCCATCGAGACGAGCGTGTCCATGTTCGCCGAGAAGGAGCGCAGGCGGACGGCGGCGGCCCGGTGGAACTGCCATCCGAACACGAACTCGATCGGTGTGGTGAGCGCCCAGGCGACGATCGCCACCCAGCGAGCTTCAGGCCCGAACATCGACAGGAGCACCACCGGGAGGGTGAGCACGCCGGCGGAGAGGGCGTTGCGGGCCTGGTACTTCGTCTCGGCGTCGTACCGGTCGGCCAGGCTCTCGCGGTCGGACTGGTCCTCCATCGGGGTCGCCCGATATCCGATCTTGGAGACGGCGTCGGTGAGCTTGGTGATGTCGACCGTCGGGTCGACGGTGAGGCGGGCCTCCTGGCCGGCAAGTGATACGACGGCCGACTCCACTCCCGGCTGCTTCGAGAGGACGCGTTCCACCCGGACCGCGCACGACGCACAGGTCATGCCCTCGACGTCGAGGAGGAGCGAGGTGGTGTCCTTGGTGGTCGGAGTCATTTGGCGATTGGCGATTGGCGATTGGCGATTGGCGATTCACGCCGACGCGTCCGCGGCCCGCCAACCGGCCCGTCTCTTGCGGGGGGCGGGAGGCGGGAGGCGGGGGGTCTCGGGGTCGTGACCAGGGTCATCGGTTCCAATCAGCCCTGCTGCGGGACTTCGTACCCCTGGCTCTCGATGGCGCCGATGATGGCGTCCATCGTCGCCGGGGTGTCGAAGGCGACCGACACGGTGGCCTGATCGATGTCGACGCTGGCCCGTTCCACACCGGGTACGGCCGCAACGGCGCCTTCGATCGACATCTTGCAGTGATCGCAGTGGATCTCGGGCACGGACAGTGTCTTCTCGGTCATTGCTTCATCCCTTCGCGAGTCTGCCGGAGCGGGCCCGGCCCCTCATGAAACCACGCTGGCGGGTGGTTCATGCCCGGGTGCCCCCCATCATGGGGTCGACGGCTCTGTGGCGGCGTCGATTAGGCCGAGGTGCTCGCCGAGGGCACGGATCGGCTCGACGTCTGCGGCGAGGAGACCGGGCCCGGCCTCGAGCCCCGCGACGACCAGGTGAGCCTCGCGGCAGAGCGGTTCGGCGCGATCAGGCATGCCCTGAGCGTGCACATGGTCCTGCAGGGCTCCCAGGGCCTCGATCAGAGTCCGGGCGACGGCCGGTTGAGTGGTCGAGGCCACCCTGATCTCGGCGAAGGCGTGCCGCACCCAGTCGCCGCGCGTCCACGAATGGGGAAGAAACAGCTTCGCGCCCGACTCGCTGGTGATGACCCGCGGGGGCACATCCCGCACAAGGACTTCGCGCAGGATTGCCATCAGGTTGAGGATCACCTCGTTGGCGGTGGTCGGGTCGTTGACGCCGGGGGAGAGGGCGCGCAGGGCGACATCGACGAGTTGCCGGATGCCGAATGTGGCGTCGGTGCGCGCCCGGCGTCGGTCACCGATCGAGAATGCCGCTTCCAGCCTGCTTACGGCCACCTCGTCGGACTCGTTCGCCGCCCACACCGTGATGAGCGGTGACCCGACGGCTACGAATCCTCCCACCGTGGTGTCGGCGCGTCCCAGCGCCCCGGCAGGGAGCTGGCGGAGCAACTCTGCGATCTGGATTTCGAGCACCCACCCGTCGGCGCGACTCGGCACCGCCACCGATTCCCCCTCGGGCATAAGAGCGGAGTCAGCCGGGAACTCGGCAGGGGTGCCGCGCTCCGGCATGTAGGCCCTGATCCCCGCCATCGTCTCGTCGGTCGTGCGGCGGATGATCTCGCCGACCTGCATCACCTCGATGCTGCGGTCGATGAACGCCACGATCGCCAGGACCGATACGAGGGCTAGCGCCAGGGCGAGCGTGACTGCGAAGGTGCGGTAAGCCCCTAAGGCCTGTGGCTCCGGATCGATGCGGATCCGGCTCAGCACGAGCAATGTGTACGTGAACGACCCGACCACGATGCCGATCACGGTCTGCTGGAAGCGTGTCCCGAACACGGTGGGCACGACGCGCGGCGAGAACTGGCTGGAGGCGAGTTGGACGGCGACCACGGTGATCGAGATGACGATTCCCGCCACGGTGATGGTGGCTGTCGCCGAGGTGGTGAGGATGGCCCGGGCGCTGTCGACCGTGGTTCGGATGAGGATGGGGATGTCGTCGATGGTGTCGCGGAAAGTGGTGTCGATCCAGGATGTCACCACCGCCAGCAGGATTGCCAGCAGGATGCCGAACAGCGGTACGTAGAAGAGGCTGTCGCTGGTCCGGTCGCGGAGTCTTCTCAGGCGTCGGAGCACACTCCGAGGGTAGGCCAGCGGTGTCAGGCCTCGCTCTTGGCGATGAGGTAGCCCTCCGCTCGCTCCCCAAGCTCGTAGCGGCCGACCAGATCCTGAAACCCTTCGCCGTGACCGGGGACCTTCAGGTGGGCCAACTCGTGGACGACGACCCAGTCCAGCACCCAGCCGGGCATCGAGGCCAGCCGATCGGAGATCCGAATGCGGCCATCGGATGGAGTGCACGACCCCCACCTCATGTTCTGGCGGCTCGACCACTCGATACCGGTAGGCCGCGGCAGCCCGTAGCGCTCGGCCAGGTCGATTGCTCGAGTCTCGAGGTCGACATGGGCTGAGGACAGCTTGCGCTCCGCGCGGGCAACGAGGTTCTCGACGACTGCGGCTTCCTCCTGCGGGGAGAGGCCGGCGGGCACCAGTACCCGCAGCCCCCCCTCGACCACATGAGCCTGTGCCGTCCGCTTCCGCTTCTTGCTACGCACAACTTCGACGTGCAGATCTCTCATACCGCGATCGTAAGGGCCGGGTCCGACACAACTGGCTCAGGCGCACCCGGTGGCGCAACCACAATCTCGATCCATCCGACCTTGGCAGCGGTGATAGAAATGGACCGGCGGCGCTCCTCGATGCGGGCCGGCTCAAGATGATGGAGATGCCCGCTGGAAGTCGACGAGGGTGGCGAAGACGATGACGTTGTCGAGGTAGTTGCGCTCGGCGCGGTCGAACGTCCCACCGCAGGTGATCAGACGCAGGGCGGCGTAGTCGGTGTGGCCGTAGACAAGCTCGGTCGGGAAGTCGTCCTTCGGGTAGCGGCGTACCGCCTCGACCGTGAAGATCGCCACCGTGCCGTCGCGGCGGGTGACCAGGACCTCGTCCCCTGGCTGCAGACCTCCGAGGTGGTAGAACACCGAGGGGCCGTCGGTGGCGGAGTCGACATGGCCCACGATGATGGCGGGACCAATTGCGCCTGGGGTAGACGAATACTTGTACCAGGCCGCCTGGTCGTAGAGCGGGCCGGGAGCCGGCACTTCGATGGTGCGCTCGGCGGTCAGGCCGACCTGCTGCACCTCCGAATGCACTCCGATCGCCGGGATGTCGATGGCGATCGGCTCCGACGGCGGGAGGAGGACAGGATCGTAGACCGCCTCGGGCACCGGCGAGAACGCGGTTGGCGGTGTGAAGGAGGAGTCGTCCTCGACGGGCGGTGGTTGCGGCGCAGGAGGGCCCTGCTCTACTGAGGACACCACCGACACGAGTCCTTCGGATCCGGTCGACTGCGGTGGTTGCGGCGGAGTCTGGGCTGTCGCGGCCAATACGATCAGAGTCGTCCCGCTTGCCGCGAAAACAACACCCGCCACCGTGAGAAAGGCGAGAAGGCGGTGGCGGGCGGCGCCCATGCTGGGCCCAGCCCGGTTAGCCCGACCGACGGTCTTGGAGCCGTCGGCGAACCCCGAACACTCCGGCAGCGACGGCGAGGAGAGAGATACCGCCGAGGAGCAGGATCATGTTCTGAGCGCCTGAGGTCGAGCCACCACCGGTGCCGACCCCACCCTCGGGGATGCAGGCCGCTCGGGTGATGGTGTTGGTGTCCATTGTGACCGAGCCGTTTCGTGCCAGCGTCCGGCCCTCGACGGTTGCTCCGGTCTCGAGGGTGATCGAAGTCAACGCCAGGATGGTCCCCCGGAAGGAGCTGCTCGTCCTAAGAGTGGCTGAACTGCCCACCTGCCAGAACACGTTGCAAGCTTGGGCGCCGTTGATGAGGCTCACGCTGCTTGCTGATTCGGCGATGAGAGTTTCCGCCATCTGGAAGATGAAGACGGTGTCGGGGTCGTCCTGGGCGTCGAGAGTCAGCGTCCCGGTAATCCCAAAGGTCGTCGACTCTGAGTCATAGACGCCTCCGATCAGGATCTGCCCACCGAGCTCGGTGGCTATGGTGGTAGCCGGCCCCCGTCCAAAGGCATCGTTGTATGCCGTAACCAAGTCGGCCTTGGCCTGCTCAGCGACAACATCGTCCACATGGAGATCCCCGTTCAACGTCACTGAGCCGAACCCGGGTGTCGCGGTACCCGGATCCAAGCCGACATCGCCGGTGATGGTCGTCGGGCCGGTATTGGTGATGGTCTCGCCGGCTAGAACCGCGAAGTCATCGGCTGTTCCAAGGCCGACCTGTGACTCCACCACGCCTCCGAGTGCCGGGCCGGCGGCGAAGAACACCACAAGGGACATCAGTACGGCGATCAAGACGCTTCGTGTGGGGTGCTGTCGCATGGTTCCTGGATTGAACTCCAGATAGCTGGAGGAGTCAAGTCGGTGGGGTCGATTCTCTGGTGTGAAGCTCAGTCACGGTCGGATAACCGGAGACAGCGCTCGCGTCGTGCCGATCCCGGCCGATACGGTTGGACGAAGCACTGCCTCGGTTCCCATTGCCCATCGCTCTCTCTCCTAACCTCGGGTTCGTGCACATCCACGAGAACATCCTCTCCGCCATCGGGAACACCCCCCTGGTGCGGCTCTCCCGGCTCCATCCACCGGGCAACCTGGTGGCCAAGATCGAATACATGAACCCCGGCGGCTCCATCAAGGATCGCATCGGTCTCGGCATGATCGAGCGAGCCGAACGCCAGGGCCTGCTCCAGCCCGGCGACACCATCGTCGAGCCAACGAGCGGGAACACCGGGGTGGGGTTGGCGATGGCCGCCGCGCTCAAGGGTTATCAGCTCCTCGCGGTCATGGCCGACAAGCAGTCGAAGGAGAAGCAGGATCTGCTCAGGGCGTTCGGCGCTGAGGTCGTGGTCTGCCCGACCGAGGTGGAGCCTGACGATCCGCGGTCGTATTACTCGGTGGCCGAGAAGCTTGCCGCCCTTCCGGGCCACTATCGGCCCGACCAGTACTCGAATCCGGCGAACCCCGAGGCGCACTACCGAACCACCGGACCCGAGCTGTGGCGTCAGACCGACGGCCAGATCGGCGTGCTGGTGGCCGGGGTCGGCACCGGGGGCACGATCACGGGAGTGGCGCGATACCTCAAGGAGCAGAACCCAGAGGTTCGGGTGGTGGGGGTCGACCCGGAGGGCTCCATCTACACCGCAGCGTCGGAGGACCAGGTCGCCGCGTACCTCATCGAGGGGGTGGGGGAGGACTTCTGGCCCGAGGCATTCGATCGCGATGTGGTCGACGACTACGAAGTCGTCGGCGACAAGGACGCCTTCCTCATGGCACGCCGTGTGGTGCGCGAGGAGGGCGTGTTCGTCGGCGGCTCCGGGGGGATGGCACTGGTGGGAGCCCTGCGGTCCGCGGAGAAGTACGCCAACGATCTGGTCGTGGTGATCCTCCCCGACAGCGGTCGCAACTACATCTCAAAGATCTTCGACGATGCGTGGATGGAGTCGCACGGGATGCTGGAGGACGGATGAGGTTCGAGACCAAGGCGATCCACGCCGGACAGGACCCCGAGCCGACGACGGGCTCGGTGGTCGTTCCCATCTACGCCACCAGCACCTACGCCCAGGATGCCCCCGGCAAGCACTCGGGCTTCGAGTACTCACGAACCGACAACCCCACCCGGTCCGCCCTCCAGGCGGCCCTGGCGGCGCTTGAGGGCGTCGACGAGGCGGGGGGCGGGGGATCGGTGGCTACCGCGTCCGGCATGGCGGCGACCGCGCTGTGCGGGTACCTGCTCGAGGCGGGCGACCATGTCCTCCTCCCCAACGACGCCTACGGCGGGACCTTCCGATTCTTCGCGAGGGTTCTCGGGGAGCAGGGCTTCGAGTGGAGCGTGGCCGATCCCACCGATCTCGATTCCGTGGCCGCCGGCATCCGGCCGAGGACGAAGATCGTCTGGCTGGAGACGCCGACGAACCCCCTGTTGCGGGTCGCCGACATCGCCGCCACCGCCGCGATCGCCCACGAGGCGGGCGCCCTGTTCGTGGTCGACAACACCTTTGCGACGCCCTACCTGCAGCAACCGCTGGCGATGGGCGCCGACATCGTGCTCCACTCCACGACCAAGTACCTCGGAGGTCATAGCGACGTGGTCGGCGGGGCGCTGGTGACCGCGGACGAGGCCCTCCACGAGCGGTTGCGCTTCCTCCAGAACGCCGCCGGGCCGGTCCCTGGGCCGTTCGACGCCTGGCTGGTGCTCAGGGGCCTGAAGACGCTCGGTGTGCGCATGGATCGCCATTGCGAGAACGCCATGGCGATCGCCCGGTTCCTCGCCGCGGACGATCGTGTCGCCGAGGTGATGTACCCGGGGTTGGAGGATCATCCGGGCCACGAGCTGGCACATCGCCAGATGGATGCGTTCGGGGGGATGATCTCGTTCCGCCCGACAGGCGGTCAGGAGGCCGCCCACCGGCTGGCCGAGTCGACCGAGTTGTTCTTCCTCGCCGAGAGCCTTGGCGGGGTCGAGTCGCTGATCGAGGTGCCGGCGGCCATGACTCATCTGTCCGTCGTTGGGACCGACTTGGAGGTCCCGACGGACCTGGTGCGCCTCTCGGTGGGCATCGAGCACGTCGACGACCTCATCGAGGACCTGGACCGAGCACTGGGCTGAGCCAAGAGCCAAGAGCCAAGAGCCAAGCTGGCGCGTCTTGATTCTTGATTCTTGATTCTTGACTCTTTAGAACGCCACCCCGACGGCGTCGCACAGGAACTTCAGGAACGGCCCGGCCGTTCGGCACATGCTCGAATACTCGCGGAGGAAGTCGGGGGAGGTCACGGTCCTCTTGGGCAGGCGCGTCCCCGCAGTGAAGTCCTTCCGTTTGATGTCCTCGATGAACGGGTGCTCCGGGTCGAATCCTCTGGGAACCCGGACCAGCCGCTCCGGATCGCCGTGGTCGAAGGCGTCGGTGAAGCGCTTGCCGTGTGCCGCTCGCTTCCACCCGGCCGGGTCCGCGGTTATGGCTTCGCGGATGGCGTAGGCGTCGTCCGTTGCCGGGCGCCAGAGGCCTGCCCCGGCATACGACCCGCCTGGATCGAGGTGGAGGTACAGCCCGGGAGCGTGGACGTCCTTCGAGGCCACGTGCCGGAACTGGATCCCGAGGTGGGTCTTGTAGGGGGTCTTGTCCTTGCCGAATCGGGTGTCGCGCTGGATGCGGAAAAGCGACCCACCGACCTTGCGGGGGTCGGCCACGAGGTGAGGGGAGATCTTCTTGAGCGGTGCGCCGAAGTCCTCGATGAAGGCCAGGGCCGGTTCGCGTACCTGTGCCTCGAACCGGTCTTGGTTCGCCTTGAACCAGTCTCGGTCGTTGTTGTCGGCGAGGTCCTCGAGGAACGCAAAGGTGGCGTCGGTGAAATAGCGGGTCATGCCCGGCAACGTACCGGATAGATCGGTCCGATGGCAGTGGTCCGATCCGGGCGCTCAGCCGCGGGCGGGGGGCCGCTGGCCCAGGGCCGTCATGTTCTCGACGACACGCTCGTGGAGAGCTTCCTCGAGGTCGTCGAGGGAAACCTTCTTCCCGCCCTTGAGGACGATCAGGTTGTCGAGCTTCTCACCCTTTGCCTCGGCGAGTTTGTCACGCGCCTCGCGGGTCTTCCCCACGGCGAACAGGACCTTCTGGAGCCATCGGGACTCGTTCTGGAGAATTCGTTCGATCTTCCGCTGTTGCTGCTTGCTGACTGTCATGTGCTCCCTTTGTCAAGCATTCGAGGCGATCCGGGTGGGTTCCACGATCACCGTGACCCGAACCATGTCCGGCTTGAGCCACGGGTACTTCTCGACGTCGAGGTACTTGCGGGCGAGGGCGTCGATGATCTCGACGCCGTCCGAGGTTCGCATCTCCACGACACGGCCTTGAATCGAGAAGTTGATGTAGGGCTCGTCGGGATCGCTGATAGACACCGACACCATGGGATCGTCTCTCATGTTGTGCCACTTGCGGCGGCCCTCGGCGGTGTTGAAGACGATGCGATCGCCCTCCCGCATGATCCAAATGGCCGATGCCTGGGGCCATCCGTCCGAGTCGAGGGTGGTCAGATGGGCAAAGGTCGGACCGTCGAGAAGCGCCTTGAGCCGCTCGGGAATGGCGACGGTGGTCTGTTCTGTCATGCCCGAATGGTGCCACAGGGTGGTTCGCGGAGAGAACTCGGGTGCCCGCCCCGTGTCGCCTGCTGCCTCGCGTTCGGCCACACTTCGTCTCATGGACACAGGACTTCGCGGCCACGGCGTGATCGTCACCGGCGGAGCGGGCGGGATCGGCAGCGCGGTGTGCCGGGCCTTCGCCGCCGAGGGGGCGCAGGTTGCGGTGCACTATCGGACCTCGGGCGATGCGGCCGAGGCCCTCGCCACCGAGATCGGTGGAGTGGCCCTCGCCGCCGACCTCCGCGATGCCGCGGAGGTGGACCACCTATTCGAGCGGGCCATCGAGAGGCTCGACCGGCTCGACGTGGCGGTGGCAAATGCCGGCGCGTGGCCCCGCGAAGATGTTCCCGTGTGGGAGATGGACCCGGCGCGCTGGGAGGCGACCATCGCCTCGAATCTCTTCGTGACCTTTCTCACGGCCCGCGCCTTTCTACGGCATGCAGCCATGACCGGTTCGGGCTCGCTGGTGCTCGTGGGCTCCACCGCGGGATTATTCGGGGAGGCGGGACATGCCGACTACGCCGCCGCCAAGGGGGCAATCGTCGGGGGGCTCCTGCTCAGCCTCAAGAACGAGGCGGCGCGCATCGGCGATGGCGTTCGGGTGAATGCCGTGGCCCCCGGTTGGACCCTGACGCCGATGATCGGGGACAAGGGTGTCGACGACGAGCACGTCGCCCGGGTGACCGCCACCATGCCGCTCAAGAAGCTCGGGACGCCGGAGGACATGGCCGCTCAGGTAGTCGTTCTGGCATCACCCACGATGTCGGGCCATGTGACCGGCCAGGTCGTGACGGTGGCCGGGGGCATGGAGGGTCGCCTGGTGCCGTGATCACCAGCCGCTAGCCTGACCCCATGGAGCTATCGATCGAGTACTGCGCCGTTTGAGGCTATCGGGACCGTGCCGTGCGCATGGTTGACCAACTGCTCGAGGAGTTCGAGCACGACATCACGAACCTCACGCTGATCCCCTCCAAGGGTGGGCTGTACGAGGTCGTCATCGACGGCGACCTCATCTACAGCAAGAAGGCGACTGGCGAGCACGCCGACTACGAGGACGTCGCCCCCAAGATTCGCGAGCGCCTGTGACCCTCGCCGAGCGCCTCGGCTCCCTCGTCGGGGAGGACCTCGGCGCGGGCGAGTGGATGGAGATCACCCAGGCTCGGGTCGATGGATTCGCCGACCTCACCGAGGACCATCAGTGGATCCATCAGGCCGGTGAGCGTGCCGAGCAAGGCCCCTTCGGCGGACCCATCGCCCACGGATTTCTCACCCTGTCGCTCCTCACGCCGCTCTCGGGCCCGGTTACGCGGCGCCTCACCGAGGGCGCGCGCATGGTGATCAACTACGGGTTCGACCGGGTCCGCTTCGTGTCGCCGGTGCCGGTGGGGTCGCGCATCAGGGCCCGGGGAACGCTCGCCGAGATCTCCGAGGTGGAGGGGGGAGTGCAGGCCGGCGTGGACCTCACCATCGAGATCGAAGGCAGCGAGCGTCCCGCCGCGGTCGCTCGCAACCTCTTCCGCGTCTACGAGTAGCACCTCTCGGCGGGTGGGCGATCCTTGCCTCGGGACGGGGACGGTTGAGCCTGCCTCGATGGGGGTCTGCGCAGTACAGGGCCCTGGCTACCCTCGCTGGTTCTGATGAGCAACGGCACCACGTCGGCGATCCTCCTGCACGAATTGCTGTCGGGCGACGGCCCCCACGACGAGCAGGCTGATCGCTTTGTGGCCGGCCACTGCATCCGGTGCGGCATCGCCGTTCGCTCGGACGAGTTCCTGGTGCGGAGTGGCGAGGCCGCGGCGTGCACCTCGTGTCGCTTGATCGCCTGATCCCGGGGCGCGCCGGTTCGATCTGAAGGCCCCAGGGTCGTCATCCCTTCCAGGTGGTGATCCCTTCGGGGATCGCGACGGCAGCATCATCGATCCACGTCCCCAGGACCTCTGCCCGCCTGAGTTCGTCGGGTGTTCCCGCGACGGGATCGACCGAGAGGATGGTGAGCATGGCCTCCGATCCCGGCTCGAGCGCGGCATCGCGTCCCACGGCCGCCGCGGCGCCAGCGGTGAACATCGCGAAAGCCGCCTGGGCAGTGAGGGCTTCCGCGGGCACCAGTCCACAGCGATCCCGGGCCGTGGCCATGCCCCACAACGGGTGCGGCGGCTCCACCGGCGAGTCCGACCCTCCGGCCAGGGGCGCCCCCGCCTCGGACAGCGAACGGAAGGCGTAGGTGCGCTCCAGCCGCTCCGGGCCCAGCCGCTTCTCCAGCCACCCGGTCTCGGAGGCGATGAATGCCGGCTGCACCGATGCGGTGATCCCCAGTGCGCCGAATCGGGCGATGTCGGGTTCCGTCAGGACCGAGGCATGCTCGACGCGAAGTCGCGACGGGTCGCCCCCGCCGCGGACCAGCGACTCCATTAGGTCGAGGACGTTCTCATTGGCGCGATCGCCGATGGCATGGACCGCCACGCGGCCCCCCATGGACAACGCCGCCCCGGCCATCTCGGCCGCCCATCCCGGGTCGAGCCGATCCGTGCCCTGCTCTCCCGGCTGGTCGGAGAATCCGTCGTGCATGGCCGCGGTGTGGCCGCCGATGCTCCCGTCGGAGTACATCTTGAGCCCGGCGAAGCGGACCCGGCCTCCTGCAGCCGCCAGGCGCTCGGCGGCGCCTTCGAGGTCTTCGCGGGTCTTGGCCACGACGAAGACCTCCATGTCGATGGGCAGGGCGGGCGCGGCCGCCATCAACAGGTCGAGTTCGGACCCGGCTCCCGCCCAGCATCCGGCATCGAGATCTGCCACCGCGCCGATCCGCGTGATGCCCACCGCCGCCAGGGCATGAGCGGCGTGCGCCAGATCGTCGGCGGTGACCGCAGGGGCGAGATCCTGGAGAGCCGCTGACACCGGGTCGACCGCCGTCTCCCGGAGCACTCCGGTCGGCTCACCATTGGTATCGCGGTCGATCGAACCGCGCGGGGGATCGAGCGTCGCCGTGCCGATTCCCGCCAGTTCGAGTGCCCGGGAGTTGGCGACCGCGATGTGCCCGCAATACCGGATCAAGAGCACCGGCCGGCCGGCGACGACCCGGTCGAGAAAGGCCCGGTCGGGCAGGCGCCCTTCGGCGAGCGACTCATCGTCGAGCCTCAGGGCCACGATGGCGGTGCCGGCGTCCTGGGCTCGGGCCGCCTCGGCGAGGATGTCGGCCATGTCGCCGAAATCGCGGGCACCCTTGAGGATGGGGCGTTCAAGCGAGGCTGCGTAGCCGACCGGATGGAGGTGGGCGTCGACAAGCCCGGGGACGATCGTGGCCCCGGGGTAACGGACCTCCTTGAGGTCGGTGGAGCGAAGGCGATCCGCCGCCCCCACCGCAACGATGGCGCCCCCGTCGATCAGGACGGCATCGCCCACGAGGCCGGTTGGAGTGCGCACCCGGTCGGCGACGATCAGGGTTCGGCTCATCCCCACGAGGCTACCGACGGGCGTAGGCCGGTCCGCAGTCAGGGACCCATCGCGGCGCGCACGATGGAGCGCAGGTTCTCGTGGATGTGGCCGTTGGTTGCCACGATGTCTTGGTGGGTGGCCGGCCCACCATCGGACGAGGAGGTGGTCCCGCCCGCTTCGCGAACCAGGAGCATCCCGGCGGCGACATCCCACGGCGCCATGCGGACCTCCCAGTGTCCCTCGTAGCGGCCGCAGGCGACCCAGGCGAGATCGAGGGCCGCGGAGCCGAGCCGGCGGACACCCTGAGCGACCCGCAGCACCTCGGTGACGATCCGGGTGTAGTCGGCGGCGCGCTCCTGGCGGTCGTACGGGAAGCCGGTCGAGACGAGGGCTTCCCCGAGGTGGTGGATCGATGAGACCGCGATCCGCTCGCCGTCGCGGAATGCTCCGTCCCCGCGGGTCGCCCAGAATTCCTCGCCGCGGTACACATCCCGCACGACGGCGACGGTGGGCTCGCCGTTCAACTCCAGGGCGATCGACACGCTCACCTGGGGGATGCCATGAACGAAGTTCACCGTGCCGTCCAGGGGGTCGATCACCCAGCGGCGGCCCGAATCCTGGGTGGTGTCGGTGCCCTCCTCGGCGAGCATGCCATCTCCGGGCCGCGCGCTGCCGATGAGGGAGGTGATCGCCTCCTCGGCAGCCCTGTCGACCGCCGTGACCGGGTCGACGACTCCCTTGTACTCCGCAGATCGAGAGGTGCCCGCCAGGATGATCCGGGCAGCCTCGGTCGCAGCGGCCCGAGCAAGCGCAAGGTCATCCATCGGAGTGACTCTACGACCGGGGTGGGCGGCTCCGCCGGGCTTCGCTTTGCTCGGCGCCCAGGAGCGTCTCCCCCCCGTCGATGACGGGGGGAGTACCCGGAAGGGGGGAGGGGGTCTTCCGGGGACTCCAGCTCCGAGCCCCATCGCGACGTCTCCCTCCGTCGAAGACGGGGGGAGTACCCCGAAGGGGGGAGGGGGGTCTTCCCCGGACTGCCCCCTCCAGCCTCGCTTCGCTCAGCCACCTACCACAAGAGCGCCGAGCGCAGCGAGGCACCATGGAGGTCGCACGCCGAGGTCGATAGGACTCGGCGAAGACCGACCGTCGGCCGAAGGCAGACAGAGCCACCCCCGCTTCGCAGGGGAGGACGTCGTGCTGGGTCGACACGCACGCATCGCCAGTCGCATGCCGAGCGCTAGCGAGGCTCTGTCGAATTGCGAATTGCGAATTGCGAATTGCGGGCGAGCGCAGCGAGCCCCCGCCACTACCCTCGCCGCGCCATGCTCCAAGTCGCTGCGGTCCTGATCTCGGCCCTCCTCATGTGGGCAGCGTTCCCGCCGCTCGACTGGGGGCTCGTGATCTTCGCAGCCCCCGCACCGTTCCTCTGGGCACTGCGCCGGGTCTCCACGCCGCGAGAAGCGGGTTGGCTGGGATTCCTCTTCGGTGTTGCGTTCTACGGACTGCTGCTGATCTGGATCTTCGTGCTTGGAGCAGTGGCCTGGATACCCCTGACAATCGTCATGGCTCTGTGGGCTGCCGGATTCGCTCTCATCATGTATCTCGGGCGCACCTGGTCGCCGTGGCGATGGTGGCTTCTGGCCACAGGATCGTGGGCCATGTGGGAGTTTCTCCGCGCCCGGTTCCCGCTCGGCGGGTTCCCGTGGGGATCGGTCGGGTTCCCGGTGGGGACCCTCGCATGGCCCCGCGGTGCAGCACAGTGGGTGGGAGCCACCGGTTGGGGGGTGATCGTGATCGGGGTGGCCGCCGGCATCGTCCTGATGTTCGACGAGGAGCACGATCGCCGGCCCCTCGAGATCGCCGGCTCGGTGGTCGTCCTCCTCACACTGATGGGGGCGATGTTCGCCCCGGACGCCGCCGGCCCCGCCGTCCGCGTGGCCATCGTCCAGGGGAACTCGCCGTGCCCCCGCGTCCACTGTGACAACGAGAAGGTGCGGATCTACACCAACCACATGTCGCTGACCAACTTGATCGAGCCGGGAGCGGCGGATCTCGTGGTGTGGGGCGAGGACTCGTTCGGGGGAGACGTGAACCCCACGCTCAACGAGGACGTCCGGCGTGACATGGGCGATCAAGCGGCGCGCATCGGCGCCTATCTGATCGCCGGCGGTACCCGGCCAGGCGACCCCGGCTTCTTCGAGAACTTCAACGTCGTCTTCGACCCGAGCGGCGAGATGATCGGCGAGTACCTCAAGCGCCATGGCGTGCCTTTCGGCGAGTACATCCCCTTCCGGAAGATCCTCCAGTTCATCCCCCAGCTCGATGCCGTTCCCAACGACCTGAACCCGGGGCACGGCCCGGTGGTGTTCCCGATCACCGTGGCCGAAGGCGCGGGCGTGTTCGGTTCTGTGATCTCGTTCGAAGGTGCATTTGCCCGCACCATGAGGAGTGAGGTCCGGGCCGGAGCGCAGTTGATCGTGGTCGCCACCAACGAGGCGTCCTACGGGCGGGGGGCGGCGTCGGATCAGCTGATCGGGATGGTGCGAATGTCGGCGGCCTCCCTGGGCGTGGACGTCGTCCACGCGGCGGTGACGGGACGCTCCACCCTGGTGCGTGCCGACGGGTCGGTGGGGCGCAAGACCGACCTCTTCGACGACGATGTTCTCCAGGGAGTGGTCAACCTGCAGACCTCGCGGCGCACCGTGTATTCCGTGGCCGGCGACTGGCTCCAGATACTGGCGATCCTGGGGGCGATCGGCGTCCTCGCCGGCTCCCTGGGAGGCACCCGCTCGCGAGATTTCAAGATCCGGCCGCAGAGGAGGTAGGGGGCGCCTTCGGCGCCCCGCGATACGCAAGTCCCGCGACTCGGGGTCGGCGAGCCTCCGAAGGCATCTCGGCTCGCCCCTAGATCGCCGCTCGGCGCAATGCGCGATGCGACCGACCGCGTCGGAACGGCCGGGGGCGCTCTGTCGAATTGCGAATTGCGAATTGCGGGAGGCCGCCCGCAGGCGGCCGACCTACCGCACCACCCTCGTGCCGTCCTTCCCCTTGAGGGCGTCCGCAAGGGCCTCGACGCTGGTGATCAGTGCGGGGCGGCCGGTGGCTCGGACGTAGGTCACGCACGCCTCGATCTTGGGGCCCATCGAGCCCGGGGGGAACTCGCCTTCGGCGAGTAGCTCCTCGGCGCGGTCGACGCTCATCTCGAGGATCGGCGACTGGTCGGGGGTGCCGAAGCCGATCGAGGCGTGCCCGACCTCGGTCAGGATGAGAAGGCCCCGGGCATCCAGCTGGACGGCGATCAGGGCGGCAGTGCGATCCTTGTCGATCACCGCCTCGACGCCGGTGAGCTCCCCACTGCCGTCGCGGGCTACCGGCACGCCTCCGCCACCTCCGGCGATGACCAGCCGTCCTGCGGCGGCCGCCCCAGCGATCGCATCGATCTCGACCACGCCCACCGGCGGTGGCGACGGTACGACCCGGCGGACACCCTTGCCGGGGACCGCGACCATTTCCCATCCGCGTTCTCCCTTGAGGGCCTCGAGGTCCTCGTCCCGATAGAAGGGCCCGACGGGCTTGGTGGGCGCCGCCATCGCCGGATCGTCCGGGTCCACAACAACCTGGGTGACCACCGTGGCCACGTCGATGGCGCGGCCGCGATCGGCCAGGGCGTTGTGCAGTGACCGGGAGAGCAGGTAGCCGATGCTCCCCTGTGTCTCGGCGACGAGCACATCCAATGGAGATGCCGGCACCTCGCCCCGCGCCGCCTCGCTTCTGAGCAGGAGCGACCCCACCTGTGGCCCGTTCCCGTGGACGAGCACCACGCCGGAGTCGGCGGGGAGCAGCGCCAGCATCGCCTCGGCGAACGCTTCGGCCAGCTCCGCGGCGGCGCCGGGATTACGGGCGTCCGGGAGCAAGGCATTGCCGCCGAATGCGACGACCGGCGGGCCGCCCTCGGACGCCCAAACAGGGCGGTCCGGCGTCATCTGCGCCTAACCCTCGTACGCCGTGAGGGCGGCGTCGATCAGGTCGATGCCCTGGTCGAGCTCGTCCTTGGTGACGCACAGCGGGGGGACGAAGCGGATCACGTTGGCGTTGGGACCGCAGTCGAGGATCAGCAGCCCGTGCTCGCGGGTGTGCTTGGCGAGGAAGGGGAACGCATCGGGGTCCGGGGTGTTGCCTCCAGGCCTGACGAGTTCCACCCCGATCATCAGGCCGAGACCGCGGACGTCGCCGATCGTCGGGTGGCGCTCCTTCAGCTCGGCAAACCGGGCGAAGGCGTGGTCCGACAGGTCCGGGGTCCTCGGGATCAGCTCAGCCAGGACATCCATGTTGGCGGCGGCGGCGGCACACGCCACCGGGTTGCCGCCGAACGTGGTCCCGTGTGACCCGGGGGGCCAGGCGTCGAAGATCTCGTGGCGGGCCCCGATCGCCGAGAGCGGCAGCCCGTTGGCGATCGCCTTGCCCATCAGCAGCACGTCGGGCTCGATGCCGTAGTGCTCCGAGGCGAACCATTTCGCGGTGCGCCCGAACCCGGTCTGGATCTCGTCGAGCATCAGGAGGATCCCGTGCTCGTCGGCGAGGTCCCGCAGCCGCTGTATCAGCCGCTGCGGGATGGGGTAGTAGCCGCCCTCGCCCTGCACGGGCTCGACGAGAAAGGTGGCGACCTCCTTTGGCGTCACCTCATGGGCGAACTTCAACTCCAGTTCCCGGATGGCGAGGTCCGTCGCCTCCTCCTCGCTCATCCCCCAGGCGAAGGGGTGCGGGAAGGGGGTGACGAAGACCGATGGCAGGAGGGGGTGGTATCCCTCGCGGTACTTGGCCTTCGAGGTCGTGTAGGTGACCGAGCCCATGGTCCGCCCGTGGAAGGCCCCGCGAAACACGACGACGCCCTGGCGTCCGGTCGTCTTCCGGGCCAGCTTCACGCCCGCCTCGACCGCTTCGGCTCCCGAATTCATGAAGAACAGGCGGTCGATCGACGGCGGAGTGTGTTCGAGGACCTTCTCGGCCGCCGTCACCAGGGAGTCGTAACGGAAGGCGCCGCCGGCATGCCACAGCTTGTCGAGCTGATCCTTGGCGGCGGCCACGACGGCTGGATGGTTGTGGCCCGAGTTGGTGACCGAGATGCCGCAGGCGAAGTCGAGATACCTCTCGCCCTCGACATCGGTTACCCAGGCACCTTCTGCGGAAACGATCTCGAGGTCCGAGTCCCAGGCGATGACCGGGGCGTAGACCTGTTCATGACGCTGGACGAGGCTGTTCATCAGGAGGCTCCTTGTTGTCGGCGACGATCAGGACGCGGCAGGAGCCCGTTAGGGGGAGGCAAAGAGGTGCGCCCTCTGACTGCGCGGGGTCGTCGGCATGACACAATCATGCCATGCCGGGGACGACCCGGCGCGGGGCCACTGGTCCCTTGGGTCCGAGTCGACGTCTGGGAGGAGCAGGACAGTGCCGTCGTTCGATGTGGTGTCGCAGGTGGATCTCCAGGAGGTCCGCAACGCCGTCGACCAGGCGGCGCGGGAGACCTCCACCCGCTACGACTTCAAGGGGACCGAGACCTCGGTGCGGCTCGCCGACGAGGGGATCGCCATGGAGTCGTCGACCGAAGACCGTCTCAAAGCGGCGATCGAGGTGCTCAAGGAGCGCCTCGTCCACCGCAAGGTGTCTCTGAAGTCGCTTGCCGCCGGAGCCATCCAACCCGCCGCCGGTGGTCGGTCCAAGGCGCTGTTCACCCTCAACAAGGGCCTCGACGCCGAGGCGGCGCGGGAGATCTCGAAAAAGATCCGGGACATGGGCGCCAAGGTCCAGGCGCAGATCAACGGCGACCTGGTCAGGGTCTCCGGCAAGAAGCGCGACGACCTCCAGGTAGTGATCGCCGAGCTCCGACAGCTCGACTACCGGCTGCCCCTGCAGTTCGTGAATTACCGCCATTAGGTCGCCCGCCCTCCGGGCGGCCTCCCGCAATTGGCAATTGGCAATTGGCAAGACGCGTCAATCGCCTTGGAACGCGGTTTGGCGAATTGCGTATTGCGAATTGCTACCTGACCGCAATCCACACCTGGCGGGCATATCCGAGCACCCGGCCACGGTCGTCGGCGACGGCGGTTCCGGCGTAGGCCTTGCGACCCTCGGACCCCATCTGCCAGCCGTAGGAGACCAGCGTCGCCCCCACGGGAACGGGTGCCACCAGATGGGCCGCCATGCGGCCGAGGACCACGGGGTCGGCGGTTGCCTCGCGCATCGTGGCCCAGGCGCCGGGGCAGTCGAGGGCAGCCCACACGATTTCGGGGAGAAGGTCGCCGTTCTCGCCGGGGAGGCTCTCGTCGGCGCACCATGGTGAAGCGACGATGCCGGTGCCGGTGACCGGCCCGGGATGGATGGAGAGGCCGTCGGTGCGCTCGGTGCCACAGGTGAAGCATGTCGGGAACTCGTGGCGTCGGTATCCCAGGTAGCGGGTCCGGGCATCCTCGGCCTGTTCGATCGACGGCGCGGTGGGGATGTCGAGTTGGACATGCGTGGGACGAACCTCGGCGACGAGCGTCTCGCCATGGGAGATCTCGTGCACACCTTCGGATCCGGAATCCGCCAGCTTCGCTTCGAGCGGTGGTGGCGATCGCAGCGTGACTTCGGCGTCGCCCGCGGCGACCGATGCGAAGACACCGCAGGCGTACCCGCCATTGCCGGATCCCGGGGGACCGTTGAACCGCGAGGGGATGAGGAGGCTCACAGCACCTGGCTGAGGAAGTCGCGGCAGCGGTCGTTCTGCGGATCGCGGAAGACTGCTCCCGGGTCGCCCTCCTCTAGGATCACGCCCTCGTCCATGAAGATGAGCCGGGTTCCCACCTCCCTGGCGAAGCCCATCTCGTGAGTGACGACGGCCATCGTCATGCCCTCGGCGGCGAGTTGCTTCATCACGCTCAGCACCTCGCCGACCAGCTCGGGGTCGAGTGCCGAGGTCACCTCGTCGAAGAGCATCATCTTCGGCTTCATCGCCAGCGCCCGGGCGATCGCCACCCGCTGCTGCTGGCCGCCGGACAGCTGCGACGGGTAGGCATCCTCCTTCTCGGCGATGCCCACGTGCTGGAGCTGTTGGCGGGCCAACTCCACCGCCTCCTCCTTGGAGAGCCCCAGGACCTTGATGGGGGCGAGGGTGATGTTCTCCAGGGCAGTGAGATGGGGGAACAGGTTGAACTGCTGGAAGACGAGGCCCATGTGGGTGCGCGCCTCGTTGAGGTCGGTGCGGATGTCGGTGAGGTCGACGCCGTCGAAGATCACCCTTCCCTCGGTCGGCTCTTCGAGCATGTTCATGGTTCGCAGCAGTGTCGACTTCCCCGACCCCGACGGCCCGATGATCACCACCACCTCGCTCGGGACGATCGACAGGTCGATGCCACGCAGCACGTGCAGGTCCCCAAACCACTTGTGGATCCCCGCGAGGCGGACCAGCGACCCGTCAGAGTTCATAGAGGGAGGCTACCGGTCGGCTGAAGCCGACCGGTAGCCTCCGCAATTCGCAATTCGCAATTCGCAATTCGCAATTCGCAATTCGCAATTCGCAATTCGCAATGCGACAGAGCGCATTCGGACCGGCTTGCCGCGGTCGGTCGCATTGCGTATTGCGCCGAGCGGCGGCATTACGCGAGTCGAGATGCCTTCAGAGAGCCGTTGCCGCGAGCCGCGGGACCTGCGCATCGCGGGAGGCCGGCGGCAGCCGGCCGACTACCCAATCACACTCGTCAATCCACTCCTCAGGCGGCGTTCCACGATGGTCACGACGCGGATCATCGGGATCGTGATGATCAGGTACCCGGCAGCCGAGCCCAGGAAGGCGGTGGCGTCGAATGTCGACGAGTAGATGTCGCGGCCGAAGCCGAGCAGCTCCTTCTGGGCGAACGTCAGGCCGAGGACCGACACCAGCGAGGTGTCCTTGATCAGGATCACGAACTCGTTGAGGAGTGGCGGGATCACCCGGCGGATTGCCTGCGGGACGATCACGAACCGCATCGACTGGAAGTAGGTCAGGCCGAGGGATCGCGGTGCCTCCATTTGACCCCGGTCCAGCGACTGGATTCCCGCCCGATACACCTCCGCCGAGTAAGCCGCCAGGTTGAGGCCGAGCACCAGGATGGCGATGGTGTACATGGACAGGTCGAGCCGCAGCGCGGGGACCACGCCGATCCCGGCGAAGGAGATCTGCCAGATCAGGGGGGTGCCGCGGAAGAAGTTGATGTAGATGCGCGCCGGCGCCCTGACGACCCGCCGCTTGGACATGGTGAAGAGTGCCAGCGCCAGACCCAGTCCGAAGCCGAGGGCACCGCCGGCAACCGACAGGACCAGCGTGTTCTTCGCCGCATTGGCGAACGAGCGCACCGCCGCGGTCGCCAGCACCCCCCATAGGGCGCCTGCGCCCCCACCGATCAACCCGGCCCAAAGCATGATCCGGGCGGGGGCTCTCTGGAAGCGAACCCAGAGCGCGGCGAGCCCCGTTGCCGCCGCCGCCCAGGCCAGCGAGGTGAGCACGATCGATCCGATGGCGTCAACGATCCCCGACCAGGCCAGGCCGACTCGGGAACCGATGGTGGTGAGGTTTAGGAAGTTTCGGGCGAATCGGTCGACGTCGGTACCTGTGAACCACAGGATGACGGCGGCGAGTGCCACCACCTGGATTGCCAGCCATGCCCCCGAGATCGTTGCTTCCCGCGCCGGGTGGGTGGGCATCCGCCGATACGTGACGAACCCGGCCACGGAGACGACGACGGAGGCCGCAAGGGCGATCCACGAGACGAGGGCGAACGCTCCGGACGAGATGCCCTGAGCCAGTGGGTCGGACGGAGAGCACTCGAGGCGGGTCACATCGGGAGGGCACACCCGGGTCCACCCGTAGTGGGTGAGCACCGCAAACGACCCGACGATGATGAACAGCAGCAGGATCGCGCCTGCTGCGAGCACCGAGGCCGACCATCTCGTCTGATTGCGCAAGAAGTAGCGCAGGCCGCGATCGGGAGGCCCGGCGCGTTCGGCGGTCAAGGCGACCATTGGATCCCTCCGTTTCCGAGTGGTTGGAGGTTACGTGTCGGCCGGCTACGCCGGCCTCCCGCGAGGGGTCGGCCGGCTACGCCGGCCTCCCGCGGAAAGGTCGGCCGGCTGGCGCCGGCCGCCCGCAATGCGCAAGTCCCGCGGCTCGCGCGGACGCGCCTGCCGATGGCATCTCGGATCGGGAGCGGTCGCCGCTCGGCGCGATACGCAATACGACCGACCGCGGCGAAGGGTCCGGACGCGCTCTGTCGTATTGCGTATTGCGTATCGCGTATCGCGTATCGCGGACTCGCGTATCTTGGGTCGTCTGGAGGGTGCAACATGAACCGCGACGCCTATCTCCACTACTTGCGGGATCGTCGGGCGCGGTTCCATGCGGTGCTCGGTGAGTTGGGGCTTTCCCTCGACAGCGACGACGACCTCCGGAGACAGGTCGGCGGAGGGTGGACCCTCGGGGAGCACCTGGTGCACATCGCCGCATGGGAGCGGCGGTATGCCCGGGTGGCCTCACGGGCCCCGCGGCTTCCCTATCCCTCGAACTGGCAGAAGTTCAACGACGCGGTGTACGCCGAGTGGCGAGACGTCACCCCGGAGGCGGCGCGTGTGGAGTATGAGGATGCCCACCGCGAGATGGTGGCCGCGATCGAGGCGTTTCCTCCCGAAGGCGATCCCGAGCGACCCGGGCTGCTGGACGGCTGGGACATGAGCAACACTGCGAGTCACTACCGGGAGCACGCCACGATCCTGCTCGAGGCGGCCGGACGCCCGAAGCCGCCGGCATGGCGGGGGAGGATCGTCGAGTAAGTCGGCCGTGCTTCGTTGCCGGAGGCGTCCAGGCGAACCGTCACCCGTTGCCCGTGCCCTCAGGAGCTTGAGGCGAGTTCTCGGCTCACCTCGCCGGGAAGCGTGAACCAGCGGAGACGCTCGAAGTCGGCCGTTCCGTCGACCTCGGGGGCGTCCACCGGCTCGGCCGCGGCAGCGGTCTTCCTGGCCTCCGCAAGGTACTCCGCCAGGCGGGACTCCGGCTCGAACTTCCGCCGATCGGAGTGGGTGAACCCCTGGGGCCCGATCGTCACGTCGTCGAGGCTCATCGGCGGGTGGGTGTCGCGGTCGAGATGGGCCCAGAGCGCCGACTTCGAGACGAAGCTGTAGTTGGGCAGCAGCCGCCAGCCGTCGTCGGCGACGATGTGGACGGCGTCGAGGATGAACCGGAACGTCTCTTCGCTGATGAAGTAGTTGAAGTTCACCCGCACCCATCCCGGGCGGATCACCTCGCAGCCGCGGGCGATCTCACGGTCGTAACCCTCGGAGGTCTCGATGTCGATCCCAAGCAGCCGATGGCCGTACGGGCCGGCGCACGAGCAGCCTCCCCGACCCTGGATCCCGAAGAGATCGTTGAGGAGGGCCACGACGAAGTTGTGATGCAGCCGCCGGTCACCGTGGTGGATCACGAAGGAGACGATCGACAGGCGGTCCGACTTCGGGTTGCCGAGGATCTGGATGTTGGGGTTCGCCGACCACGACTCGATCGCCCGACCGATGAACGACTCCTCACGTTCCCGGATCGCCTCGGTCCCCACTGCCTCTTTGACGGCGAAGACGAGTCCGCAGCGAACGGCGCCGACGATGTCGGGGGTACCCCCCTCCTCGCGATGTTCGATGTCGGCGAGGTACCGGTGCCCGGTGGCGTTCACGAAGGCGACGGTGCCGCCGCCGGGGACCGTGGGCACCCGGTTGGTGAAGAGGTCCTTCCGGGCCACCAGGAGCCCGGGCGTGCCCGGCCCGCCGATGAGCTTGTGCGGGCTGACGAAGACGGCATCCTTGTAGGAAAGTGGATCCGAGGGGTCGACAGGCCCCATCGTGATGCCCACATACGGCGCGGCGGCGGCCATGTCCCAGAACGAGAGCGCGCCGTGCCGGTGGAGGAGCGAGGAGACGGCGGCGGTGTCGGTGGTGATACCGGTGACGTTCGACGCCGCCGAGAACGACCCGATGCGCAGCGGGCGGTGGGAAAGGCCAACGAGCGCCTGCTCGAGCGCCTCCAGGTCGACGTGCCCGTCGGCGTCCTCGGGAATGACCAAGACGTCCGCTATCGACTCCCGCCAGGGCAGTTCGTTCGAGTGGTGCTCGAAGGGGCCGATCAACACCACGGGTCGCTCGTCGTCGGGGATCCGACCACTCAGCCCGTACCTCGCATCGAGCTCGGCGGGGAGGCGCAGGCCCAGGACGCGGGTTAGATGGTCGATGGCTCCTGTGGAGCCGCTGCCGGTAAAGATGACCGCGTGCTCGTCGGTGGCCCCGAAGCAGCGCCGGATGATCCGGCGGGCATCTTCACGGAACCGTGTGGTCTGGAGCCCGGTGCCCGACGACTCGGTATGAGTGTTGGCGTAGAGCGGGAGCACCTGGTCGCGGATGAAGTCCTCGATGAACTCCAGCGAGCGGCCCGACGCCGTGTAGTCGGCATAGGTCACTCGCCGCGGCCCGAACGGGCCGTCCACCACGTCGTCACGCCCGATCACGGAGCCGCGGATGAGCGAGATGAGGTCGGGCATGCCGACGAGGCTACCGAGTTGGTGCTGGGAACCGCCGCATGGCAGGAGGGCGATTGGCGATTGGCGATTCGCAAGAGCGCGTTCGGACCGTTTCGCCGCGGTCGGTCGCATTGCGCATTGCGCCGAGCGGAGCGTGTCACGCGAGCCGAGATGCCTTCAGAGACGCGCTCACGCGAGCCGCGGGACTGGCGCATCGCGGGAGGGCGGCCGACTACCCGAACAGCAGCGCCCCGATTGCTACCACGATCACGGCAAGGGCCACCGACACCTGGCGGGGGATGGCGGCGCGACCCGCTACCGGGAGGCGTGACCAGGCGAACGCCACCGCCCCGCCGGCGACGAGGCCGCCCACATGGGCCTCCCAGGCGACGTTGGGGACCAGTAGCGGCAGGGCGAGGTTGATCGCCAGCAGCAACAGCAACTGCGAGAAGATCGCCCTCCCCACGCGGGTGTGGCGCTGGTCGTACAGGGTGACGATCAGCGCGCCCATCAGCCCGAAGATCGCACCCGAGGCGCCCACGGCCGGGTTGGCACGGCCGAGCAGGTGATAGAGGGCACTGCCGCCGAGCCCCGACGCGAGGTAGAGCGCTGAGAACGGGACCGGCCCGTACCGGCGCTCCAATGCCGGGCCGAACAGGTACAAGGCCCACATATTGAAGCCGACGTGGGCGAAGCTGGCATGGAGGAACATCGAAGTCACCGCTCTCCACCACTCGCCATCCCGGACGAGGTCCGCCTGCTGGGCTCCGTCGAGGAAGAAGCGGCGCCCCACCGCCGGGTCGAGTTCCCCGACGATGAAGACCGCGACATTGATGGCGAGGATTGCGAACGTCACGGGCGCGGCCCGCCGGACCCCGCTGCGGATCGTCTGCGCCGTCACCACCCGGTGCCGACCTGTCGGCGCCGCGCACTCGGGGCACTTCTGCCCCACAGGGGTGTCGATGGTGCATTCGACACAGATCGGCTTCCCGCAGTTCGAACAGGACAGCCGGGTCTCGCGTCCGGGATGGCGGTAACAGCTGGGAGGCGTGGGCAAAGAGCCGCTGGTCACGGGGAGACCCTAGGAGCGATTCGCAATTCGCAATTCGCAATTCGACAGAACGCGTCCGGACCCTTCGCCGCGATCGGTCGCATCGCGCATCGCGCCGAGCGGCGATTGCGCCGCGATTGGGGATGCCTAGAGAGACGCGCCGATCCGAGTCGCGGGACTTGCGTATCGCGGGAGGTCGCCGAAAGGCGGCCGACTCGGTCGTATTGCGTATCGCGCTGAGCGGCGATCGCGCCGCGATTGGGGATGCCTCGAGAGACGCGCCGATCCGAGTCGCGGGACTTGCGTATCGCGGGAGGTCGCCGAAAGGCGGCCGACTCGGTCGTATTGCGTATCGCGCCGAGCGGCGACTGCGACGCGATTGGGGATGCCTCGAGAGACGCGCCGATCCGAGCCGCGGGACTTGCGTATCGCGGGAGGCCGGCGCCAGCCGGCCGCCCCGTAGACTCGCTTCAACCGTAGGAGGCCCGGCATGGACTTTGGATTCGAGGAGCACGCCCTCGAGTGGCAGGAGCGCATGCGGTCCTTCATGGACGAGGCCGTCGCTCCCGCCGAGTCGGTGTACGAGGAGCAGATGGCGGCTCTTGGCGATCCCCACGGCCACCCGCAGATCATCGAAGACCTCAAGGCGGACGCCCGCAGCCGCGGCCTGTGGAACATGTTCCTCCCGGAAGAGCAGTGGGGAGCCGGGCTCTCGGTCCACGAATACGCGCCGCTTGCCGAGATGAGTGGCTGGAGCCCGCATATTGCTCCCGAGGCCACCAACTGTGCGGCCCCCGACACCGGGAACATGGAGATCCTGGCCATGTTCGGCACCCGGGAACAGCAGGAGCAGTGGCTGGTGCCGCTCCTCGAGGGCGAGATCCGATCGTGCTTCTCGATGACCGAGCCCGAGGTGGCGTCGTCGGATGCGACCAACATCGCATGCCGCATCGAGTCCGACGGCGATGACTACGTCGTCACCGGGCGCAAGTGGTGGTCGAGCGGCGCGATGTCGGAACGCTGCAAGGTGGCGATCGTCATGGGCGTCACCAACCCCGAGGCCGACACCTACCACCGGCAGAGCATGGTCCTGGTCCCGCTCGAGGACCCCAAGGTCCAGATCGTCCGCGACATGACGGTGTTCGGGTACCACGAGCGGGGCGGTCACCCGGAGATCCTCTACGACGGTGTCCGGGTGCCGAAGGCCAATCTCCTCGGCGAGGAGGGGAGCGGCTTTGCCATCGCCCAGGCCCGGCTCGGCCCGGGGCGGATCCATCACTGCATGCGTCTGATCGGGATGGCCGAGCGGGCATTCGACATCATGTGTCGCCGCGCCCTCGACCGCACCGCCTTCGGCAAGACGCTCGCCGAGCAGGGCGTGGTCCAGGACTGGATCGCCGAGGCACGGATCCGAATTGAGCAGGCGCGACTCATGGTCCTGAAGGCGGCGTGGCTGATCGACACGGTCGGCGCCAAGGGAGCCCGCATCGAGATCTCCGCGATCAAGGTGGCGGTCCCCCGGATGGCCACCTGGGTGCTCGATCGGGGGATCCAGGTGCTCGGCGGTGCCGGAGTGAGCCAGGACTTCCCTCTCGCCTCCCTGTACGCCCATGCCCGCACCCTCCACATCGCCGACGGTCCGGATGAGGTCCACAAGCGGTCGGTGGCTCGCCGGGAGCTTCGCCGTTTCATGGGGGATCGGTGACCGAGGCGGTCTTTGAGCGGGAAGGGGACCGCTTCCAGCCCCAGCCGGTTTCCCGTGCGCGCTGGTACGACGAGGTGCTCCACGGCGGCCCGGTGGCGGCGCTGTTTGCCCGTCAGGTGGAACAGGTCGAGTCGGCCCAGCCGATGATGGTCACCCGGCTCACCGTGGACCTGATGCGGCCCGTCCCCACGAAACCGCTCGAGGTCGTCACCCGGATCGTGCGCGAGGGGCGGCGGATCCAGGTGGTCGATGCGGTGATGGTGTCCGAGGGAGTGGATGTCGCCCGTGCCTCCGCTCTACGGATGCGCGTCGGCGATGTCGACCTGCCCGTACACCCGCGGCGGGACGCCCACGCCGGTCCCGACGGGCTCCGCAGGGCCGAATGGCGCGGCGACGACAACGGGATCTGGTTCCACAGCGACGCCGTCGAGATGCGCTTCGTCGAGGGAAGCTTCTACGAGGCCGGCCCGGCTTCGGCGTGGATGCGCATGGTGCTGCCCATAGTGGCCGGTGAGGACCCGACGCCGCTGCAGCAGGTGGCAGCGCTCTCCGACTTCGGCAACGGGTTGAGCCGGGTGCTGGCGGGCGGATGGTGGTTCATCAACGCCGACCTGACGGTGTACCTCGAGCGTTACCCCCGGTCCGAATGGATGTTGCTGCAGTCGCGGACCGACCTCGACGGGGCGGGTGTCGGCCTGGCACAGAGCGAGCTGTTCGACGCCGACGGATCGATCGGCCACGCCCTCCAATCACTGTTCGTAGACCGAGCCGAGTGAGTCGGACGAACTAACGGCTCTCCACCGAGTACAGCTGCCAATCGCCGTCGATCCCCTTCAGGGAATGCAGGCCTCGATCGACGAGCGGGATGGTCGTTCCCATCATGAGATCCTTCACCGTCCTCGACACTAGGATGGCGCCCGGCTCCGCCTCGCCGAGGATTCGCGCCGCGAGGTGGACCGCAACCCCTCCCACGTCTCCGTTTCTCATCTCGATCTCTCCGGTGTGAATCCCGGCGCGGATCATGAGCTGCATGCGCTCGAGTCGCGCCCGGAGGTCCGTGGCGAAATAGACGGCTCGCCCGGGGCCGTCGAAGGTGGCGAGGACACCGTCGCCGGTGGTCTTGACGAGTCTGCCGGCGTGGGCGGCGACGCACTGGCGAACGGTGTCGTCGTGCTCGTCGAGAACCTGTCTCCAACGGTTGTCGCCCATGCTTTGGGCGAGGCGGGTCGAGTCGACGATGTCGCTGAAGAGCACGGTGGCGAGGGTTCGGTCGACAGGCGTGGGTAAAGCGGATCCGTGAAGGAACGACTCCAGGGCCAGGAGGACTTCGTCGGCGATGTCGAAGAAGGGCATGACGTCGCCGCCGGCGAGTTCGAGGAAGGTGGCGTCGGGTATCTGATCGGCGATGTAGCGGCCGTGCTCCGGAGGAAGGACCCGGCTGTCGGCCGGATGCATCACGAGGGTGGGTGCCTGAATCGCCGGAAGCAGGGATCGGGCATCGGCCTGGAACGATGCGGAGATGTACCTCGCCGCCGCGGTGGGAGTCGTCGAGGCACGCTGCAGCCGGGTTGCCCAGCGTTGGAAGTCGCGATCGCCCACCTTGCTGGGCACGAGCAGGGTGGCGTCGAAGGCCGAGCCCCACCCATCGATCACGTGCTTCTCGATGTCCTCCACGTCCTCACTCGGGATGCCAAATGGGTAATCGTCGGCGAAGAGAAAGCGTGCGCTCGAGTGAAACACGACGAGAGCGCGGGTCCGCTCCGGCCTGGTGGCGGCAAACAGCAATCCCACCGGGCCGGCATCCCCGTCCGCCCAGATCGCGGCGCTCTCCGAGCCCACGGCGTCCATGACGCACTCCATCTCTTCCGCGAACGACTCCCAGGGGGGCAAGGCATTCGCGGGCAATGGGTCCGAGGCCCCGGACCCGCGTCGATCGAAACGGATAAGCCGGGCGAAGGCTGCGACGCGCCGAATGAACATTCGGATGTTCGGCTCCTCCCACTCGATGTCGAAGCTGCCGAACCAGCTCGGGCTGACTAAGACATCGATGGGACCGTCACCCACGGTCATGAATGCGATTCGCTGATCGCCTAGAGCGGCGTATCCGGTCTTAGGCTCGAGCACGAAGGACTCCAGGTTGGTTTGAGCGCGCCAGAGCGGAGGCTACCCGCGCCCGGATCCGGGGAGACCGCCTACCGTCGTGCTCCCATGAGCGCTCGCCCCTCCGCAGGGATACTCCGCCTCTTCGGATGGAAGGTGGTGGGAGACTTCCCCGATCTGCCGAAGCTCGTGATCATCGGGGCGCCGCACACCTCCAATTGGGACTTCCCACTCGCAATGCTGGCGGCGCGGGTGGCGGGGATCCGGATCTCGTGGATCGGCAAGGCGGGTCTCTTTCGGTTCCCGTGGGGCCCGCTCATGAGGTGGCTCGGCGGCATACCCGCGCAGCGCACCGGGAGCGAGGGTCTCGTCGGCGCAATGGCAGAGCGATTCGCCGAGGTCGACCGTCTGATGCTCGCCATCGCGCCCGAGGGGACACGACGCGCCGTACCCCATTGGAGGTCGGGGTTCTATCGCATCGCCTTCGCCGCAGGTGTCCCGGTGGTACCGGTCGCCCTCGATGCGGTGCTCCGCGAGGTTCGCATCGGTCACGCGGTCATGCCCACCGGCAGGGTGAAGGAGGACATGGACCGCTTGCGCGCCTTCTACGAGGGCGTGCAGGGGATCAAGCGCGAAGGCCAGGGGCCGGTGCGCCTCGAGGAGGAGTAGGGCCGGCGGATCACGCCCTCGTGATGATGCGGGCAGTCCTGTCGGTGCCGCGCTCGCCCCGGCGACCCTACGGGTGGTTCTCGTCGAGTTCGGTGATGCAGAGCGTCCCCGCCACGAGCGCCCCTTCGACGTAGGTGCCTATCCAGATGTCGTAAACGCCATACGAGGGGTTGGGAAAGTCCACCGTCGGGTTGATCGAACGTACGAATCGTCGACGCAGTGCCAGCTGCCGTCGGTGGCATTGACGATGAGAACCGTGTCCACCGCCGGGTCCGCCGCCGGGTCGTCGGGAATGAAGTAGAACCTGAGCACCGGGGCGGTGTATCCGCTCGACTCGTATGTGACTTGGAAGTCCGGGATGTCGTTCGTCCAGCCGACACAGGAACCACCCAAATACCCGACGTCGACGGGATCGGTCGATCCGGCATTGACCGTCTCGGATGTCCACGGGTCACCGGGGAACCCCGATTGGAGATTGAATTCGTCGTAGTACGCCGTTTCGGTTGGCAGGAGAGTCCCCGGAGGCGTCGGCGGCGTCGGAGGTGGGTCCGTTGTGGTCGTTGTGGGCGGGAGCAGGGTGGTTCCGGCCGCCGGGGGCGGAGCGGTGGTCACCTTGGTAGCGGGCGGCGGACCGGTGGTGGGTGTGGGCGTCGGTCGCGGCACCGTGGTGGTGGTGGCGAGGGCGGTCGTGCCCGGGGTTGACGCCGAAGTCGTGCTCCCGATGACAAACCCACCACCGTCATCGTCTCCGCAAGACGTCGCCAGCGAGCCGACGACGATCAGGACCACTGCGACAGCGCGCATGCGCTGCCTCATTGGGTCTTCCTTCGCCAGGGATGACATCATCCCCGAACCATTGGTCACCGGCGAAGGGGTTCCCGGAACCTGCCGTATCGAGAGCCCGGCAGTGTCGGTCGCCAGCGATAGAAACGCCGGAACTGAGCAGATCAGAGCACGAAGAAGGGCCGGGGTCGAAACCCCGGCCCTTCCATCGACTGTGCGAGTGCTCCTTAGCGGGAGCGCTCCTTGGCGATGTTGACGTTGAGCTGACGGCCGTCGATCGACTTGCCGTTCAAATCGCCGATCGCCTTGTTGGCCTCGTCGGACGAGGCCATCTCGACGAATCCGAAACCGCGCGAGCGGCCGGTGTCACGGTCCGTGACGACCTGGGCCTTGGTGACCTCGCCGAATGGGGCGAACAGGTCGCGCAGGGCATCGGAGTCGGTGGAGAACGAGAGGTTCCCCACGTAGATATTGGTGGACATGAATGTGCTCCTTCTGAGCATTGCACCGTCGGGACTGGAACGCCCCGCAGCCTTGCGGACTGCGACGACTTCACTCGACGGAACAGGAGAAGCGAAGGTGGCGACGCACGCGATCGCGTGCGCCCCCGCACATTAGCCATTCGGGAGCGCGATGCCACATCCGGCGGGGTACGGACCCCGCAGGCGTCCTCTGGTGATCCACACCGCTGCTCTCGAGCCGCCGGAGCATCTTGGTGTTCGGTGTGCTCAATCTCACTGCCGTCACCGTTCTCGCCGGACTGCTGGCCACCGGGGTGATCTCACTGTGGTGCGCCTGGGCGGCAGTGGCAAGCGTGGTGATCGTCATCCACCTGCGCACTGCCGAAGACCGCGACGAGACGCTGGTCACCGGGCGGCCTTGATGCGCGGCGACCCGGCACCCTGCTTCGGTAGAATCTATAGCCGCCGGTCGATGCGAGGTGAGTGGCTTGTTGCCGTTGCTGTTGATGCTGTACGGCATCGGTGTGGCCGTGGTCGCCCTGCTCGGGCCCCTCGGGGCAGATGTCATCGAGTACCGGGTAGTCGAGGCGATCGACTGGCAGATAACCGGCGGCGATATTGCCGCACTCTTCCTCGTGGCACCATCCGCGATCGCCGCCGGCTGGCTGCTCATGAAGGGGCGGAAGAGCGGCGCAGTCGTGGCGCTGGCGCCGACCGCCTTCGGCGTCTATACCTACATGCAACTGACGCTGGGTGGCGAATTCGGAATCCAGGCGGGCAATAGCGAGCGGTTCTTCCCCCTCTTCCTGGCGATGTTTCTGCTGGCCGGAACCGGTCTCATCGGCGCGTGGGGCCGTGTGGACTCCGGGTGGCTCCCGGAGCCCTCACCGACCCTGCGGCGAGTCGTTGTCACCGTCGCCTTCGTGCTGGCGGCCTTCCTGACGCTCGGCCTCCATCTTCCCGGGGTCATCGACATCGTCGGGGGCGAGCCCTACGACGCCGCATACGTCGACAGCCCGACGGTCTATTGGGTCGTGAAGCTGATGGATCTCGGTGTGGTCGTCCCGGCGGCAATCGGGGCCGGGGTCGGTCTTCTCCGCCGTGCGCCCTGGGCAGCCAAGGTCATGTATGCCGTTGTTGGGTGGGGTGCCCTCCTGGGATCGGCGGTGGCGGGCATGGCGATTGTGATGCAGGCAAACGACGACCCGACGGCGTCTCTGGCGAACTCGATCGTGTTCACGGCATTTGCCCTTGCATTCGTGACACTCGCCATCTGGATCTACCGTCCGGTGTTCGCGGCCGAATCGATCGCGCTGAGGAGATCGAGAGAGGGTCGGTAGCGCCGAGAAGGGTCATTCGCAGAGCGCTCAGCTTCAGGGCGCGTGCCGAACGCACCGGCCGTCCGACGAGTGACACCTCATGGACCGGGTCGACGCTCGAGGCGCGCCTGGAGTGCCCGTAGGTTGGCGCGCATTCCCCGGGCGAACAACCTCCCCGCGATGGGAGAGAGAAGGGCGACCGGTCCACGGAGGCCGCCGCCGCTGATCTCTCCTTCGAGGGACACCCTTGCGCCTGAGCCGTCGGGTTCGACCCTATAGCGGTACACGAAGGGGGTTGCTCCGGTCACACTCGTGAAGGTCACGAGTGTCGGCGAATCGAACTCGGTTATCTCGACCTCGTTGTCCACCTGTCCCTGGGGAAGTGCCCGAGTGAACAGGTACCGGGTTCCCCGGCCAATCGGGCCGTCCGTCAATGCGCGGACGCTCCGAACAGCCTCGTACCACTCCGGTGCGCGGGTGCCGTCGGCGATGTATCCGAACACAGAGCCGGGCGAGGCGTTCACTTCGATCACGATGGTGAACTGGCTCACGGCGATGGTCCTTCCCGGTCTCCGATTCTCAGGCGGGAGCCCGTCGGCCACCGTAGCCATCGTAGCCCGGAGCCTCTTCCAGGGATGTCGGGACCGCGATACGCCAAGGTGGCATACCATCGAGGGGGTGCACCATTTGGCCCGGCCACGCTGGATCGTCGGCTATCTGCTCGCCCTCGTCGTCGTCGCCGGGTTTGTCCGGTTGGGGGTCTGGCAGCTCGACCGTCACGGTGAGAAATCGGACCTCCGGGATGCCGTGGAGGCGGGACAGGCGATGCCGGTGGTTTCCATCGAGTTGGCAGACGAGGGTTCGTTTCGGCGGGTCCTTGCCATTGGCGAGTACGACGGTTCGCTCCAGACCCGCGTGCTCCGATCCCACGAGGGTGCATCGGGGTTTCACGTGCTCACCCCGCTGCGAATGCCTGGGACGGGGATCCTCGTCGACCGGGGATGGATTCCGCTCGACGCCGTCGTGCCGGCGCCTCCCCGCGGCGAGGTATCGGTGGAGGGCGTCTTGTGGCCTGCAGAGGAGGGCTCGTCGGTGCCGGCCGAGCTCCCCGAGGTAGTGCGTCGCATCGACCCTCAGATCGCCGCGAGGTTCGCTGCATATCCGTTGCGGTCCGACTACTTGATCTTCACCGGACAGGCCGACGGGTTCCCGACACCGGCCGATCCTCCGGGCATCGGTCTCGGCCCTCACCTGGGCTACGCCGGGCAGTGGTTCTTGTTTGCGACGGTGGTGGCGGTCGGATATCCGCTGCTGCTGCGGAACCGTGCCCGGGGGAGGGTCGGATAGGGCGGCGCCGCGGGTGGCATATGATGCCGACGCGCCCATGAAGATCGCCCGCTTGCTTCCCTCGCGTGCCGACTTCGCCGGACGCCATCTTCGCCACGACCTCCTCGCCGGCTTGACCGTCTCGGTGGTCGCCCTCCCCCTCGCCCTCGGTTTTGGCGTGACGACGGGTGCAGGCGCTGCCGCCGGGGTGGCCACCGCGATCGTCGCGGGTGTGGTGGCGGCGGTGTTCGGTGGCTCCAACTTTCAGGTGAGCGGGCCCACGGGAGCGATGACGGTGGTCCTGCTGCCGATAGTGGCGCGCTACGGGGTTTCGGCCCTGGCCGCCGTCGGCGTCATCGCCGGTGCGATTCTCGTGGCGCTGGCATTTGCGGGGGTCGGGAAGTACGTCCATCTGATCCCGTGGCCGGTGATCGCCGGATTCACCACGGGGATCGCCGCGATCATCTTTCTCCAGCAGGCACCCGGCCTCTTCGGAGTCGACAAGCCAGACGGCGAGAGCATCCTCCCCGTCACATGGCGCACCATCGAGGGCTTCCTGGATGCGCCCGGTTGGGCGTCGCTCCTGCTCGGAGGGATCACGATCGCCGGGATGGCCGGTTGGATGGCAGTGCCTGGTCTGCGTGGTCTGCCGGCCGGAATGATCGCGCTGGTGGCGGGAACCCTGGTCTCTCTGCTCCCCGTCTTCGACGGCGTCGAGCGGGTCGCCGGGATTCCTCGGGGCCTGCCTTCCCCGGCGCTTCCGACATTCGGTGGCCTGCCGTTCACGGACCTGATCCGGGTGTCGCTCACGGTGGCCGTTCTCGCCGCCCTCGAGAGCCTCCTGTCGGCCGTGGTCGCCGATGGCATGACCATCGAGGAGAGGCACGACCCTGATCGCGAGCTGCTCGGCCAGGGTCTGGCGAACGTGGCGACGAGCCTATTCGGAGGGATGCCCGCCACCGGCGCCCTGGCCCGGACCGCGGTCAATGTGAGATCCGGAGCGCGCACCCGCATGGCCGCGGTGGTCCATGGCGTGGCTCTCTTCGCCATCGTGTCCTTCATGGCTCCGCTCGCCACCAGGATCCCGCTCGCGGTGCTTTCGGGGATCCTCGTCGTGGTCGCGTGGAGGATGGTCGAACTCCACTCGGTGCGGACCATCTTCCGGTCGACGAAATCCGATGCGGCGGTGTTCGTGTTGACCATGGGTGTGACGATCCTGGTCGACCTGATCATGGCGATCGAGGTTGGCCTCGTCGCCGCCGGGTTCCTCTTCGTGGTGCGCATGGGGGGACTGCTGAGTGTCGATCCAGAGCCGCTTGCAGGAATCCCTGGAGCCGGCCACGACACCCCCGAGGAGGCCGCCGAAGAGGAGCATCTCCGCACGGAAAGCATCGTCGCCTACCGGATCGACGGCCCGGTCTTCTTTGGAGCGGCGAACCGCTTCTTCGACCAGTTGCTCAAGGTCGGCGTCGGCGTCAAGGTGGTGATTCTCCGCATGCGTCGCGTGCCGGTGATGGACGCCACAGGGCTGGCGGCACTCGACGCGCTGGTCGATCGCCTCAAGCGTCGCGGGATCCTGGTGCTGGTCTCGGGTCTTCAGCCGCAGCCGCAGAGCGTGCTGGAGCGCACCGGCGTCCTCGATGCCATCAGCCGCAATCGCAACCACCTCTTCGACACCACCGAGGAGGCGATCGCTCACGCCCGGCTCCACTTGTCGTCTCGGGATCACCTCGCGCCTTCGCGCTGAACCCTTCTCCCGACCAGGGCGTGCTGCCCCATCGTTATCCCGATGGTCACGGCGAGGATCCCGATCATCTGGACGGCGCTCGGGGTCTCGGCGAGGAATACCCAGGCGAGGGCGGCGATCTGCACCAGCATCGTGTTGTTGATCGCGGCGGATTCGGTGGCCGTCAGGTGGCGAAGTGAGTGGTTCCACAGGGTGAAGGCGAAGGCGGTGTTGACGACCGCAAGCCATCCGATGTAGAGCCAGGCGGTGAGCGACACCGATGGCATGCCTTCGACGGCGATACCCGCGCCGATGAGAAGGACGGCTCCGAACGCCATCGACACGGTGGTCGTGACCAGCGGTGAGCTTCGAAGGTCACGATTGACGCTTCGCCCCATGAGTGATCCGATGCCGTTGGCGACCAGGCACACGAGCGCCGCCGCCATGCCGGCGGCGGTTGCCGCCAGGGATCCCGAGAAGTAGAGCGCCGCGCCTCCGGCAACCAGGATCGCGCCGGAAACCTGCCGTCCCGTGGCCCGCTCCCCGAGGGAGATCCCGGCGGCGAGGGCGACGAGGAGAGGTGTCATCGAAAGCACCAGGCTGGTGGTGGCCGCCGGCTGGTTGTCGAGCGCCACGAACTGGGCGCCCTGTGCGACCGCGATGAGAACGACACCGAGCAGCGCCAGAGCGCCGACCTGGCGCCTGCTGAGGGCGCGTGCTCGGCTGCGGGCCGCCGGCCGCAACACGACGACCCCAACGAGGACGAGGGCCGCCGTCAAGTAGCGCAGGCCGGCGAAGGTGAGGGGCCGGAGGCCCTCGTCGTCCAGCCCGAAGCGGATGATCACCCAGGAGGAGGACCAGAGGACGGTCACCACGAGGGCGAGGAGGAGGGCCCGGCGGTGGGAACCAGACACCTACGTGATCCACGACCGGTAGGCGAGAGATGGGTCTCCCGTCTCCCGTCTCCCGACTCCCGCAAGAAGAGCAAGAAGCGACGGGCGACGGGCGTCGGGCGTCGGGCGACGGACTCCCGGGCAACGGGCAACGGGCAACGGGGTCACCAGCCGCCCTTGGACTCCCGAAGCCACTCGGTGGTCACCTTCTCCAACTGATCGACAGCGGACCCGGCGGCCTCCACGAACGCCTCCAGTGAGAACACTGCTTCTAGTGCCGCGTCATCGAGCTGCCCGGCCAGTGCATCGCGCAGGTGCTCGCCGGACTCCATCGCCCGCGCCGAGGCTTCCTGGACGATCCGATACGCCTCGTCGCGATCCTTGCCGGATCGGATGAGGGCCAGGAGGGCCGGCTGGCTGAAGACCAGGCCCTGGGTGGAGTCGAGGTTGGCCCGCATGCGCGCAGTGTCGACATTCAGGCCGGTGACCACGCCGGTCATCCGGTGGAGGGCGAAGTCGAGCGCCAGGCAGGCGTCGGGGATCGCGATCCGCTCCACCGAGGAGTGGCTGATGTCCCGCTCGTGCCATAGGGCGACATCTTCCATCGCGGCCAGCGACCAGCCCCGAAGCAGGCGAACGAGCCCGGTGACGTTCTCGGAGAGGATGGGGTTGCGCTTGTGCGGCATCGCCGAGGAGCCCTTTTGTCCCTCGCCGAACGGTTCGGCTACCTCGGCGACCTCGGACCGCTGCAGGTGGCGGATCTCGGTGGCGAGCCGCTCCAGCGTCCCCCCGACGACGGCGAGGGTCGATAGGAACGCGGCATGGCGGTCCCGACCCACGACCTGCGTGGCTGCGGCCTCGGCGTTGACGCCGAGTGCAGCGGTCACCTTCTCTTCGACGGACCGGGGGACGGTGGACCGGGTGCCGACGGCGCCACTGATCTTGCCGTACGAGACGCTGTGGGCGGCGAACTGGAGGCGGCGACAGCCGCGGATGAGTTCGAAGGCGAAGCCTGCCATCTTGTGGCCGAAGGTGGTCGGCTCGGCCCAGATTCCGTGGGTGCGGCCAACCATCACGCTGTCACGGTGGGCGACGGCCAGATCACGCGTCGCCTCGAAGAGGGCAATGACGCGTTCGACCAGCAGCGCGCTCGCCTCCTTGAGCTGGACGCCGAGGGCGGTGTCGAGGAGGTCCGACGAGGTGAGGCCGAAGTGGACCCACTTGCCGTGGCCGTCCGCCACCGAAGCGGCGAGCACGTCGACGAACGCGGCGAC
>Ga0326597_10001456_pt1 | contig 38320 bp, 34 predicted proteins | sample RVTome_12_FD_203789 | JGI IMG/M metagenome (GOLD analysis project Ga0326597, IMG submission 203789) | Soil microbial communities from uranium-contaminated site in the Upper Colorado River Basin, Wyoming, United States - RVT100D185 | ecosystem: Environmental > Terrestrial > Soil > Contaminated >... | reverse complement strand
CGGGCAGGTCACGCGGTCGTCGTGGCCGACGCCGCCCGCCAGGGCAGCCTCGGCCACGAGCGGCAGTAACGCGTCGCCTGGCGGATACTGACCTTCCCATGCCCGGTTGTAGCCGCCGGTCGGGCGCGAGGCCGTCCCGCGGATGCCCCCGGTCTCGACATCCAACGCCACGATCGCTGCAGGGGTGCCAACCGCCGCGAGCGCGTTCTCGATCGCCTCCTGCACGACGGCGTCAAGGGTCGTGGTCACAGGGGTCGGGGGGTCCACGCCGACCGTCCCGATCTCGGTGTGGACGTCGCCATCGGCCTCCAGGATCACCACGCGCGTGGCCGGCGACCCGGTCACCTGGTCCTCGTACACGCGCTCGAGCCCGTACAGGCCGACATGCGACCCGGGTTCGAAGCCCTGCTCGACCATCTCGGCCGTGGGTTCGCCGACCCGTCCGAGGACGTGCCGGCCGTACGCCCCGTCCGCACGGATCGAGCCGGCATCCTCGCGCTGGATCACGCCCGGCACACTCTGCAGGGATCGCCACACGCCCTCGAACCGGTCCGAGGAAATCGTTGCGAGCGGGTAGAACCACGTCGGTTGCAGGTCGCTGCGGGTGAGCAGGTCGACGAGATCCTGCAGGGACTCGGGGAGCGTCGACGCCCACGTGGTGAGCAGGCGGTTCTCGTCTCGGACCCGCCGTGGCTCGATGCCGATCACGTGGACGGTCCCCGATCCAGTCAGGGGCACGCCGGTGTGGTCGAGGATCGGCGCGCGGACGTCGGCGTCCTGCTCGATCCCGAAGCCCCAACCGGGCCGCAGTTCCGGGTGCACCGAGGCGGCCGCGCCGACGACGCTCCAGCGGCCGCGCCGACGCTCGACGTCGATGGTCGATTCCCAGCGGAACTCGGTCGGCAGCACCGACTCGGCCACCGTGATCTGCAGGTCAGCCTCGGCTGCGCCTTCGGCGACGTCGCGGACCTCGCCGACGGCGACGGTCAGCGCGTTCACCTCGAGCGCCTCGACCAGCGATGCCCGGGCAGCCCCCACCTCGTCGGCGCCTGTCCAGGTCAGCTCGTCCAGGGGGCGTCCCTCCGCCAGCGCTGCAGCGAAGGCCGCGGCGGCGTCCTGCGCGGTTTCGCCGGCGTCGCCAGACAGGCGCGGTGCGAGCAGCATCCACGCTCCGACCGCCAAGCCGACGACGATCAGCACGGCGATGAGCCCGGCGATCACGTTGCGCACTGACGACCTCGCTGTCCCATCGGCGACGGTAGCGAGTCACCCAGCGATGAGGTGACGGTGGCCATGCCGCCCCGAGTACCCTGCGTGCGACACCGTGCACGCCTCCACCCAGGTTCCCCATGGCCACCTCCCAGAAGAACTCCTGGCTCGTCGAGGAGATGTACGAGCAGTACCAGCAGGATCCGTCGAAGCTGACGAAGTCCTGGCGGGACTTCTTCGCGGACTACCGCCCAGGAAACGGTCAGGCACCCGCCGAGCAGCGCGACGCCGACGCGCAGCCTGCCGAGCTGACCGACGAGCCGCCGGCCAAGGCTGCCGCCGAGACGCAGGCACCGCTCGAGCCGCAGGCGGACGCCAGCGACGACGTGTCCATCGAACGCCTGCGTGGCGTCGGGGCGCGGATCGTCGAGAACATGGAGACCTCGCTGACCGTGCCGACTGCGACGTCGGTTCGTGACGTCCCTGCGAAACTGCTCGAGGTCAACCGCCGCATCGTCAACAACTACCTGCGCCGCACGCGCGGCGGCAAGGTGTCGTTCACCCACCTGATCGCCTACGCCATGGTCAAGGCGGTGGAGGCCGTCCCGGCCCTGATCAGCACCTACACCGAGGTCGACGGCAAGCCTGCGGTGTCCCGTGCCAAGCATTTCGGGCTCGGCCTCGCCGTCGACGTCGAGAAGGACGACGGGTCACGCACCCTGCTCGTGCCCGTCATCAAGGATGCCGACACGCTGACCTTCGAGGAGTTCCTGCGAGCTTACGAGGACGTGATCCGCAAGATCCGGACCAACAAGCTCGACCCCGAGATGTTCACGGGCGGGACCATCACGGTCACCAACCCAGGCACGATCGGGACCGTCCATTCCGTCCCGCGCCTGATGAAGGGGCAGGCCGCCATCCTCGGCGTCGGCGCCATCGACTACCCGGCTGAGTACCAGGCGGCCGACCCCGAGACGATCGCCAAGCTCGGGGTCAGCAAGGTCATCACGCTGACCTCGACCTACGACCACCGGGTGATCCAGGGCGCCGAGTCCGGGATGTACCTCAAGCAGGTCCACGAACTTCTGCTCGGGCATCACGGGTTCTACGACGACGTGTTCGCCTCGGTCGGCCTGCCGTACGAGCCGGCCCGGTGGCGCGTGGACGCCGGCGCGCTCGACTCGGAGGGGGCACGGCTGACCAAGCAGATGAAGGTCGACCAACTCGCGAACATGTACCGGGTCCGGGGGCACCTGATCGCCGACCTCGACCCGCTGCGACAGCTCGAACCGCAGATGCACCCCGAGCTCGATCCGACGTATTATGGCCTGAGCATCTGGGACCTCGATCGCGAGTTCCTGCTCGACGTCAGCGGCGAACCGAGGAAGATGGAGCTGGCGAGGATCCTCGGAACGCTGCGGGATGCGTATTGCCGGACGGTCGGCGTCGAGTACGGCCACGTGCTCGACCCCGAGCAGAAGCAGTGGTGGCGCGACCGGCTCGAGTTCACCGACGACGACGCCGCCCCCGCGGACCAGGTCTGGATCCTCGAGCGGCTGAATGCGGCCGAGGCCTTCGAGTCGTTCCTGCAGACCAAGTACGTCGGCCAGAAGCGCTTCGGCCTCGAGGGCGGCGAGTCCCTGATCCCGCTGCTCGACACGCTCTGCGAGCAGGCGGCCAACGACGGTGACGTCAGCGACATCGTCATGGGCATGGCGCACCGGGGGCGGCTCAGCGTGCTCGCCAACATCCTCGGCAAGAAGCTGAACCAGATCTTCCGCGAGTTCGCGGGCGACATCGACCCGAACACGGTGCAGGGCTCCGGGGACGTCAAGTACCACCTGGGCACCATGGGGACGTACCGGGCGCGGTCCGGTCACGAGATCCCGATCCACATGCCGCCCAACCCCTCGCACCTCGAAGCGGTCAACCCGGTCGTCGAGGGCATCTCCCGTGCGATGCAGGATGGCTACGACCGCGGGGACGAGGGAGTCTTCCCGGTGCTGCCGGTCCTGATGCACGGCGACGCGGCGTTCGCCGGCCAGGGTGTGGTCGCCGAGACGATGCAGCAGTCGTTGCTGCGTGGATACCGGACGGGCGGGACGATCCACGTCGTCATCAACAACCAGGTCGGGTTCACCGCCTCGCCCGAGGCGGCCCGGTCTTCCCACTACGCGACCGACATCGCGAAGATGGTCCAGGCGCCGATCCTGCACGTGAACGCCGACGACCCCGAAGCGTGCGTCCGTGTGGCCAGGCTCGCGTACGAGTACCGCAAGGACTGGGACCGCGACGTCGTCATCGACCTCATCTGCTACCGCCGCCACGGGCACAACGAGGCGGACGACCCGTCGTTCACGCAGCCGAAGATGTACAAGCTGATCGACAGCCACCGATCGGTCCGCAAGCTGTACACCGAACGCTTGGTGCGCCGGGGCGACATCTCGCTCGAGCAGGCCGAGGAGTTCCTGCGCGACTTCGAGTCACGTCTCGAGCACGCCTTCGAGGAGACCAAGCAGTCGGCCGCGCCCGTGCCACCCAAGGCCGTGCCGCCCGTCGAGATCGGCCCCCTGCCGCACGTCGACACCGGCGTGAACAAGGAGACCCTCGACCTGATCGCGTCCGCCCAGTTCGACACGCCGGGCGGCTTCACAAGACACCCGAAGCTCGACCGGATTTTCAAGAAGGCCCGCGAGCGCTACGACAACGGCGACATCGACTGGGCGCTCGGCGAGACCTTGGCATTCGGGTCGCTGCTGCTCGAGGGCACCAACGTCCGACTGTCGGGCCAGGACTCCAGGCGCGGGACGTTCTCGCAGCGTCACGCCGTCGCGGTCGACTTCGCGACGGGCGAGGACTACCTGCCGCTGGCCGAGATGTCCGACGACCAGGGCAAGTGGTTCATCTACGACTCGCTGCTGTCCGAGTACGCCGCAATGGGGTTCGAGTACGGCTACTCGACCGTCGCGCACGACACGCTCGTGTGCTGGGAGGCTCAGTTCGGCGACTTCGTCAACGGTGGGCAGATCATCATCGACCAGTTCATCGTCGCAGCCGAGGACAAGTGGGACGAGACCAGCGGCCTGGTCCTCCTGCTCCCGCACGGCTACGAAGGCCAGGGCCCCGAACACAGCTCGGCGAGGATCGAGCGGTTCCTGACGCTGTGCGCCGAGGACAACATCCAGGTCGTCAACGCCACCAACGCCGCCCAGTACTTCCACGTGCTCCGTCGACAGATGCACCGCGAGGTGCGCAAGCCGCTGGTGATTTTCACGCCGAAGTCGCTGCTGCGCTCACCCAGAGCCTTCTCGAACCTCGAGGAGTTCACGACCGGGTATTTCCGCGAGACCCTGGACGACCCGGCGTGGCAAGAACGTGAGCCTGACGAGGTGACGTCGGTGGTCCTGTGCAGCGGCAAGGTCGCGTACGACCTCATGGCCGCGCGTGACGAGCGCGAGACGCCAGCCGCCATCGTCCGCGTCGAGCAGCTGTATCCCTTCCCGGCCAAGCAGATCTCGACGATCCTCGAGCGCTACCCGAACGCGTCGGACATCGTCTGGGCCCAGGAGGAGCCGGAGAACATGGGCTCGTGGGGCTTCGTCGACGGCCGGCTGTGGAACATCATCAACGACCTCGACACAGATCTTCGGCTTCGGCGTGTCAGCAGGGCCGCATCCGCGTCACCGGCAGCGGGCCAGCACGTGGTGCATGAGCAGGAGCTCGAGCAACTGCTGTCCGAGGCGCTTCAGGTCTGACGTTCGAGGTCGTCCCTGGTCGGCGGATCGGCGCCGACTCGGGACACGGTGACCGCGGCGACACGGACCGCGAGGTCGGCGGCTGCACGCAGTGCGCCCGGGTCTGCCGTGTGGATCCGGTGGATGCTGTCGAGTCCGGCGTCGAGGAGTCCGGCGATCAGGCCGGCCATGAAGGCGTCGCCCGCACCGACGGTGTCCACGACGGTGCCGGATCGTGCGGGGACCACGACCTCGGCACGCTGGCCGACCAGGCGGGCGCCGGCCGCCCCTGTGGTGATGACGACGAGCGAGACGTCGCGCGCCGCCAGGTCGTGCGCGACGTCGTCCGCCGCCTGCCCGGGGACCAGCCACGCGAGGTCGTCCTCGGACGCCTTGACGACGTGGGCCGACCGAGCCAGGTCGAGCAGCGTCGTACGTGCGGCGTCCTCGTGGACGCCCGGTCCGACGCGTACGTTCGGATCGAAGGCGACGATGCGGTCGTCTCGTTCCCGTTCCACCAGGGCGCGGATGGCCTCGGCGCCGGGCTGCAGGACGCAGGAGACCGAGCCCACGTGCAGCACGGTGGTGGCGCCGAGGTCGTCGGGTAGATCGGTCAGATCGAGCATCCGATCTGCGGTTCGGTCCCACAGGAATCGGTAGCCGGGCTCCCCGTCGGCGTCGACGTCGACCATCGCGACCGCTGTCGGTTCTGTGCCGGTTGGCGCGTCGCCGACGTCCACGCCGTTGTCCCGCAGATGTGTGCGGATGAGCTGACCCCAGCGGTCGGTCGAGGTACGGCCGAGAAATGCTGTCGGCACCTGCAGGCGGGCGAGGCCGACGGCGACGTTCGCCGGCGACCCGCCCGGACGGGCGACGACGCCGTCGCCGTCTGGCAGCAGGTCGATCAATGCCTCCCCGAGCACGGCCACGGACACGTCGTGCATCGGCATCATCCCTCCAGCGAGACCACGGCCGCACCGTCCGGTGGCAACACCAGGCTCGTTCCCACGATCTCCGCCCCGTCGATCGAGGCGAACCGGATGGCACCGTAGGCAGCGAGGTCGACCTGCGCGGCCTCGTCCCCGGTATTCAACGCGACGAGGACGTCACCGCGACGGATTCCGACGAGGGTGTCGTCGACAGGCAGCCACGTGACGTCATCAGTGTCCGGCAGCCAGGCGTCACGGCCATTGATCAGCGCGCGGTAGCGGTGAAGGACGGACCCCGGGTCGGCCACCTGTGCCGCGACCGATCGTTGCGCGCCGTGGTTGTCAGGGATTGGCAGCCACGAGGTCGCCGTGCTGAAGCCGCGCTCCGCGCTTGTGTCCCACGGCATCGGCGTCCTGACCGCGTCCCGCGACCAGACGACCGGACGGCCCCGCGAGCCAGGGTCCTGGAAGGCGGCGGGATCCAGCCGTGCGTTGTCGAGGCCCAGTTCGTCGCCCTGGTACAGAAACGGGATGCCGGGCAGCGCCGCGAGCAACGTGAAGTACGCGAGTGCGCGCGCGGCTCCGAGGTCGCCGCCGCCGAACCGCTCGGCGGCGCGCGGGTCGTCGTGCGACGACATGGGCCACGCGAACCGGCCATAGGAGGCGGTGACCGCGCCGGCAAGCGTGGTCGCGATCGCCCTGGCGTCCCACGGGGTGCGCAGGGCCGGGAAGCAGAAGGCGGCATGCAGCGCATCGGGCGCGACATACCGCGTCATCCGATCAGGGTCGAGCAGGTAGACCTCGCCGATCAGGAAGGCGTCGTGCTCGTCAGCGAGCCGTCGCCATGCCCGGTAGATGTCGATGACGTCGGGCTGGTCGAGGTCGTGGCGGTGTTCCAGCCCGTCGAACGAGCGCCTGGCTTCGGGGTCGGTCAGCACCGTGGCGTCCCTGACCGGGTTGTCGCGGAGCAGTTCGTCCTTGATCAAGGCGTGGGCGACGTCGATCCGGAAGCCGTCGATCCCCCGGGCGAACCAGAAGCGGAGGATGTCGTCGAACTCGTCACGCACGGCGGGGTTGTGCCAGTCCAGGTCCGGCTGCTGTGGCAGGAACAGGTGCAGGTAGTACTGGTCCGATCCGGGGTCGAGCGTCCACGCCGGTCCCCCGAAGTGCGAGACCCAGTTGTTCGGGGGACCCCCACCGGGGGCGGGATCCCGGAAGACGTAGTAGTCCCGCTCTGGGCAGGAACGGTCCGCGAGGGCCCGCTGGAACCAGCGGTGCTGGTCCGAGGTGTGGTTGGGCACCAGATCCATGAGGACCCGGATCCCCATGTCGTGCGCCCGGTCGACCAACGTGTCGAGTGCGTCGAGGCCGCCGAACTCTGCCGCCACGTCGCGGTAGTCGGCGACGTCGTACCCGTGGTCGGCACCGGGCGACGGGTAGCACGGGGTCAGCCATATCATGCGCACGCCGAGGTCGGCCAGATGACCGAGGCGCTCGGTGATGCCCAACAGGTCGCCCGTGCCATCCGCGTTGCCGTCGGCGAACGAACGCACATAGACCTGATAGCCGACGCTGCGGGTCCACCAAGCGGTCACGAAAAAAATCCCCTGCGAGGGCGTGGTCAGGATCCTAAGGTGTCGGGGCTACGGCGGAGGTGCCCATGGGAAGCATCGAACTTCAGAACATCGACAAGGTCTACCCCGACGGCTATCAGGCGATCACCGACCTGAACCTGTCGATCGACGACGGCGAGTTCGTCATCCTCGTCGGACCGTCGGGATGCGGGAAGTCCACCGCCCTACGCATGGTGGCCGGCCTCGAGGACATCACGGACGGCAAGTTGCTCATCGGCGGGCAGGTCGTCAACGACCTCACGCCGAAAGAGCGGGACATCGCGATGGTGTTCCAGTCCTACGCCCTGTACCCGCACATGACCGTCGGCGAGAACATGGGCTTTGCGCTCAAGCTCGCGAAGGTCGACAAGGCCGAGATCGAGGAACGGGTCAAGAACGCGGCCGACATCCTCGGGCTCGAGGATCTGCTGCACCGCAAGCCCAAGGCGTTGTCCGGTGGCCAACGCCAACGCGTCGCCATGGGTCGTGCGATCGTGCGCAGCCCTCAGGCGTTCCTCATGGACGAGCCCCTGTCGAACCTCGACGCCAAGTTGCGCGTGCAGATGCGGGCAGAGATCGCCGCCATCCAGGCCGACCTCGGGGTGACGACCCTGTACGTCACCCACGACCAGATCGAGGCCATGACGATGGGTGACCGCGTCGCCGTCCTGAAGAAGGGCCTGCTGATGCAGGTCGACGCCCCCCAGAAGTTGTACGAGCGCCCGGACAACCTGTTCGTCGCCGGCTTCATCGGCTCGCCTGCCATGAATCTCGGGATGGCCAAGGTCGGCGGATCGGCCAGCGAGCCGACCATCGACCTCGGGGACGGGCAGACCATGCGCGTCGCCCAGGGTTCCCTGGACGAGTACCCGGGCGTGACGCAACAGATCGGGTCCGACGTCGCCGTCGGCATGCGGCCCGAACACTTCCTGCGTGCCGAGGAGGCCGGCGAGGGCGCGACATGGACCGGCCGGCGCGTCGCGCTGGTCGAGATGCTCGGCGCCGAGATGCTCGTCCACTTCGAGACGTCGGTCCACCCCGTCCTGTCCGAGGACATGAAGGAGGCCGTCGACGACCCGGACGCCTACGCCGAACTCGAACGCGCCGCGCGAGAAGGCGGCCAGCGGTTCGTCGCACGTTTCGAACCCGGCAGTCCGCCCAAGCTCGGCGACGAGATGACCGTGGGCTTCCGGACGGATCGGTTGCACTTCTTCGATCCATCCACCGGCCAAGCCCTCCGGTGACGACACACGACCTGCAAGAACGCAGTACCGACAGTGATCACGCAGTACCTAGGCAAGGGAGCAGTCATGTTGAGCAACGGACGCGGTATGCGATGGGCAGCCGCACTCGGAATGGCCGCGATCGTAGCCACCGCATGCGGTGGCGATGACGGCGGCGCCGGCACCGATGGTGGTACGGACGGTGGCGGCGGGCAGACCGTCACCCTGCTCCACGCCATTGGCGGCGAAGCGGAGCAGGAGGCCCTGCAGCAGGCGCTCGACCTGTTCGAGCAAGAAACCGGCAATACGGTCGAGGCCGAGTACACGGATGACTTCGCGACCACACTCGGAATCCGGATCGACGGCAACAACCCGCCGGACGTGGCGTTCTACCCGCAGCCTGGTGCCCTGAAGGGTTCTGTGGATTCAGGCGCAGCCGTCTCGTTCGACGAAGCCGGGGTCGAGACCTCGGACCTGGCACCTGGCGTGCTCGAGGCCGGGACCTTCGACGGCACCGCGTACGGCGTGGTCGTCAAGCAGGCCCTGTCCAGCCTCCTCTGGTACAAGCTCCCCGAGTTCGAGGACGCCGGTGGCTCGGTGCCCGAGAGCTGGGAAGACATGATGAGCGTCACCGACACGATTGCCGGGAGCGGGACGACGCCCTGGTGCATCGGCATCGAGTCCGGCGGTGCGACCGGCTGGGTCGCCACCAACTGGATCGAGGACGCCATGTTGCGTCTGCACGGCGGACCGGTCTACGACCAGTGGACCACCGGTGAGCTGGCATTCGACTCGCCCGAGGTCCGCGAGGCCTTCGAACTCGTCGGCGAGATCTTCTTCACCGAGGAGTACGTCCTCGGCGGCGCGACCGGCATCATCAACACGCCGTTCGGTGACGCCGCAGCCCCGATGTTCCAGGACCCGCCGGCATGTGTGATGCACCGTCAGGCCGGCTTCATCGAGGGCAACTTCGAGGGCGAGTTGGGCACCGACTACGGCCTGACCCTGCTGCCGCCGGTCGACGGCCGGGGAGGTGCGGTGTTCTCGGGTGACCTCGCGGCCATCCACACCGACAACGCGGCCGCGGCCGAACTGGTGTCCTTCCTCACCACGAAGGAAGCCCAGGAGGCCTGGCACGGTCACGAAGGCTCGGGGTCACTGTCGGTCAGCTCGGCGTTCGACTCCAGCGTCTACCCGAGCGAGAGCCTTGCCCAGCAGGGTGAGCTGCTCGCCGGCGTCGATCTGGCACGGTTCGACGGTTCCGACCTGATGCCGAGCGCCGTGGGTGGTGCTGCGTTCTTCACCGAGCTCGTCGCATGGCTGAACGGTCAGGACCTCGACACGACGCTGCAGAACATCGACGCTGCGTGGCCGTCCGAGTAGTCGGCACGTCCGGGCGACCCCCCGGGGGCCGATTGGGCCCCCGGGGAGCCACCGCCCCCCATGTGAGGAGGTCACGATGAAGCTGATCACCGCGCTTCTGGCCATCGTCGTCGGCGTCGGCGGCATCGTCATCTTCTTCTGGTTGCTGAACACGCTCGTCGAGCGGCTGCTCCCGGACCGCATGCGCGAAACGGCGCGGCCGTGGGTCTTCATCGGCCCGGCGGTGGCCATCGTCGGCCTGTATCTGCTGTTCCCGGCGATCGACACGGTCCGTCGCAGCTTCATGGGAGCCCGATCGACGGAGTTCACCGGGATCGAGAACTACGACTATCTGGTGACGAACCAGGCGATCCGCTCCACGATCTGGAACAACGTCCTGTGGATCATCGTCGTGCCTGCGGTCTCCGTGGCCATCGGGCTCGCCGTCGCCGTGCTCGCTGACAAGCTCCGGCCGAAGTGGGAGAACACAGCGAAGTCGATGATCTTCCTGCCGATGGCCATCAGTTTCGTTGGTGCGTCGACGATCTGGGGGTTCATCTACGCGTGGCGTGCGCAGGGGCAGCCGCAGATCGGTCTGCTCAATGCCATATGGACGGGGCTCGGCGGAGAACCCATCGCCTGGCTGAACAACTCGAGTTACAACGACTTCCTCCTCATGGCCATCATGATCTGGCTCCAGGCCGGGTTCGCGATGGTCCTGTTGTCCGCGGCGATCAAGAGCGTCCCGAACGACACGATCGAGGCTGCACGGATCGACGGTGCGACCGAGGTCCAGATTTTCTGGCGGGTCGTGGTGCCGCAGATCCGCTCGACCATCGTGGTGGTCGGCACGACGATCCTGATCCTCGTCCTGAAGGTCTTCGACATCGTGCTTGTGATGACCGGCGGCAACTTCGGAACGGACGTGGTCGCCAACCGGTTCATCACCGAGCTCATCAGCAACCGCCACAACGGCCGTGCCGCCGTGATCGTCGTGTTCCTGATCGTCGTCACGATCCCGTTCATGATCAGCAACATCCGCCGGTTCCGTGAGCAGGAGGCCACGCGATGAGCGCACAAGCCGCACCCGCTCCCGATGTGCCGGCGAAGAGGAAGGCACGCGCGAAGTCCGTGTCCGAGTCGTCGGGGGGTGCCCCGACCGGCGGTCTCGGTAGGTGGGCCGTGCGGATCAGTCTCGCGTTGATCGTGGTCATGTGGACGGTCCCAACCATCGGCCTGCTCGTGTCCTCGTTCCGGACGCGCGAGGCCGTCGCCAGCAGTGGCTGGTGGACCGTGTTCGCAAACCCGTTCGACTTCACGCAGTGGACGCTCGAGAACTACGAACAGGTCCTGAGCGGGGGCATGGGCAACGCCTTCGTCAACAGCCTCGCCGTGGCCGTGCCAGCAACCGTGATCCCGATCCTCGCGGCGGCGTTCGCCGCCTACGCGTTCTCCTGGATGGAGTTCCGCGGTCGCGAGGTCCTCTTCGTGGTGTTCGTGGCCCTCCTCGTCGTGCCACTGCAGGTCGCGCTGGTTCCGCTCCTGCGCATCTACTCGAGCCTGGACTTGAACGGGACGTTCCTTGCGGTGTGGCTGGCCCATACAGGTTTCGGGATGCCGCTCGCGGTCTATCTGTTCCGCAACTACATGGGCTCGCTCCCACGCGAGATCATCGAGTCGGCCAAGGTCGACGGCGCGGGCCACTTCCAAACCTTCTGGAAGCTGATCATCCCGCTGTCGGTCCCTGCCCTGGCGGCGTATGCCATCTTCCAGTTTCTCTGGGTATGGAACGACCTGCTGGTCGCCCTCGTGTTCCTCGGCGGAACGTCCGATGTCCAAGTGGTCACGCTCAACCTGCGGAGCCTGCTGGGCAGTCAGGGACAGGCATGGCATCTGCTCACCGCTGGTGCGTTCATCACGATGACGGTCCCGCTGATCGTGTTCTTCAGCCTGCAGCGCTACTTCGTCCGCGGCCTGACCGCGGGGTCCGTGAAGGGATGAACCCCCGACCCGTCCCGTGCCGTTCTCGCTGACCGCCCGGACGGGTCACCCGGACTTCCTGGACCTGCCGTGGGACCGGCCGCTGGCGGACTGGGAACACGAGCGGTTGGTCGAGGTCCCCAGTGGTCTGCACCGTCACGTCGTCAGGTTCGTCAGCTACGAACAGGGTCTGTATGTCCTGAAGGAACTCCCGCGCCGATACGCCGAGCGGGAGTACCGGTTCCTGCGCCACCTGGCCGACGAAGGCGTCCCGGTCGTGACCGTCGTCGGGGTCGCCTCGCAGCGGTCCGACGCCACCGGCGAGCTGTTGCAGGCGGTCCTGATCACCCAGCACCTGCGTTACTCGTTGCCGTACCGGCTGCTGTTCGCCAGACGGCCGGCGAGGGAACTGCGCGACCCGATGATGGATGCACTCGTGCACCTGCTTGTCCGTGTCCACCTCGCGGGCTTCATGTGGGGGGATTGCTCCCTTTCCAACACGCTGTTCCGCCGCGACGCCGGCAGGCTCGCCGCGTACGTCGTCGACACCGAGACCGGCGAACTCCACGTCGAACTGACGGATGGACAGCGCGGCTACGACGTCGAGACCGCCATCGAGCGGTGCGCCGGCGAACTGTTCGACCTGCAGGCGCAGGGGCTGCTCGCCCCCGACGTCGACCCGGCAGAGCTCGGTGACGAACTCCGCGATCGGTATGGACAGCTGTGGGACGAGCTGACTCGTGAGGAGGTGTTCGGACCCGAGGAGCGCTACCGGATCCACCACCGCCTCGAGCGCATCAACGACCTCGGCTACGACGTCGGGGAGTTGGAGCTGACCGGTGACGAGCCGGGCGGCTCTGCCGTGCGGATGCGGCTGCACGTTGTCGAGCCGGGGCGGCCCGCCCGCCTGCTGAAGGAACGGACGGGGATCGATGCCCAGGACGAGCAGGCCCGCCGGCTGCTCAGCGACATCGCCAGTTTTGGGGCATGGCTGGCCAGCGAGGAAGGCCGCGAGTTCCCGCCGCCCGTCGTTGCCGGCCGCTGGCTCGAGCGCAGCTGGGAGCAGACGCTGGCCGCGGTCCCGGCCGAGCTCCGCGGCCGCCGCGAGGACCCGCAACTGTTCATCGAGATCCTCGACCACTGGCACTGGCTGTCCGAGAACCAGGGCAGGGACATGGCCCTGACCGACGCTGCCGACGACTTCGCGCACTGGGTGCTGGCCAACGAACCCGACGACTAGGGGAGTTGGCCGAGGAAGTCGCGGATCGCGTCGGCGAGCGCCTTCGGACATTCCTCTTGCGGCGTGTGCCCGCAGTCCTCGATCTCCAGGTAGGTGCCATGCCGGCTGTGGCGGGCCGCTCGGCGCGACCACCGGGGGTGGATCACGCGATCGTGGCTGCCGGCGACGAACAGGATCGGCACCTCGGCGTCGCGCAAGGTCGGGACGTGGTCGGGTCGGACGTCGGCGTTCATGATGTCCCACAGGCCGATGTCCCAGTCCGGTTCGGTCAGCGGGCCCGCGTAGGCCTCGACGTCCTGGACCGTGACCCGTGACGGGTCGGCCCAGCTGCGGCCGATGCGTGTCTCGTCGATGCCCCGATCGGCGACGCGCCGCACGATCCGGCGCCCGACCGCCCGCATGGGGCGGGTGCGCAGGAGGGGCCGCAGAGCGGGGGGTGGGCCCACGTCGCCCGTGATGGCCGGGGACAGCAGAACCATGCCCTTCACCCGGTCGGGGTGGCGGGCAAGGGTCTCGAGTGCGACCGTGCCGCCGGCCGACGATCCGATCAGCACCGCTTGCTCGTGTCCGAGTTCGTCGAGCAGTTCGGCGGCCATGTCGGCGATCGTCGCGCGCCGGTACGGGTGCCGGTCGCCCCAGGTGCCGCGTGGCGGGCGTTTGGTCCCCCCGAACCCTGGCCGGTCGAAGGCGATCAGGGCGCCGTCGTCCTCGAGTTCGGCGAACAGCCTCCGCCACGTCCTCACGTTGCCGTAGAAGTGGTGGAAGAAGAGCAGCGCGGGCTCCTCGGTTCCGGCGACGACGTAGTGCACGTCGACGCCTTGTAACGTGGCGAAGCCGCTACGTGCACCTGGCAGGTCATCGAACACGGGTAGTTCCTGCGACGGTTGCCGATGGTTCGGTGCCGTCAGTCTTGCGGAGCGGTGAGGTCGACGACGACTTCCCGCTCGTCGTCGCCGCGGACGACCGTGAACGTCAGGCTCGTCGCGTCGGTCAGCTCGTCGTGCAGGACGTCCGGTGTCGTCAGCGGCGTGCCGTCCACGCTGACGAGCAGGTCACCGGCTGCGATTCCTGCTGCGGCCGCCGGTGAGTCGTCGTCGACCTCCCGGACGAGCAGCCCGTCCCGCGGCTGCAGGCCAACGGCGGCGCGTAGACGTCCCGCGACGGGGGACGGAGCAACCGCGACCCCCAGACGGGCGCGCCGTGGGCTGATGCCCTGCGTGAGCTGGTCGATCCGCTGGCGCAGTCGGTCGCCCATCGGCATGGCGACATAGAAGCCGTCGGACCGGCGATGGGTGTCGATGGCGACCACACGACCGGAGGCGTCGACGATCGGGCCGCCCGAAGAGCCACGGGGCATCCGGGCACTGTGTTCGACCGCGCCGCGGACGGGCCGGCCGCCCGGCCCCCGGAACGCCACGTCGACCGCGCTGATCGAGCCGAGCGTCGCCGTCAGGCCCCTGCGTCGCGGGCGTGCGAGCGCGACGATCGTTCGTCCGAGCGCGGCGATGTCGTCGGCGAGCGCGGCCGGCGCGACCTCACCGGTGTCAGTGGCCAGGACGGCGAGATCGCCGTCGCCGTCGACTCCGACGACCTCCGCGGCGGAACGCCTGCCGTCGGCGAACCCGACGGTCAGGTCCGCATGCAGGTTGTGGGCGTTGGTCAGGACATGACCAGTGCCGATGACCACGCCACTGCCGCGGCCGACGGTCACGACGGCGTCGCCGACGGCGGCGACGGCCCGGGTCACGAGTTCTTCGAGTTGTGTGGCGACGCTCATGGCGACGGCTCCTTGTTCCCGGCAGTCACTACGTACTTCATAGTGACTAGCGAAGTTGTACCCTGCGGGAGCACGCCGTGCCCCAACCCTGCGTCCCCGCCGCGCAAAGGACCCGTGTGGATCTGCGCCGCCTCGCCGAGGCAACCGAGGTGCTCGGCGACCGCTGGACCCCGCTGATCCTTGCGGTTGTCCTGGAGGATCCGGCGACGTTCGGCTCGCTCCAGCAGGCGGTGCCGGACATCTCGCCCACCGTGCTCAGCGCCCGGTTGCGGGACCTGGAACGGCAGGGCCTGCTGTTGGCGGTGCCCTACCAGCTACGCCCGGTGCGCTACCGCTACGAACCGACCGCACGGGCCGTGTCGTTCGCGGGAGCGCTCCGGGCGCTGGAAGCGAGCGGCGGTGCCGAGGTCACGCACGAGGCGTGCGGCACCACCGCCGAGGTCCGGTGGTGGTGTCCCACCTGCCGCGCGCCGGTCGACGCGCGGCAGGGGGACCTTCACCGGTTCTGATCAGCTGAACTGGCCGCGGACTGCGCCTGCCGGGTACTCCTCGGTGTGGACGTTCACGTAGAACGCCGACGGGTCGTCCTGGATCTGCTGGTTCAACTCGTCGTCGTCGATGCAGCCCATCACGAAGGTGCCGTTGTCCAGCGGGGCGACCACGTCGCCGTCCTCGCCCGCTGGTGCTTCGTGGATGTGGGCTCCGACGATCGGGCTCGTCAGGCCCTCGACGGTGTACGCGTAGCAGAAGGTGTCGTACCAGAACCATGCCATCCCGGATGCGCCGGACTGCCCACCGCCGGTCTCGTTCTCGGGCGCAAGGGCGATCGTCTCGTCAGCACACTCGGTCGCCATCAGGGCCTGGTCGACGACCTCGTCGGGCACCCAGTCAGGGCCGCTGGCGACGATCAGGCTGGTCGACTGCGCGCAGACCCTCTGCAGGGATGCGAAGGTGGCGCCGCCAACCGACTCCTTGTTCGGGGTCAGCAGGATGCTGGCGTCCATGCGGGCCGCCAACGGTGCGAGTGCGAGGGCGTCGGGGAAGTTCTCGCCCGTGGTCAGGGTCGTGACGGTGCCGTCCCAGCCCTGTGTCGTCTGGGCAAGGAAGGCGATGTCGGCCGCGGTGTCGGTCCGGCCCTCGCCGGCCACACGGTGCACGTTCTGGATGTTCGCCAGGTCGGCGATCTCGGCCTCGACGTCGGTACTGACCGAGTTCGGACCGCCGGCGATGAGGACCTGTTCGATGTCGAGTGTGTCGTCCTCGAGGGCGAACTTGGTCAGGTCGGACAGTTCGTCGGTGTCGGTCAACAGCAGCGGGTACTTGCCGTGGAACGCCAGGGCGCCGACGGCCAGTGCGTCAGGGAAGTTGCCTGCGTGCGCCACGATGGCGGTCCGCAGTTCCTCGGTGGTGTCGCCGGACTGGTCGGCCATCGTGCCGACGTCACCTTCGCCAGCTGATGCCAGCAGAGACGCGGTCTCGATGCGGTCATCGCCTTCGATGCGTTCGACGTTGCCCGCGCCGAGTTCCTCGACCAGCTTGTCCTCGACCGCTTCGGACACAGTGTCCGGACCACCGGCGATGATCGCCTTGGTCGACCCGAGCGCGTCGATGGCGTCGAAGGTCGCCTGCGGGATCGGCAGGTCAGCCTCCACGAGCAGGATCGGCGCGTCCAACACGCCGGTGAGGTACGAAGAGGCGAGCCCGTCGGGGAACTTCTCGCCGCTGGCGATGAGGACGGTCTCGGGAGTCTCGCCCTCGTAGGCCTCGGCTGCGAGCATGGCGGCGGTCTCGTAGCGGTCGTTCCCGGTAGGACGCGTCGCATCGGCGGGTGCGTCGGTACCGGCGGCCGCGGGTACGGCACTCAGCGCCAGGGCAGCGAGCCCCAGCACCGTCGTGGTCGATCTGCGCACAGTGAAACTCCTCGATCAGGGAAGGCAACCCTGCAAGGTGTAGCGGGACGGTGGTCGACCTGCCCCGCCCGAACGGTCCATTCGGCCAAGGTTGCTACCGTCCGATGACCATGACGACATCCCCTGCAGCCTCAGCCGCACGTGGCGGTCGCCACGTGCTGATCGCCGTGGCCTGGCCGTACGCCAACGGCGTGCAGCACCTCGGTCACCTCGCCGGGTGCTACCTGCCGGCCGACATCGTCGCGCGTTACCACCGTCTGGTCGGCAACCACGTGCTGATGGTGTCTGGTTCGGACGCCCACGGCACGCCGATCACCGTCAAGGCGGATCGCGAAGGGGTCACTCCGGCGGACATCGTGAAGCGGTACCACCCACTCATCTGCGAACAGTGGGACCGGTTCGGCATCTCGTTCGACCTGTTCACGACCACGATGACCGACAATCACCGCGAGGTCGTCTGGGACCTGTTCCGTGTGTTGCACGACCAGGGATTCATCGACACCAAGGTCACCGAGCAGTTCTACGACACCGAGGCCGCGCGCTTCCTGCCGGATCGGTACGTCGAGGGCACCTGCCCATTCTGTGGCAATACGAACGCACGCGGCGACCAGTGTGACAACTGCGGCAAGACGCTCGACCCGACCGACCTGATCGATCCGCGGTCGCATCTGACAGGCGTGACGCCGGAGCTGCGTGAGACCGAGCACTACTTCATCCTGCTGCCGAAGCTCGCCGACGAACTCCTCGCGTGGTTGGAGGGCCGTGACGGCTGGCGTCCGCACGTCATCAACTGGGCTCGTGGGTTCGTCAAGGAAGGGCTGATCGACAGGGCGATCACGCGCGACCTCGCCTGGGGGGTGCCGATCCCACCGGAACTCGACACGATCGGCGAGGGCAAGCGCATCTACGTGTGGTTCGAGGCCGTCATCGGCTACCTGTCCGCCAGCAAGGAGTGGGCGCAGCAGACCGGCGATCCGGACGCGTGGAAGCGATGGTGGGAGGATCCCGACGCCGAGTCCTACTACTTCATCGGCAAGGACAACATCCCGTTCCATGCCGTGTTCTGGCCCACCTATCTGCTCGGCTACAACCATGGTGACGGCCGGTTGAACCTGCCGACCAACGTGCCCGCCAACCAGTACGTCACGTTCAAGGGCGAGAAGGCGTCGAAGTCCCGTGGCATCGGCACGCCACTGGTGGAGTACCTCGACACCTACTCGCCGGACGAGTTGCGTTATGCGGTCGCTGCCAGCCTGCCCGAGTACGCCGACACCGACATCTCCGAGGACGACCTGGTTCGCCGGGTCAACGACGAACTCGCGAACGACTGGGGCAACCTGGTCAACCGGGTCCTGACGATGACGATCAAGAACTACGACGGGGTCGTGCCGACGCCGGGCGAACTCGACGACGACGACCGTGGTCTGATCGCGGACGCCGATTCCCTGCTGGCCGAGGAGGGTGCTCTGCTCGAGCGTGTCGAACTGCGGGCCGCGTTGAAGCAGGCGCTGGGGATCGCGCAGGCGGCCAACGCCTACCTCAACCTCAAAGCTCCGTGGAAGACCGCCAAGACGGACATGGAGCGGACGGCGACGACGTTGTGGGTGGCGCTGCAGGCCATCTCCGCCGCGATGATCGCCTTCGCGCCGTTCGTTCCGACGTCAAGCGCAAAGGTCCACGGGTTCCTTGGACACACGGGGAGACTGGGCGACGACGGCTGGGCCCGTCCTGAGGTCGTGGCGGGGGCCAGCCTCGGGACCCCCGAGGTGCTGTTCGCCAAGATCGACGTTGCCCCGCACGACTGACCGGGATCGGGAGGACCGCCGGTGGAGTTCCTGCGCGAGTGGCTTGACCTGACGCTGTTGCAGGTCAAGGTCCTCCAGACCGTTCTGCTGATCGTCCTCGTGGTGTTCATGCGGGTGGCCGCCCTTCGCCTCATCCGTAGTCGGATCGAGGAAGACGACCCCGACGTCTGGTACCGGATCCGCAAGACGACGACCTACGTCGTCGCGGTGCTGACGATCGGGATGCTGACCTGGATCTGGCTGCAACCGCTGGGCAACATCGCCACGTTCCTCGGTCTGTTCATTGCAGGTATCGCCATCGCCCTTGCGGACCTGCTGAAGAACATCGCCGGGTGGCTGTACGTGGTCGCGCGCCGGCCGTACCGGGTGGACGACCGGATCGAGGTCGACGGCATGGCAGGCGACGTCATCGACATCCGGATGTTCCGCACGACCATGCTCGAGATCGGCAACTGGGTCCAGAGCGACCAGTCGACCGGCCGCATCCTGCATGTACCCAACGGGACGTTTCTTACCAAGACCGTGCACAACTACACCGAGGGCTTCCCCTACCTGTGGCACGAGATCGAGGTGCTGGTCACCTTCGAGTCCGACTGGAAGCGCGCCGAAGACCTGATCGAGCAGGTCATGACGGATCTGACGGCGGACGTCGTCGAGCGGGCGAGACACGAGATCCGGCACGCCGGGCGCCACTACAAGATCCGGTACCAGCACCTCACGCCCAAGGTGTGGCTGTCGGTCAAGACCAGCGGCGTCGTGCTTACCGGCCGGATGCTCGTACCCGTGCGGCGGCGCCGCGGCTTCGACGAGCAGGCGTGGCGAGGCATCCTCGAGGCGTTCGCCGCCGCCGACGCGGTGCACCTGGCCTACCCGACGATCCGGGCCATCATGAGCCACGACGTCGGCGAGGCCACCCGCCCGACACCGCAGTTGCCGTGACCGTCGCCGTGTATCACGGCTCGGGGGTCGAGCTGTTGCGTAGCCACTGTTCGTAGTCGGCACGGGCCTTCGCGTCGCTGGCGCTGTAGACGTCGCCGCCGGCCTTGCGGGCAGCCCACGCCTTGCCCCGCGGAGGCAGCGCCCCGAGGGTGCGGGACAGACCAGCGAGCCACCGCGGAACCGTCGTCTCGTACGCGCCGGTCCTGACGACCCGAACGAGCGCTTCGGCCACGTCGTCGGGTGACAGCGGCGGCACCATCGTCGCGGCGGCTCCTGCGGCGAGGTCCGTTGCGACGAGTGCCGGCATCACCACGCCGACCTGGATGCCCGTGCCGCGCAGTTCCTCACGCAAGGCATCGCTGAAGCCGACGACACCGTGCTTGGTCGCCGTGTACGTGGTGATGTCGGCGAACCCTGCCTTGCCGGCCATCGACGCGATGTTCACCAGTGCACCTTCGTGCCGTGCGAGGAGCCTCGGCAGAGCGAGCCGGCAACCCCGCATCACGCCGAGGAGGTTGACCTCCACCATGCGGCGGGTGGTGGCGTCGTCCTCGCCCGTGAACGGGCCGACGCGCATGATGCCCGCATTGTTGACCAGCAGCGCCAGCGGTCCGAGACGTTCCTCGGTCTGGTCGAGGAAGTCCGTGAAGGACTGCTCGTCGGTCACGTCGAGCGGCAACCCGACGGCGCCGTCGCCGATCGCGTCGGCGACGCGGTGGATGGCTTCCTCGTTGAGGTCCCCGAGCGCGACCTTCATCCCCTCGTTGGCAAGGCGCGTTGCGATCGCGAGTCCGATCCCACGTGCGGCACCCGTGACGGCGGCGACCCTTCCTGACAACTCCACGTCAGCGGCTCCCGTGTTCGATGCGGCGGTGCACGAATGTCGGACTGGTTCCGGGGCTCGTCCACCGGCCGGTCAGCTCACTGGACGGGAAGAACTGCAGGAACCGACTGTCGCTCTGTGCCCGATCCACGAGGTGCTTCTCGAGCACGCACGAGTTGTACTGCTGGGCCGTGGTCTCGATGGTGTTGGCGTTGAGGATGACCTCCTGGCCCCATCGTGCCGCCCATTTGGCCACCCCGGGGATCTTGGAGTGTTCGGGTGTGAGGCACTCGGTGGCGATGACGTTCTCGCTACAGGCCCAGATGCCGGTGGACGTGTTGAGCACGAGGGTCTGGTTGCCGATCACGTGGCCGGGTGTCTTGACGATCGCGACGCCGGGACCGAGCATGACCGACCCGTCGATGGTGATGATCCGCTCGTTCGGCAGGTCGACATAGGTCTGCGGCTGGTACCACGGTCGCTGCAGCGGGTGCAGGTCGGCCATGGCCTCGAGTTCCTGGCGCTGCACGATCAGGTTGGCGTTTGGGAAGGCACTGATCACCGATTCGTTCGGTGAGATGTCGGCCTGCGGCACGGTCGTGCCGAGCCACCGCCGGACGTCCTGCGTGTGTAGGTGGTCGAAGGCGAGATAGTCCACGTCGGCCGGGTCGATCCCGAGCCTGGGCAGGGATTCGAGCACCCGACCATGGTCGTCGGTCAGGTAGTCGGTCACCTGGTCCGGGTATCGGTCGGCGAGGGACTTGAAGTAGGGGGTGTTGGCGTCGAGGTCTACGTCGGACGGCTCCCACAACATCGTCTTGCGATCGCCGTCCGAGCCGGTCCAGCGGATGACCATCATGCGGTTGGTGATCGTCACGTACGGGGCGGGCGACAGCGGGGCGCGGAACAGGCCGAACTTCGTCGGGTACGGCAGCCCGTAGAGGTCGGCCGTCGTCACCCAATCCGGTGTCCCGGTGGCGGCGAACTCGCCGCGGAAGTCGGTCGCCGTTCGCCGTGCGACACGCAGGTGCGCGCCCCATCCACCTTCGACGGTGTCGAGCCGGTCGAACGTGTCGATCCTCTCGCCCACGGTGCGTTCGCGGTCGGGCAGCGGCATCACCAACGGCGCGTCGTCGTGGATCGTCGTCGCGGTCATGGCCCGCCTCCTCGTCCTCGCAGGCCGAGTCTACGAGGGTGCGGTCCCACCTTTCGGATCGGTAGGGTCGCCCCAGACGAGTTCACCGACCGCCTCGGCCCGTGCCGCTCCGAGAAACCGGTAGGTCCACTCCTCGGCGAGCTTCCGGGTGCCGCAGAAGACGGGGACGTTGGGATAGCGGATCTGCGTGGGGCAGCTCCGCGACTTCCGCCGCGAGAAAGCCGAGGCTGCCGTCCACAAGGGACTTCGTGAGGTCCGCCACCGACTTGCGTTCGACGACGGCAAACGGTGCCGCATCGATCAGCACGCCGTAGTCACCGACCGGCAGCGGTTCACGTGCGACGACGGCCTGCTGGCCGGTGAACTTGTAGGCGTACCGCTCTCGGGTGTCCGCGACGATCGTGAAGTCCTCTTGACCGGACGCCCGCCGCGACGGGATGCGTACGCCTGGCCGCGCGCCGGTCACCGTCTTCGCCGTCTGCCAGAAGATCAGTTAGCGACCCTTCTTCGACGTGAACACGAACTGCGAACGGTTGTGCTGCCGCCGGTCCACGACCAGGTCGATCGCGCGCCCGCGCCGCTGGCACACGACGACGCTGAGGTCCTCGACGACCTCGAGGTCGTCGCCCCATTCACCCGACCGGTGGCAGTAGACGGTCGAGGTGCGCGGCCACGAGTCCTTGGTCTTGAGGATCAGCGGCCCGCCGTCCACCGGGATCGACACGAGGTAGGGGAGCGTCGAGTCCGGATCCGGATTGCGGGCGATGCGGAAGCGGGCAGTCATGGTGTCGGGGGACTGTAGCCAGGCGTAGTGTGTGCCCTCGCCGCCAGGAGGGTCGGGAGTGTCCGAGGTCACGGCGCGGCAGCTCAACCGGGCGACGCTCGCACGGCAGATGCTGCTGAAGCGGGAGCGCATCGACGTCGCTGCTGGGGTCCGTCGGGTGACAGCGTTGCAGGCCCAGGAACCGGCATCGCCCTACCTGGCGCTGTGGAACCGGGTGGACGGGTTCGATCCGGCAGACCTCGACCGGGCGTACGCCGAGCAGGAGGTCGTCAAGGCGTCGCTGATGCGGATCACGCTGCACGCCGTGCACGTGGACGACTACTCGCCGTTCCACACGGCGATGCAGCCGACCTTGCGGGCGGCGCGGCTGAACGACCGCAGGTACCGCGACGCCGGGCTGCTGCCCGGGGATGCCGACGAGTTCCTGCCCACGGTGTTCAAGCATGGGGTGGAGCCACGTCCCAGCGCCGAGTTCGAGGCACTGCATGACGAGCCGAGGATGTGGTGGGCCCTGCGCCACTATGGCCCGTTCTGGCACGCCCCGACGGGCGGGCCGTGGTCGTTCGGGGCGCGCAACGCCTTCGTCGGCGCGTCGACGTGGCCACACGACGTGGACCTCGACGAGGGGGCGAGGTACCTCATCCGCCGTTGTCTGGAGGGCTTCGGACCCGCGAGCGTCGCTGACATTTCGCACTACGTGCTGTTCCCGAACTCCAAGACCCGCACCCGGGAACTCGTCGCGTCGATGGGGGAGTTCCTTGTGCGCCTCGAAGGTCCGGGGGGCGTCGAGCTATTCGATGTGCCGGAAGGCGTGGTCCCGGACGAGGACGTCCCTGCCCCGCCGCGGCTGCTGCCGATGTGGGACAGCGTGTTGCTCGCATACGCGGACCGGTCGCGGATCATCTCTGACGAGTACCGCCCGCACGTGATCCGCCGCAACGGCGACACGCTGGCAAGCGTGCTGGTGGATGGGTACGTGGTCGGCGTGTGGCGTGTGATCGACGGCGGCGTCGAGGTGACCACGTTCGAGCGTCTGTCGGACGAGGCGTGGGACGGCCTCGAGGCGGAAGCCAGGGCACTGGCCGACTTCCTGAACGACCGGGACCCGATGGTCTTCGCCCGCCACACCCACTGGTGGAAGAAGGGCATCCCGGCAGCAGAAGTACGCCGGTTGTCGTGAGCCAGGAGAGCGCCATGAAGATCAGGGACACCACGGTCGTGTTCGACGCCGCCGACATCGACGTCGTCAGCGCCTTCTGGGCTGGGGTCATGGGCGGTGAGGTCTGGAAGGACGACGAGGAGGGCTGGCACGCGGTCCTGGTCGACGGCAAGCAGGTGATCGGGGTCCAGCATGCCCCGAACCACGTCCAGCCGGAGTGGCCAGATGGGGCGCAGCAGCAGGTCCACCTCGACATCTACGTCGAGGATCTCCAAGCCGCGCACGACGAGGTCATGGCGCTCGGAGCCACGTTCCTGCAGCCCGCCGAGGACCTCGATGCCGTCGATGGGTTCCAGGTCTACGCCGATCCCGCCGGCCACCCCTTCTGCCTATGCTGGAGACCCTGACCGGTTTTCCACAGGGCATCCTGTGGTCGGGCGGGCAACGTGCTTCTGTGGCGTCGTCATCGATGACAGGAGCCGGAGTGCTTGCAGAACACCCTTGGTCACGCGTCGACGAACTCCTCGACGACGTCCGTTCGGCGGCGGTCGAAGCCGACACTCTGCCCGAGTCGCTCGCGTTGATCTTCCACGAAGGGCGGTTGACGGCCGTCCTCGAGACGCCGCCGTTCGTGGCCGAAGATGCGGACCGCATCACCCGCGTTCTCTGTCGCTTCCTGCCATCGACCATGGCCGACCAGATCGCCGTCGTCTGGCCGGCCGGTTACCAGGCCGGCGGCGAGACGCTTTGGGCGATGAAGGTCCACCTGTGGGAGCGGACGAAGCCCTCCCGGATGCGGACCAGGATCATCCCGGTTTCGATCAAGGGGTCGGTGGACGGCCCCAGTTTCGAGATCAAGCCTCCGGATCCTTGGTCACGTCGGCTTGCCAAGGCACTGCCACGACCTCCTCGGACGCCCGGGGTCATCGACACGCGCTTCCCACCCGGGTTCGAGTACTACGTCACGCCAACAAGTCCGATGTCCGAGTACGAACCGCTGCACCTGGACAACTGAGCCGACGGTCGAAAAGCATCATTGGTATGCACAAAGTGTATGCTGGAGATATGCGTACCTCGGTGATCTTCGATGACGACGTGCTGACGGAGGCGCGCGAACTCGGGATCAATGTGTCCGAAGCGGCCCGGGAGGGATTGCGCCAGGCCATCCATCGTCGCCGCGCTGAACGTGACCGCGAGGCGTACCTCGCCCATCCTGAGGCCGAGGACACCGACTGGGATGACGCCGAGGCTTGGGGCGAACCGTGAGGCGCGGCGAGGTCTGGCTCGCCAACGTCGGCGGCAAGCCTCGCCCCGTCCTGGTCCTCACGCGCGACGAGGTGATCGACGTCCGCGCCAACGTGACCGTCGCCGAAATCACCACCAAGGCGCGCGGCCTCGGCGTGGAGGTTTCGATTGATGCCGACGCCGGGATCGATCAGTCCTCGGTGGTCAACTGCGACGGCTTGCACACTGTGTCACAGCGCAGCCTGACCCGCCGGCTCGGCACCGTCGGTGACGAAACACTTGAGGACATCTGTCGCGCCATCGCCATCGCGCTGGACTGCGACCTGGCCTGACCATGGATGCCTGGCGCGATTGGCGGCGTCCCTGGAGACCCCAGTAGCGGGTCGGCGTCGGGATCGGCGATTGTGATCGTCGCCATGCGGGTGGCGCCCCCGGCAAGAATCGAACTTGCGACGCACGGTTTAGGAACGCTCGCGACCGCGATTCTGCCCCGTTCCGGCCGGTGACGCGAAGTCCCGAATTCTGCCACTTGGCGAAACACAAAGGCCGGGATTCGGCAGTTTCGGCGACCGACGGTTTCTGACGGTTTCTGAGCTCTCGCGGCCCATACGCGGCCCACGGGTGCTGGTCGCCGGTCAGCGATGTCAGGTCACGATCGTCATCCGACAAGACCCGCCCCATTCCTCCGGCTTGACGCATACCGATATAGGCATATGATGGAGCCCATGGCACGAGCAGCGACAACGTCGGACGTCTTCAACGCGATTGCCGAGCCGCAGCGCAGGGAGATCCTGGTGCTGCTGCGGGCGGGTGAGCTGCCGGTGACCGAGTTGGCCCAGGAGTTGGGGATGACCCAGCCGGGGGCGTCCAAACACCTGCGGGTGCTCCGGGAGGTCGGGCTGGTGCGGGACCGCAAGGCAGGCAGGCAGCGCCTGTACGGCCTTGACGCTCGCGGGTTGCGACCGGTCCACGAGTGGGCCGGCGGGTTCGAGCGGTTCTGGAACGAGAGCTTCGACCGGCTGGACGAGTACGTGCAGGACCTCAAGCAGGCGAGCCAGGAGGAGTGACCGATGGCAGCGACAGGACCGGACGCGCCGGCGCAGTCAGCGACGACCGACCGCGAGATCGTGATCTCCCGGGTCATCCAGGCCCCACGGGAGCTGGTGTTCGAGGCGTTCACCGAGGTGCGGCACCTGTCGCGGTGGTGGGGACCGGAGGGGTTCACCACCACCACCCGGGCGTTCGAGTTCCGCGTCGGCGGGGTCTGGAACTTCGTGATGCACGGACCGGACGGGACGGACTACCAGGAGTGGATCTGCTGGACCGAGATCGCCCCGCCGGAGCGGATCGCGTTGCTCCACGGTGAGTCCCGCGGCGACCCGAACGCCTTCGAGTCGATCCTCACGTTCGCGCCCGAAGGCGCGGCGACCCGGATCGAGATGCGTGCGGTGTTCCCCACCAAGCAGCTGCGGGACGAGGCGGTCGAGAAGTACCACGCGATCGAGGGCGGCCGGCAGACCCTGAAGAACTTGGCGGCCTACGTCACCGAGATCGTTGCGAAGGGAGCGGAGGGCTGATGGCTGGGAAGGTGTTCTTCAGCGTGTCGATGTCGCTGGACGGGTTCATCGCGCCCGAGTCCGCCGAGGAGTTGATGGGCAAGCAGTGGATGGAGCTGCAGCAGTGGGTCTTCCCGCTGCGGTTCTTCCGGGAGAGGTTGAAGCTCGGGGAGGGCGGCGAGGAAGGGCGCGACAACGACATCGTGCGGGAGACCTTCGAGCGCACCGGCGCGAGCGTGATGGGCAAGCGCATGTTCGATGCCGGCGAGCGGGCGTGGCCGGAGGAGGCGCCGTTCCACACGCCGGTCTTCGTCGTGACGCACACCAAGCGTGACCCCTGGGAGCGGCCAGGCGGGACAACCTTCCACTTCGTCAACGACGGCATCGAGACCGCGCTCGAACAGGCCCGCGAGGCCGCCCGCGACCGGGATGTCCGCATCGCGGGCGGCGGCGCGACGATCCTTCAGTACGTGAACGCCGGCCTGATCGACGAGTTCTCGATCGCCCTGTCACCCGTGCTATTCGGCTCCGGAATCCGCCTGTTCGAGGATGTGGACGCGGGCCGCGTGGCGCTGGAGCCGGTCCGCGCGGAGCCCTCCCCAAGGGTGACGCACCTGACCTACACCGTCCGGGAGCGGTAACTGTCCCGAACTCAGCGCTCTCCCGCCGAGGTCAGCCGCCCGCGGACGGCCCGTGCCCGCCCTGGCGGCGACGACGACGGATGGCGCTGCGTCCTCACCAATGGGGGCGGCGAGCTGGCCATGTACGCCGAGTCCGCGCCCTGTCAGTGGCTGTTGACGCCACCGCTCGCTTCCACGGTATTGCGGACGTGAAGCACGACGCGTTCGAGATGATCGCGAATGTCATGCTCCCAGACGCGGACGACGATCCAGTCAGCGTCGCGGAGACGCGCATCAGTGTCCCGATCTCGCTCCACGTTGCGGTTGAGTTTGGCCCGCCACCAGGCCGCGTTGGCCTTCGGAAGCGTCCCGTGTTCCGGGCAGCGATGCCAGAAACACCCGTCGATGAACACGGCCACCCTGGCACGCGTGAAGACGAGATCGGCGCGGCGTCGCAGGCCAGGCAAGACCTGCTGATCCACCCTGTACCGCAGGCCCTCCGCGTGGAGTCGTCGGCGAAGGAGCATCTCAGGCTTGGTGTCCACCTGGGGCTGGCGGCTCAGCCGACGACGGACGGCTTCCGACGAAGCAGGTGGCCGACTCTCCGGACACATCTTCGCCTCGTTCAGATCTGGAGGGCTGTCACACGAGTTCGAGTTGCATCGTGTGAGCGCGAACATCGTCGAGGAAGCCACCGACGAAGTTCAGGGAGCCACGCTCGGCTCGAGTCAAGAAGCCGGTCGCGGCCCGTTGGGTCATCGCCTCGCATTCGTCAGGGTCGACGAGGTCCAGCAGAGAGGTGTACGGCTCACACCGCGGCCACTGCGATGCGTCGACGACCCATGAGCCGGAGTGGTCGCCCCACGCTGCGTCCGGCCATCGCTTACCGACAGGTGGCACGTCGTCCGTCTCGATGATCGGATCTTCGGGCGTGGTCAGGCGGCCGGCAATCCATCGGCCGACACCGACGGTCACGGCGTTGCCGACGAGCTTCCAACGTGGGCCGTTCTTGCGGCCGGTTGCAGCAGGCTCCGTCCAACCGCGCGGGAAACCCTGCATGGCCTCGGCCTGTTCGATCGTGGGGTAGAGGAGTCGACGTCCATCCTCGGCCTCAGGGATCCAGATGGCAGGCTGCGACGGGATGCCGATGGTGGACCCACCCTTCAACGGTGGGACGGCATCGCGTGCCCAACCCAAGCCTCGCTCGCCCTCGGTCCAGTAGAAGCCGAATGCATCGTCCGCCAAGTCGGACGGACCTCTGGGATCGGCATTGTCCGCGAAGAGCACGCGGCGTGGGTCGTGGTGTCGACTCGCCACGAGGATCACTCGGTGCCGGCGCTGTGGGACGCCTGTGAATCGCGAGTCGACCAATCGGTAAGCCCACCGGAAGCCGCGCGAGTTCAACTCGTCGACGAGGTACCGCATCGCCCCGCCCTGGTCGAGGACGAGCATGTTTCGGACGTTTTCGAGGACCAGCCACTGGATGTCCTCGTGTTCGTCGAGAAGGCGGAAGACGTGGGAGACGAGTCCCGACTGTTCGCCACCAATTCCGGCCGTCCGTCCGGCCTGAGAGAGATCCGTGCATGGGAAACCGGCGGTGAGAACATCGACGCGCGAAGGCATCTGGGAGCCTGCCACGTCTCGGACGTCACCGACTACCGGGACGCCAGGGAACCTGTGGCGCAGAACGGTCTGCGAGGCATCCCAGATGTCACACAGCAGGGCGGTCTCGTGGCCAGCTTCGTGGAACGGCAATTCGAGTCCGCCGATTCCGGAGAACAGTCCGACAACACGCATTGGAACCTCCTGGGGCATGACCGTACAGGAGGGGTGTGACGAACTCGAGCATGCACCTCGACGAGGCTGTGGACAGTGGTCAGATCCCCGAGAACCGACCGTCGTACTCGTTCGCGACCCGCGAGATCATGGACTCGTAGTGGTACGGGGAGGTCGGCGGCGGGGCTGGCAGGCTCGCATCGAGTCGGACTGGACTGCCATCGTTCGGCATGTCGACGAGTACGGCGGCGATCCCGTCATAGCCGTGCCCGGACGCGCCAGACCGGGTTGGGAGCGACTCGACGCGCTTCACGGCGGTCTGCGCGGCGGCGGGTTGTTTGTGGTGGGAGATCTCGTCGGCCTCGGTGTACGAGCGACGACGGTTCAGATCCGGGCTGACGAATGTCGCGGCGGAGTTGATCATTACGAACCCGACCGCGAGGGCGCGTTCGGAGGCCGCGTGAACGATCTGGTGGCTCGAGTTCAGTTCGTCGAACAGTCGTGGCCCTGCCTTGGAGTGGGCTGTCATGCAGGCCTTGGCCTCGAGAGCCATCAAGACCGCGTTCGCACCGAACGCCCCTTCCGTGAAGACCGGAAGCGCATCGAGACGGCGGCGTTGATCGACGGACAGCTCGATACTCCAGGTCTCGGTGAGCGCGGAGAAGGTTCGGGGCCTCGCCGGAGATGCAACTCCCTGCTGGGGTCGGGCGATGACCAGATCCAGGTTCTTCTTGCGATGATGGACGAAGTCGTTGATCTCGAAGTTGATGCCGAACACCACCTTCCCCGACGCCACGTGCTTCCGAAGAACGTCGGAGTGCTGCAGCAGATCGAACATGACCCCCCAGCACGCGACCTTGGAGTGCGTGTCACTGCGCGAGTGGTACTGCCACAAGAAGCCATCGGCGCCACGGGGCTGCGGCGTAGACATAGAAGCGACGAGCAGATCAGGACCGTCCATGAGTCCAGACTAGAGGCCGTAGCGTGCTGGGCAGGGGAGGGTCGAACGGAGTGGTGGACGCGGGCCCTCAAGCGCTCTGTCAGGCAGGGCGTCCGCGAGACCCGTACTGCTACGGCATCGTCGACAAGTAGGCGCTCCTATCGATTGCGTAGGCCCAGCTCACTTTGGCTGAGCGTCCTGCCTCATCGACCTGAACTAGGCACGAGACGTGAAGCTGATCAGGGCGATCGCCAAGGCCTTGGACGAATTGCAGCGATCCGTCGATCCCGGACAATACGACAGACCGTTCGATGAACTTCCCCGTCTTCTGCCCCACCCGAATCTCAAGCCCGAAGCGGTCGAGCAGTGCCCCGAACGCCGAGCTCGGTCGCCGAGCAAGCTCGGCCAGGTCGTGCCCCGAGTCGAACAGCCGGTAGGCGGCGGTCACCTCCAGCGGATGGCCAACCCGCTCAATTGTCTCGACGAGAAGGACGTGCCCGGGTGGTCCGGCTCGGACTTCGCGCGCCCAGAGCGTGACCACTGTTCCATCGAGATCGAACACGTCACGGCCATGCGGGTCGGCAAGGACCTCGGCGACGTGGCCGGGGCGGATGCCAGCCGGGAACTCGCTGAGTTGGCGGAATTGCTGGGACGCTACAAATCCGTCCAGGTTGACTGCGTCCAGCTGCCGATTCGGTAGCGGTGCCGGGTAGTTGATCCGGGTGACGAATGTCGTTCCTAGGTCCAGGTTTCGCGCGGGATGATCATCTGAGTGCGCGTGGGTGTTGCTGATCTCGACTGAACGGCGAGTCAGGAAGTAGGTGCTGCCGCTACCCCCTGGAGCCGGGGCGACCATCACGTCGTCCCACGAAAGAACTACCGCACCGACGCTTCGCCAATGCCCGCTGGTCATCTCGTGTTGAGCGGCAGCGATGTGTGTGCGTACGTCGCTCGGAGGCCCATGGTCCAGAGCGAGGCGTGTCCCGTCCCGCTCGATGAAGATGAACAGGACGCCCGAGTGAGCGGCATCGGCCTTCTTGAACTGCTTGTTTGCCTTGCCAATCACCCGGCGCACGCGGTTCACAGAGCTCGTATGGCGGATGCGCTTGATCTCAACCCGGGCTGGCGGCGTCTGGCCTTCCACGACGACGTCGGGCATGCCCTCTTCCTCGACCAGAACGGCCGGGACACCCTTGCTTCTAAGCCATCCAGTTGTGAAGAGTTCGGCCATGGTCTCCAAGTATTGGTCAGGCTGGCTGATCCTCGTGCGCAGCTGCCGGATCGCCTCATCGGAGGCGATTGCCCTGAGGTCGCGTCCGTCGTGCGTGGGGGCAGCCCAGGTAGCGACATCGAGAGTCACAAGCCACAGCGCAGCGAGCTTGGCGGCCTCGTCCTCGTAAGAGACTGGCTGGGTGAGGAGCCGTGCAGCCTCATAGGCGGCGATGGCGGGATGGCCGGGCTGAGTTGCCCGGAGTCCCAGCAGTTCCGGATCATCGAAGAGACGCTCGAGCATCGCTTGGAGTCGGCGACTGAGGTCATCCGGTCTTGGCCTTTGGGCCCGGCTTGAAGTTGCCAACGCCTCGTCCTGCTTTGCTCAATTTCACACGGTAGAAGCTCGCGCCGTGTCCTCAAACCGTTGCGATTCGGGCCCGGACACGCGGGGTCATTCGAGTAGGGACGGCTGTATTGGCGCGTCCGGGGGCCAGAAGACGCCGAGGACGAGAAAGCTCTGCGGGTGCTGTTCCTGGTTGCCAACGAAGAGCACAGTGTCCTTCCCGGGCGCCCACATCTCGTCCTCGAACTTCTGGCGCATGAGCTCGCGCCAGTCAGGCTTGGAGCGGACGTTGCGGTAGAGGGCGACCGCCTCCCAGTCGACGATGGTCTGCTTGTGGCCGTTGCAGTCGGGAACGCGGCAGTGGTACCGGTAGCTGAACCGCCATGGGATCACTTCGAACGGGGCCTTTGGCTGCGCGGCGTCTTCGAAGAGCGATGGCTGGCTACCGATTGCCTCGGCCCTTGACCGCCACTTCGAGAGTTGCTCCTCGTCCCGCTCCTCGATGACGAACTTCGGGGCTTCGCGCGTGCGAACAACGGCCAGCGACGGCGTGTCAGGTCCGGATCCCGACCGGTTCATCTCGACGAGCTCGCACATGGTCAGCTCGGCGCCGAGGCTGCTGACGCGCTGCCGACGGGCCGACCACGCGTGGTCGGTCCCGATCGTGGCTCCGGGCACGATGCTGCCCTCGATAGGCGTCCAGGACTCCGGACGGCGATCGCTCTTGGGCCGGAAGACCTCGACCGTCACTTCCTGGTACTTGCGGAACTTGGTGGTGTCCTCAAGGTCGCGGAACGGGACCGGGTGCAGTCGGATCCATCGGGGCGGATCGTCCAACGACATGGCAGCCACGCACATCGACTCCTGCAGCTGGGATGTCAGGACGGGCGCTGCCTTGACGAGGATCATCACTCGCATCGTGGTCGTGATGGCCATGGTGAAGTTCAGAGCTCCACGATGTTGATGGCCGGGTCCTCGGCGCACGCCGCCGCCGTGATGGAGGAGCGGTGGCACGTCGCGTGGTCGCGCTCGAAGCACAGGAGGGCGATGCGCACGCTTGCTGCGAGTTCCACGAGCTCGTAACAGACCGCTCCTGCGTGGTCGCGTAGGTGGGCTTCGTAGCGCTGTCGCGCCGACTCGTCACCTCGGCGGAACGGGTCGCGGTTCGACTTGGGGTTCCCGAGCACTCGCTCGTGGCGGTACTCGATCCCAGCCTCGCCGAGGGCGGATGCCAAGGCCGTCTTCGAGAAGCCACGCTTCCTCGAGATCGCGTTGAGCCGGACATCAACGAGCAGGTCCACGTTTTCCGAGCGCAGGAGTCCGACGAACTCGTCGATGTCTCGCTGCTCGTATCCGACGGAGACGATGGTCTTGGTTTGAAGGCGCTGATGCATGACATGAGCCTATTCGGAGGCGGATGCCCGCCACGAGAGGGTGTGCACCGTCGACTGTCGGTCAGCTACGAGTCGGCTCAATCAGGCCCAGGAGCTCGAAGAGCTTCGCCGTCTGGATCAGGATGCGCTGGCCGAAGCGGATGTGGGGGATGTGGCCGGCCTCGACGGCGCGGTAGGTCGCTCGCAGGCTGAGGCCGGTCAGTTCGCTGGCCTGGGCCACCGTGATCGTCGCGGGGTACGTCGTGCCGTCGTGCTCGAACATCCTCTGCTCCTTGCTCGCTCGCATAGGGAGTCCCGTGTGAAGGGCCCGATGAGTGACATCTGGTGTCGCTTCATGCGCGATGCGCTCATGCCTCAGCGCATAGTCCCTTCACTGAGGTAGCGCCGTTTCCGAAGCCCGGTTGTGACAGCGATCGCCAAAGTGATCGGTCGTCGTCACGACAGGCGCGAGCTCCACACGATCACGAAGATCGTCCCCAACTCCTTTGCCCTCCGAAATACAGGAACAGGACGACAAGCCACGTCACTCCACGTCACCCACCAACACGAAAACAGCCCTGAAACACCTCCAGACAGCCTCTACAAGCCAATTCAGACCCTCGACAAGCACAGCCCCAGCGCCCATCCTCACCCAAGAAAGCCGAGCACAGACTTGCACGAAACGTGCTGGGCCCGGCGGTCGCGAGGGTTGCGATGCTCAACATCGGCAAGATGGCGCCAGGCTCCGAGGACTACTACCTCCACGCGGTCGCCCGCGGCGTCGAGGACTACTACCTCGGCCGCGGCGAGGCCCCAGGGCGGTGGCTCGGCCGCGGTGTCGAGCTCCATGGCCTCGAAGGAAAGGTCACGGGCGAGCACCTTTCCAAAGTCTTGGCCGGACAGGACCTGCACACCGGCGAGCCGCTGGCGCGCCGGCAGGCAAGTGTCCCTGGGTTCGACCTCACGTTCCGCGCGCCGAAGTCCGTATCGTTGATGTGGGGACTCGGTGACGCCGACACCGCAGCCGCTGTCCAGCAGGCCCACGATGCCGCGGTGGTCGCCGCCTTTGGTTACCTCGAACGTGAGGCGGCCCGCACTCGCCGAGGCCCGCAGGGGGTCGAGCAGTGCTCCGTTGACGGGCTGACCGCGGCGGCGTTCCGTCACCGCACCTCCCGCGCCGGAGATCCGCTGCTGCACACCCACGTCCTGGTCGCCAACGCCGTGCGCACGTCCGACGATGGGATCTGGCGCACCCTCGATGGCCGTGCGCTCTACCAGCACGCGCGCACCGCCGGGTTCCTGTACCAGGCCCACCTCCGCCACGAACTCACTCACCGGCTCGGCGTCGCCTGGGAGCCCGTCGTCAACGGCATGGCCGACATCCGCGGTGTCGACCGTGGATGGATCGACGCGTTCTCCAAGCGGCGCGCGGAGATCCTCGAGCACCTCGAAGCCCGCGGCGAGATCTCCGCCCGCGCCGCCCAGGTCGCAACGCTGGCGACCCGCAGCGCCAAGACCGACCAGCCCGACGAGCCGACGCTTCGACAGCGCTGGCAGCAGGAGGCCGACCGGCTGGGGATCCCCGCTGACGCGCTCGACCGAACCTGCCGCCAGACCCGGCCGACGGTTCCGACGCTCGATCCGCTGGCTGCCGAACTGCTCGGACCGGAGGGGCTCACCCGCGTGGCCTCGACCTTCGCCCGACGGGATGTCGCCCGTGCCATCGCCGAGCGCACGCCTGACGGCGCCCCGATCGGCTGGATCGAGCAGGTCACAGAGCGGATCATCGAGGCAGCCCGGGCTCGCGACGAGCTCGTCACCCTCGGCCGCCAGCACGACCACCTCGCTGAGGTCCTGCGGCGTACCGATGGCACGACCATCCCGGCCGGTCGCGACGACGCCCGGCTGACGACGGCCGACCTGCTGCGAACGGAGCAGAACGCCGCCGACCGGGCAGTCGCCCGCCGCGACGCCGGATTCCGGCTGCGCAATGGAGAGGTCGAGGCGGTGACTGCCCGGCGGCCGGCCCTGGCCGACGAACAGGCCGACATGGTCAGACGGCTCACCACCGACGGTGACGGTGTCGCGGTCGTGATCGGCAAGGCCGGTACCGGCAAGACGTTTGCGCTCGACGCCGCCCGCGAAGCCTGGGAGACCGCCGGCGTGACCGTGTCCGGCGTCGCGCTCGCCGCCCGGGCCGCCACCGAACTGCGCGACTCGGCCGGGATCCCGTCGACCACACTCGCGCGGTTGCTCGCCGACCTCGAGCGCCAGGACCGCAACGGCACTCCGGGCCCACTGCGAGCCGGGCGCCACGTCCTGATCGTCGACGAGGCCGGGATGATCGGCACCCGCCAGCTCGCCCGCCTGCTCGACCACGCCGAGCGACGCCGAGTCAAGGTCGTCCTGGTCGGCGACCCGCACCAGCTTCCCGAGATCGACGCCGGCGGCCTGTTCCGCGCCTTGGTCAACCGGTTGCCCAGCATCGAGCTCATAGTCAACCGCCGCCAGGTCAATGCCTGGGAAGCCGGCGCCCTCGACGACCTCCGCACCGGCGACGTCGACCGCGCGCTCGACACCTACGCCCAGCACGGCCGCATCGTCACCGCGGACACCGCCGAGGCCATCCGCGAACAGCTCGTCGCCGACTGGTGGACCACCCGCCACGGTCTGGCCGCCGACGCCGCGATCATGGTGGCCGTCCGCCGCGCCGACGTCGACGACCTCAACCTCCGTGCCCGCGCCCGGATGAAGGCGGCCGGGATGCTCACCGGCCCTGCCGCGACCGCCGACGGCCGCGAATTCCAGGCCGGCGACCGGATCGTGTGCCTGCGCAACGACCGCCGTCTCGGCGTGGTCAACGGCCTCCCCGCAACCGTGGAGCACGTCACCGGTGACCGCGGTCTGACCGTCCGCACCGATGCCGACCGGCAGGTGACGCTGCCAGCCGGCTACCTCGACGCCGGCAACGTCACCCATGGCTACGCCATCACCGGGCACAAAGCCCAGGGCGTCACCGTCGATCACACCTTCGTCCTCGGCTCCGATGAGCTCTACCGCGAGTGGGGCTACGTGGCCCTGTCCCGTGGCCGGCAGACCAACCGCCTCTACCTCCACGAGCTCGGCGAGATCCGTGAGGCCGCCTCGCACACCCCGGAGCCGGCTGTCGACCCGCTGCGCTGTGCTGTCGGCCGGCTCCGCCGCAGCCGGGCCCACGATGCCCTCGATGCTGCCACCGCTGCCAGGTGGCGTGAGGCCGCCACGTTCCTTGGCTCCGACGAGGTCCGCCGCGCCCGCGAACTTCGCCCAAGGCGCGACGCCCAGGCCCGCACCGTCGACCACCTCGACCAGCAGCTCGGCAGTGCGGTCGCCGAACGGGACAGGTGGAATGGCCCGGCCGTGCGCGGCCGAACCCGCCAGGACCGCGCCATCGTGCTCGACCGCATCGACCGGCTCGACGCCGAGCTCGGCACCCAGCGCACGCGCCTCGCCGACACGGAAGCAGAACTCGCAGGCCTGCCGACCGAGGAGGCGATCAGCCGGGCCACACGTCACCACGTCGAGCTGGCCCGGCGGCTGGACACCCTCGCCACTGAACGCGTCGACCACGTTGAGCAGGCGACTCCCGACTACCTGCTGACCACCATCGGCCAGCCACCCGCCGACGGGTCTGAACGCGAGCACTGGCGCCGACGGGCCACGGTGATCGAGCACCACCGCCTCCGCTTCGACATCACCGACCCACACCTGGCCTTCGGTGACGAGCCTGCCGACGCGTTCGAACGGGGCTTCCGCCACGACGCGATCGCCGAGATCGGCTGGCTCGACCGTGAGCATCAGCACGGCCTGGCTCGTAGCCGTGGGCTCTCGCGCGCCAGATGAGTTGTCCACAGCCCGCCGAAATCCGCCGAGACAACGGGCCACCGGATGCCCAACCTGCAAGCAAGCATCGAGAAGGAGCACGAGATGGGGGAGCGTGACCTCACCGTCGAGGACCAGCTGCTGAGCCCGAAGCAGGTCGCCGAGTTGCTGGGAGTGGCGGTCGCAACGATCTACCAGTGGCGCTACCGGTCCGAGGGGCCACCGGGGTTCAAGCTCGGTGGGCACGTCCGCTACCGAAGGTCGTCGGTCGACGCGTGGCTCGACGAGCACGCCGATCCGTGGAGTTGAGCGATGGGGCACATCGAGAAGCGCAGGCGTGAGACGCGCAGTGTCTGGCGCGTCCGGTACCGCACCCCCAGTGGCCGCGAGCTGTCCAAGACCTTCATCAAGAAGGTCGATGCGGAGAAGTTCCTCGCCACGGTCGAGGCCGACATGGCGCGGGGCGACTGGGTGGACCCCACACTCGGTCGGGTGACGCTCGACGAGTGGTCGCAGAGGTGGCTGGCGAGCAAGCGGCGCATCAAGCCCAAGACCCGCGCTGGCTACGAGTCGCTGCTGTCGTCGAGGATCCTCCCGACCTTCGGGGACCTCGCGATCAACCGCATCGACCGCGAGAGCGTCGAAGCCTGGGTCACCGACATGCTCGACGAGGGGCTGTCGGCCTCGCGGGTCAAGCAGGCTTACCTGGTCCTCGGTGCCATGATGAAGGCTGCGGTCCGGCAGAGCTACCTCGCCCGCAATACCGTCGAGGGCATCGAGATGCCGCGGGTCGTGTCACGCGAACGTCGCTTCCTGACCCCGGCCCAGGTCGTCGAACTGGCCGAGTCCATGCCAGCCCGCTATCGCGCGTTCGTGTACGTCGTGGCCTACGGCGGCCTGCGGTTCAGCGAGGCCGTGGCGCTGCGCCGCCGCCGGTGCGACCTGCTCCACGGCCGCGTCGAGATCGCCGAGGGTGCTGTCGACGTCAACGGCGAGCTGGTGTGGGGCACCCCGAAGACGCACCAGATCGGTTCCGTCAGCCTGCCCAAGTTCGTTGTCAAGGCCCTCGAGGAGCACCTCGATCTGTTCGTCTCGCCCGACCCGGACGCGTTGGTGTTCACCAGCGAGTCAGGCGGACCTCTGCGCAACGGCAACTTTCATGCCCGCATCTGGCGGCCGGTGCTGGCAACCACGAACCTCCCTGGGGACCTGACCCCGCACGAGCTCCGGCACACCTGCGCGACGCTTCGCCAAGTGCGCGGAGTTGCATCTGATGCAAGTACCGCAGAGTGTGTGATGGCGGTTTCGTGCTGATCTGACGCCTTTTGGACGTTCGGCGTCTTCTGTCGGCGGGCAACTCCACGACGTGTGATGGCTGGTCAGGGGCCACCTCCCACGCTTGTGTTGCGAAAGGTGCAAGGATGCGTCATCCAGTTTGGTTGCGTTGGATGACGCGATGAGTCGTCTGGCGCCTTGAGGTGAGGTGGCGGGTTGAGCGGATCGGCGGCGGGCGCAGCACGGTTGGCGCTGGTGGGGACAGGCGCGCCGCAGGCACTGGAGGCGGCGCTGTTGGAGGAGTTGCTGGCGGGTTGGTCCCGGCAGCAGAAGGCCCGTCGGCTGGGCCCGTCGATCATCGGCAACCGGGAGCGGGTGGTGCGCCGGTTCGTGGAGTTCGCCCAGGCGTGGCCGTGGTCGTGGCGTGAGGAGCACCTCGAGGGGTGGGTGGCCGCCAACCGGTGGGCCCATTCGAC
>Ga0326597_10001453_pt1 | contig 38381 bp, 32 predicted proteins | sample RVTome_12_FD_203789 | JGI IMG/M metagenome (GOLD analysis project Ga0326597, IMG submission 203789) | Soil microbial communities from uranium-contaminated site in the Upper Colorado River Basin, Wyoming, United States - RVT100D185 | ecosystem: Environmental > Terrestrial > Soil > Contaminated >... | reverse complement strand
CGAGTTCGGGCTGAAGCACCTGAACTACACCTACCAGGAGGGCGAGGGCGGCATCGCCGAGGCCCTCGACCTGGCGCGCTACTGGGCCGGCGGCGACGCCCTGTGCGTCGTGCTGGGCGACAACATCATCGAATCCAACATCAAGAAGGCCGTCGAGGATTTCCGCGCCCAGGAGCGCGGAGCCAAGATCCTGCTCAAGCGCGTGCCCGACCCCGAGCGCTTCGGCGTCGCCACGCTCGAGGGCGGCAAGGTGGTCGGGATCGTCGAGAAGCCCAAGCGCCCCGAGTCGGACCTGGCCGTGATCGGGATCTACATGTACGACAAGCGCGTCTTCGACGTCATCGCCACGCTCGAGCCCTCGGCCCGCGGCGAGCTGGAGATCACCGACGTCAACAACTGGTACATCCGCGACGGCTCGATGACGTACGAGGTGCTGGAGGGCTGGTGGACCGACGCCGGGACCTTCCAGTCGCTGCACCACGCCTCAAACCTCGTGGCCGAGGGCGGAGCCAACAAGGTCGATTGAGAGGCCGTGGAGGAGTGAGCATGCAGCCTCTCGGAATGCCTTCGGCACGGCCGGCCCGGCCGGCCATCGCGATGAGCGTTCGATTCCTCCTCACGCTCTGACGGAACGAACCCACGGAGCACGACGTTTGGCCGACACGGAACAGTCCAGGGTGCTCGTGACGGGCGCGGCCGGGATGCTCGGCAGCCAGGTGCTGCTGAGCGCGCCCGACGAGATCGTCGCCGTGGGCACGGACCTGCGCCCGGGCAGCGGCGTGGACGCGCCCGGCGTGGATCTGGCCGACCCCGGAGCGGTCGCGGCGCTGTTCGGCCAGCGCGGCCCCTTCAGCGGCGTGATCCACACTGCCGCCTACACCGCCGTCGACGAGGCCGAGAGCGACGAGGAAGCGGCGACGCGCTGCAACGTCGAGGCCTGCCGCGTGCTGGCGCAGGAGTGCGCGCGGGCCGACGTGCCGCTCGTGATCGTCAGCACCGACTTCGTCTTCGACGGCACGCTGGGGCGGCCGTACCGCGAGGAGGACGAGCCGCGCCCGCTCGGGGTGTACGGCCGCACGAAGCTCGCGGGCGAGCGCGCGGCGCGCGCGGCGCACCCGCGCGGAACCGCGATCGTGCGCACGCAATGGCTCTACGGCCCGCGCGGAAAGCACTTCCCGGGCACGATCCAGGCCCTGGCGCGGGAGCGCGACGAGCTGAAGGTTGTCGACGACCAGGTCGGCTCGCCGACCTCGACGCTGGAACTGGCGCCGGCGCTGTGGGACGTGTTGCGCAGCGGCCAGGCCGGCGTCTACCACGCCACCTGCGAGGGCTCGTGCAGCTGGTACGAGCTGGCTCGCGCGGTCGTGGACGTCAACGGCGCGAAGGAGGTGCGCGTCCTGCCGTGCACGACGGCCGAGTTCCCGCGCCCGGCGCGGCGGCCGGCGCACAGCGTGCTGGACTGCGCGCGGCTGACGGCGTTGCGCGGGAAGCCGCTCAAGCCCTGGCGCGAGGCGCTCTCGACCTGGCTGGGCGACAGCGGCGAGGAGGGGGACTAGCCCGATGACGCGCGCGGTCCTGATCACCGGGGGCGCCGGCTTCATCGGCAGCAACTTCGTCCACATGCTGGCCGAGCTGCGCCCCGAGTGGCGCATCGTCAACCTCGACGCCCTCACCTACGCCGGCAATCTCGAGAACCTGGCCCAGATCGAGAACGATCCGGGCTACACGTTCGTGCACGGCGACATCCGCCAGCCCGACGACGTGCGCCGGGCGCTGGCGGCCGCCGGTCCGGGCGCGGATCTCGGCGTCGTGCACATGGCGGCCGAGAGCCACGTCGACCGCTCGATCCTCGACGGCCAGGCCTTCGTGACCACCAACGTGCTCGGCACCCAGGTGCTGCTCGACGCCTGCCGCGAGCACGGCGTGGCGCGCTTCGTGCACGTCTCGACGGACGAGGTCTACGGCTCGCTCGGCGACGAGGGCCGCTTCAGCGAGGACACGCCGCTCGCACCGAGCTCGCCCTACTCGGCCAGCAAGGCCGCCAGCGACCTGCTGGTGCGGGCCGCCTTCCGCACGCACGGCTTCCCGGCCTGCGTCACGCGCTGCTCGAACAACTACGGCCCTTACCAGTTCCCCGAGAAGCTCCTGCCGCTGATCATCGCCAACGCCCAGGAGGACCGCGAGCTGCCGATCTACGGCGACGGGATGCAGGTGCGCGACTGGCTGTACGTGCGCGACCACTGCGAGGCCATCCTGGCGGTGCTGGAGCGCGGGGCGGCCGGCGAGATCTACAACGTCGGCGGCAGCAACGAGCTCGCCAACCTGGCCCTGGTGCGGCAGGTCCTGGGTGAGCTCGCCAAGCCCGAGTCCCTGATCACCTTCGTGCGCGACCGCCCCGGCCACGACCGCCGCTACGCGATCGACGCCTCCAGGATCCGGCGCGATCTCGGCTGGCAGCCGCGCTTCACGTTCGCGCGCGCGCTGCCCCTGACCATCCGCTGGTATCAGGCGCAAAGTGAGTGGTTGCAGAGGGTTAGGAGTGGCGCCTACCGCGACTACTACCGTCGCCAGTACGGTGGCGGGGCGGGTGGTCAACCCGCGGCCGAAAGCAGCCGATGAGATCTTCCGCCGCTCCGCGCCGCCGCGCGCCCGATCCCCTCCCCGACCCCGCCCCATGAGCCATTCCGCCCAGAGCGCGCTCCGACGGATGCGCCGGCCGGCAGCGCTGCTCCTCTCCCTGCTGGCGGCCTGCAGTTCCTACCCCGACAAGCGCCTGCTGCAGTACCTGAACACGGACGGGTTCGGCAAGCGCTACACCGGCAACGCCGAGGAGGAGAACTACGTCACCATCGGCGACTCGCTCGACATCTACGACTCCTACCACCCCGACGAGCTGGGGATGACCGCCAGGGTCGACATCGACGGGACGGTGCTCCTGCCGGAGCTCGGCGCGGTCCAGGTGGCGGGCATGACCCGCACCGAGATCGAGACGCACCTGATGGAGAAGTACAGCCCGTACTACGAGCAGCTGGACATCAAGGTGCGCATCAACGCGAAGGGCAAGGTGTTCTTCGTCTTCGGGGAGGTCGAGGTCGAGGGCGAGAAACCCTTCGAAGGCGACACGACGATCTTCGAGGTCGTGGCGCCGATCTACCGGCCCGAGTCGGCCAACCTGGGGCGCGTGAAGCTCATCCGGGCCGACCCGCGCGATCCGTTCGTGATGACGATCGACGTCACGCAGATGTTCGACGGCGACTCGACCTGGAACGTGCACGTCCAGGAGCTGGACATCATCTACGTGCCGCCCACGATGCTGGCCCAGCTCGGCTACTTCATCGACACGCTGCTCTTCCCCGTGCGCCAGGTCGTCGGCAGCCTCAGCTCGGCGCTCTTCGGCTTCGGCGGCAGGGGCGGCTACAACCGCCGCGGCCGCGGCGGCGGCGGCATCGGCGGGCTGGGAGGCTTCGGGATCTTCTAGCCGACGAGGAAGTGGAGTAGGGATGCCGGTCCAGCTCGATCCGCCGGGGCAGCTCCAGGAGTTCCTGGAGATCCTCAAGAAGCGCCGCTGGCAGGTGATCCTGCCGGCCGCGTTCTGCCTGTCGGTGGGGGTCGCGTTCGCGGTCGTCGTGCCGAAGAAGTACGAGGTCACGACCCAGGTCGAGCTGCGCGAGACGCTCTACGGCGTGGGCGGCCTCGAGCTGCGGGACTCCCAGCAACTGAGCACGCGCGAGGCGGCCAACGCGCCCTTCCAGATCATGGCCCAGGCGCGCATCCAGAGCGTGGTCGAGAAGCTCAAGTGGACCGACTTCCTCGCCCTGGACCGCGAGGAACAGCGCGACTACCTGGAGACGATCCAGGAGAACATCACGGTCACGATCCCGCGCAAGGCCAGCAACATCGGCTCGACCTTCGTCACGATCGAGTACCTGGACGTCGATCCGCGGCGCGCCGAGGAGTTCCTGCGCGAGCTGCGCACGGCCTGGATCGCGGAGGTCGTCGAGCGCGACCGCAACAAGATCCGGCAGGAGTACAAGACCCTGGTCGAGCAGCGCGGCGGGTACGTGAAGGCCCTGGCGAAGGAGCAGGCGGCGCGGCAGGATCTGAAGAAGCGCTACAACATCTCGCCCACGCAGCCGGCGCCGGGCCGGTTCCAGATCCGCGACGAGGATCCGAGCTACGCGCGCCTCAAGGCGCTCGAGCAGCAGGTCGACGCGGCCGACCTCGAGCAAGGCCGCAGGAAGCTCCTGGTCAACACCCTGACGGAGCAGTTGGCGGCGACCGACGAGAGCATCCCGCGCACCGACGTCGTCGGGGGCCGGAGCTTCGAGGAGGCACTGGTCGAGCTGCGCACCGCCCGCAGCGGGCTCGAGAACACGCTGCGCCTCGAAGGCTACCGGCCGTCACACTCGACCTACAAGAAGCTGCAACGCCGGATCGCCGAGATCGACGAGCGCATCGCGGAGATGGAGAAGCAGGTCACACGCGGCGAGATCCAGACGAGCCACGTGCCCAACCCCGAGTGGCTGGAGCTCGACGCCCGTCTGAGGGAGGCCCAGCTCTCCCACGACCTGGCGTTGCAGGAGGTCGCGGCCCTGCGCGAGCAGAAGTCGGGCCTGGAGGAGACCGTGCGCCAGCTCCAGGAGGTCTACCGCGAGGACTCCGAGCGCGAGACCGAGATCCAACGCCTGGAAGGCAGCCTGAGCGCGATCGACATCACGATCCAGAACAAGAAGCAGCAGCTCGATTTCGTCGACGGGCCGGCCGGCAACCCCTTCGCGATCACGCAGGAGGTCGTGCCGCCGTCGAGCCCCTCCGAGCCGAACCCATTCCTGATCATCGCCTTCGGGCTCGTGGCCGGTCTCGCGCTCGGAGTCGGCTCGGCGGTCCTGGTCGAGTTCAGCCGCAGCACCTTCAAGAGCGCGGCGGACATCGGGCGGGTGATGGTCGTGCCCGTGCTGGGCGTCGTGAACGAGATCGTCACCGGCGCCCAGCGCCGCGGGCGCCTGGCGCGGCGCTTCACGGTCGGCTTCTCGAGCGCGCTGCTGATCGGTGCGGTCGTCTTCGTGACCTGGGCCTGGGCCTTCCAGCCCGACCTCCTCAATGCGAGCCTGCGCGACGGCATCGAGGAGTTCCGCAACCTGTTCCGGTAGGAGCGCGGCAGGGGAGCGGGAAGGACCGGAGCAGCAGGCATGCGCGACCTGATCGTCTCCCTGCTGCTGCTCGGGCTGCTGCCGACGTGCTTTCGCAAGCCCTTCGTGGGCCTGTTGGTCTTCTCGCTGCTGGCGTACATGCGCCTGCAGGACCTGACCTGGGGCTTCGCGCGCGAGGTGCGCTGGTCGTTCTACGTCGCGATCGTCACGTTCGCGGGCTACTACGCCTCGAACCGCGAGCAGCGCTTCATGCTGCCCGACGTGCGCAACGTGATCATGATCCTGATGATCGCCTTGATCGGGATCTCGATCGTGAAGGCCGGCGGGCCGACCAAGGACGACATCCCGGGCTTCACGGAGTACGTGAAGATCATCGTGATGGCCCTGTTCACCACCGGCATGCTGACCAGCCGCGACCGGCTGCGCGCGCTGGTGTGGGTGATCGCCCTGTCGTTCGCGTTCTACGGCCTGAAGGGCGGCGTGGCCGGCATCCTGTCCGGCGGCTCGGCCGAGATCCTCCAGGGCCCGGGCGGGATGCTGCGCGACAACAACGACTTCGCGCTCGCCCTGAGCATGGGCATCCCGATGATGTGGCACCTGGCCGGCTCGGAGCGCCGCACGATCCTGCGGCGCGTCATGCTGGCCGCGGTGCCGCTGACGATGATCACGATCGGCCTGACGCACTCGCGCGGGGGCTTCCTGGCGCTGGCGACGGCCATCGGCTGCCTGATCTGGCGCTCGCGCAACCGCGTTGCGGCGCTCACGGCGGGCGTCCTGATCGTGCTGGCCGGGTTCCTGGCGGCGCCCCAGGACTACCGCGACCGCATCTGGTCGATCACCGAGTACAAGGCGGATTCCTCGGCCCAGGCGCGCATCGCCGCCTGGCGCACCGCCGGGCGCATGATCGCGGCCAACCCGGTCTTCGGGGTCGGGTTCGCGCGCTTCGAGCCCAACTACGGGCGCTACGACCCGGCGCGCGAGGACGTCACGCTGCAGCAGCACGGCGTGCACGTGGCGCACAACAGCTACCTGCAGATCTGGGCCGAGTGCGGCACGCCGACCTTCCTGCTGTACCTGGCGCTGATCCTGTTCAGCTTCCTGGACGTCTGGAAGGTGCGCGCTACGGCACGCTCGAGGTACCACGCGAGCTGGATCCTGAGCTACTGCAACATGTTCGAGGCCTCGATGCTCACGTTCCTGATCGGCAGCACCTTCCTGAACCGGGCCCACTTCGATCTGCTCTACCACTGGGTGGCGATCATCCTGGCCTTCGGCGTGATCGCGCGCCGCGAGCTGGCGGACCCGTACCGCTACCCGGCCCGGACCGGCGGCCGCGGCCGGCTCGAGCCGGTGCGCCGGCCGGGATTCGGCGGCGGGGCCGGCCGCGCCGGCTTCCGCCGGCGCCCGCTGCTCGGGGGCGGCACCTAGGAGCCCGGATCATCCATGTGCGGCATCACCGGGATGGCCCTGCACGAGCGCGGGCAGAGCCCGCGGCGCGAGCTGCTGGCGGCCATGAACGGCACGCTGGCGCACCGCGGGCCGGACGACGAGGGCATTGTCGTGCGCGGCCCGCTGGCGGCCGCCTTCCGGCGGCTCTCGATCATCGACGTCGGCGGCGGCCACCAGCCGATCTTCAACGAGGACGGGGACGTGGCGGTCGTCTCCAACGGCGAGATCTACAACTTCCGCGAGCTGCGCGCGCGGCTCTGCGAGCGCGGCCACACGTTCCGCACGGGCTCCGACATGGAGACGCTCGTGCACCTGTACGAGGAGCGCGGCGACCAGCTCGTGCACGAGCTGGTCGGCATGTTCGCCTTCTGCATCCTCGACTGGCGCGAGCCTTCCGCTGCGCGCGTGCTGCTGGCGCGCGATCGGATCGGCATCAAGCCGCTGTACTACGCCGAGACCTCGCAGGGCCTGGTGTGGGGCAGCGAGGCCAAGGCCGTGCTGCAGAGCGGCCAGGTCGGGCGCGAGCTGCGCGCGCCGGCGTTGCTCGACTACCTGGTGCAGGGCTACTGCTCCGGCCCCGAGACGGCCTGGAGCGGCGTGCGGCGCCTGCTGCCGGCCCACACCCTGTCCTGGACGCCGGGCGCGCCGGCGCGCACGCGGCGCTACTGGGACCTGCCTCGCGACGGCCTGCGCGAGCCGGCCGGGCGCGAGGAGGTGCTCGAGTGGCTCGACCGCGCGGTGGCCGAGCACATGGTGTCCGACGTTCCGCTGGGGGCCTTCCTCTCCGGCGGCATCGACAGCACCGCGGTCGTGACCAGCATGGCCGCCGCCGCGCACGAGCCGGTGGTCGCCTGCTCGATCGGCTTCCGCGAGAAGAGCCACGACGAGCTCGAGCGCGCGCGCGCGACCGCCGCGCGCCTGGGCGCCGTGCACCACACGCAGGTGCTCGCGCCCGACCCGTCGCCGGCGGTCGAGACCCTGCCGTGGTTCTACGACGAGCCCATGGCCGACCCCTCGACGGTGCCGACCTGGATGGTCGCGCGCATGGCGCGCGAGCACGTGACGGTGGCGCTCTCGGGCGACGGCGGCGACGAGGTCTTCGCCGGCTACCGGCGCTACGTGTTCGACGTGGCCGAGAACCGCGCGCGGCGCGTGCTGGGGCCGGTCGGGCGGCGCGTGCTGGCCGGCCTCGGGCGCGCCTACCCCAAGCTCGACTGGGCGCCGCGCTTCCTGCGCGCGCGCAGCGTGCTGGAGAATCTCGGCCGGGACCCGGCGCGCGCGTACTGGAGCAGCGTGACGCAGATGTCGCGCGCGGCGGCGCTGGAGCTCCTGGCTCCCGACCTGCGCGCCGCGCTGGCGCAACACGACCCGTTCGACGCGTTCGAGGACCACTACCGCCGGCCGGCCATCGACGAGCCGCTGTTCCGCGCGCAGTACGCCGACTTCCACGGCTTCCTGCCGGACCAGATCCTGTGCAAGACCGACCGGGCCTCGATGGCGGCCTCGCTCGAGGTGCGCGTGCCGCTGCTCGACCACCGCTTGGTCGAGCGTTTCGTGAACCTGCCGACGGCCTCGAAGGTGCGGGGCCGGCGCGGCAAGCACGCGCTGCGCGAGGCCTTGCGCGGGCGCCTGCCGGACGAGGTGCTCGACGGGCCCAAGATGGGTTTCGACACCCCCCTGCGACGCTGGATCCAGCGCGACCTGGCCGAGGCCGTGGCGGAGGCGCTCGAGGCCTTGCCGGGCGACTGGTTCGAGCGCGCGACCCTGCGGCGCCGATTCGACCAGCACCGCGCCGGCGCGCGCGACCACTCGGCCCTGCTGTGGAGCCTGCTGGTGCTCGAGCACTGGCGCCGGCGACACGGCGTCACCGGATTGGCGGCGTAGCGATGCTGCACGCCCTCAGTTTCGACGTCGAGGAGTACTTCCAGGTCGCCAACCTGCGGCGACGCTTCCCGCGCGCGACCTGGGACGAGGTGCCGTCGCGCCTGATGATCGGCATGGAGCGCGTGCTGGCGGCGCTCGAGCGCCACGATGCGCGCGCGACCTTCTTCTTCCTGGGCTGGGTGGCCGAGCGCCACCCGGCGCTGGTGCGGCGCTGCCTCGACGGCGGCCACGAGGTCGCCAGTCACGGCTACGACCACTCCTTCCTGGCGGAGCTCGGGCGCGACGGCCTGGCGGCCGATCTCGAGCGCACCGAACGCGCCCTGGCCGCCGCCGGAGCGCCGGCGCCGCGCGGCTTCCGCGCCTCGACCTTCAGCCTGAACCGCGCGACCTGGTGGGCCTTCGACGTGCTGGTCGAGCGCGGCTACCGCTACGACTCGAGCGTTCATCCCGTGCGCCACCCGGATTACGGCGTGCCCGGCTTCGAGCCGGGTGCGTCGCGCGTGGCGGCGCCCTCCGGTGGCGGCGAGATCGTCGAGCTGCCGGTCTCGACCTACCCCTTCCTGGGCCGCAACTGGCCGGTGGGAGGAGGCGGCTGGTTCCGGCTCCTGCCCGGGGCCGTGACGCGAGCGGCGCTGGCGAGCCTCGAGCGGCGCGGGCGGCCGGCGGCGCTCTACCTGCACCCCTGGGAGCTCGACCCGGACCAGCCGCGCTGCCCGGCGCCGGCGCTGAAGCGCTGGCGCCACTACCATAACCTCGACCGCACCCTGCCGCGCCTGGAGCGGCTCTTGCGCCGCTTCCGCTTCGGGACTTACGAGGATGTGCTGGCTGGCTAAGAGGCTGTCGGAGAAACACCCTACTGCGGCTGCGCGCGCTTCGCCGGTGCTGCGTCGCGCTAGGAAAGCCGTGCTCAATGGCCAAAGAGGCCATCTGCGCCGTCTTTCCGTCGCGCTCCTTGCCCCGCCATCGCGCGCTGTGCCTCGCGACGGGGTTTCTCCGACAGCCTCTGACCCCGTTGCGCGCTCTCAATCCGCGGGGCGCGGGGCCTGGGCGGCGATTCCCTCGAGGGCGCCGAGGACCGCGCTCCGGTAGGGGTCGTCGACCAGGGCTCGCGTCTCGGACAGCACCTCGCGCGCGCGCGCCGGGTCGTCCTGGTCGTTGCGCAGCATGAGACCGAGGGCGAGGAGCTCGCCGAGCTGCGCGCGCTGCTCACGGTCCGACAGCGCCGCGCGCTCCTCCCACAGCGGCGCCAGCAGCTTGATCGCGGCGGCCCACGCCCTGGGCGAACTCTGGCGCAGGCCGCTCTGCGCCTCGATCAGGGCGGCGAAGATCGTGCCCTCGCTCTCGTCCGCCCGCCCGGCGGCTCGCAGGGGGTCGCGCAGGGCGCTCGGGGGCATGGCGGCCGCGGCGTAGGTCGCGGCGACCTCGCGCTGGATGCGCGCGTCGGGCGACATGCGCCCGGCCTGGATCAGGATGCGCACGGCCGTGCGCAGGTCGTCCTGCAGCCGGTACAGGCGGCCGAGCTGCAGCCACAGCTCGAGATTGGCGGGCTCGCGCTCGCGCTCGGACTCGAGGAAGGCGCGCGCCGCCTCGGGGTCGATCGAGCGGTAGAAGGCGGCCCAGGCGTCGGCCGCACCGGGCTGAAGGCCCTCGAGCGTGCGCCCGGCGTGCTCGGCCCGGAACGTCTCCAGCCGCAGGAAGGCGCGCGCCACGCCCATGGCCGGGTTGCGCGGGTCGAGCGCGCGGTCGCGCTCGGCCAGCGCCAGCGCGACGCGCGGGTCGTCGGGCAGGTGGCGCTGCAGGTCCGCCAGCAGCGTGGCGACCTCGCCCGGCGTGACGGCGGACGGCTGCGCGGCCTCGGCTTCGCCCAGCGCCGCCAGCAGGTCCGGCACCCACGGTCGCGCGCCGCGCGCCGGCGACTCGATGCACACCGCGCGCCAGAGGGCGAGCGCGCCGCGCGAGTCGCCGCGGCGTCCCAGCACGAGCGCCAGCTCGGCCTGCGCTTCGCGCCAGCCGGGGCAGAGCTCGAGCGCCGCCAGCACGGCCCCGTGCGCGCCCTCCAGATCGCCCGCGCGGCGCTCGTGCTGCGCCAGGTAGAGCAGGCCCCACTCCGATTCCGGCTCGGCCTCGCCGCGCGTGCGCAGGCGGTACTCCATGAACGCGCTCACCTGCGGGTGGTCGTCGACCTTGACGCGCGCGCGCACGATCTCCTCGAGCTGTGCCCAGACCGGGTCGCAGTCCGGGAAGCCGGCCGACAGCCGCCACAGGATCTGCTCCGGCTGGGCGCGCTCACCCAGGCGGAAGAGCGAACGGGCCTCCAGCAGGCGCGGCCACAGCTCGCCGTGGGTCTCGGCTCCCAGGCGGTGCAGCACGCCGGCGCAGAAGGCCTCGAAGCCGGGCGTCTCCGTGGCCACCAGCAGCGCCGCCAGCTCGCGCGGATCGCGCGCCGTGCCGGGCGGGCCGAGCGCGAACAGCTCGAGCTCGGCCGGCGCGCGCCGGCCGAGCCAGCTCGGGGGCAACGGATCCTGCGCCTGGCCGAGGCGCGCGGCGGCGTCGACCAGGATCCAGCCGAGCGAGGGGCGCGCGCCCGCGAGCTCGGGCGCGGCCAGCTCGAGCGCGCGCTCGCGCGCGCCGGACAAGAGCGCGAACAGCGCCTCGAGCAGCCCGGCCAGCGGCTCGCCACCCGCGCGCAGCTCGCCGACGACGGAGGCCGCGGCCCGCCAGTCTCCGCGCGCGGCCACGAGCTGCAAGCGGGCCACGCCGGCGAGCTCCTCCCCTACGAAGGCCTCGGCGCGCTCCAGGGCGTCCTGTGCCGCGTCGAGCTCTCCGGCTGCGAGCGCGCACAGGGCGCGTTCCAGCAGCGCCTGCCCGTCGACCTCGCCCGGCCGGTCCAGGACGCGCAGCAGGTTGCCGGCGCGCACGGGGTCGCCCAGCCGCAACAGGAGGGCGGCCAGATCGCGCAGGTCGGCCGAGGTGGCGCTCTGGTCGGACACGGCCGCCTCGAGCGCGCGCTCGACGAGCTCGGTGCGGCCCTCGTGCACGGCCGCCGACAGCGCCGCGCGGCGCAGTGCGTGCTGCCCGGGCCCGGCCCAGTCGAGTCGCGTGAGGACCGCCAGCGCCTGGGCCTGGGCGCCCTGCGCGACCAGGGTCTCGCCCAGCATCCACAGCTCGGCCCGGCCCGGGCGCCGCTCCGGGCCGTGGCGCAGCACTTCCAGCGCTGCCTGGGTCTGGCCGCGCTCGAGCTCGTCGCGCGCGACCGCCAGGCGTCCCGTCGTGGCCGGGTCGGCCGCCATCATGCGCACGACGGCGGCGCCGTCGAACACCGCCGCCGGCAGCGCGGCCAGGAGCTCTTCGTTGCGCTCGTCGCGGCCGACGGCCTCCAGGCGCTCGACCGTCAGGAGCGCTGCGCGGTGCAGGCGGCCCTGCTCGATCAGCGCGTCGATCAGGATGTCGATGACCGGGATGAACCCCGGCTGGCGGTCGAGGAACTCCTGCGCGCACGTCTCGGCGGCCTGGGAGCGGCCCTCGCCCGCGTAGATCTGCGCCAGCAGATAGAGCTCGTACAGGCTGGCCTCGTGCCGCGGCAGGATCTGGCCCTGGGCGGTCAGGTCCCGGTGCAGCAGCAGGACGTCCTCGCCTCCGGCCTGGAGCAGGCGCCGGCCGAGCTGCTCGAAGCGCGGCAGGTTCTCGGCCGTCGTGCGCGGCAGCAGGCACATGCCGCTGGTCCAGGAGGCGAGCGGGATCCCGATGCCCGTGTGCGGCCGCTCGAGCTGCAGCTCGGACAGGCGCAGCCACAGGTGCCCATCCAGATCGGGATCGAGGCGCAGGGCCTCGTGCAAGGCCTCGTGCTCGTCGCTCGTGCGCCCGGCCTCGCGCGCCATCAGGGCGATCTGGCGCCAGGCTTCCGCGCGCAGCCCGGGCAGCGGCTCGTCGACGCGGCCGAGAGCGAAGGCGCGCAGGAGCTGCGCGGCGCGCTCGGGCTGCTCCTCGCCGGCCTGGGCGAAGCCCATGTACATCTGGGACACCTCGACGTCGTGCGCGGTGCCGATGCTCTTCAGCCGGTTGGAGCAGTCGCGCAGCCGCCGCCAGTCCTTCCCGCGGTAGAGCCCCTCGCACAGGAGGTGCAGGAAGTCCGCGCTCAGCGGTGCGCGTTCCTTCAGCCAGCGCCCGGCTTGCTCGGAGGCGCGCCGGTAGTCCTGCCTGTCGAGCAGCGCGCGGATCAGGAGCGCCGCCGTGGGCACGTGCTCGGCGACCGCGGGCCAGCTCGTGGCCAGGAGACCGAAATCGACGGCCAGCTCCGAGCGCCCGGCGTCGATCAGGATGCGCATCAGGCCGGCCACGGCCTGCGGCTCGACGGCGTCGAGCGTGAAGCTCCTCACGAAGGCCTGGCGCGCGCGGCGGGTCGCGGCGCTGGCCTGGTCGGAAAGGACCAGCACGCGCGCCGCCAGCTCCTCCCGCTCCGCCGGCACCAGGTCGCGCAGCGCCAGGGCCCCGGTCGCGCGCGCGGGGTCGAGCGGGTCCTGGGCCGACAGGCGCGTGACGATCGCAAAGGCGGCTTGCGCGTCCTCCTCGACCAGGGCCAGGGCGAGGTCGGTGCGGCAGCGCTCGAGCAGCTCGTCGGCCGAGAGCAGGTTCAGGCGTCCGGACTCGATCCAGGCCGGGACGAAGTCCGGCTCGTCGCGGATCAGGTCGCGCAGCTCGGAGAGCCCAGCCTCGAGCCGGCCCTCGGCCACGTCGACCTGCACCATCCGCCGGCGGATCTCGCGCGCGCCGGGCCGCTCTCCGGCCAGGAGCTCCTGGTAGTCACGCCGGGCGAGCCCGGTCGCCCCGATCGAGAGGAGCAGGTCAGCGCGCGTCGACAACGCCTCGGTCAGGAGCCCGTCGTCGCCCGACTTGCGGGCCAGGGCCACGACGTCCTCCAGGCGGCGCAGCACGATCCGCTCCTCGAACCGGCCCGCGGCCAGAACGTCGCGCACCTCGGCCAGGAGCTCGGCCGGCGAGCCCTGCCGCTGGCGCGTGACCATGACGGCCAGCGAGCCGGCAGTGAAGAGCGCCAGCAGGAGCAGGAGGCGCAGGGTCCACTTCATGGGGCGGCGGGTTCGGCTCTGGTGGGGCGCGGATTCACTGTGGGGGCCGGGAGCCCTGCGCGTGGGTGAGGTCTCGCGGCGCGCGCTCGTCGAGGCCGGCGCGCGCCCCGGGCTCTTCCGGGCAGGGGAGATCCATCAGGTTGTACTTCTTCATCTTGTTGAACAAGGTCGTGCGGTTGATCTCCAGCGCGCGCGCCGTGGCCTTGCGGCTGCCGCCGTTGGCCGTCAGCGCGGACAGGATGATCTCGCGCTCGCAGCGCTCGAGCGCGTCGCGCAGGCAAAGGTGTGCCGCCGCGCCGGGGCGCGCCGCCGCCGGCAGGCCGGAGGGCGGGAACCCGGCCCCGTCGGGGGCGCCGGCCGCGCGCGGCGCCAGGTCGCCGATCCAAAGCGGCTCGCCGCGCGACAGGAGCAGCGCCCGCTCGACGCAGTTCTGCAGCTCGCGCACGTTTCCCGGCCAGGAGTGCGCGACCAGGGCCGGCAGGGAGTCCGGTCGGAAGCGCGCTTCGGGCCGGCCGTACTCGTCGCGCAGCTCTTCGAGGAAACGCTGGGCGAGCAGCGGGATGTCCGCCGGCCGCTCGCGCAGCGGGGGGACGCGGACGTGCAGCACGTCGATGCGGTAGTACAGGTCCTGCCGGAAGCGGCCGGCGCGCACCTCGACCTCGAGCTCGCGGTTCGAGGCGGCGATCACGCGCACGTCGACCTTGCGCGTGGTCGACTCCCCGACCCGCTCCAGCTCGCGGTCCTGCAGGACGCGCAGCAGCTTGACCTGCAGGTCGAGCGACGCGCAGCCGATCTCGTCCAGCAGGAGCGTGCCGCCGTGGGCCTGCTCGAACTTGCCGACGCGGTCCTTGACCGCGCCGGTGAAGGCGCCGCGCGCGTGACCGAACAGCTCGCTCTCCAGCAGGCTGTCGGGCAGCGCACCGCAGTTGACCACGACGAAGGGCCCGCCGGCGCGCGAGGAGTGCTGGTGCACGCTGCGCGCCAGCGCGGTCTTGCCGGTGCCGCTCTCGCCCTCGATCAGGATCGTGGCGCGCGTGTCGGCCGCGGCCTGGACCATCTCGAACACGCGCAGCATCTTGGGATCGCGGCTCTCGAGCTGGCCGAGCTGGTAACGCTGGCCCAGGTCGGCCCGCAGCCGGCGGTTCTCGGACCGGAGCGCGCGCCGCTCCAGGGCGCGCTCGAGCGACAGCAGCACCTGCTCGTCGGAGAAGGGCTTGGACAGGTAGTCGCTGGCCCCGGCGCGCACGGCCTCGACCGCGGAGTGGATCGAGCCGAAACCCTCCATCAGGACGAGGGCCGGCGGCGCCTCGCGCCGCAGCACCTCGCGGAAGCTCTCGAGCGGCGCCGTCTCGGGGTCACACAGGATCAGGTCCCACTCGCTGGCGCGCAGCAGGCGCTCCAGGTGGGCCGGCGTTGTGCAGGGCCGCGCGTCCGCTCCATGTCCGGCCAGGAGCCGCGCCAGCTCGCGGGCGCCCTCGCGGTCGGCGTCCACGATCAGCACGCGCGCCTCGATGCGGCCGGTCGACATGTCCACGTTCGTCGACATGCGCGGGGCGCGAAGTTGAGGAAACGCGGCTCGCGCCGGGACTACTCCGCGCCGGGGGCGAGCGGCAGGCGCAGGGTCCAGCGCAGGAGGTCCGGCTCGGTCCCGTTCTCGTCCTCGTGCGCGAGCTCCAGGGCGCCGCCCTGGCCGCGCAGGATGCCGGCCGCGGCGGCCAGGGCGTTGGCGCCGAGCCGCGGCAGGATCGGGCGCAGGGCGTAGGGCTCGAGCACGCGCTCGCGCGGTATCTCGGCCAGGGGCCCGGCCGGGAAGGCGAGATGGACGCTCACCTCGTCCGGCTCCGCGCGCCGCGCCTCGACCCGCACCGCTCCCTGCGCGCCGGCGCAGCCGTGGGCCAGCACGAGCAGGGCGTCCAGAGCCTGCGCCAGGAGCGCCTTGTCGGCCTGGACCGGGAGCTCCCCATCGCAGCGCAGGAGGTAGCGCGGAGCGCCCTGCTCGGAGCCGGCGGCGTCGAGCAGCTCCGCCAGCATCGCGTCGAGCCGCACGCGGCCGCCGCCCGATCCGGGCGGCGCGGCGATGTAGCCGAGCGTGCGCGTGAACTGGATCAGGCGCAGGAGCTCGACCTCGATCGTCGCCAGGGCGGCGCGGCAGCCCGGCGGCGGGTCGTCCGCGTCCTCCGCCAGGGAGGCGCGCGAGCGCTCCATGCACAGCTCGAGGCGTTGCGCGATGTCGGCCAGGTCGGCGACCTGCGAACGGAACCAGGGAGGTGTGGAGAGCGAGGGAGCGGGCGAGTCGAGCGAGGGCGCCGGGGGCGCCGCCACGGCGGCCCGCGCGGCCTGGGCGCCGCGCTCGGGGCGGCCGAGGATGGACTCGATCTCGCGCCGCAGGTGGGGGGCGATGCCCGGCCCCCGCAGGGGGGGATCGGCAGGGGCGGAGCCGTCGGGGGCGGGAGCTTGAGGTGGGGCGGGAGCGGGATCGGGCACGGGTGCGTGAGCGGGAACCGGACCGATGTCGACAGCGGGATCCCGAGCACGCGCGGGCGAGCGAGCGGGAGCGGGATCGGGATCGGCGGAAGGCCCGGGAGGCTCGAAGGGGGGACGGGCGAGGAGGGTGAGCTGGTCGACCGTGAGCGGCCAGGGCTCCCAATGAGCGCGGGCGAGCGGCTGCAGACGGCGGGCGGCCGGGGAGGAAGGGTCAGAGCCGCAGAGGTGCAGGTGCCAGCCCGGACGGGACTGCAGGAAGGCGCGCACGAGGCCCACCTCCTCGAGCGGCAATCGCTCCGCATCCAAGAGCAGGCGGCCGGATGGAGGGAATCCGGAAAAGAGCCCGGCCCAGCCCTCCAGCACTTCGACCACGTCCGGCGGCCCGTCGCTCTCGCCTCCGTCGGTCGCGAGCGGACCAGGACCGGCAGGTCGCGAGCCCGCGACGCAGCGCAGGAGCGGCGCGAGCCCCGCCAGGCCGTCGCCCGGGCCGAGCAGGAGGGTCCAGGGCCGCTCCGCGCGTGCGCCGCCACCTGAGAGTTGCATCTCGCCCGATGGTAGCTGGAATAGCGGTCATCTCAAGCCCCGCGGGCGGCCGAAAGACCCGCGGGGCGCCCGATCCGCCCCCGCGTGCCATGTCCCCCTCCCCCGACCTGTCGGTCGTCGTCCCGGTCTACGACGAGAGGCAGAACCTGCCGCTCCTGCAGCGCGAGATCGCGGCCGCCCTCGAGGCCTGTGGGTGGACCTGGGAGGTGGTCTACGTCGACGACCGTTCGGAGGACGGATCGCTCTCCGTGCTGCTCGACCTGTGGCGCGCGGACCCGCGCGTGCGCGTCGTCGCCCTGCGCGCCCACGCCGGCCAGACCGCGGCCTTGGCGGCGGGCTTCGACCAGTCGCGCGGGCGCGTGGTCGTGACGCTCGACGGCGACCTGCAGAACGACCCGGCCGACATCCCGCGCGTCGTCGCGCGGCTCGACCAGGAGGGCGGGGCCGACATCGTCGCCGGCTGGCGCAAGCGCCGCCACGACGGCTTCGTCCTGCGGCGGCTGCCGTCGGTCGTCGCCAACCGGCTGATCGCGCTCGTCACGGGCGTGCGCATCCACGACACGGGCTGCACCCTCAAGGCTCTCCGGCGCGAGCTGGTCGAGAGCCTTCCGATCTACGCCGAGCAGCACCGCTTCCTGCCGGCCATGTCGGCCGCCAGCGGCGCGCGCGTGAGCGAGGTGGTCGTCAACCATCGCCCGCGCCGCTTCGGCCGCAGCAAGTACGGGCTGGGGCGCGCCACGCGCGTGCTGCTCGACCTGCTGGCGGTCAAGATGATCGCCTCGTTCTCGCGCCGGCCGTTGCAGTACTTCGCGCTCCTGGCCGCGCCCTTCGCCCTGGCCACGCTCGTGCTGCTCGCCACCGGGCTGGCGCGCGCCGGGCCGCCGACCGGCGCGCCCGCGCGCGAGCAGGTGTTGCTGGTGGCCTTCCTGCTGTCGTTCATGGCCTGCGTGTACTTCGTCCTGCTGGGCCTCCTGGCCGAGCTGGTCGTCAAGGTCAGCGAGACCGGCGGCCGGCGCATCCTGGCCACCACGCTTGAGCCCTGACGTCCCGCCCGCGGCCGCGCCGGCCCAGGACGCCGGCGCCGAGGCCGAGCGCGCCGGAGAGCGCGGCGCGCTCGACGTGTCGATCGTCGTGCCCGTCGACGCGGGCGACGGGCGCGTGCGCGAGGTGGTCGAGGCGCTCGGGGCCGAGCTCGAGCGGCTGGGCCGGAGCTGGGAGTGCCTGCCGGTCTTCGACGGCTGCCGCGGGCCGGCCTGGGAGGCGGCCGAGGCGCTGGCGCGCGAGCTCGGGGAGCGCGTGCGGCCGATCGCCTTCCAGCGCCCTTTCGGCCAGTCGGCCTGCCTGGCGGCGGGGCTCGAGCGCGCGCGCGGGCGGGTGATCGTGACGACGCCGCAGTACGTCCAGGTCGACCCGCGCGAGCTCGAGCGCCTGCTGGCGGCGATCGACGCCGGCGCCGACTTCGCGGTGCCGTGGCGCCAGCAGCGCGTGGACCCGCTGCTCAACCGGGTGCAGTCCGCGGGCTTCAATCTGCTGATGCGGCGCATCGTCGGCGCGCCCTTCCACGACCTGAACTGCTACTTCCGCGCCATGCGGCGCGAGGTGCTCGAGGGCATGGCGATCTACGGCGACATGTACCGGTTCCTGCCGGTGCTGGCCCTGCGCCAGGGCTACGACGTGGTCGAGGTCCAGGTGCGCCACCTGCAGGAGTGGGGCGGCGCCGGCTTCTTCGGCTTCGGCGTCTACGCGCGGCGCGTGCTCGACATCCTGGGGGTCGTGTTCCTGACGCACTTCACCCACAAGCCTCTGCGCTTCTTCGGCTCGCTGGGCGCCGCCTTCGCGCTGTCGGGCGGCGGCCTGGTGACCGCGCTCGTGCTGCAGAAGCTCCTGGTCGCCAACACCGGGCTCTACAACCGCCCGCTGTTCCTGCTGGGCGTGATGCTGTTCGTGCTCGGGGTTCAGGTGATCGGCTTCGGGCTGGTGGGCGAGATCATCATCTACACCCGCGCCAGCGCGCTGCGCGAGTACCGCATCGAGCGGATCTACGACAAGCAGTAGAGCTCGAGCGCCTCGGCCAGGTCGCGCGCGAAGGACAGCTCCGGGGCGAGCTCGTGCTCGCGCGCGCCCTTGCCGCTGCCGACCAGCACGCCGCGCACGCCGGCCGCCGCGCCGGCCTCGAGGTCGCGCCGCGAATCCCCGACGATCCAGCTCGCAGCCAGGTCGAGGCCGAGCTCGCGCGCCGCGCGCAGCAGGAGCCCGGGCGCGGGCTTGCGGCAGTCGCAGGCCACGCGGTACGCGCCGCGGCCCTCGCTCGGGTGGTGCGGGCAGACGTAGATCCCGTCCAGGCGCGCGTCCTGGGCCGCCAGCATGGACTCGAGCCGGGCGTGGATGGCGGAGAGCTCCCGCTCGTCGATCATGCCGCGCGCGACGGCACTCTGGTTGGTCACGACCACGACCGCCAGGCCGCGGGCGTTCAGGCGCCGGACCGCGCGGGCCGCGCCGGGAATCAGCGCGAGCTGCTCCGGCCGCGTGAGGAAGTCCATCTCCTCGACCAGCGTGCCGTCGCGATCGAGGAAGACCGCGCCGCGCGCCACGGCCTACTCCTCGCTGTCCGCCACGCGCTTCAGCTCGACGAAGATGCGGGACGGCTGGAGCGGGTGGCGCGCCCTCACGGGCACGAAGAAGTCGTCGATGTTCAGCCAGAGAGGAAAGCGCCAGGTGCGCGTGCCGGCGTTCATCTCGTGCCAGAACACGGTCTCTAGCTCGCCGCCCTTCTCGATCGTGCGCGTGGCGGGGACGTAGCCGTCCAGCTCGAAGTCGACCCGGAAGCGATCCTCGACCGAGAGGCCGATCTGGCACGGCGTCACGAAGCCCGTCGCGCGCCCGTCGATCAGCACGGTCGCGCCGGGCGGTTGTGAGGCGAACGTGACCGGGCTGCGGGGGGAGAGCGCCGAGCACCCGGCCGAGCCGGCGCAGGCGAGGAGCAGGGCGAGGGGGGCCAGGACGCGCACGGAGGGGATTGTGGTCGGCGGGCTCGCCCCCCGCAAGCGCCGCGGGCGGAGCGGAGGGCTGTTGCCATCGTCGGCCGGCTTTGGAACCCTCCTGAAGCTCCCATGGCCGAAAGCACCTCCCAACGCGCGCGCGCGGGTCGCGCGCTCTCCTCGCAAGGAGGCGACGGGGGCGGCGGCGCGGTGCTGCTGGCGGCCTGCCTGCTGGCCCTGGTGCGCTTCTGGCGCCTGGGTCGCTGGAGCCTGTGGATCGACGAGGCCTACACCTGGGCCGACCTGCGCCGGAACCTGGACGCCGGCCAGATCTTCAACCCGCTGGGCTACCGCGCCATCGGCGCGGCGGTGGAGCTCCTGGGCGGCGTGCCGGACGAGCTCGCGCTGCGCTTCCTGCCGGCGCTGTGCGGGGTGCTGTGCGTGCCCCTGACGTACTGGGCCTTCCGCCCCTGCGTCGGCGCGCGGCGCGCGGCCTGGGCCGCGCTCTTCGTCTCCGCCAGCGCCTGGCACGTGTACTGGTCCCAGAGCGCGCGTTTCTACACCTTCGCGCAGGCGACCTCGCTGCTCGGCTGCGGGCTGGCGTTGCGCGGCCTGTGGTGCGGCACGGGACCGCGCGCCGGCGTCGTCCTGGCCGTCGCCGGCGCCCTGCTGGCGGGCGCCGCGGCCGGCTTCCATCCGACCGCGGGCACGCTGCTGCCGGCGATGGTGGGCGCGCTGTGGCTCGTGATCGCCCTCGAGCCGAGCGTGCGCGCACGGCTGCGGCCGGCGGCGCTCCTGTTGCTGATGCTGCTGCTGGTCGCGGCGGCGCTGGGCCTGAGCCGCCTGCAGGAGGCCCTCCACCAGCACGTCGTGCAGAAGCCCGTCACGGGCTGGCTCGCCGGCGAGGCGCACCTGATCAACACCGCCGGCTACTTCTTCACGCCCGTGCTCCTGGCCGGCGCGCTGGTAGGGACCTGGAGCGCCCTGCGCCGGCGCGAGGCCTTCTTCCTGTTCGTGGCCGCCACGTGCGCGCTGACGTTCGCGATCGTGATGGCCGTCGCCGCGCGCGCGCAGATGACCGCGCAGTACACTTTCGCGCTGTTGCCGTGGGTCGCCGTGCTGGCCACCGCTCCGCTCTGCGCGGGGCGCGCGGACCCGCAGCGCCGTCCGCTCGAGCTCGGGTTGTGCGCGCTGCTGCTGTTGCCGGCGCTCGCCAATTGCGGTCTGTACTTCACGCTGCGCCAGGGCGAGCGTCCGCGCTGGCGCGAGGCCTACGAGTACGTCGCCGCCCGCCGGCGCGGGGCCGACCTCGTGCTGGGGATGGCGGCGCCGATCGGCGAGTTCTACCTGGGCGGCGCGGCCGGCGACCTGCGCCGCCCGCGGGTCGTCAGCCCGCTGGCGGAGTGGTTCCCGGAGGGTCCGCGGCGCTGGACGCGGCACGAGCGCAGGATCTGGGTGGTGGTGCGGCCGCAGTGGATCGACGGGTTCCGGGAGGCGGATCGCGCCAGGCTGCGGGAGTGGCTGCGCTGGGAGTGCAGGTTGGTGGAGAGGTTCGGGGTGGAGATGGAGGGGAGGGAATTGGACGTGATGGTGTACTTGAGGGAGTAGGGCGGAACGGGCTACTGCACCCGCCCCAGGAACTCGCCGCTGTCCGTGCTGAGCCTGATGCGATCCCCGACCGACACGTGCAACGGCACCTTCACCGCCATCCCCGTCTCCACCACCGCGTCCTTCTTCACGTTCGTCGCCGTGTTGCCCTTCACCGCCACCTCCGCCTGCGTCACGACCAGCTCGACCGTGGACGGGAGGTCGATCCCGATCGGCCGGCCCTCGTGGAAGGTCACGTCGACCGCGCTGTTCTCCTTGATGAAACCCATGCTCGACTGCGCCAGGTCGGCCGGCAAGGGGAACTGCTCGAAGCTCTCCGAGTCCATGAAGACGCAGTTGCCGTTGCCCTCGCGGTAGAGGTACTCGCACCTGCGGCGGTCGAGGTAGGCCAGCTCGAAGGTCTCGTTCGAGCCGGCGCGGATGGCCCCCGTCTGCCCCGTCTTCAGGCTGCGCGTCTTCATCTGGATGATGGCGCGCAAGTTTCCCGGAGTGTGGTGGTGGTACTCGGTGATCTGCACCAGATCGCCGTCCTTCTCGATGACGCTGCCCTTGCGCAGCTCGGTGGCGCGAACGGTCATGGGGTGAGGATGGGGGGTCGGGTAGGGCGGACAGGGTACCCGTACACGGGGCACGGGTCCACGCGCTCGCGGGTGGGCGCAGGCCGGCCGCTCAGAAACGCTTGCGCTGGCTGGACGACGGCAAGCCCAGCATCTTGCGGTACTTCGTGACCGTGCGCCGCGCGATGCGGACGTTGTCGGCCTCGAGCAGGCGGCGCGCGAGCTCCTCGTCCGAGAGCGGGTTCTGCGGGTCCTCGACCCCCACCAGCTCCTTGATGCGCTGCTGGATGCTGACCTGGCTGGTCACCTCGCCGCTGCGCTTGGTCGTTCCGCCGGTGAAGAAGAACTTGAGCGGGAAGATGCCGCGCGGGGTCTGGGCGTACTTGCCGCTGACGGCGCGGCTGACGGTCGAGATGTGCACGCCGACGTCGTCGGCCACCTCCTGCATGCGCAGCGGCTGCAGCGCGGACAGGCCCTTGTCGAGGAACGGGCGCTGGCGTTCGAAGATGACCCGCGCGATGCGCTCGAGGGTCGACTGGCGCTGGGTCACGGCGTCGATGAACCAGCGCGCCGACTCCAGGCGCTTCTTGAGCCAGGCGTCGACGTCGTCGCCCTTGCGGGCCTTCTTGAGGATCTCGCGGTAGGTGCGCGACAGCGTCAGCTGCGGCACGCGCTGGCGGTCGAGGCGCACGACGTACTCGCCGTCGACCTCCTCGACGATCACGTCCGGCAGGATCACCGCCGCGCGCGCGTCGCCGTAGTCGGCGCAGGGCGTCAGGTCGAGGGTCTTGAGCGTCTCGATCGCGTCCTTGATGGCCTCGATCGGCTGGCCCGTGGCCTTCGAGATGCGCGGCAGGCGGTTCTGCTGCAGGTCCTCCATGTGGTTCGAGACGAGCGTGCGCAGGAGCGGAGACTCGAGGCCGCCGGCCTCGATCTGCAAGAGCAGCGTCTCGCGCACGTCGCGCGCGCCGAGCCCGGGGTGGATCAGCTCGCGCAGCTCCCGCAGCACGGCCTCGATCTCCTCGGCGCTCACGGCGGCCGTCTCGGCAGCGGGCCCCGCGGCCGGACCCTGGCCGGCGAAGGGGAACTGCGCCGCCAGCTCCGCGGGCCCGTCGGGCAGGTAGCCGCGGTCGTCGAGGGAGTGGATCAGGTACTCCGCCAGCGCGCGCGGGCGCGGCGCGAGGTCGAGGAAGGCGAGCTCCTCGGTCAAGGCCTCGGCCATCGTCCTGGGCTCGTCGGGCGTGTTCTGCATCGCCGCCAGCTTGCGGTCGCCCTCCTCCCCGTCGCCGAGCTGCGCCCGCCGCGAGCCTTCGCCGAAGTCGCGCTCGAGGCGCTCGAGGTCCTCCAGCATGCGCTGGAGCGCGGCGCGCTCGCCGCTCTCGGCCTGCTCGGCGTTCCCGGGCTCGCCCTCGACCTCGGCCGGCTCCTCGGGCTCCTTCAGCTCCAGCATCAGGTTCTCGTCGAGCTCCTGCTGGATGCGCTCCTCGAGCTCCAACGCGGGGAGCTGCAGGATCTTCATGGCCTGGATCATCTGCGGCGACTGGACGAGTCGCTGCTCCAGGCGTGCGGATTGGTGGAGTCCCAGTCTCAACGGTCGGCTCGCTGCGTGTTCGGGCTCCCGGTCCACGGGGACCCGGACAACGGAGTATAGAGCGGCGGGGCGCGCGGAGAACGCGCGGCCCGGCGAGAGCCGGTTCTTTTCCCGCCCGGAACCGTCTGCGACAGGTCCTCAGGGCGCCCGGAAGCGCAGCGACAGCGCCGGGGAACCCGCCTCCGGCGCGAGCAACGTGCGGGCTTCGAGCGCGCTCTCCTGGCTCGCCGTCGCCGCGCGGGCGCCGCGGCGGGCGACTTGCAGGGCTCCGAGCTGGGCCTGCAGCCGGTCGCCGGCGCGGCCGCGCACTTGCACGGCGGTCGTGCGCGCGACGCGCGCGCTGGACTCCAGCCAGCCCGAGTCGAAGCGCCCGTGCCAGGCCAGGCCGTCGAAGGCCAGCTCGACGCGCGGCACCGGCATCCAGGTGTCGGGCGCGATCTCGGCGTCGTAGTCGACCAGCAGCGTGCGCTCGGTGCCGGCCAGGACGCGCCCCGGCTCCCCGGCCGCGAGCGGCAGCTCGACCGACAGCTCGCCGTGCACGATCTCGACCCGCGCGGTCGGCGTGCGCGCGGCCTCCATGGCCGCCACGAGCTGCCGCAGGTCGCGCCAGAGCTGGTGCTCCGAGGCCGGCACGAACACCAGCCGATCGGTCCAATGGGACGGCGGCGAGCCGGCCGAGCGCGAGGCGCGCTCGCGCTCGGGCGCCAGCAGCGAGGCCAGGCCGGCGGTCGAGATCGGCCGCGCGAGCGCCGGGAGGGAGGCGAGGTGCGTGGGCTCCTCCAGGCCCGTGCCCGCGTCCCAGGCCGGCAGGCGGCGCGCCGTGCCTGCCAGCAGGGCCAGGTCGGCCACGCGCCAGCCGGCGGCCGGTGCCTCGTCCGGGTCGGGCTCGGTCTCGGCCCGCAGCCAGAGGGTCCAGTCCGGTTGCTCGAGCGCCGAGCCGCGCAGCGCGACGCGCAGGAAGCCGCCGCTTGCGACCACGCCCGAGAACGTGATCTGCACGGCGTCGACCAGGGGCTGCTGCAGCGTGCCCAGGTCGGGCGTGTCGGGGTCGAAGTCCTCGAGGGCGCGCAGGCTCGCCAGGTCGAGCTCTCCGCACAGGTGCACGCGCGCGCCGGCCTCGACGCGCGCCGCGCGCACGTGCAGCGTGCGGCCGGTGAACGCGCTGCCGATCACCGGCGCGGCCACGCCGCTGTCGGAGGCGACCTCGATGTCGTAGCCGGCGACGAAGCACTGCCGCTCGCGCTCGCCGAAGGCGATCTCGTCGCCCGAGCGCACGCGGGCGCGCCAGACCTGCGCCCCCTCGGGCAGGTCGGCCGGCGGCGGGAGCGCGTCCCCGCCCGCGGGCGCGCGCACGGGCACGAGCCAGGCCGACAGCTCGACCTGCGCGCGCCGGCCGGCGCGGTCGAGCGCGCCCAGGACCGCGTCCGCCCAGGCCCGGTCCTCGGGAGGTCCCTTGAGGAGCAGCGGTGGAGAGGTCGGGTAGATCTCCAGGGGGCGTCCCTCGCGCCGCGCCTCGCCCTCGAGCATCGCCACCAGTTGCGCGCTCGAGAGTCCGGGCGCGCCGGTGGGGAGCGCAGCGGGCTCGCTCTGCTCGAGGCGCACGTGCCGGCCGTCCGCCAGCGGGCGCAGGTGCGGCACGCCGCCCTCGGCGCAGAGCGAGGGCAGCGGCGCGGGACGCCAGTCCTGCGGCGGGAGCGCGAGGACGGCGAGGGCGAGGAGCGGGATCGTCATGGATGGGAGTGACGGGGGTCGGCGGCGGCTCGGGGCGAGGGCGGTCTCAGGGGAATCAGGATAGTCGCCCGCGAGCGGGGGGACTACGCCGGCCGGCCGCGCTGGGTCGCGCGCGTGCATCGGGCGGCCGGATCGTCTATTCCTAGTCCCGTGGCGGATTCCTGGTTGGAGATCGAGGCCGGCCTCGTCACGACTCGCGCCGAGCTCAAGAAGGGGCTGACGCGCATCGGCGCGGTCGGGGCCGACGTCGTGCTCGCCGGCGCCGTGCGCGGCGAGCTGCACTTCTGGGACGAGCCGCCCAAGGTGGTGCACCTGGGCGCCGGCGAAGGTCCGCGGATCAACGGGACGATGGTCGAGGAGGCGCCGCTCTCGCCCGACGACCGCATCGAGTGGGCCGGCGTCACGATCCGCTACCGGGGCAGCGTGGCCGTGCCCGTGATCGAGGAGATCCCGCTCTCGCCCGCCGGGCCGGGGTCGCCCTGGGCCGGGGCCCGCCTCCCTCCGCCCGCGCCGCTCCGGCCGGCGGCGCCGGCGCTCGCGGCCGGCGCGCCGATCGGCCCCGAGCTGCAGGCCTGGGCGCGGGTGCGGGCCGGGATGGTGATCGACCTGGGACTGTGCGAGCGGCGCGACGCCGCGCGCTGGCAGGAGGCGGTCGTGCGGCGCGAGTTCGATGCGGACGCCTGCGCGCGGGACGTGCTGGCCGGCGCGCGCGTCGCCGCCGACGACCCGCGCCTCCTGGATCGCAGCGGTCGGCTCCTGCGCGACTTCCTGATGGTGTCCGTCACGCGCGGACTGAAGGGCGCCGGCCGGCGCCTGCGCGCCCAGGTGCGCGGCGGCGCGGCCATGGTGGTGGCGCAGTTCATCACGATCTTCATCTACACGGCCATCCTGCTGGCCGTCATGATCCTCTCGCGCCTCAAGTGGGGCTTCAGCTTCGATCAGATGTTCGACCGCGTGCTCGGGAAGTAGCCCGTGCCCCGCCCTCCGAACCGCAGCACCCAACCGCCACGCCCGATGCCCGAGACCACTCCCACCTCATCGCAGGACCGCGGCCCTGAGATCTTCACTCTGGCGCAGATCCAGCACCTGACGCGCGTCGAGTTCAGCCGCGCGCAGCGCTACGGCTACCCGCTCGTGTGCCTGATGATCGGCGTCGACCGCCTGGAGCACGTGCGCGACCGCCTCGGCTACGACGCCAAGCAGATCGTGATGGACCGCGTGGTGGAGCTCTTGGGGCGAGAGACGCGCACGAGCGACTTCATCGGCCGCCTGCCCGACGACCGCTTCCTGATCGTCGTGCCGCACGCGCGCCTGGACCGGATCGAGGTGCTGGCGGCGCGCCTCTTGGCCGCGGCGCGCGAGCTGGACCTGGCGCAGCTCGAGCACGACCTGGCGCTGAGCCTGTCGATCGGCGGGAGCTGGCTGGCCGAGGGCGAGACGATCTTCTTCGACGACCTGCTGCACGCGGCCGAGGAGTGCCTGGAGCGGGCCGCGGCCGAGGGCGGCGATTGCTACGTGGCGCGCGCGCCGGGGGTCGAACGCCGATGACGCGATGAGGGTGCTCCTGGCCGACGACGAGGTCACGATCGCGGTGACCCTGAGCGACGCCCTGCGGGCGGCGGGCTACGAGGTCGTGCTGGCGCGCGACACGGGCGAAGCGCTGAGGGCGCTCGACGAGCACGAGACCGACGTCGTCCTGACCGACATCCGCATGCCGGGCGGGGGTGGGATGGCAGTGCTGGCGCGCTCGATGGAGCTCGACGCCGCGCGCCCGGTCATCATCATGACCGGCTTCGCCTCGATGGAGCAGGCCGACGAGGCGCTGCGCATCGGGGCCCGCATCTACGTCCAGAAGCCCTTCCGCAACGACGCGATGGTCTCCCTGGTCGAGACCTTCTCGCGCCTGCGCGCCCTCGAGCGCGAGAACGAGCGCCTGCGCGAGCGGCTGCAGTCCGAGCAGGGCTTCGAGGGCATCGTCGGGCACTCGCCGGCCATGCAGGCCACCTTCGAGCGCGTGCGCACGGTCGCCCCGACCGAGGCGACGGTGCTGATCGAGGGGGAGAGCGGGACCGGCAAGGAGCGCATCGCGCGCGCCATCCACCTCCTGAGCTCGCGCCGCGCGGGTCCGTTCGTGGCGATCTCGTGCGCGGCGCTGCCGGAGACGCTGCTCGAGGCGGAGCTGTTCGGCCACGAGCGCGGCGCCTTCACCGACGCGCGCAAGGAGCGCCGCGGGCGCTTCGAGCTGGCCGACGGCGGCACGATTTTCCTCGACGACATCGACGACATGCCGCTGGCGGTGCAGGTCAAGCTCCTGCGGGTGCTGCAGGAGCGCGCCTTCGAGCGTCTGGGAGGCGAGTCCACGCACGAGGTCGACATCCGCGTCCTGGCCGCCAGCAAGGTCGGGTTGCGCAGGCTGGTGGGCGAGGGCCGCTTCCGCGAGGACCTGTTCTACCGTATCAACGTCGTGCCGGTCGCGCTGCCGCCCTTGCGCGAGCGCGAGGGCGACGTGGCGCCGCTGGTGCGCTTCCTGATCGAGCGCCACGGCGGCGGCCGCGCCTACGAGGTGTCGAGCGCCACGATGAGCCGCCTCGAGCGCTACCCGTGGCCGGGCAACGTGCGCGAGCTGGAGAACGCCGTCCAGCGCGCGATCGCCCTGGCCGGCGCGCGCAGCGATCTGGCGCCCGACGACCTGCTGCCGCTCGACGATCGCTGGCGCGGCGCGACCGAGGTGCCGGAGGACGTGCGCCCGCTGCGCGAGGTGCTGCGCGAGCGCGAGATCGAGCACATTCGGAAGGTCCTGGAGCTGTGCGGCGGCCACCGCTCGCAGACGGCCAAGCTGCTCGGGATCTCGCGCAAGGTGCTGTGGGAGAAGATGCGCGACTTCGACCTGGAGGCGCCGGGCGGGTGATGGGCGCTCTGCCCGAGGTCGAGCTGCGCGCGGGCAGCCTGGCGATCGCCGACCTGCACCTGGACGCGGCCGACGAGACGGGGGCACAGGGCTGCGCGCGCTGGTTGGGCGAGCTCTCGGGTTGTCCGCGCCTGGTGCTGCTGGGCGACCTGTTCGACGCCTGGGTCGGCCCGGCGCACGCGGCGCTTCCCGGCGCGCGCGCCGTGACAGGGGCGCTGGCGGCGCTCGCGCGCCGCGGCTGCGCGATCGACCTCGTGCCCGGCAACCGCGACTTCCTGCTCGACGCGGTCTTCGAGCGCGCCGCGGGCGTCGCCCTGCGCCCGCGCGGCGCCGTCGGGCGCCTGCCGTCGGGCGCGCGGCTGCTCCTGGTGCACGGGGACGAGCTGTGCACGCTCGACCGCGGCTACCGGCGCCTCAAGCGCGTGGTTCGCTCGGCGCCGGTGCGCTGGCTGGCCCCGCGCCTGCCGCTCGCGCTCTCGACCCGCCTCGCGCGCCGCATGAGACGCGCCTCGACGCGCGCGCTCGACGCGAAGCCGGTGGGCGAGAGATCCATGCAGGAGGGCGCATGCCGCGCCCTGGCGGCAGAGCACGCCGCCGCCGCCGTGCTCTGCGGCCACGCCCACGCCGCGCGCGACGTAGAGCTCGACGGCGGCCCGCGCTGGATCGTGCTCGACGCCTTCGGCGGCGCGCGCGACCTGCTCGAGGTGCTCGATCTGGGCGCCGGGGACGGCCGCGGCGAGCTATGCCTGCGCTCTAGCGGCGCGCGGGGCCTCGCCCCGCGCGCGCTCCGGTAGCCGGTCGGCTGACTCCCCTCCGCTGATGTCGCGGTTCGCAGCGGTCTCTGCCGCCATCGGCCTCGCTCTCACGATCTGGCTCGGGCCGGCGGCGGCGGCGCAGGAGCAGCTCCCGCCGGGCGACCCCTGCGGTCCCGGCGGCACGGGCTTCAACCTGGCCGGCGGCTACGAGATCACCTGGTAGTGGCTGAGCATCCGAGGGCCGCGCCGCGCTGCGGTCGCTCCGCTCGCGCCGGCCGGAAGGAAGGTCGTGCTCGACCGCCGCCGGCGGCGGCGGCGGAGCGGGGGTGGAAGGCGCGCGCGGGTTTGGTACACAGGGCGCGCATCATGGGGGGTGCATGATCATCGCCATCGACGGGCCGGCGGCGTCAGGCAAGACGACCGTGGCGCGCGGCCTGGCGCGTGCCCTCGGCCTGGTCTTCCTGGACACCGGCGCGATGTACCGAGCGGTCGCTCTGGCCGTGCTGCGGCGCGGCGTCGATCCGGGCGACGGCGAGGCCTGCGCGCGGGTGGCGCGCGCGCTGGAGCTCGGCTTCGACGCGCAGGGGCGGGTCCTGATCGACGGCCTGCCGGGCGAGCCGGAGGTGCGATCCCCGCAGGTCGACGCGCTCGTCTCGGCCGTGTCGGCCCACCCCGGCGTGCGCGCCGCGATCGTGCCGATCCAGCGCCGCCTGGCGCGCGCCGGGGCGGTGGCCGAGGGGCGGGACACGGGCAGCGTCGTCTTCCCCGCCGCCGACCACAAGTTCTTCCTGCGGGCCAGCGCCGCCGAGCGCGCGCGCCGGCGGGCGCTGCAACAGGGCCGCCCCGAGCTGGAGGGCGAGATCCGGGTCGGGCTCGAGCGCCGCGACCACCTCGACTCGACCCGCGCCGACTCGCCGCTGGCCCTCGCCCCGGGGGCCGAGGTGATCGACACCGACGGCCTGGACGCCGAGCAGGTCGTGGCGCTCCTCTTGGAGCGCGTGCGCGCCGGCTCGCAGCCATGAGCGCGGAGCGGGAGGCCCGTGCGGAGCCGCAGGTCGTCGTGCACAAGACGCCGGCCTACCGCGTCATCCGCGGCGCGGTCTGGACCTTCCTGCACTCGTACAACCGGCTCCGCGTCGAAGGGCGCGAGCACCTGCCGCGCTCGGGCGGGGCCCTGATCGTCGCCAACCACCAGTCGTTCCTCGACATCCCGGTCATCGCCGCGGCCTGTCCGCGGCACGTCAGCTTCGTGGCGCGCGACACCCTGGCGGAGAGCGCCGCCCTGGCCTGGATCATGCGACAGTGCGCGGCGGTCCTGATCCGGCGCGGCAGCGCCGACCGGGCCGCGCTGCGCGAGATGACGCGCAAGCTCGAGCTGGAGGACTGCGTGGCGATGTTCCCGGAGGGTACGCGCTCGCGCGACGGTCGGCTCGGGGAGTTCCGAGCCGGGGCGATCGTGGCGGCGCGCAGGACGGGCGTGCCGCTCGTGCCGGCCGGCATCCGCGGCGCCCTGCGGGCCTGGCCGCGCGAGCGGCGCCTGCCGCGGCCGGCGCGCATCGGGATCCGCTTCGGACCCGCCATCGACCCCGGCCACCCGCGCGCCCTCGAGCGCGTGCGCGCGGCGATCGCGGCGATGATCGGGGACGGGAGCTTCGGATCGCCGCCCGCTGCCCGGTAGCGCAGGCTGCGCGCTGTCCCCGGGCCCCGCGATCGGCTAGCAGCCTGTCGGAGTCGTCGCGTAGCGAGGCAAAGCGGGCGGCGCGGCAGCGAGGAAGGCGAAGGCGGGACGCCGGATGCGGCCTTTCTGGCCGCTGAGGACGGCGCGCCGAGCCTGACGAAGCAGCAGCGTCGCTCCGCGCAGCCGCAGTAGCGACGACTCCGACAGGTTGCTAAACTCCCCGGTTCGTCCCGCGCCGTGCGGGGCGGCGGGCGGGCCTGCCGGCCCGCGCGCGCAAGTCCCCTGCAACCCTCTGATCAGGCTCGCGTCGAGCCCTCTCCCATGGTCCTAGCCTCCCAGCGTCTCAAACGTCTCGACCTCGACCCCGAGGAGCTCGCCCAGAAGCTCCAGGTCGCGATGGGCGGCATCAGCGAGGACGCCCTCGCCGAGCAGCTCAGCTCGTCGATCAAGGACATCAAGCCCGGCAGCATCGTCATCGCCACCGTCGACTCGGTCGACGAGCACACCAAGATGGTGGTGATGGACATCGGCGGGAAGTCCGAGGGCCAGATCGCGCTGTCCGAGTTCGGCGAGAAGCTGCCGGAGAAGGGCCAGACCTACGAGGTCTTCTACGAGGGCGAGGACCCGTACGAGAACACCGCCAACCTCTCGAAGCGCCGCGCCGACCGGCTGCGCGCCTGGGATCGCGTCTCGGTCAAGTACAATGAGGGCGACGAGGTCCACGGCGTCGTGCTGCGCAAGATCAAGGGCGGCCTGCTGGTGGACGTCGAGGGCGTGAACGTGTTCCTGCCGGCCAGCCAGGTCAACCTGCGGCGCACGCACGACATCTCGGCCTTCATCGAGGAGCCCATCCGCGCGCGGATCATCAAGATCGATCCCGAGCGCATGAACATCGTCGTCTCGCGCCGCAAGCTCCTGGAGGAGGAGCGCCAGCGCCTCAAGGAGAACCTGCTCGAGGAGATCCAGGAGAAGCAGATCCGCACCGGTGTCGTGAAGAACATCGCCGACTTCGGCGTGTTCGTCGACCTGGGCGGCATCGACGGGCTGCTGCACATCACCGACATGTCCTGGGGCCGCATCAGCCACCCCTCGAAGATGGTCGAGCTCGACCAGGAGATCGATGTCATGGTGCTGCGCGTCGATCGGGAGCGCGAGCGCATCGCCCTGGGCCTCAAGCAGAAGAGCCCGTCGCCGTGGGAGGGGATCGAGCAGCGCTACCCGATCGGCAGCAAGCAGAAGGGCGAGGTGGTCAACATCATGTCCTACGGCGCCTTCGTGAAGCTGGAGGACGGCATCGAGGGCCTGGTGCACATCTCGGAGATGTCGTGGACGCGGCGCATCAACCACCCCTCCGAGCTGGTCAAGAGCGGCGACGAAGTGGCCGTGGTCGTGCTCGACATCGACCACGGCAAGCAGGAGATCTCGCTCGGCATGAAGCAGGCCGAGACGAACCCCTGGGACCTGGTCGACGAGCACTATCCGGTGGGCACGATCATCGAGGGCTCGGTGCGCAACCTGACCTCGTACGGCGCCTTCGTCGAGATCGAGGAGGGCATCGACGGCCTGCTGCACATCTCGGACATGAGCTGGACCAAGAAGGTCACGCACCCCTCCGAAGTCGTGAAGAAGGGCGACCGCGTGCAGTGCGTCGTGCTCTCGGTCGACAAGGTCAAGAAGCGCATCGCGCTGGGGATGAAGCAGCTCGTGCCCGACCCCTGGCTGGAGGAGATCCCGAACAAGTACCACGTCGGGGACCTGCTGTCGGGCTACGTCACCAAGACCACCAGCTTCGGAGCTTTCGTCAAGCTCGAGGACGACCTCGAGGGGCTGCTGCACATCTCCGAGCTCTCGGACACGAAGATCTCCTCGCCCGAGGAAGTGCTGCGTCCGAGCATGAAGGTCGAGGTGCGCGTCATTCGCGTCGACATCGACGAGCGCAAGATCGGCCTCTCGTTCGTGCACGCCGATTTCGAGGAGAACGTGCGCATCCTCAAGCAGATGGCGGCCGAGCAGGATGGACCGCCGCAGGAGGAGGCGCCGCGGGACGAGCAGGCGAGTGCCTCGTCGTTCGAGCCCAAACCGGCGCGGGCCCGCGCGCAGACGGGCGACGAGGCCGGCGCGCATGCGCCGCGGGACCTGGCGGACGACGAATCCGGGACCGAGGAGGAGTAGCCGCGCGCGGGCGGAGGGGGGTGATCGTGAGCCGCGAGCGCACTTCCTTCCCGCTGCTCGCGGCGCTGGCGGCCCTGGCCGGCGCCTGCGCGGGCGGGCCGCAGCAGGACCTGGACGAGCCGATCGTGCTCGCCGGCGGCGGGCCGGTCGCGGCCGAGCACGTTCCGGCCCTGGAGGCGCTCGAGCGGGCCGTCTTCGACGGGGACGACGAGGTCGCGCGCAGCACGCTCCAGCGCCTGCTGGCGCGCGAGCCGGGCGGGCGCGCGCTCGAGCTGGCGCGGGCCTTCGAGCGCGTCCTCGACGGCCGCGCGCTGGTCGCGTCGCTCGACCTGCGGCTGGCGGCCGAGGAGCTCGAGGGCCACGTCGCGACGTACCGCCTGTGGCTCCTCGCCGCGCACCCCCACGCGAGCGAGGTGCGCTTCCGGCCCGGGGCGGCCAGCCTGCGCGAGTCGCTGCTCTCGGTCGATCCCGAAGGGGCCGAGTCGCGCGCGGTGAGCAACCTGGCGATCGACGACCTGGACACGCTGGTGCTGCCGCCGGGCGAGGAGCTACGCGTCGAGCTGGCCACCTTGCATCTGCCCTCGCGACCGGGCCTCCTGGCCCTGCGCTCGCGGCTGGAGCTCGCGCTCCTGCCGGGCGCGATCACGATCGAGGGCCGGCGCCTGCCGGCGCGCGACGCGCGGGTCGAGCGGGTCGAGATCGTGCGCCTGGCCGGATTCCTGCCCACGTCCACGGTCGAGCCGTCCGAGCTCCTGCGCTACGTGCAGGGCGAGCGCGTCGAGCGGCCGCCGCTGATGGAGCGCGCCGTGCGCATCGCCCCCGGCCGGCGCGCCGAGGCGCTCGACCTTCTGTCGCCACAGGTCGAGGGCATGAGCCTCCTGACCCTGGAGCGCATCGTGCCGGCCCTGCGCTGGCTGGCGGGGACGACCGCGCCCGGGGGCGACCCGGAGGCCTGGCGTCGCTGGCTGCGCGCCCGCGCCGAGCGCTGATCTACTACTCCGGGATTTGCGCGCGCAGCGCGCAGATTCCGAAGTAGTAGATCCGGCGCCAATGGCGCCGCGCCGCCGGTCGGGCGGCGAGGAGGGGGAGGCCGCGTGTCGCGGCCGGTGCGGGGGAGGGTCTGCCTCCCCCGCCAACAGGGACTCAGCGCGGCGCAGCCTCCTCATTGGGTTGCGGGCGTCGGCCCGCGCTGAGGCGGCCTCGCGATCGCGCTCCCGACCGCTATCATGCCGCCATGACCGAGCTCTCCAACGGCGACCTCGAGGTGCACCTCGAGGCCTTCCAGCGCGGGACGGTGGACCTGATCGAGCGCTCGCAGCTCGTGCGCCTGCTGGACGAGAGCCTGCGCATCGACCGGCCGCTGCGCGTCAAGTTCGGGATGGACCCGTCCAGCCCCGACCTGCACCTGGGGCACGCGGTGCAGCTCATGAAGCTGCGCGACCTGCAGCTCCTGGGGCACCGCATCCTGCTGATCGTGGGCGACTTCACGGCCATGATCGGGGACCCCAGCGGGCGCAACAAGCTGCGCCCGCAGCTCGCGCGCGAGGAGATCGAGCGCAACCTCGAGACCTACAAGGCACAAGCCGGTGCGGTGCTCGACATGGATCGCACCGAGGTCTGGAACAACTCCGAGTGGTTCGCTCGCATGGGATTCGAGGACGTCCTGAAGCTGGCCGGGCGCATGACCGTGGCGCGCATGATCGAGCGCGACACGTTCCAGGAGCGCATGAAGACGAAGGAGCCGATCGGCATCCACGAGTTCCTCTACCCGCTCGCGCAGGGCTGGGACTCGGTCCAGATCCACTGCGACGCCGAGCTGGGCGGCAGCGACCAGCTCTTCAACCTGCTGGTCGGCCGCCAGCTTCAGGAACAGGAGCAGCAGGCGCCGCAGGTGTGCTTCACGCTGCCGCTGATCAACGGCCTCGACGGCCGCAAGATGAGCAAGAGCTACGACAACGCGATCGGTCTGCAGGACGAGCCCGAGGAGATGTTCGGCAAGGTCATGTCGATCGAGGACGGGGTGATGGAGAGCTGGTTCACGCTGCTGACGCGCCTGCCGCAGGAGGAGATCGCGGCCCTGCTCGCCGGGCACCCGCGCCGCGCGAAGGCGCGCCTGGCGCAGGAGATCACGGCCTTCTTCCACGGGCTCCCGGCCGCGCGCGCGGCGAGCGAGGCCTTCGACCGCCAGTTCAAGGACGGCGAGCTACCCGAGCGCATCCCCGAGCGCGGCTGGCCCGGCGCGGAGCGCGAGCTGCCCCTGGCGAACCTGCTGCACCTCTTGGAGATGGTCCCGAGCACCTCCGAGGCGCGGCGCGTCGTCCAGCAGGGCGGCGTGCGGCTCGACGGCGAGGTGTGTCCGGACCCGACCGCGGCCGTCCAGCGCCCGCGCGGCGAGCTCTTGGTGCAGATCGGCAAGCGCCGCTACGTGCTCGTGCGCGGGCAGGAAGAATCCACCTCCTAGATTCTTCCACCGATCGGCGGGTCAGCGCGTGCGCCCGATGTAGGTGACCTCGAGCTCCGGCACCGTGGGGTGGTCGAGGGCGACGCGCAGCTTGCCGGTGAACAGCTCCACGCTCATCGACGGATGCGCGGTCAGCTCGACGCGCCACTCGGCGCTGCGGCCGGCGGGGTCCGGCTTCACCGGCTCGAAGGCGACCGCGATCTGCTCCGCGCCGGTCCCGACCAGTGCCGCGTCGGTCACCAGGACGCGGTCGCCGGGGATCACCGCGCGCACGACGGCCTCGGCCCGCGCGCCGTCGACGAGCGAAAAGCGGCCGAAGCCCACCGTCGCCGGGCGCAGGATGACGTCGCGCACGACCGTCGCACGCACCGCGATCGGGTAGGGCGGCCCCTCGCCGCTCCCGTCCATCTCCGTCACTCGCAGGTGGACCGCGCCGCTGAACGGGCCCAGCGGCAGGCCCGGCGCGACCTTGGCCGTGACGACCCAGACGGGAACGCCGGACTCGGGCAGGAGTTCCACCTCGGCCTCGATGCCTTCGCTGACCGAGGCGATGCCGAGCACCTGGACCGGCGAGCCCTGCACACCCGTGATGACCTTGCTGATGCCCAGCCCGCCGTTGCTGGCCGCGATCTCCTTCAGCTCGATCGCCTCCGGGGTCGCCTGCAGCGGGCTGTCGACGACCACGTGCAGCTCAAAGAACGGGAAGGGCTCGTTGCGCGAGTCGCACGAGAGCTTGACGATCGAGAGCTTGTCGATGTTCTTCTGCCGCACGTGGCGCGTGTCGATCTGGATCGTCAACTCCACCAGCGCGCCCGGCGGCACGGTGATGACGGGCTCGCCGGTGGACCTGCCGCGCACCCGCTCGCCGCTGTGCGGGTCGAGGTAGGAGATCACGGGCACGGCGCAGGCGCAGTCCGGCGCGATCTTCTGGATCGTGACCGGATCGGGGTCGGTGTTGCGCACCTCGTAGGTGTGCGACACGACCTCGCCCAGGGGCACGTGACCGAAGTCGTGGAAGAAGGCGCGCCGGTCGTCGCTGGGATTTTGGACCACCAGCCCGCGCGCCTCACGCCCGGAGGACGAAGCGGCCGTGTCGCAGCTCGCCAGGGCGGCGGCGACGAGCGCCAGAAGCACGGGGGAGTGGGTCGCCTGCATGCTCGGGAGGATGGGTATACCCGCCGCGCGCGGGGCGATCATGGCCTTTCCGGGTTCTGGCCGTCGCCGAGCAGCTCGAAGCGACGGTCGAGCACGCCCAGCCGCCGCGCCTCGCGCGCGTGCGCGCGCGCAGCGCCGAGCTCGTTCTGGGAGAGATTGCGCAGCGCCATGATGCGGTGTCCGGCGGCCAGGTGCGCGTCTACGTCGGCGCGCGGGTCGAGTTGGCCGAGAACGAGCGCCAGAAGGCCAGGGCGCTGCCGGACAGCGCGTAGAGGAGCGCCGCCGCCAGCGCCGCGCGCGGGCCCGACAGGCGCCAGGCCAGGAGCCCCGCGCCGAGGAGCGTCGCCAGGGAGGCGCCCAGGCCGAGGGTGGCAGAGGTCCAGGCCTCTTCGCCGGAGAGCGCCAGGGCGCGCCCGTACAGCCAGGGCACGAGGGGGCTCTTGGTCTCGAACGGCCCGGCCGAGCCGCCGCGCGCCAGCGCCAGGAACTCGGCCCCGTCGAGCACCGCCTGGCCGCGAAAGGGCCCGCCGTTCCAGGCGATCGCGGCCACCAGCCACAACAGCGCGTGCAGCAGGGCGGCGGCCGCGAGCCGGCGCCAGGGCGGCGGCGAGGCGGGGCGGGGCGCGGCCATCCCCGAAAGGTAGTGGCGCTCGCCGGCGGTCGCCAGCGCGGCCCGCGTAGCCTATCCTGAGTGACCGTGAGGAGTCCGGGACGGATCTGGATCGTCGGTCCGTGCGGGGCCGGGAAGAGCTCGCTGGCGCGCCGGGTGGCCGAGGTGCTCGGCGCGTTGCCGACGCACCTGGACGAGCTCCTGTGGCTGCCCGGCTGGCGCCTGCGCGACCAGGAGGAGCTCTTGCGGCTGGTCGAGCGCCGGGTCGAGGGCGAGCGCTGGGTGCTCGACGGCAACATCGGCTCGAAGGAAGGGCGCCTGCGCGAGCTGGCCGAGCGGGCCGACTTCCTGGTCTGGCTCGACCTGCCGTTGCGCGTGACCTTGCCGCGCCTGCTGGGGCGCGGATTGCGCCGCATCGTGCTGCGCCGGACGTGCTGCAACGGCAACTACGAGAGCCTGCGGCGCACGTTCTTCAGCCGCGAGTCGCTCTTGTGGTACGCGCTGCGCTCGGACGCGCGCCGGCGGCGCGGCTACTTGCGCACCCTGCCCGATCGGGCCCACGTGCGCCTGCGTTCCCAGCGCGAGGTCGAGCGCTGGCTGCGCGACCTGCGCGAGGGCGCCCGCTGCCGCGCGCCTGCGCCGCCGCCCGGGCTTCAGCGGCTCAACAGGCCGGCCTGAAGGATCGCCTCGGCGAACGTGCGCGCCAGCAGGTCGGCGCCGGCGTCGGTCAGGTGCACGTCGTTCGTGAAGATCTCCTGCGCCACGCCCTCGCGCTTGCGCCGCTCGGCTTCGGCCTCGAGCACGCGCGCCGCCTCGACCAGCGTGGCCCCTCGTTCGCGCGCCACGACGCGCACGGTCTCCGTCATGGCGTCGAAGGCGCGGTACTTGACATCGCGCGAGGCCTGCTGCTGCCAGGTCTCGCGCTTCAGGCCCTGGGTCGCGAGCACGACCGCCGCGCCGTTGTCGAGCGCCAGGCTGACGATCGAGTTCAGGTTGCGGTGGAAGTTGCGGAAGCCGGTGTCCGCGCGCCAGGCGTAGGGGTCGCGCCCGCCGGTGAGGTTCGCGTCGAAGTCGACGATGGCGTAGTTGCCCAGGTCCTTCTGCGTCAGGATGTAGTCGGTCAGGTAGCGGCGCAGGATCAGGAAGGTGCGGCTGTCCTCGATCCACGAGCGCTCGCTGCGCAGCCAGACCGCGCGCCAGTGGGTGTTGTCGGGCTTCACCCCGGGGTAGAGCGCGCAGTGCATGTCGTTGACCGTGTGGTAGACGATCACGACGTCGGGCGAGAGGTCGAGCATGCGGAAGGCCAGGTTGCCCAGGCTCTCGAAGGTCGAGTAGCCCTGGCAGCCGCCGTTGATGACCTCGATCGCCTGAGCGGGCAGCGCCTGGCGCAGATGGTGCTCCAGCCGCATCGGCCAGGTCGTCTCGTTCGAGCTGGGGCCGAAGCCGTAGGTGCTCGAGCCCCCCAGGCAGGCGATGCGCAGCGTGCCCGCGGGTTTCCGGGGGGCGATCTCTGGGCCGCGGAAGCCCAGGCTGTTGTGCTCCCGGCGGTGCTGCCGATCCTCCTGGCGGAAGCCAGGCTTGGG
>Ga0326597_10001452_pt1 | contig 38388 bp, 38 predicted proteins | sample RVTome_12_FD_203789 | JGI IMG/M metagenome (GOLD analysis project Ga0326597, IMG submission 203789) | Soil microbial communities from uranium-contaminated site in the Upper Colorado River Basin, Wyoming, United States - RVT100D185 | ecosystem: Environmental > Terrestrial > Soil > Contaminated >... | reverse complement strand
CCAGGTCGGCATCGACTATATCGCCGACTGGATCGCTGAAAATCTAAAAGCGTGACGAGTGACGAGTGACCCATCACCCATCACCATGGACCACAGCGATGCTGATTGCAGACGCACAGGTGCACATCCGGGCCGCCAACGCGGCGGAGGACAAGGAATGGACCATGGGCCGCGGGCTGTGCGAGTGGCTGGGGTGGAAGCTTCCGTGAGCGCCCGGCGCGGAGCCGCGCGCAAGAAGCGGGCCGCGAAGCCGTTTTCGCCGGTGCTTGCCGGCGGCATGGCGCGCACGCTCGGCATAAAGCTCGTCGCGCTCAGCAGGAAGCGCGTGCGCGCCGAGATGCGCGTGAAACCGATGCACGTCAACCGCTCCGGGCGCGTCAACGGCGGGGCGATCATGGCGTTCGCCGACGCGTTGGGCGCCACGGGCACGGTGGCGAACCTGCCGCCCGGCCACCGTACGACCACGCTCGAGTCCAAGACCAATTTCTTCGCCGCGGGCGAGGGGCCCCTGCTCAGCGCGGTGGCGGTGCCCCTGCACATCGGCCGCATGACCATGGTGTGGCAGACCACGGTCAAGAGCGGCGACGGGCGCACCGTGGCAGTCGTGACCCAGACGCAGATGGTGATCCCTGACGCGCCGGCGGGCGGCGCGAGGAGTAAGCGGTGAGCCGTGAGCGGGAGCTTTCGGGAAGACCCGGAGAAGTTCCACCGCTTCATCGTGGTTGAGTTCCCCTTGTTCGAGGCGGCGGTGCACTGTCACGGGGCTAAGGAATACCGGGAGGCCGCCGCGTTCCGTAAGGCGCCCGGGGTGATCTCGGCGCAACTGCGCCTGGGCGGCTTCTACACCCGTGTGACCCGGTGGCTGGGCGCGGCACCGCTCGCCCGGGCTGCTCGCCGTGCTGATCGCGGTCACGGCATTCGTGCTATCCAACCTGGTTTCCAACGTGCCGGCGGTGATGCTGCTGCTGCCGGCGGCGACCGACGAAACGGCCGGCCTGGTGCTCGCGCTGTCGAGCACGCTCGCCGGCAACTTGCTGATTGTCGGCAGCATCGCCAACATCATCGTGGTGGCCGCCGCCCAGCGCAACGGCGTGCGGATCGGCTGGCGCGAGCACGCCCGCGTGGGCGTTCCGGTCACATTCGCCACGGCCGCGATCGCGGGCGGGTATTTCGCGCTCCGGACGGGCGGTTGACGCACGGGTTGGCGCGGCGGTCAACGCCGCAGAGCGCCATCCGTTATTATGACGGGGCTGTCATTCATACAAGGTCGTCCGCGCCGGCGGCGCGACCCCCTTACCTGGGAGATTTCGCATGAGTTCACCGCTACTTACGCGCCGGCTGCTGGCGGCGCTGGCATTGTTTCTCGTCGCCGGCATCGCACCGGCCCAGACCCAGACGGCGCCCGGCCAGTATCATCCCGAGGTCGGCCAGGACGGCAAGGACGTCGTGTGGGTGCCCACGGCGCAGACGCTGGTCGACAAGATGCTCGACATGGCGAAGGTGACGCCCAGAGATTACGTGATCGACCTGGGCTCGGGCGACGGCCGCACCGTGATCACCGCGGCGAAGCGCGGCGCGCGGGCGCTCGGCATCGAGTACAACCCCGAGATGGTCGAGCTCTCGCGTCGCAACGCGGCGAAGGAGGGCATGGGCGAGAAGGCGCGCTTCGTAAAGGCCGATCTCTTCCAGAGCGATTTCTCGCAGGCGACCGTGATCACCATGTTCCTGCTGCCCGAGATCAACATCAAGCTGCGCCCCAAGATCCTCGGACTCAGGCCCGGCACCCGCGTGGTGTCAAACTCGTTCGACATGGGCGAGTGGAAGGCGGACCAGACGGTCACCGCCCCCGACGGGTGCAGCTCGTACTGCAGCGCCTACCTGTGGATCGTCCCCGCCAAGGTGCAGGGGACCTGGAAGTTCGAGGGCGGCGAGTTGACGCTGGGGCAGACCTTCCAGATGCTCTCGGGCACGTTGAAGACCGGCGGGCGCCTGACGCCGATCGCCGGCGGGCGGATGAACGGCGATGAAATCAGCTTCACCGCCGGCGGTGTGCGCTACGCGGGCCGCGTCAACGGCAACGCCATCGATGGCACGGTCGTTTCAGGCTCGCGCCGCACGGCCTGGACCGCCACCCGTTAGGTTTTTGCCGGATGCCGGTCCGGCAAAAACCTTAAGAGTGCCCGATAGAATGAAAATGATGTCCAAACGCCGAGGCGCCAAGCTCGCCAAGAAGGGTTGTTTTATCCAGAGAAATGTCGAAAATGGGGCCGGGTTCACATTTCGGGCGCGAGCACCTGCCGTGGCGATCTTATGGTTCATATGGTGCGGCGGGCGATGGCGTGTCGTTCGAAGTGCACTATTCGGATATTCGGGCGGCGGGGGTGCAGGCGCAACTGACCTTGACCCGCACGTAGCACGAGAACGGGGTCAGGTCTAGACGAGAACGGGGTCAGGTCTAGCAAAGTAGCATAGTAAAGTAGCACGGATCACTTCGGCATACACTTCACGACGGTGGGAGGATCGGGAGAGGGGCGGGATGAATGCTACGATGCTAGACCTGACCCTATTCTTCGCCGTCCGGCGAAAACCTAGCCGTCGCGCTCGAGCACTTCGCGGATCGCCGCCGCCGGCACCTTGATAGAGACGCCGGCGCGCTCCTCCTGCAAGAGCATGGGCGCGCGCGAGTCGCGCTCGCCCCAGCCGCGATTGAGCGCTTCGGTCATCTCGGCGTGCGTGAGATTGGCGATTTTCATCGGCACGTTCAACTCGCGCGCCAGCTCGGTGGCGAGGGTCACGTCTTTGTGCGCGAGCTTGAGCGCGAAATCCGGCGGCTCGAACACGCCCTGCAGGAACTGGCGCCCCAGGCGGTCGAAGGTGCGCTGCCGCCCGAGCGAGCACTGGCGCACGGCGGCCCAGAGCGCGAGCGGCTCGACGCCGGCCTTGACTCCCATCGTGAACACCTCCGCCAGCGCGGTCTGGATCGCATAGCCGGCGCAGTTGTGGACGAGCTTCGCGACCGACCCGGCCCCGATCGGTCCGATGTAGATCACCTGATCGCCGACTGCATCGAGCACCGGCCTGAAGCGGTCGAAGACGCTCCTGGCGCCGCCCACCAGCAGCGCGAGCTGGCGCGACTTCGCGCCCCGCGGACCGCCGGAGACCGGCGCATCGAGCATGTCGAGCTTCCTCTCGGCGAAGCGCGCATGGATGCGCCGCACGACGGTCGGGGAGTTGGTGGAGAGATCGAACCACCCCGCGCCTGGCTGCATGCCGGCGAGGAGTTCGGTCGAAACCGCCTCGACTTCCGGCGGCCCCGGCAGCGAGGTCAGCACGACCTCTGCGGCCTCGGCCACCTGGCGTGGCCCGTCGGCCCAGACGGCCCCGGCCTTGAGATGCGGCGCCGCGGCATCCCGCCGCAGATCGTGAACCACAAGATCGTGGCCCGCGGCGCGCACATTGAGCGCCATCGAGCCACCCATGATTCCGAGACCGATGAACCCCACTCGCATGATCGCCCCTTTCCCGGGTTGCGGCGCCGATGCGCCTCATGACACGCTTCTAGCCGACGGGCCGCGGCATGTCAATCGCCGCAGCCGGGTTTGATCTGCCGCAAATGCGCGCACTCGGGGTGCCGTATACTGACCCGCTCCTGCGCAGCGCTTTTCCGGAGACTTATGATGCCCGATACCGTCAAGTACGTTCTTGATGAGACTCGCATTCCCAAGGTCTGGTACAACATCACGGCGGACCTGCCGTCGCCGCCGCCGCCGGTGCTGCATCCCGGCACGATGAAGCCCGTCGGTCCCGACGATCTGATGCCCCTTTTCCCCATGTCGCTCATCATGCAGGAGGTGGCCACCGAGCGCGAAATCGAGATCCCGCAGCCGGTGCGCGAGATCTACCGGCAGTGGCGTCCTTCGCCGCTCTACCGCGCGCGGCGGCTGGAACGGGCGCTCGATACGCCGGCGCGCATCTATTACAAGTACGAGGGCGTCAGCCCCGCCGGCAGCCACAAGCCGAATACCGCGGTGGCGCAGGCGTTCTACAACAAGGAAGCGGGAGTGAAGCGCATCAGCACCGAGACCGGCGCCGGGCAGTGGGGCTCGTCGCTCGCGTTTGCGGGCGCGCTGTTCGGCGTCGAGATCGAGGTGTTCATGGTGCGCGTGTCCTACGACCAGAAGCCCTATCGCCGCGCGCTGATGGAGACTTACGGCGCGCGCTGCGTGCCGTCGCCGTCGGGCGAGACCGCGTCGGGGCGCGCCATTCTCGCCAAGGATGCGAAGCACCCCGGCAGCCTCGGCATCGCGATTTCCGAAGCGGTCGAGGTGGCGGCGGGCCGGGAGGACACCAAGTACGCGCTGGGGTCCGTGCTCAATCACGTATTGCTGCACCAGACGGTGATCGGCCAGGAGGCGATCGCGCAATTCGAGCTCGCCGACGATTATCCCGACGTGATCGTCGGTTGCACCGGCGGCGGTTCGAACTTCGCCGGCATCGTGTTTCCATTCCTCGGCGCGCAGCTGCGCGGCGGCCGCAAGTCGCGCATCGTCGCGATCGAGCCCGCAGCGTGCCCGAGTCTCACGCGCGGGAAGTACGCCTACGACTTTGGCGACACCGCGCATCTCACGCCGCTCGCCAAGATGCATACCCTGGGCTCGACCTTCACGCCTCCCGGTTTCCACGCGGGCGGGCTCAGGTACCACGGCATGTCGCCGTTGATCAGCCACATCAAGGAGCTCGGTCTCATCGAGGCGCGCGCCTACCACCAGATACAGTGCTTCGAGGCCGGGGTCCAGTTCGCTCGCGCCGAGGGCATCCTGCCGGCCCCCGAGGCGAACCACGCGGTGCGCGGCGCGATCGACGAGGCGCTCGCGTGCAAGGAACAAGGCGTCGCTCGCACGATTCTCTTCAATCTTTGCGGCCACGGGCACTTCGATATGCAGGCCTACATCGACTACTTTGCCGGGAAGTTGACCGACCAGGAATACGACGCGACGGAGCTGGCGATGGCGCTCGCCGGGCTACCGTCGGTCAAGGTGGCCTAGCGGCCGCGCGGCGCGTCCCGCCCGTCGCGGCGGTCGGCGCCGACTGGGCGATCTGTCGCTCCTGCCTCAAGTTCGTCGACGAGCTCCGGCTGGAACCCGGGCGCGAGGATATGCCGCTCTGGAAGAACGCGGCAGAGCTGTTCAAACGGGACGTGGCCGGTGCGGCTGCCGCCGCGCGCTGAGCATGCGTCGCGCCAGCGTATGCGCTGCAGGCCCTTTTCGCGGGGAGTGCGATCGCTGCCCGGCCGCCGATCGGTTCCACCCGGCCATTTGTCCGGAGGGCTCCGCGGCGGGTAATATTCCCTGGTTTGCCGATAACGGTGCGTCCTAGCATAAGCCCAGCTCGACATGCGAAGAGCACGCGAAAGGAGTCCGGGAGCATGGCAGCGCCCGCGGTACGCGACGACGCGCCGGCAAAGCGGCAGAAAGCGGTCGTGGCATTGATCGAGCTGCGCAACTTCACGCGCATGTCCGAGGTGCTCGATCCCGTCAAGGTGCTTGCGCTCGCAGACGATTTCTTTGCGCTCGTGGCACGTGCGGTCGTGGCGCACGACGGCGAGGTGTTCGCGGTGCAGAACGACTCGCTGCTTGCGGCCTTCAGGAACCGCGCTACCACTCGCCTCGCGCAACAGGCCGTCAACGCCGCGCAGGCGATCCAGCGCGAGTTCGGCGCGCTCGCGGAATCGTGGGAGCGCGGCTACGGCCTGAAGACCGCAATCGCGCAGGGCCTGCACCTGGGAGAAACGGTGTTCGGCAACGCGGGACCGGCGGTCAGCCAGCGCGGCGTCGTTTTCGGCGACACGGTGAGCATCGCCCAGCGTCTCGTTCATCGCGCGCGGGCCGGCGAGTTCGTGTTGTCGGAGGTCCTGTTTGACACGCTCGCGGGCGCGGGCATAGACCTCGAGGCCGCCGAGGAGCTGCCGGCGCTCGAGCTCGCGCGCCGGGCGCCGATCCCCATCTACGGAGTGTTGCTCGATACCCGGCTCGATTTCACCTAGAAAAACCGGGGACAGACCACGTGGTCCGTCCCCGATTCTCTGAACAAATGACCTTTTGCGCGCTGCTCTTGTCGAACCAGTGAGTGCGGCAGGGCCTTCACACCGGCATACCGCCGCGCGCGCCGCATCGGGAGAATCGGCTCATGAGAAATCGCACCATCATGTGGATGTCCGCGTTTCTGGCGGGCGTCGTCATCGTCGCGGCGCTGCTGCTTCCCACGTTGCGCGGCGCCTTTCTCGCCAATCCCATATTCAACGGCATGATCATCGGCGTGCTCCTGATCGGCATCGGCGTCGCCCTGCTCCAGGTGCTGAGCCTCGCGCCGGAGCGCGCGTGGATCGAGGCGCGCCGCGCGGGGGCGCCGGTGGGCGTCGTGCCCGAGCCGCGAATGCTCGCTTCGCTCGCGCGCCTGCTCGCGGCGCGGGAAGGCACACCGCGGCTCTCCGCGATGGCGATGCGCTCGCTGCTCGACGGCATCCGGCTGCGCCTCGATCAGCACCGCGACATCTTGCGCTACCTGATCGGTCTGCTGATCTTTCTCGGGCTGCTGGGCACCTTCTGGGGCCTGCTCGACACTGTCGGTGCGGCGGGCAAGGTGATTTCGGGGCTGTCGGCGGGCGGGGCGGATCTCGAACAGGCGTTCGCGCGCCTGAAGGGCGATCTCCAGGCGCCGCTCGCCGGCATGGGCACGGCGTTCAGCTCGTCGCTATTCGGCCTGGCCGGCGCGCTCGTCCTGGGATTCCTCGACCTGCAGGCGGGGCACGCGGAGAACAACTTCTTCAAGGCGCTCGAGGACTGGCTGGCGGAGTTGACGCACCTGCCGAGCGCGCTGCTTGCCGAGGGCGAGCCGGTGATCCCGGCCTACGTCGAGGCGCTCCTCGAGAAGAGCGCGGACAGCCTGGAGAGGCTCGAGCGCATCATGTCGCGCGGCGAGGAGGACCGGGCGATGATGCGAGAGCAGTTGCTGCAGCTCACCGCGCGCCTCACCGATCTCACCGACCAGATCCGCGCCGAACAGCAGATCGTGAAGAGCCTCGCCCGCCAGCAGACCGAGCTGCAGCCGCTCATCTCGCGGCTCGCCGCGGCGGCCGAGTCGGGGTGGGGCGCGGACGAGGCGATGCGCGAGCACTTCCGCAGCATGGATCTCAACCTGCGCCGCCTCGTGGAGGAAGGTGCGGCCGAGCGCAAGTCTGCGGACGAGGAGCTGCGCAACGAGCTGCGTTTGCTCGCCCGCACCATCGCCGGCCGTTCCGGCGGCGGCGCGTGAAGGCGGAGGGGCCGTGTTCCAGCCGACCCGCCGCACACGCGCCATCGACATCTGGCCCGGGTTCGTCGACGCGCTCGCGTCCGTGCTGCTGGTCTTCATCTTCATGCTTCTGTTGTTCGTGCTCGCCCAGTTCTATCTCACGGGAGTGCTGGCCGGGCGCGAGGCGGCGCTCGAGCGCCTGCAGCAGAACGTCAACGCGCTTGCCGAGACGCTCGCGCTGGAGCGCAGCCGCAGCGCCGGGCTCGAGACGGGGCTTGCCGAGGCCGAGCAGCGACTGCGCGCGACACTGGCGGAGCGCGACGAGGTGACCGGCCAGCTGCGGCTCACGCGGGAGCGCGCGGCGTTTGCCGCGGAGCGCGCCGGCCTCACCGAGAAGAAGCTTGCCGAGGCGCGCAAGACCGTCGCCGCCGACAAGGAGACGATTCGGCTCCGGCTCGCCGAGATCGCGAGCCTGCAGCAGGACATCGACGTGCTGCGCAAGCTCCGCGAATCGCTCGAGCAGCAGGTGGCGGAACGCACCGCGGAGGCCGGCGCGCTGCGCGATCGCTCGAAGAGCCTCGAAGCGCGGCTCGCCGACGAGAAGGAGCGCACGCTGCTCGCGCAGAAGGAGATCGACAAGCGCGACATCCGCATCGCCGACCTTGCCGCGCGTATCGACACCCAGGACAAGGCGCTGGCGGAGCAGCGCGGGCTGACACGGCACGCCGACAGCCGCGTCGCCGATCTCAGCCAGCAGGTCGCCGCGCTGCGGCGGCAGATCGCGGAGCTGTCGGCGGGGCTCCAGCTCGCCGAGGGCAAGGTGGGCGAGCAGAAGGTCGAGATTTCCGAGCTCGGCCGGCGCTTGAATCTCGCGCTCGCGCGCAAGGTGCAGGAGTTGAGCCGCTATCGCTCGGAATTCTTCGGCCGCCTGCGCGAGGTCCTCGGCGACCGCGACGACATCCGCATCGTCGGGGACCGCTTCGTGTTCCAGTCGGAAGTGCTGTTCGACACCGGCTCGGCGGCGCTGGGCGAGCCGGGGCGGCGGCAAATGCGGCAGCTCGCGGGCACCCTCAACGAAGTGGCGGCGCGCATCCCCGGCGATATCGACTGGGTGCTCCGCGTTGACGGACACACCGACCGGCGCCCGATCCGCAACCGCGAATTCCCTTCGAACTGGGAGCTGTCCGCGGCGCGCGCGCTGTCGATCGTGCGCTTCCTCATCGGCGAGGGCGTGCCCCCGCGCCGCCTCATTGCCGCGGGCTTCGGCGAGTTCCGGCCGCTCGAGCCCGCCAATACCCCCGAAGCATGGCAGCGCAATCGCCGGATCGAGCTCAGGCTCACGTTGCCGTAGCGCGCGGCACGCAGGGCCGCGAGCGGCGCCGATCAGGCGCGACACCGGCCCGCGACTGTACGATCGCCGGTTTCGCCCCGGGGCCGGTGATAGAATCCCCACGCTGGCGCATTCGCATTCGAGGCGCCGCCCGGCTGCGCCGCCGTCACCAGCGTCGAGCGACAAGAGAACGAACCCGCATGAGCGATTCGAAACGCACCTATCCCGATCTGCACGAGCACCTCGCCGAACTCGAGCGGCGCGGTCTGCTCCTCAAAGTCGACCGGGCGATCGACAAGGATTCCGAGCTCCACCCGCTGGTACGCTGGCAGTTCGTCGGCGGCGTCGAGGAGCACGAGCGCAAGGCATTCCTGTTCAACAACGTGGTCGACCGCCTCGGGCGCAGGTACCGCTTCCCGGTCGTGGTTGGGGCCTTCGCGGGCAACCAGGCAATCTACAGCATCGGCATGCGCGCGCCGGTCTCCGAGATCCAGGCGCGCTGGGACAAGGCGCTGGCGAACCCGATTCCGCCGCGCGTGGTGGACCGCGCGCTGTGCCAGGAAGTTGTGATCGAAGGCGCTGCGCTGCAGGGCGAAGGCAGGGGGCTCGACAGCCTGCCGATTCCGGTCTCGACGCCCGGCTTCGACAGCGCACCGACGCTGACGGCCACTAACGTGATCACCCGGGACCCGGAATCCGGCATCCAGAACCACGGGACCTACCGGGCGGGGCTCAAGGCCCCGGACCGCATGGTGGTGCGCATGGCGACGCGCATCGGCGGCGCCGGCGGCTACCGCCATTATCTGAAACACCAGGCGCGCGGCGACAAGGTGATGCCGTGCGCCATCGCGCTCGGCTGCCCGCCTTGCGTCGCCTACGTCGCGCCGATGAAGCTGCCGCTCGATCTCGACGAGATCGAGGTCGCGGGCGGGCTTGCGGGCGAGCCGGTCAACGTGGTGCGCGCGCGCACGGTGGACCTCCTGGTGCCGGCCGAGGCCGAGATCGTGATCGAGGGCCTGATCGACACCGAGTTTCTCGAGCCGGAGGGCCCGTTCGGCGAATCGCACGGTCACATCGCGCTCGAGGAGTTCAACATGCCGATGCGGGTGACCGCGATCACCCACCGCTCGAAGCCGATCGTCGCCTCCTACCTGAGCCAGGTGACGCCGAGCGAATCGAGCGCAATCAAGCGCGTGTCCTACGAGCCGATGTTCCTCTCGCACTTAAGAAACACGCTCGGCATCCGCGGCGTCAAGCACGTGAAGCTGCACGAGCGCCTGACCGCGGTGCGCCGCGTGATCATCGTCACCGTGGAGCGCGGCACGCCGCACACGGAAGTCTGGCGGGCGCTCGCCGGCGCTGCGAGCTTCAAGGCCGACTGCGGCAAGATCTGCATCGCGGTGAACGACGACATCGATCCCGACAACTCGGACGCGGTGTTCTGGGCGCTTGCCTTCCGCATGAACCCGCTGAAAGACTTGCGCGTGCTGCCCTACCGCAGCCAGGGGCACGGTCCGGAGCGCGAGCACGAGGCGGAGGAAGAGGATGATTCCACCCTGCTCATGAACGCGACCATGAAGGAGGAGCTGCCGCCGCTCGCGCTGCCCAAGCGCGAATACATGGAGCGCGCGCGGGCGATCTGGGAAGAGCTCGGCCTGCCGAAGCTGCGCCCGCAGCCGCCGTGGTGCAGCGCGCCGGCGGGCAAGTGGCTGCCACAGTGGGACGAGGCGGCGCGGCGTGCCGCCGAGGGCCGCTATCTCGAGAACGGCCGCGCGAGCGAGAAGCTGAAGCGCAAGGGGCTAAAGCCGGAGACGCGGTTCCGGCCCGACGCGACGAAGTGAGGCGTCACCGTCACCCGTCACGCCTCTCGGTTTACTGAGACTGGATCCCCGCCGCAGCCACCAGCTTCTTCCACTTGTCGACTTCTTCGCGGATGGTCTCGGCAAACTCCTTCTGAGTGTTGCCTTCGGCTTCCATGCCGCGGCGCAGGAACAGCTTTTTCACCTCGTCGCTGTTGACGATCTTCACCGCCTCGGCGTTGAGGCGGTCGACGATCGCGCGGGGGGTTCCGGCGGGCGCCAGCATGCCGACCCAGGATGCGTGCTGGTAGCCCTTCACCCCCGCCTCCGCCACGGTCGGCAATTCGGGAATGGCGCTCGAGCGCTTCGCGCCGGTCACCGCGAGAGCGCGTATCTTGCCGGCGCGGATATGGGGCAGGCCGGTCGAGCTCGCGGCGAAGTTGACCTGCACCTGTCCGCCGAGCAGCGCGGTCATCGCGGGCGAGCCGCCCTTGTACGGGACCAGCAGCATCTTGGTGCCGCTCATGTGTTGGAACAGTTCTATCGCGAGATGCGTGCTGGTGCCGATGCCGCTGAAGCCGCAGGTGATCTCACCCGGCCTGGATTTCAACAGCGCGATCAGCTCACTTACCGACTTGGCCGGCACCGATGGATGCACCACGACGATATGCGGCAGATCGGCGAACCGGGTGATCGGGATGAAATCGCGCACCGGGTCGAACGGCATGTTCTTCTGCATCGCGGGCGTGATCGTGAACGACGCCGCAACCACGAGCAGGGTGTAGCCGTCGGGTGTCGCTTTCGCCACCGTGTCGGTGCCGTTCAGGCTCCCGGCGCCTGGCCGGTTGTCGACGACGATGTTCTGCTTGAACACCTCCGCGAGACGGTCGGTGACCATGCGCGCCGCGATATCGGTGGAGCCGCCCGGGCTCTGCGGCACGATGACGCGAATCGGCTTGCTGGGGTAGTCCTGGGCCGGGGCCGCCCCTGCCAGCAGACACAAGGCGCCCGCACACACGGCACTCGAAACCAAATGCTTCATCTCACACCTCCTTGGTCTGGTTTTGGAAACCGCACTAGGCCGTCTTCTCCGATCGCTCTGTGTTCTCTGCCACGGTTTCAACCTACTCGGCGTCGTAGCCGGGCTCGACCCGCGCGTCGATCACGCACACGCCGCCCGAGCGCACGGTCTCGATGCCGCGCTTGAGCGCATCGCGCATGTCGGTGATGCTGGTTACCGGGCCGATCGCCGTCGCGCCCTGCGCGCGCGCCATGCCCGCGATATCGATGTCGGGCTCGGACAGGCGCTGTCCGATCCATGCGTTTTCCTCGGGCCGGCCGCGCGCGGTAGCAACCCGCCCCTGGTGCCGCTCGTCGTTGAAGAACGAGCGGTTGTTGCACACGATCACGAGGCACGGGATACGGTAGTGCGCGGCCGTCCAGACGGCGGTGTTTCCCTGCAGGTAGTCGCCGTCGCCGAGCAGCCCGATCGGAATCCGTCCGCTGTCCTTCAGCGCGAGCGCGGCGCCCACGGTGATTCCCAGGCCCGAGCCGAGTCCGCCGCCGCCGTCATAGCCGATATAGTCGAGCGGGTGGCGGAAGTGCATGTAAGCGCCGCTCCAGCCGAGCGGGAAGCGCGTGAAGCACACGTCGACGCCGCTGATCGCGCCGCGCAGCGCGTGCGCGAGGCTGGCGAGGTTCAATGCGCCCGATGCCGCCGCCGCGGGCTGATGCGGCGCTGCGGCCGTACCCGCCGGGCGCGCCTTCACGGCCCCCAGCAATAGCGGGACCGCGCCGTCGGGCTCGCACATGAGGTACAGATCCGCCGGGGGCAGCGCCTGGTAGTCCATGCTCCAGCCGCGATGGCTGTGGGCATCGCACGAGACCTGGATCACCTTGGCGCTGGCGGGTTTCGCGCCGAAAACCTGCTTGAACGTGCCGGCGAGGTCCAGCCAGTCGAGCGACAGGATGACATCCGCCCCGGCCATCAGTTTGCCCGCCTCGGGCAGAAGGCGGGTTGCCGGCGGCGCCGCATGCAGCGGATGGTCGGTCGGGAACGCCGCCCCGAGCTTCATGTGAGTGAACACGCGCGCGTTGAGCTTCTCGGCAAGCGCCACGCGCGCCTTCCAGCCCTCGACGCTGCGCGAGCAGCGCCCGGCGAGGATCACCGGGTTACTCGCGCCGGAAAGCAGCTTGGCCGCCGCGGCAACGAGGTCCGCCGCCGGTACGGCGGGCGCGGGCGCGGCGTAGCGCTCGACCGCCGGCACGGCCGGCAGCGCATCGATTCTCTGCTCCTGGATTCCGGCGTCCAGGTTCACGTAAACCGGCCCGCGCGGCGCCGTCTGCGTGATCTGCGCGGCGCGCAGCAGCGCCTCGACCGCAGCGCTGACCGAGCCCGGCTGGTTGTCCCACTTGGTGAAGTTGCGCACCAGCGCGCCCTGGTCGGATGCAGTGTGTATCCACTCGATCCACGGACGGCGTTTTGCCGCATCCCAAGGGCCGGTCGCGCCGACGATCAGTATCGACGCGCGGTCGCACCACGCGTTGAAGATCTGCATGGTCGCGTGCATGAGCCCGACATTGGAGTGCAGCGCAGAGGCGATCATGCGTCCCGAGGCCTTGAAGTAGCCGTGCGCTAACGAGACCGCGGTCTCGTCGTGCAGGCACAGCACCATCTGCGGCGCGCGGTTACCGAGAAAATTGACGATGCTGTCGTGCAGGCCCCGGTAGCTCGCGCCGGGATTCAACGCGATGTACGGGACATCCAGCGCGCGCAGCGTCTGGGCGACTGCGTCGCTGCCCCAGAACTTGTCCTGCTCGGGCGAGCGCACCGGCGTCTCGTGCATGATCGGGGCTGCGGGTTTACTGTTGTCGTTCATGGCGCTCCTGAATCCATCGCTCACCGGTCACCGTTTAATCCACCTTCGCACCCGAGCGCTTGATCACTTTCGCCCACTTCGCGAACTCCTCCTTCAGATGCGCCGCGAATGCCTCGCGCGTGCTGCCGCTCGCCGACGAGGCGTACGCGACCTCGCCCGGCTTGGCGCGCGCGAGCGCAATCAGCGTCTTCACCGATTTTGCCGGCACCGACGGGTGCGCGACCAGCACATTGGGCGCGAGCGAGAGCAGGCTCACCGGGTCGAAGTCCCGGATCGGATCGTAGGTGACGTTGCTGTAGAGGCTGGGCGTGGTGACGAAGTTGGCGCCGTTGACGAGCAGCGTGTAGCCGTCCTTGGGCGACCTGGCGGCGATCTCGCTTCCAATCATGCCGTTCGCGCCCGCGCGGTTCTCTATCACGATCTGCTTGCCCAGCGCCTCGGTGAGCTTCTGCCCGAGGATGCGGCCCATGCTGTCGACGCTGCCGCCGGCTGGAAATGGCACGATGACGCGAATCGGCCCGGCCGGATAACCTTGAGCGGCGGCGCCGGCCGCGACCAGCAGCGCGCCGATCGCGCCGATGACGCAAAGAATGAACAATCGCATGACTCCTCCCTTGGCTCAAACGCGCAGTGACCGCTGGGCGCGATGCGAGCGCTTCAAATTCGTTAACATCCAAATAGACAGGATTAACAGGATTTTCCGCAGCACCCTGTCCAATACGTCTCTAGCTTTCCAGCCCGAGCAGACCGGCGCCCGTGCTCCAGCAAATGGCGCGCCGGGATTTTTCATCCAGGTTATTGATATTGTCCAAAGTCTTGATCGGGTGCGGGTCGCGCAGCGGGAACGGGTAATCGCTGCCGAGCGCCACGTGCGCCGCGCCGGCGCACTCGATCAAATAGGTGAGCGCCCGCTCGTCGTGCAGCACCGTATCGTAATAGAGGTTCTGACTGTAGTGGTCGAGGCTCATCTTAACCGCGCCGCGCGCGGCCGGCGGAGCGGCGACGCGGCCGCGGTCGATGCGTCCGAACTGGAACGGCACGCAGCCGCCGCCGTGAACCAGCAGCACGCGCAGCCGGGGGAAGCGATCGAACACGCCGCCCAGCAGCAAGGCCGCGGCAGCGAACGTGGTCTCGCTCGGGTTGCCGACGAGGATATGCAGGAACAGGCGCCGCAGCCGCGGCGGCACGGCGAGGTCCGCGGGGTGTACGATCACGGGGACATCGAGCTCCTCCGCCGCGCGCCAGAACGCGTCGAACGACGGATGGTCGAGCCCTTCCTCCTCGACGCGCGCTCCGATCTGCACCGCCCGGTGCTTCAGCTCGCGCACCGCGTAGCGCAGCTCGTCAGCCGCCAGTTGCGGCGCCTGCAGCGGCACCATCGCCGCGGCCGCGTAGCGGTCCGGGCGCGCCGCGGCGAGCGCGGCGAGCGCTTCGTTCTGCACGCGCGCGAGCCACTGTCCGGCCTCGGGCGCGAGATGGTAGCCGGCGAGGTCCATCCAGCCCGAGAGTAGCTGAACGTCGATGCCGGCCTCATCCATCCACTGGAGGCGTGCGGACTCGTCGACGAGCGTGGGCAGCAGCGGCATGCCGGTCACCCGGCCGCCGAGCTCGATGCGCGTTGCGCCGTCCTCCGACTTCACCGCGCGCACGCCGTGGCGCGCGCCTTCCTGATCGATCCGGTCGATGACCCGCTGCCCCACGTGGTGGGCGTGGAGGTCGAGGCAGCGCGGCCGCGTGGTGCCGGCATCGCTCATCGCGCCGCGCTCCCGAGCAGGCGGCGAATGCACGCCGCGACTTCCTGCGGCTTTTCCGCCGGCGTGATGTGGCGGCCGCCGGCGATTACGGTGAGCGTCGAGCCCGGCAGCGCCTTGTGCAGCGCCTCCGCCATGTTGACCGGCGTCGCGTAGTCGTCCTCTCCGACCACGACCGCGGCGGGCGCCTTGATGGCGGCGAGCTGCGGCCTCAGATCCGCGTCGCCCAGCATCTCGCAGGTCTTTTCGTAGCAGCCCACGTCGTTGGCCAGAAAAACATCCTTCAGCGCCTGCACCACCCCCGGCTGCGCGGCGCGGAACGCGTCCCCGAACCAGCGCGTTTCCTGGAATGCGATCAGCGCGCCCATTCCCTTGGCGCGCCCGGTGGCGGCGCGATCGCGCCAGGTCTTCGGCGCATCGGCGCCGTACCAGGCCGTGGTGTCGACGACGGCGAGACCCGTGGTGCGCCGCGGGTAGTTCGCGGCGAAGGCCTGCGCGACCATGCCGCCCATCGAGCAGCCGGCCACTACGGCGTCCGGCCACTTCACGTAATCCATGAGCTCGGCCAGGTCGCGCGCGAACAGCGCGGGGGTGTACGTCATGTGCGGCCGGCCCGAGCTACCGTGGCCCCGGCAGTCGAGCGCAAGCACCTCGGCGTCATCGGCCAGCGCCGCGATGACGCCGTCCCAGATGGTGCGGTCGAGCGCGAGCGAGTGCACCAGCGCCAGCCGCGGCGCGCCGGCGCGCGGCGCGCCGTGCAGGGTGTAGGCGATGTCGCAACCGTCCGAGGCCTTGAAGTGTCCGATTACGAAGTTGCCCATTGCCGTTCCTTGGTTAAACGCGTGACGGGTGACGGGTGACCGGTGAGGAAAACCCGCGACTCCCGGCCTATTCCATTTGCGTGATCATCTACCCCTTGCTCTTCAGCGATCAGGATTGCCATAGGGCGCGGCTTTAGTGCGCCGCACCTTCGCTCCGCCGTAGCGAAACTGCATTCCGGCGCGCTGGAGCAGCGCCCTACTCCGAATTTTGCCCGAATTGCGTCATGCGACACACGTCACGCCTTTGCCGCCCGCGCGGTGGGCGGCGGCCAGCACGGCGCGGGCCGCGAACTCGACCGCCATCTCGCGCTTGTACGCCGCCGAGCCGCGCACGTCGGGCATCGGCTGCGCCGCGGCGCGCACCGGCTGGACCGCGGCGCGCACGGCGTCCTCCGTCAGCACCTGTCCGGCAAGCTCCTTCAGATCGAGGATGAGCGGTTTCCAGCTCACTGCGCCCACCACAGCCCGCGCGTACACGCACTTGTTTCCAGCGTCGAGCGTCACCGCTGCCGCGGTGTTCACCGTCGGGATCTCCAGCACGCTGCGCGCCATGAACTTGAAGAAGCTCGATCCGCTTCGCGCGGGCTGCGGCTGGACCGCGACGCTCACCACCATCTCGTCCTTGGCGAAGCGCTTGTCGAACGCTTCCTCAAGCGCCACGGTGCGCCGTCCGCCGGGACGGGCCACGGTCACACGCGCGGCGAGCACGAGCAGCGCGAGCGGCAGGTCGAAGCCGCCGATCAGCGGGCCAACGTTGCCGCCGACCGTGAGCATCTGGCGGATGCGCGTGTGGCCGACCGCCTGCAGCGCATCGCCGATCGCCGGCCAGTCGCGCCGCAGCCGCGCGTTCGCGTAGAGCGCCTCCTGGCGCACCGCGGCGCCCATGTGCAGCACGCCGTGCTTGTCGATCTCGAGCGTTTGCAGTTCCGGGATGCGCATGATCGAGACGAGGCGCTGCGCGTAGGGGTGGCCGGTGCGCTCGCGGCGCAGCGCGTGCGAAGTCCCGCCGGCGACCAGCGACGCGTCGCCCGCCGCGAATGCCGCGACCGCCTCGTCCACGCTCTTCGCGACGATCACCTCGGTCTCGCTCGCGCGCGCGCCCGACGGTCGGCCGGAAGAAATCCGCGTCCAGGTCGCGCCCTTGGGCGCCGCCGCCGGCGTCTTGACCTCATCGGCATAGAGTTCGGGGTGCAGCGCGCGGTGGATTTTTTCGGAGGTGATCGGCAGCGCCGTGATGCGCACGCCCACCGCGTCGGCGACGGCGTTGGCGATTGCCGCGGGGATCGCGTCGAGCCCGATCTCTCCCAGCCCCTTCGCGCCGAACGGGCCGGAGGGCTCGTGCGAGTCCGCGAACGCGACGTGCTGCTTCGGCATCATCGCCGCCGAGGGGATCGGATAGTCCTTCAGCTGCGGATCGGTGGGTGCGCCGTTCCACCAGTCGAAGTACTCGATCATCGCAAGCCCGATGCCCTGCGTCACCGCGCCCTGCACCTGGCCCTCGGCGGCGGCGGGGTGGATCACCGTGCCGCAGTCGACGGTCGAAGCGACCTCCAGCAGCTTCACCTGGCCGGTGCCGCGGTCGACCTCGACTTCAACCGCCTGCGCCACGAAATTGTAGGCGCCCGATTCGTTGCCGTAGCGGCTGTGGTCCGGGAAGTCGGAAGGATTGTCGAAGGCGCCCACGCCGACAATCGGCCGGCCATCGCGCCGGTAGATGCTGGCGCGCACCACTGCGGCGACGGACTTGAAGTCGGTCTCCGAGCCGCCGCGCGGCCCGATCTCGCCGTTGATGATGGTGAGCTCCTCCGCCGGGCGGCCGAACTGGCCGGCCGCCGCGGCCATCAGCTGCTGGTGCGCGGCCTCGGCGGCGTTCTTCACCGCGTTGCCGGCGACGTAGGTCAGCCGGCTCGCGAGGGCGCCGAGCGAGTGCGAGTGCAGGTCGGTATCGGGGCGGGTGATGTCGATGCTCTCGTACGGCAGGCCGAGCGCCTCGGCGGCGATCTGGCGCAGCACCGTGAGATTGCCCTGTCCGATCTCGCCCTCGCCGGTGATGACGGTCGCGCGGCCATCCTCGTTCAGCCGCACGATCGCGGAGCTGCCGTCCCAGTCGCCGAAGCTGCGCCGCCCATTGACATGCACGCTGCAGCCCATGCCGAGCCCGCGGTTGGGCTGCTTCGCCTGGTGCTTGTCGCGCCAGCGGATCATCTCCACCGTCTTATCCATGCACTGTCTCAGCTCGCAACTCGTGATCTTGTGGTTGTGCGGCGAGGCCTCTCCCGGATCAATCGCGTTCATGCGCAGGAGATCGACGATGTCGATGCCGAGCTTTCCGGCGGCGAGGTCCCACGCCTGCTCGACCGCCCAGTCGGCGGAAGGATTGCCGAAGCCGCGGAACGCGCCGGTGGGCACGAGGTTGGTGTAGACCAGCGTCGAGTCGGCGCGGGCGCAGGGGTACTTGTAGAGCGCGTCGTGGCGCACGGTGGCGGCGCCGAGAATCGCCTGCGACTTGCCGGTGTAGGCGCCGTTGTCCGCCCACATCTTGATTTCCTTCGCCATGACGCGCCCGTCCTTGCGGAAACCAAGGCGCACCCAGTAGCGCATCGGCATGCGCGGATGGCTCGCGAGGAATTCCTCTTCGCGCGTGTGGATGAGCTTGACCGGCCGCCCGCTCTTGCGCGCGAGGATCGCGCAGATGACGGAGGCGTTGTCGTCGCCGGACTTGCCGCCGAATCCGCCACCCACTTCGGTCTGGACGACGCGCACCTGGCTCTCGGGCAGGCCGAGCGCGCCCGCGTAGCGGCCGCGCGCGAGAAACGGGGTCTGGGTGTTGCACCACATCGAGACGCGCTCGCCCGACCACTGCGCCACGCAGCCTATGGTCTCGAGCGCGGTGTGCCACTGGCGCGCGCTCTCCCACGTGCCTTCGACCACGACGTCGGAAGCCTTGAAACCGGCGTCGACATCGCCGCGCTCGAAGTTGAAGTGGTGCGCGACGTTGCCTCCAGCGTCGTCGTGGACCAGCGGCGCGCCGGGCGCGAGCGCCTGGTCGAGCGACAGGACGGCGGGCAGCGCCTCGTACTCGATCCTGATCGCATCGACCGCGGTACGCGCGATCTCGGGGTCCGCCGCAGCCACGGCGGCGACCTCATCGCCGACGTAGCGCACGCGCTCGACCGCGAGAGGATAAAGATCGGGGCGGAACGCGCCCCACTTGCGCTTGGCCGTGTCGGCGCCGGTCGCCACTGCTTTGACGCCGGGCATGCGTTGCGCCGCGCTCATGTCGATCGAGACGATGCGCGCGTGCGGATGGGGGCTTCGAAGCACCGCGGCGTGCAGCATGCCGGGCAGGCGGAGATCCGCGACGTACTGTGCCGCACCGGTGACTTTCGGCACCGCGTCGGTGCGCGGCACGTCCTTGCCGACGACGAGCAGGCTGCCGGGACCGGGACGGGGACCGCGCGGGTTCATGACTTGGCCGCTTCGTGCGCGAGCGCGATCGCCTCGCGATAGGCCTCGATAATGCGGGCGTAGCCGGTGCAGCGGCAGTAGACGCTGTCCGCGCTCGCGCGAATCTCCTCATCGGTCGGGTCGGGGCTCTTCTGCAGCAAGGCGCAGGCCTGCATCACGTGGCCCGGCGTGCAGATGCCGCACTGCAGCGCCGCCTTGTTGACGAACGCCTGCTGCACCGGGTGCAGGATGCCGCCGCTCGCGAGCCCCTCGACGGTGCGGATGTCCGCGCCGTCGCACAGCGCCGCGAGCTGCAGGCAGGAAGCGGCGGGCTCGCCGTCGATCAGCACCGTGCACGTGCCGCAGGCGCCGATGCCGCAGCCGTGCTTGGTGCCGGTCAACTGCAACTCCTCGCGCAGCACGTCGACCAGGAGGCGGTCGCCGGTTTTGAGGCGCACTTCCACCGGATCGCCATTGACTTTGAATCTGACAAGCATGTCTGGACTGGAACGGGTTGCCGGCTGCTGGTTCGCTGTTTTCTTGGAGCGAGCGGGAGATTATATGCTAATCGCTCGCCCCGACTGAGCGCCGGCCGCACCCGCAGTCGGGCATGACGTACCCGCGGGGGCCGCCTGGACCGGGATCTCGATGCTGTACTCGGCTTATGCAGGCAACGGCAGGCGTGTTATCTTGCGGCCGATCCTAAACCTGGAGCGAACATGTCGCGCGTCGATCCGTTGCCCGCCGGGGCGAATCCCGAGCTGCAGGAGACCTTGCAGACCTACCAGAACTACCTGGGCTATGTGCCGAACAGCGTGCTCATCATGCAGCACCGGCCCAAGCTGGTGAAGGCGCTTGCCCAGATGGCCTCGGCGGTTTGGGACAAGGAAAGCGAGGTGAACCTTGGATTCAAGCGGCTCGTCGCGTACATGGCGAGCCGGACGCATGGGTGCAATTACAGCATGGCGCACGCGGCGGAAGCCGCGCACCGGGTCGGCATGGACGATGCGAAGCTCGAGGCGGTGACCGACTACCGCACGAGCCCACGGTTCACCGAGGCAGAGCGGGTCGCGCTCGACTTCGCGGTTGCCGCGGCCTCGCAGCCGAACGGCGTCACCGACGGGCTGTTCGAGACGATGAAGCGGCACTGGACCGATGCGCAGATCGTGGAAATCGCGGGCGCGGTAGCGCTCAACGGTTTCCTCAACCGCTGGAGCGACACGATGGCGGTTCCGCTCGAGCCGGAGCCGATCGAGTTCGCGACCAAGCATCTGGCGCGCCATGGCTGGCGCGTCGGCAAACACCGTTAACCGGAGAAATCCGACGCCGGGCGGCTCGTCACCGCGGCTTGATGCCCGCGGCGCGCACGACCTCGCCCCATTTGCCGGTTTCGCTGTGCAGGAACCGTGCAAATTCTTCAGGCGTATTGCCGCCCAGATCGGCGCCGTCCGCGGCAAATCTCTTCTTGATCGCGTCCGTCTCGAGGACGCCGACCATCGCAGAATGCAGCTTGGCAATGATATCCTTGGGCGTTTTCGCAGGGGCGAACAGGCCGTACCACTGCACCGCTTCATAACCCGGGAGCCCCGCTTCCGCGACGGTCGGCAGGTCCGGAAGCACGCTGACTCGCTTCGCTCCGGTCACACCGAGCCCGCGCAGGCGCCCGCTTCTCACGTGGGGAAGTCCGCTCAACATGGTCGAGGTCATGACCACCACCTGCCCGGACACCAGATCGACCAAGGCCGGCCCCGAGCCCTTGTACGCGATGTGGACCATTTTCAGCTGCGCCAGGTTGAGGAACAACTCCATCGAAAGATGCGGATTCGTTCCCAGCCCGGCCGAGGCGAAATTGAGCTCGCCGGGGCGCTTGCGCGCGAAAGCGATCAGTTCCTTCACCGACTTGACCGGAAGCGAGGGGTGGACGACCAGGATGTTGGGCGCCGAAACGGTCTGCGTGATCGGCGCGAGGTCCCGGATCGCGTCGTACGGCATCTGCTTGTGCATGGCGGGAAGGATGGCGAGGGTGGAGAGTCCCATCAGCAGCGCGTAGCCGTCGGGAGCCGATTTGGCGACCACGTCGTTGCCGATCATCGTGCCCGCGCCGGGCCGGTTGTCGACGATAACCGTCTGGCCGAGGCGCTCCGAAAATCTGGGGGTGATGATCCGGGTCAGTATGTCGGTGCCGCCACCGGGGGAAGACGGCACGACCAGGCGCACCGGGCGGCTGGGATAATTCGATTGCGCAATGCTCGCGCCGCTCGCTAGGGCGGTGAGGGCGGCGGACAACACGGCCACTGCCTTGATTGGTTTCATGCGGATCCTCCTCTCTTGCTGTAGCCCACGCATTCTCTGGTTACGCACTCCATGCCCGGGCACCGGCGGCGGGCCGTCTGCTGCGACGATTGCAGCCGGCCGGGGCCGGGCAAACCGTCTCCGCTTACTGCAGCGGCGAGAACGGCGCCGACATCACGATATTGTTTTCCTGCGCGACGAGCGCGTACGGTTCGAGGCCGTGCTTCTTCGCGACCGCGGCGGGCGGCCAGACGCCGGCCGCGACCGCCTTGCTGCGGGTCTCGTTGCGCGCGTCGAGCGAGGGGTAGGGCCAGATGTGCGTGAACCGGTTCAGCGCCCCGAGCTCCGAATGCCACACCACCGCCAGCGGGCTGAACTTGACGCGTTCCGGCAGCGTCTTCTCCCACAGCTTCATCACCTTGGGCAGCTCGCCCGGCGCGAACGTGTAGGTGCGCATCTCGAAATACGGCCCGATCTTGCCGGGCTTCAGCTCCGGCGAGAACGGAAACGGGATCACGATCTCGGAGCGCTGCGCGACGATGAACTCGCGGATCCTGGGCGGCCAGCCGCTTTCCTTCATCGCCGCTCCGCGAATGCGGCCGCGTTCCTCCAGGTCCTGGTACGGCCAGACGTGGATGATCTGGTTGAGCGGCCCGATTTCGGTGAACCAGAACGCGGCGAGCGGCGAGAGCTTCTTGCGTGTCTCATAGGCTTCGCCGAAGCGCTTCAGGACTTCCGGCTGCGAGCCCGGCTGGATGTCATAGGTCCTTACCTCGTAGATCATGGCTGTCCTCTTTGTGCGGTGAATGGGGCGGGGAAGGTATCGCAGTTTACCAGACCAGCGGCCGCGGCCCGCGCCGCGCCGTCAGCCTTCGTCGAGCATCGCGCGCACCCAGTCGAGAACCGGCGCGAGCCGCGGCGGCAGAAGCCCTCCGGCCTCGTCGAACGTGACCCAGCGCCACTCGTCGTGCTCTGGCCGGCCGAGCTCGGGGGAGATCGGCAGCACGATGTCCTGCCGGTCCGTCGCGGCGAGGTAGTAGCGCGCGATCTTGCCTCCCGCATAGGGCGCCGTCTGGCGGTAGCGGTCGCCGAACGGAAACGCCACCTCGGTAAGCCCCGTTTCCTCGGCGATTTCGCGCTTGGCCGCGGCGAACGGCTCCTCGCCCGGTTCTACGAGGCCTTTCGCGAAGTCCCAGTTGCGGAACGCGCGCAGCACGAGCAGCCGCCAGCCGCCGCCGACGCGCCGCGCGATCACTGCCCCGGCAGACAATGGTTTCGGTGCAATCATGAAGTAACGAGCGTGCTACAAAAGACAATCAACCGCCAAGGCGCCACGACGCCAAGAGTGGCCATAACAATGTCGATCTCACCAAGGGGTTCAAGGGTGCTCGACATTCAGAGGGTTCTACGCTATTGACCGACATCTCGTGTCACCTCTTGTCTCTCGCGCCCCGGCAGGGTCGGGGCGCGGCGCTATTGCTGTCGATCGGGTTTTCTTGGCGTCTTGGCGCCTTGGCGGTGCGAAAGGATCTTCGCCCTGTCGGGCGTTCCAAGTTCACAGTTCGTTCCACAGCCACGCCGCGCCGCGCACCCCGCTCGAGTCCCCGTGCCGGTTGCGTGCCAGCCGTGTGTGCGTGACGTCCGAGAATGCCCAATCGCCCCAGAGGCGGGGAACGGTATCGTAGAGGCGGTCTATGCTGCTCAACCCGCCGCCCAGCACGATCACATCCGGATCGAGCACGTTGATGACCGAGGCCAGCGCCCGGGCGAGGCGCCGTTCGTAGCGGGCAAGCGTGCCCGCGGCGGCCGCGTCGCCGCCGCTCGCTAATTCAACCACGGACGCCGCATCGAGCCGCGCGCCGGCGTGATGCTCGTGGTCGCGGGCGAGCCCCGGCCCCGAAAGGAAGGTTTCGATGCAGCCCGTCTTGCCGCAGTAGCAGAGCGGCCCGGGTTGCTCGTCGCGCTGCGGCCACGGCAGCGGATTGTGGCCCCACTCTCCGGCGATGCGGTTGGCGCCTTCGAGCACGCGACCGCCGATGACGACGCCGCCGCCTACGCCCGTGCCGAGGATTGCGCCGAACACGACCTCCGCGCCTTGCCCCGCGCCATCGCGCGCCTCGGACAGCGCAAAACAGTTGGCGTCGTTCTCGATTCGGACCGGGCGCCCGAGCAGGCGCTCAAGATCCTGCCGGAGGGGCTTGCCGTTCAGGCACACCGAATTCGAGTTGCGCAACCGGCCGGTAGCCGGCGAAGCGGCGCCGGGCGTGCCGACCCCGACGGTTCCGCGAGCGCCAAACTCGCGCTCCGCGTCGCCGACGAGCCGGGACAGCAGCGCGAGCGTCGCGTCATAGTCGTGGACGGGCGTCGGCTCACGCCGGCGGAGCAGTGTCGCGCCCGAGGCATCGAGCGCGATGATCTCGGTCTTGGTGCCGCCCAAGTCGATGCCGATGCGGATCGTCATGACCGCTATTTACCACACTTGCCCTGCTTGTCATGCGGACAGGCGCGAGCGAAGCGGCCCTGTCGTGTATAGGCGGACCATTGACGGACGGTCACCGGCGTCCTATAAACACGCAAAACGACGAGCGGCCGCGAGCCGCGGTGCCGACCACTTTCCCCATCATTGGAGCGAGCAATGACCGCCGTAGAAAAAGCCACACGCGTGTCCCAGCCCATGGACTGCAAGCTTGTCGTCGAAAAGGACGTGCAGATCCCGCTGCGCGACGGCACGATCCTCTACGCCGACGTGTTCCGCCCCGACATCGCCGGGGAGGTGCCGGCGATCATGAACATCAGCGTCTACCAGAAGGACAAGGTGTGGATTCCGCCGGCGGACCTGGAGGAAAAGGCCAATCCCTACATGAACTGGGAGACAGCCAATCCGCAATGGTGGTGTCCGCGCGGCTACGCCTGCGTGCGGGTGGATTCGCGCGGCACCGGCAAGTCGCCCGGCCGCGCGGAACCGAGTTCGTACCAGGAATCGCTCGACTTCTACGACGCCATTGAGTGGGTGGCAAAGCTGCCGTGGTGCTCGGGAAGCATCGGCACGCTCGGCATCTCCTACCACGCGAGCTCGCAGTGGCGGGTGGCGAACCTCAAGCCGCCGTCGCTGAAAGCGATCATTCCGTGGGAGGGGCGCGCCGACCAGTACCGCGACCAGGTCTACCACGGCGGCATCTTTTCGATCGGGTTTGTGTCGAACTGGGTCGCCACACACACCGCGCACCACCTGCTCGGGCGGCCGCGGAGCTACAACCCCGATGCGTTCCAGCCCGATTTTCTCTACCAGCTGATGCAGCACGACCTCGACTCCGAGTGGTGGCGGCAGTGCAGCGCGCGCTGGGACCACATCGACGTGCCGCTCTATACCGTCGGCAACTGGGGCGGCTTTTCGCTGCACCTGCGCGGCAACACCGAGGGCTTCATGAACGCCGCCTCGAAGCACAAGAAGCTGCGGATCCACACCGGCACGCACTTCCATCCGTTCCATTCCGAAGAAGGGCGCATGGACCAACTGCGCTTCCTCGACCAGTGGCTGAAGGGCATCGACACCGGCATCATGGACGAGCCGCCGGTGAAGATCGAGATCCGCACCGGCGGCAGCCCAAAGCCCTATCCGTTCCGCTTCGAGAGCGAGTGGCCGCTTGCGCGCACGCACTGGACCAAGATGTATCTCAAGGTCGACCGCGAGCAGGGGCACGACCCGATGGCGACCGAGGGCGAGCTGACACCCACGGCGCCCAGGACCGAAGCGAAAGTGAGCTACCCGGCAAGCGGCGTCACGTCGGCCGGCGTGGCCTCGGGCTCGTCGCTCTCGACCACCCATGGCGGCGCGGGCAGGCTCGGCGTCTCGTTCGAGACGGCGGCGATGAAAGAGGACACCGAGATCACGGGCCCGCTCGTGCTCCACCTGTGGGTATCGAGCTCGTCCGAGGACATGGACATCATGGCGACGCTGCGCAACATCGGGACCGACGGCAAGGACGTGTGGGAAGTCGGGCAGCACGGCCAGCCGGTGCCGCTCACCAAGGGGTGGCTCCGCGCCTCGCACCGCAAGCTCGATCCCACGCGCTCGTTGCCGTACCGGCCGTTCCACCCGCACGACGAGCGGCGCTGGTTGAAGCCCGGCGAGCCGGTCGAGTGCCGGGTCGAGGTCTGGCCCACCTGCATCGTGCTGAAGAAGGGGCACAGGCTGCGGCTCGACATCCAGCCGCGCGACGGCGTGGGCAGCGCGCCGTACACGCACTACCATGCGGACTACAACGCCGGCGCGCAGAACACGATCCACGCCGGCGGCGACAAGGCCTCGTACCTGCTGCTGCCGGTCATCCCGCCGAAGAGGGGCTGAGCGAGCGCCGGTCAGTCGGCCTTGATGCCGGCGTCCTTGATCAGCGTCGCGTACTTTTCGACCTCGGTCTTGATGAAGCGGCCGAACTCGTCCGGCGTGCTGGGAATGGTATCCACGCCGCGCGGCAGGAACTGCCTGAACTTCATTACAGCCGGTGTTTCGCCAGCGGCACGGCGGTGCCCGGCGGCTGGATGAATTCGAAGAAAAGATCCGTCGCGCGCTGCGTCCGGGTGCGATCCTTGTTTCCGCGGAATGCGGTTTGACCCAGCAATTCCGACAGATTCAACGAGATCCCGAAATAGAGGTTGCGGCGGCGTTCGACTTGCGGGGGGCTATCGTAACCGCGCGTGCCGTAACCGAAGGAGAGCTCGAAATAGCGCAGCACGCCGTTGCTGCGCAATGATGGCACGCCGCTCGCCTTGAGCGCCACGAGATACGTCTGGCCCGAATAATCGCCCCCGACGTTGAACTTGCCGCTTTCTGATGGCAAGTAGTGGATGCGCAAGTCCACGAGCGCGTCCAGCGTGGGATTTCGCTCCATGATATAGCCGGCTGCGGCGCCCGCCACATTCATGATCGCGTCTACCGTGCTGAACCGGTATTGCTTGGAGTACCCGTCCACCGCCTCTACCCCCGTCATGATGCCGAGCGACCACAACGCCCCGAGAGCGGCCGCCGCGTTGGCGTTGTTTCCGACTGCGCCGAACGCCGCGCTGAGCAGCCTCGCCCCGGAGTAAGAAAAAAAGGCATGGCCGAACTTGTCAGCGCCGCCGGATTGTGTGGTCTGACCGAACCACCCTTCGCTCACCGTTCGGAACGCCCCCCCAAACCCGTCCTGCCACCAGTTGCTCGCGCCGTAGGCGGCGACCAGTCCCACGGCACTTCCGATGATTGCGGCGTTGCGCCGCCGCAACTGCTCCGGTGTCACACGGGATTCCCGTGGTGTCGGACTCGCCGATCCGGTGCCGGCTGGCCCCTGATCTGCCGCATTCGCGGCCAGCTTGATGTTCGCAAGGGCGTGAGTGTACCGGTAGGGCAATCCCGGTCCGTGAAGACGCGTCGAGGCAGGCGGCTCGATGCCCGTGTTTTCGGGAGCGAAGCCAAATCCTTCGTGCTCCGGCGGCGTGCTGTGCGCGCGGCCCTGGGCCGGCACGCCAGCAGCCACTAGCACGCAGATCGTCAGGACTGTAGCAGCCAATGCCTTCATCACCCTCCCCAAGCGCGTCTCAAAGGGCAAATGCTTCTGCGGGCGCCTCGAAAACCGGTCGGTGACTCCTCGCAAATCTTAAACCAGCCGCTGTGATGAAGCTGTGATCTGCGTCAATCGAAATCGGCATCGAATCCCATTCCCGCCAACCGGCCGGGCTTCGACTTGGCGAGTGCGATCATGTCCTTGACCGTGTTCACCGGCATCGAGGGATGCACGGCCATCAGGTTGGGCGCTTCGGCCATGCGTCGCGCTCGGGGTCGTCAAAAAAGCGATGACGCATCTTGATTTCTCCAACGAAATCCGGCAGCGCTAATTATTCATGGCGTCGAAAAAGTACCAGTAGAGCAGGACGCATAATTCCGTGAGCCGAAAGGGGCCGCAGACTATGGCGATCTGGTTTAAGGAAGTTGCCGGCTCCGGTCCGGCAAATTCCTAGGGGAGCTGGATCTTGCCGCCCGGGGGCGCGCCGCCTGGGCCCAATCCGCCCATCCCGCCTTGAGGCACGACGATGGAGGATGCGGCCTGCCGGCGCAACTCCTGGAGTTCCTTCACCGTGCGCTCGATCGCTTCCTTGGCGGCGCCGCCGAATCTTTCGATCGCCTCGGCGAGCGACTGGGCGCCGATCTCGAAGGTGACGGGCAGCGCGCCCATGCCGGTCATGATCTGTGTCTCGCCCATGTAGACGACGGAGCGGCTCGAGTCCGCGGAGCCGTCGCTCTTCACCGGGTTCATGGTGCGGATCGTGCCGACCTTGCGGTCGGTGAAGATTTCCTCGCGGTAGAGCGCTGCCGCGTCCATCTTCGGTTCCGGCAACCGCTCGCTGGGGCTCTGTGCCATAAATGCCTCGTTCGCAATCGCGTCAAGACCCCAATCTATCAGAAAAGCCGCATTCGTGAACGTCTCAAGGGTTCCCGTGGCGGATCGGCGCGCCGCCGAGGACCGTGCTTGCACAGTCTGATAAAATCGGATCGTTGGGGCGCATCGCGGACGGCTCATGAATCTCAGCGGGTCTTGTGCAACCCTCGAGTCCGGCGCGCCGCCGCGCGGCACGCTCGACCGGAAATGGGCGGCGCTGGTCGAAACCTTGCTCAAGAGGGAGTGATTGTGGCCGACATCGACGCGAAGACCCTGTCCTTGGTGCCGCCGGAGGGCCTGGTGACGCTCACGCACGTCATCTACGGGCTGCATGCGTTCAGCGCGATTGCGGGTATCGCGAGCCCGGCGTTCATCGTCACGGCGTTCCTCTCCGGCTGGCCCTCGATCATCGCGGTCATCATCAACTACGTGAAGCGCGGCGAGACGCGCGGCACCTACCTCGATTCGCATTTCGGCTGGCAAATCCGTACCTTCTGGTACGCCGTGCTGTGGGTCCTCGTCGGGGGGCTCTTGATCCTGACCGTCATCGGCGTGGTGGTCGGCGTGCCGCTGCTCATCATCGTCGGACTGTGGGTGATCTACCGCATCGCGCGCGGCTGGATCACGCTCAACGACGGCAAGCCGATGCCGGGGCCTTAACGCAGCCCGCTCGCGCGCGCCTGCTCGAGCGCCATCACCGCCCAGTCCTTGTCACCATCGCCGTGGGCAATCGCCCCGAGCAGGCGGTCGCGCCACACGTTCGCGCTGGGCAGCGGCACCCCGGCGGCGTGGGCCGCGGCCAGCACCAGGTTCGCGTCCTTCAACCCGAGCCTTGCCGTGATCCCGACGCGCTCGTACGCCTGATCCACGATGATCTTGCCGTAGACCTTGTAGGCCGGCGAGGCGAACAGCCCGTCGGTCAGCACGTGGTAGAACACTGGGGGATTGACGCCGAACTTCTCGACCAGGGCGAACGCTTCACCCATCGCCTCGATCGCGCAACCCAGCACGAAATTGTTCGCGAGCTTGACGGCGGCGGCGGCCGCCGGCGCCTCGCCGGCTTCAAAGATGCGGCGGCCGATTACCTCGAACAACGGTCGGCAGCGGGCAACGGCGGCGGTCGGGCCCGCCGGAACGACGCCGAGCTGCCCCGCGGCCGCGGCGTCCGGCCGCCCCAATACGGGCGCGGCGAGGAAAATGCGGCCCGCCTGCGCGTGCGCTTCGGCAAGCGTGCGGATGAGGGCAACGCTGTGGGTGCCCATCGCCACGTGGATGCTGTCGGCGCCAAGGCAGGCAATCAAGCCGCTCTCGCCCAGGGCGACCTCGCTCAACGCGGTGTCGTCGGCGAGCATGGTGATGACGACGTCCCGGCCTTTGCATACCTCGCCGATCGCGGCGGTGGCGCTGGCGCCTGCCTTGGCCAGTTCCGCGCCTTTCGCGGCGGTGCGGTTGTAGATCGCGAGCTCGTGCCCGCCGTCGAGTATCCGGCGGGCCATCGCCTGGCCCATGCGCCCCAATCCGATGAAACCGACTTTCATCCTCGATGCCTCCTGTTATGCAAGTTGATCGCGAACCCACTCGAGCTCGCGCACCACGTAGTCGACGATGTCCCCGGTCTTGAGGCTGTCGGGAAGCACGTCCCAGGTGTAGGTCTCGATCTCGAGCTGGCGGGAGATCGGGCGCGCCTTGTGGAAGCGCAGCGCGTCTTCAATGGCGAACCGCGTCGTCTTGAATGGGCCCAGGTCGTCGAGAAACACCGGCACGTGGAAATGCGTGCGCCATTCGCGCGGTCCCGGGTCCTTGTTCCAGGCCGCAAACGCGTCCTCGAGATTGAGGTAGCGCGTCAACCCGCCGTCCCGTTTTTCCACCGTCTGTGTGAGGTAAACGGTATCCGCGTAGGCGCTCAGTGCCTCGACGCTCTCGTGGGTCACTTCCGGCACGCGCAGGGCCGCGGCTTCCTGCAGCTTGAACACGGGAATTCCGGCGTTGACGAGTTTCTCGAGCGACTCGTAGATGTTCTCGTACTCGACCGCCTGGTGGCAGATGTCGAACACCAGCCCCAGGTGCTTGCGCAGCGCTGCCAGCGCCTCGGATGTGGCGAGCCCCGCGGCGCGTGCCAGCGTTTCCGCGGAGCGGCCCGAGTAGAGGTGATGCGCGAAGTAGTCGATCGCCTCGTCCGTCGTCTCGAGAAAGCAGTACGGCTCGGGCTCGAGCGCGAGCGTCACGGTGCGCCCGGTGCGGGCTTCGAGTTCAACCAGGTGCGCGACGAGCCGCAGCACCTGGCGCGTGTAGGCGTCGACGACCTCGGGTCCCGTCACACGCGGCTTGAAGCCGAGCGGCGGGCTCTGGATCGAAGGCGAGATGTCTTCGGGCGCGACATCGGCGAGGATGTCGGCCACGTTCATCGAGTACTGCACGCGTTCGTCGCTGCGCCAGTCGGGTTCGTACACCTGCTCCTTGATCACCTGGTTCTTGAACGGCCCGTAGGGGAAGGCGTTTGCCGTGTAGAGGTACATGTCGTTCCTGGCGAGAAAGGCCTTGAGCTTTTCGCGCTCTTTCCGGTCGCCGACGAGGCGCTCGGCCGACTTGGCCGAGAGACGCAGCGAGACGCCGAAGCGGTCGTTGGGCGCGACCCGCGCCTTCACCTTCGGAACGTAGGTCGTGAGGCTCTCCCACATTTCTTCCCATGTGTCGCCTGCGTGCACGAGGGTGGAGTAGGTAAGATGCCCGAGATTGCCGCCTAGCCGCATGATGGATTTCCCGATGGTCTCGCGCGCACGGTGTTCAAGACACTTTTTCCAGCTTGGCCGAAGCGGCGGATCGCACGATGGCTTCGGTTACCGCGGCGCCGTGGACCATTTCGTCCGGGGAAATCGGAAACGCGGGTCCACCCGCGGCGGCTGCGGCGAACGCCTCGAGGACGGCGCGGCTCACATCGTACGACTCCGCCTGCCAGGTTTCGGCGGCGCCCTTGACCGGCTGGAACCTGCAGGCACCAAAGAGGCGGTTGCGCCGCTCCTCGGAGGAGGCGCCGGCCACGTGGGTCATGCCTTCCAGGCGCACCCACCCGGCGGAGCCGAAAACCTGGAAACTGAAGCCGGGCCCGGTTGCGGTCACGGTGCCGAGATACCCCGACATGCCGGCCTTCATCCGGAACAGGATGGACGTGGTGTCGTCGGCGTCGACTTGCACCGCCCGGCGGAAGCTCTGGCAGAAGACTTCATCGATCGGCCCGCACAGGTCGATCATGCCGTCGACGGCATGCACCCCCATCGGCGTCAGGCCGCCGCAGGGCGTCTCGTTCCGGTCGGCGCGCCACTGCTCGGGCTTCAGGGAGAGGGCGTTCGGGAACGTCATCGTCGATTCCACATGCAGTATGGTCCCGAGCGCGCCCGAACGAATCCGCTCGCGCAGCTTCGCCATCTCGGGGTGGAGGCGGCGGTTGTAGCCCAGCCCGAGCGCGACCCCGGCCTTGCGCACCGCCTCGACCGCCGTTTGTGCCCCGGCCCGGGTGAGCGCGAACGGTTTCTCGCAAAACACGTGCTTGCCGGCTTTGGCGGCGGCGACGATCTGCGGCACGTGCATCGAGTGGGGAGTGGCCAGCACCACCGCGTCGATGCCGCTGTCCTTGAGCAGTTCGTCGTAACTGCCACGCAGGTCGAAACCCTGCGCCTTGGCGAACGCCCGCACTTCGGGCGACACGGTACGGGTCGCGCCGGCGACGAAGCGAATAGCCGTGCTCGAGTCCTGCACGGCCTCGACCAGCGTCTTGCCCCACCAGCCAAGCCCCACGATGGATGCCTTGATCATTGGTTCGGTCTCCTTTCCAGTTTTGCTGCCTGTGCGGCCGCGCACCGAGGCGCAGTGCGGCTGGGACCGCGCTCCCCGCCCCGCCGCAGCGGGACGGAATTCAGGGCGCCGGCGCCGGGGGCGCGATCGGTCCGGCCACGCCGCCGCAATGGGCGGGGGCGCTCGCGCGCGACGCCGGTCAGTACGGGTTCGCCACCGGCAACTCGTTCGCCGGGTAGAGCGTGATGATTTTCGCGCCGGTCGGCGTGAGCACGACCTCCTCCTCGATGCGCGCGGCCGAGACGCCGTCCGTGGCCGGGCAGAAGGTCTCCACCGCGAACACCATGCCGGCTTTGAGCTCGTACGGATCCTTGAACGAGTTGAGCCGCGAGATTAGCGGCCGCTCGTGCAGCCCGAGCCCGAGCCCGTGGCAGAAATTCAGGCCGAACGCGGCCATTTCCGTCTCGAAGCCGATTTCGGTCGACTTGGGGAACATCTTGGCTACCGCGTCGGTGCTGACGCCGGGCTTGAGCATCGCGATCGCGTCATCCATCCACCGGCGGGCGCGCTTGTAGGCGTCGATCTGGGGCCGTGTCGCCCGGCCAACGCTGAAGGTGCGGTAATAACAGGTCCGGTAGCCCATGAAGGACTGAATCACGTCGAAGTAGGCCTGGTCTCCGGGCCGGATGATGCGGTCGGTGAAGTTGTGCGGGTGCGGGCTGCAGCGCTCGCCGGCGATCGCGTTGATCGCTTCCACGCAGTCGGAGCCCATCTCGTAGAGCCGCTTCGTGGCGAGCGCCACGATCTGCGACTCGCGCACGCCGGGCTTGAGCGCTTCCGCGATGTCCTGGTAGGCGCCGTCCACCATCGCCGCGGCGATGTTGAGCAGCGCGATCTCGTCGTGGTTTTTGATCTCGCGCGCGTCCAGCATCACCTGCTGGCCGTCGCGAATCTCGATGCCCTCTTTCTGCAGGGCGAAGAGCATCGGCGGCTCGCAGACGTCCAGCCCCAGCGGCATGTCGGCAACGCCTTCCTTGACGAGGATGTCCTTGATCTCCTTCGCGGCAAGTTCGAACAAGCCGACCTTGGGCGGGATCGCGCCGCGCATGCCGGGATTCCCCGCCCGGCAGTGATCCTCCGCGAGCCAGGGACAATAGAGTTTGTGGTGGCGGGCCGCAGAGCCGAAATCCCAGACATAAGGCTCGCCGTTGCCGGTGAGCAGGCAGTAGCGGATCAGCTTGTCGCGCGCCCACTCGCCGATCACCGTGCTCGAGATGTAGCGTATGTTGTGCTGGTCGAAGCACAGCATCGCGCCCAGGCCGGAGGTGCCAAGAGACTGGCGCGTGCGGGCGAGGCGGTACGCGTGCAGCCGGCGAAAGTTGACCCGCTCCTCGAAATCCACCTGCATCTGTCCCGGCGCGGGCAGCGGTCGCTTCCAGTTGTGCTTCGGATCGAGATCATCGGGGTTGACCGGGATCGCCTCGAAATTTTTCTTGCGCGCCATTGGTTTCTCCTTCGAATGGATGGATCTGCCGCGACACTGCTCGCGCGGGGAACGGCAGGGCTTGCTCGGATCGTCGCGGACGCGAAGTCTTTCGGACGTTACCGAAACGGCAATATCGCGTCAAACTTATATCGATATTATACGGTCTTTCGCCATTTTATCGTTATTCATGCCGCATTCGTTACGACGGTCCGCTGGCGCTTGGAGATGATCCGCTGACGATCGTGTTACAAGGCGACACGGTGACGGTGCTGAGCGCAGCCGAGGCATTAGGAGCTCGTCGGAGGTGGCCCCGACCAGCTCCTGGAGCGAGGAAAACAGCCGGCAAACCGGATCGCCCGCGTGCCGGTCAGGACGTTGCGCGCTGCACTTCAGGCCGGCGGCGCGGCTTTTTAGGCGCCTTGGCATCCGGGCCCAGGATCCCGCGCTGGCTCAGAATGACCTCGGTGGTGTGGCGGTAATGGTCGGCGAGCAGGCGCGTCGCCGTCGCGGCGTCGCGCGCCAGCGCCGCCTTCACCACGGCCTCATGCTCGCCCTGCTCGTCGTGGCGGGGGTACGACTTTGCCGCCGCGAGTTGGCGGTAGCGGTAGGTGAGCTGCTGCAATTGGTCGCAGAACGCGACCAGCGGACGCGAGCCGCACGCCGACAGCAACGCCTGATGGAAAAGCACGTGCCGGCGCTCCCACTCCGGGTTGCTTTCGTAAGTGCCGGGCTTGAGCGATCGCGGCACCCGCTGCAGGCGATGAACGGCGATGAGAACGCGTTCCTCCCAGTCGTCACCGCCGTGCGCGATAGATTCGCGCAGCGCAACGTCTTCGAGCCAGCAGCGCGTCTTGGTGAACTCAACCAGTTCCCCGGGGCTCACCGGCGCGACGAAGAATCCGCGCTGTTCTTCGCGCCGCACGAGCCCATCGGCGAGCAGCCGGTTCAACGCCTCGCGCATCGGGCTCGTGCCGGTGTCGTAGCGTGCGCCGAGGAACTCGATCCGCAGCTTCGAGTCCGGGGCGAGTGCGCCCGTGAGGATGTCGTGACGCAGACGTTCGTAGACCGAGCTCGCCAGCGTCCGCGGCGGCGCATCTGCCGGTCTCGCCTCGCGTGTGGCTTCCGTCGGCACGTCGCGTTTCATGGTCTCGAATCCGGCATCGATGCGCCTGCATTATGGATGACGCCAAAACGCTGGCGCGGCACGTTGTGTGCGACCGGGTACATGTGCCGAAAATATCGATATTTTATTGACACCATAAAAAGTATCGATATACTTGATTCGCCTGTCAAGGGAAATGACGGTCAACGCATGGCCGCAAGTCAGCACTGAAAACCGAATCTGTCCAGGAGGAGCATGTCATGACTCATTCCCATTGTTCGAGGTTGCGCGGCGGCACGCGCCTGCTTGCGGCACTATTGGGCGTGTTCGCCCTTGCGCACACCGCGTCGGCGCAACAGGTTATCAACCTGACGGCCATCGACGGCTATCCGGTGCGCGCGATGTGGGTGAAGGAGTTCGCGGAGTTTTTCATTCCCGCGGTGGACAAGCGCCTCGCCGCCACTGGCAAGTACAAGATCCGCTGGAACCAGGCCTGGGGCGGACAGATCGTGAAGCCGGGCGGCGTGCTCGAGGGCATCAAGCGCGGACTGGGTGACATCGGCGTGGTCACCACGCCCTTTCACACCGACAAGATCCCGCTCCAGGCCCTGGCGTACGTGACGCCGTTCATCACCAATGACCCGCTGCTCGTCGCGCGCACGCTGGACAAGCTCGCGCAGCAGTTCCCGGAAATGAAACAGGAATTCGCGTCTCACGGTCAGGTGTATCTCGCCACCGGCGTGGTGCTCGACAGCTACCAGCTGTTCAGCAAGACAGCCGTCAAGCGGCTCTCCGACTTCCAGGGCCTGAAGGTCAATGGCGCGGGCACGAACCTGCGCTATCTGGACGGACTCGGCGCAACCGGTGTGGCGGGGCCGCTCACCACGTATTACAACAACCTCCAGACGGGTGTCGTCAACGGCGCTTTCCTGTGGACGGAGGCGGCGGTGAGCTTCAAGCTCGCGGAAGTCGCGCCCTACATGCTCAAGGCGGATCTCGGGTCGGTCAACACCAAGGTCGTCACCGCGAATGCCGAGAGCTGGAAACGCCTGCCCGCCGAGGTGAAGCAGGTGATCCAGGAAGTCGCCGTTGCCTACCGCGACCGGCTGGCGAAGCTCGCCGCAGCCAAGGGCAAGGCGAGCGAGCAGGCATTTGCCAAGGCCGGCGGTACGATCACCGTCATGTCGGGCGAGCAACGCGCGGCTTGGGCCAAGGGCTTGCCGAATCTCGCCAAGGAATGGGCGGCGAGAATGGACGGCCAGGGAAAGCCCGGCAGCAAGGTGCTGGCGGCGCACATGGACGCGCTGCGGGCGGCCGGCGCGAAGCCGCTGCGCGACTGGGATCGCGAGTAGCCGGCGGTACCGGAGATGGTGGTGAACGGGGAACCCGGCAGCGCGCCGGTGCGCGCGCTGTATCGGGTGCTCGCCGTCCTGAACGTCACCGGTGCGCTGCTGGTGGTGTCGCTGCTCGTGCTGATCAATGTCGATTCCCTGGGCCGCACGCTGTTCTCCGTGTCCATCCTCGGCGTCACCGAGGTCGTGGAACTGTCGCTAGTCGCCATCGTGTTCCTCCAGCTCGGGGACGCGGTGCGGGCGGGGCGGCTGACGCGCTCGGACGGGCTGCTCACCATTCTCGGCCAGCGCGCTCCGGGCGTGGCGCGCGCTCTGCGCGCGTTCTTTGATCTCGTCTCCGTCGCGTTCCTGACGTTGATCGTGGTCGGCGGCATCCCGCGCTTCATCGAGTCCTACCAGCGCGGCGAGTTCAAGGGCACGGCACAGTTGTTCACCGTCCCGGAGTGGCCGGTGAAACTCACGATCGTCGTCGGCGCGATCGCCGCGATCCTCGCGTTTCTCGTCTCGGCCTGGCGGGAGGCTCGTCCCGCAGCGCGCGATTGAGGGCGGCGTTGAATCACCTGCCGCGGGTCGGCTGACGTGGGTCCGGTCGAGATCGGCATCGCGTCGATCATCCTCATCGTCGTCCTGATCTATTGCGGGTTATACGTTCCGATCGCCCTGGGTACGGTCGCGGTGCTGGGCGTGTGGCTGATGCGCGACCGGCTCGATCTCGCGATCAACCTGCTCACGATTGCGGTCGGCGACGCTGTCGCCGACTACAACTTTGCCACCATCCCGCTGTTCATGATGATGGGGCTGCTGGTGAGCAAGGTCGGCATCGGGCGCGACGTCTACGACGTGGCGAACGACGCCTTCCGCCGCATCCGGGGCGGGCTCGGCATGGCGACGGTTGCCGCCAACGCGCTTTTCGCCTCGGTCACCGGCTCGTCGATCGCCTCCGCATCCGTGTTCACCCGCGTATCGATGCCGGAGATGCGCCGGCTCGACTATGGCAAGCGGTTCTCCGTGGGCGTGGTGGCCGGCAGCTCGGTGCTGGGGATGCTGATCCCGCCGAGCGTGATGATGATCATCTACGCCTTCGTCGCCGAGCAGTCGGTGGGGCATATGTTTCTTGCGGGCATAATCCCCGGAGTGCTGCTCGCCGCGTGCTTCTGCCTGGGCATCGTGCTGATGGCCCATTTCACACCGGGATTCGTCGGGGGCGCGCGCACGGACGACACCGCTCCGCAGTTGAGCCTGCTCCAGAATTCTCGCAAGCTCATGCCCGTGATCATTCTGGTCGTGGCCGTGCTCGGGGGCATCTACGGCGGTGTCGTGACGGCGACCGAGGCCGGCGCCCTTGGCGCGCTGCTCGCGCTGATCATGGGGCTCGTGCGGCGGGCGCTCAACTGGCGCAGCCTGTGGGAGGTCTTTGTCGAGACGGGATATGTCTCGGCGACGCTGCTGCTGCTGATCATCGCCGCCAACTTGTACAGCCGCATGCTGGGCATCGCCGGGGTGCCCACCCTGTTCGGCGAATGGCTCGCCGGAATGAAGTTCGGCCTGAACGAGCTGATCGCGGTCTACGTGGTGGTGCTCATAATCGCCGGGACCGTGCTCGACACCGCCTCGATCATCCTGATCGCGGCGCCGCTTTTCATGCCCGCGGTGCTGGCATTCGGCGGCGACCTCGTGTGGTTCGGCGTGGTGACCGTGATCGGCGCGGAGATCGGGCTGCTGACCCCGCCGCTCGGCTTGTCGGTGTTCACGGTCAAGAGCGCGGTCGACGACCCGTCGATCACGCTGTACGATATTTTCGCGGGTGCCTTTCCGTTCGCGGTGATCATGCTGCTCGTCCTGATCGCGGTCATCGCCTTTCCCGGCATGAGCCTCGCCCTCATTTGACGGAGGGAGTCATGAAGTCGGTCACCCCGGATACGCTCACCGACGCCTTCAACGCGTACTGCGCGAACGCGAAAGACGCGCGGGCCAAGTTCGTCCTGACGAGGCTCGCGGCGCACCTGCACGCGTTCGCCCGCGAAGTCGAGCTGACCCACGAGGAATGGCACGTCGGCATCGACATGCTCTACCGCGCGGGCCGGATCTCATCGCGCGAGCGCAACGAATTCATCCTCTTCTCGGATCTTTTCGGCTTCACGTCGCTCGTGGACATGATCAACAGCCGGGGCGGGCGCACGGAATCCAGCGTGCTCGGGCCGTTCTACATCGCCGGCGCGAAGTGGGTGGAAGTCGGCGGCGATCTCATCGGGAACAACGAGGGCACGCAAATCGTGTTCCACGGGCGAGTGCTCGACGCAGAGAGCGGCGCCGCGGCTCCCGGAGCCGTGCTCGATGTGTGGCAGACGGCGTCGAACGGACTGTACTCGAACCAGGACCCGGCCCAGCCCGAAGGCAACCTGCGCTGCCGGATGAAGGCGGACGCGAAGGGCGGCTACGCGTTCACCACCGTGCGCCCGGCACCTTACTCTGTCCCGGACGACGGCCCGGCGGGCGATTTGCTGCGGGCAACCGGGCGGCATGCCTGGCGTCCCGCGCATTTCCACTTCATCGTTTCGGCCGACGGTCGGCCCCCGCTTACGACCGAGATCTTCCCCGCGGATGACCCTTATATCGACGAGGACGCGGTGTTCGGCG
>Ga0326597_10001451_pt1 | contig 38410 bp, 55 predicted proteins | sample RVTome_12_FD_203789 | JGI IMG/M metagenome (GOLD analysis project Ga0326597, IMG submission 203789) | Soil microbial communities from uranium-contaminated site in the Upper Colorado River Basin, Wyoming, United States - RVT100D185 | ecosystem: Environmental > Terrestrial > Soil > Contaminated >... | reverse complement strand
CGTTTTCCAGCCCCGACACCGTTGTAGCCGGCCACTTGATGTTGTAGCGCGGGACACTTGATTTTGTAGCAGCTAAAAAATCGCGATTCAGCCCCATCCTCCTTCGCGGCGCCTGTTCAACACCGCCCCGTGATGATCAGCTCCGCAGCCCTGGTGCCCTTGCCGCCGGATATCGCGTAGGTGGTGCTGACCGGCTCCATGCGAGCCCACCCATATAGCGACCGCACCTCCGGAACGTCATTCATCGACAGTATGAAGGCCCCTCGAAGGTTCTTCAACGCGGCGCTCAGAACACCATGATCGCCCCGCTCAAACATGGCGGGACCGTAGTCTCGTTCCGAGCCCCAATAGGGTGGGTCGATGTAGAACAGGGTCGCTGGCCGGTCATAGCGTGTGATGAGGTCGGCCCAGGGGAGGCATTCGACAATCACCCCCGCCAGCCGTTCGTGGATTTCCTCGAGCACGGGAGCGAGCTTCGTCACGTCAAATCTCGCCGACGACGAAGGTGAGACGCCGAACGACCGCCCGGACACGATGCCGCCATAGGTCGTTCGCTGCAGATAGAGAAACCGGGCGGCCCTCTCCAGGTCGGTCAGTGTCGTGGGGTCGGTCTTGAGGAGGCGATCGAACTCGCGCCGGCTGGTCACCTGATAGCGCAGCATCTCCAGGAACGGAGTGTAGTGTCGCTGAAGGATGCGGAACAACGTGGCGATGTCCCCAGAAATGTCGTTGATCACCTCGGCCGGCGACGCACTCGGCCGGCGGAAAAAGACGCCGCCCATGCCACAGAACGGCTCAACATAGGTGTGGTGGGGGATTGACTCGATGAGCGGCACAAGGCGCCGTGCGAGGTTCCTCTTTCCACCCAGGTATGGCGCCGCCGTCCGCACGCGATTGACTGGCCGGCGCTCCGGACCTCTTTCCATTGATCTCGGTCGTGTCAAAATCACCCGCCGCTCGATGAGCGGCGGCGGGATGGCGTTGAGTCTCTTGGCGCCGCGCGGGGTCGATGGTTGGTCGCCTGGCCCCGCGGCCGGGGCGTGAACACGCTCCGGCCCCGTCCCTCGATCTTCGTCCTGGTGCTGCGCAACCTCCTTGTGGTGGCGTCGTCGCTCAGCCGAGCTCGGCGACGACCGTGAGCGGGAGATAGCCGCCCGACGGCCACGTCGCCACCTCGCCGGTCGCGAATGTCACCTCCCACTCGACCAGGTAGTTGCCAGGCGTGTCGAGATCGCCAGCCGTCATCTCGTACTGGATGTTGCCCTGGGCCGGATCGCCGACGATCGTCGCCGGCTGGTCCACCTTGGCGGCGGCGGAGGTCTTGGTCGCGCGCATGATGAACCTCGCGGTGGCGCCGGTGAGATCGACCACGGCGCCGTCCGATATGAGCTGGGACCTCACGGGGTACCCGACATCGCCCTGCTTGACCCTGAGGGGGGTGGTCGCCATCGGTCACTCCTGTGATCAGTTGAGCGTCGCGATCCGCGACGGCCCACCGAGCGTGGTGGTCCGCGCCGGCCCATCGAGCGTGGTGGTCAACGGCAGGTCGAGCGCGAGCGCGGCCAGCACGAGGGCGAGCGCGCTTTCGCTGTCGGCGGCGAGACCCAGCGCGACGGCGCGCCGGGCGGCGATGGCGAGCGCGGCTCCGGTCTCCGCCGCGAGCCCCAGCGCCCTTGCCCGGGCGATGGTCGCTCCCGGGGCGAGATCGCTCTCGGCCGCGAGAGCGAGCGCGAGCGCCCGGGCGATGGTCGCGGCGGGCGCCGCGTCACTCTCGCCCGCGAGGCCGACGGCGACCACGATCTGGCCGGCGAGGCCGAGCGCTATATCGCTCTCGCTCGCGAGCCCCAGCGCCCTTGCCCGGGCGATGGTCGCCGCGAGCGCGGCGCCCGTCTCGCCGGCGAGGCCGAGGGCGACGACGAGCTGGGTCCCGAGCGCGGGCGCGGCATCGCTCTCGGCGGAAATGCCAACGGCCCTGATGCGGGCGATCGTCGCCGCGAGGGCTGAATCCGCCTCGCCGGCGAGGCCGACCGCCCTCTCCCGCGCGATCGTCGCCGCCAGCGGTGAATTCGCCTCGGAGGCAAGTCCGACCGCCAGTCTCCTCGCCGCGGCGACCGCGAGCGCCGCGTCGGCCTCGGCGGCAAGCCCGACCGGCGTTCCGCCACCCGCCGTGGTGAAGATGCTGACGCCACCCGAGCCGACGTTCGTGTCCGAGGCCCATGAGAACGTCAGGTCCTGCGCCCCGGTGAGTCCGGCGGCCGACCACTCCAGGCACACGGCCATGGTAAAATTGCCATCGACGCTGGTGATGTTGGCGCCGCCGGCAATGTCGAATTCCATGCTGGTTGGGTTGGTCGATGAGTTCTTCTTCAGCATCGAGAAGGCGAAGACGAAATTGTCGCTGGTTCCGGGGTCTCCGGTCGAGCCCAGCCCGAACGACGAGGCCGGCGTGTCATCGGCGGTATTGCCGATCGCTTCCTCGGCCGCCAGCGTCCAGTCGAACGCGCCGTCGGCCGAAAACTCGACCAGTCCCGCCTTGAACGCCCCGCTGGCACCAACCGCCAACGCGGACATGGTCAGTGCCGTCGACAGATCGGCGGCCACGACTTTCCGGCACCAGACCGCGAAGCTCCTGCGGTCTGTCGCGCTGTCGGCGAGGTCGAAATCCTGCTCGAGAATGCGGGTCCAGACGCCGCCGTTCTGGTCGCTGAAAGTAAAGTTCGACCAGCCTTGCCCGCCACGCTGGCACATGAAGAAGAAGAGCTGATTGTCGGTGCTGCCACAGACACTGCCCAGTGTGACGGACCCGGCCGAGACGTAACCGGAAAAGACGTGCTGCTGCCTGGTGAAATTCGTCACTTGACCCGCCCCCAGCCATGCCCGAACGGCACGCCGATGCTCTCGCCCTCGGGCAGCCTCAGGCGGACCATCTTCATCGCCCTGCCCGACACATCGCGGCTCTTGGCCCCCTCCCCGGCGTCGATCGCGAGCCGGGCCTCGCCCGTGTGCTCCACGCCGGCTCCAAGCCGGCTTCCGGCGACCGTGTTGGTCGTCTCGATGGCGACGATCCCGAGCGTCGCGTCGTCGAAGACCACCGCCATGGCGACGGTGCCGGCCGCGCCCCGCTCGCGGGCGATCTCCTGCCTGACGAGCGCCATCGCGCCTACGACGCCCTGAGGATGCCGGCGGCGTTGAACTGGGCGATGAGATCGTTGCCGTCGGTCGTCACCGCGAAGTCGTAATGGGCGAGCGGCACGATGTCGGCGTCGGTGCCGGCCGCGGTGTCGGCGTCGTAGCAGACGAGGAGCTTGGTCAGCGTGTTGTTCGCCGCGCCGCCGGCGGCGGTCCAGGTCTGGTCGCCGAGGTCGACATCGAACCGGTCGTTGGTGTCGTCCGGCGCGAACGCCAGCGCGGCGAGATCGGTGTCGGTCAGCACCTTGCGGGCGTAGTTGGTGAAGTCGGCCTCGGTGGTGCCGGCGGCGCCGAGAACCGCGCCGAGGTCGTCGCGGTCGATCAGCGCGGCCTCGGCCTCGTTGGCCTTCAAGAGCACGACGACGAGCGCCGAGGCCGCCGGGTCGTTGGCCTTGACCCGGTTCCACAGCTCGATGATCCGCCCCTTGGCGATGTTGAAAACTCCGTCTGCCATGTCGGTGATCTCCTCGGTTGGTTGACGCTCACGACGCGGGAACGCCGCACAGCATGTAATGGATGGCGATGCGCACCTTGCCCCCGGAGAAGTTCGCGCCGTTGGCGGTGAGCCGGACGGAGGTCGCGGCATAGAACGCGGTCGGGCCGATGACGCCCGAGTTGGTCGAGCCGGCGGCGACGCCGAGCGTCGCGCCGAACTTGGCCACCTCGCCGGCGATCCCGCAGTCGTAGGACGTGGCCCCGGTCACCGCCTCGGTCGTCCGCGTCGAGACCGCGAACACGATCGCCCGGTCGGGGATCTGGACGCCCGAATCCACGAACGCGCCCGACGCGACCGTGATTTCCTCCTCGACGACGTGGAAATCGATCGTCGCCTCGCTGGCGCTCGCGGCGATGGCATCCAGCCAGTTGGTGCCGTTGTGGGTGAGGATCCGGCCCTCGTCCGCGACCCAGGCGCGCCAGCCGGCGCGGGGGGCGAACACCGCCCAGACGCCGTCCTGGAAGGCGACGACCTTGCCATCGTGGCCCGACCAGGCGCCGGTGGCGCCGGCGGCGACGATGTAGCGATCGCCCTCGGAAGGCGCGCCGGGAGGCGCCGCGAGGTCGCGGTCGAGAACAGCGAGCGCGACCAGCGCGTCGAGCCGCAGGAGCGCGTCGTTGTGGGTGACGTGCTTCTGCGCCTGGCTGGCGGCGAGGAGGGGAAGGACGAGATGGGTGGTATCGACCATGTCAGAGCTCCACCGGTAGCGGGAAGGCGAGGGTTCGAGAAAGGGCGATGCCGCGGCCGAAGGTCGCGCTCAGCTGATAGACCTCGAGATCGAGGGTCGCGGGCGCGGCGAGCGGCGCGCCCCAGTCGGCGGTCTGCTCGGCCGCGGTGTAGGTGGCCTGAGGCGTCGTCGTCGCGATCGTCCGCACCACCACGCCGGAATCGAGAATGTCGACCTCGTAGGCCTCGCTTTCCTCGGCGAGGGGAACATCGACCTGGTCCCAGCTGTCGCCGCCGATCCGCGTGCGGCGAATCCACGAAAGCGAAATGTCGCTGCTCCCGTCCGGCCGCACCGCGTCGAGCCGGGACGGCGACAGCGGCCTCAGACCCACTCCGGCGAAGGCGCGCGTGACCTCGGTGAAGCTCTGGTGATCGTGACCGTAGGGCGCCGGACCATGGCGGTAGGTGATGTCGATCAGCCGCTGATCGTGGGTGAGATCGAGGACCTCCAGGGCGTCGGCGTCGAGAAGGACGACGCGGGCGCCGGCGGCGACCGGATCGCGCATCTCGGTCTCGGTCCCGAGCTGGCCGCGCAACAGCTGGGTGAGCCGGTATTTGCGCGTCGCGAGCAGCGTCGCGGTGACATACTGGACGATTTCCCAGCCGCCATCGGCGTTCTCGATCGCCAGAACATTGCCGCCGGCGAGCACCGCCCGCTCGTCGGACGAGGACAGCTGCGATGTGTAGAGCTGAACCTCGATCGCGCTCGCCCGGTCCCAGCGCCAGACCGGCCCAGAGGCGAGAGGCTCCGTGAGCTCGCCGATCACCGCCTGGTTGGCGATGGAATTGATCAGCTGGAAGCCGCCGCCGGGCTGGGCGCGGTAGATCGCGACCTCGCCCGGCCACGGCAGCTGATGGGCGGCGAGCCGCGGGGCATGCGGCGCGACCTCGGCTCCCGGCAGCAACGGGATGTCGAGGAATTCGACCGTTGTCGGCCCATAGATCGTGACCGGCCCGATGGTCGGGTCGCGTCCGGTCGCCTCGGCGACCTCGCCCGGAACCCGGCCGCCGACCTCGGTGAGTTCCAGGACACGGGAGAGACCCGCGGAAATGCGGCCGATCTGCATCGCCCTCGTGCGCCCGCCGAGGGTGATGTCGACAACGTCGCCGGCGTCGAGGGCGAGGCGCGACGGCGGCAGCGCGGCGGACGCGGCCTCCCGGTTGATCCAGGCGGCCTGGACCATGGCATCGGCGAGCCCGCGCGCGTAGTCCTGCGCCAGCACCACCGGAAGCTGGACCTCGACGACGCCGAGGCTGCCGCCGACGAGCTTGCGCCCCTCGGCGGCGCCGGTGAGGTAGCTGCGGCCCTCGTCGATGAAGGTGACGCGCACGGTCTGCGGAAGCTCGCTCTCCTGGGCGCGCGTCACCTCGTAGGGCGAGGCCGCGTCGCCGCCGAGGGCGAGATCATCCTCGGCGAGCGACAGGGCCGCCGGCTGGCCGCGCAGCCGGAAGACGAGGATCGCGCCCGACTCGAAGGCGTCGAACTGGAACGCCCGCATCAGGGTTTCGAGCATCGCCCGCGGCGTCATCACCCGGTCGGCGACGAACCCCTTGACCGTGGTGTTGATCCCGTAGAGGCCGGTCACGTCGATCGCCGTCAGCCCGACCAGGCCGCAGATCAGCTCGACGAGGCGCGCGAGCGACAGCTGGCCGAGGCGGCCGGTGAGCCAGTGGCCGAGCTCGTAATTGGGCGCGTCCGACCAGACGTCGGCCCGGAACGGGAAATCGGGATAGGGCCGCGCGTCCCATGTCCAGGCGAACATGCGGGCGGTGTCGATCATCCGGTCCGAATAGACCGACGAGATCGGGTTGTTGCCCCCGGCCGGGTCCCAGTAGCGCAGATGCGCCTCGAGATAGCGGCGCTGGATCAGATCGTCGCGCCGGCCGCTCGAATAATACGGCAGGGCGCTTTCCGACGACTTCGGATCGACGAACACGTTCGGCTGGTTCGCGCCCTTGTCGACCGCCGGGCAGCCGAACTCGGTGAACCAGACCGGCTTTCCCTCGCCGGTCCAGGCGGTCGGCGTCCCGGATTCGACGCCGGCCGGGCGGTCGAAATGCTGGTTCAGCCACCAGCCCCTGATGTCCTTGTCGCGGAACACCCAGGGCTTCGAATAGGCGGCATCGGTGATGGTGGTGCGCGTCTGCGCGTCCCGGGCGGCGGTGTCGACGTAGAACCAGTCGAAAAACTCGCCGCCCTCGATGTTCGCCTGCAGATAGGCGAGATCGTAGGTCGAGGTCGGCCCGGCCGGATCGTAATCGAGGTGGGCTATGCCGTCCCGCCAGTCGGCGAGCGGCAGGTAGTTGTCGATGCCGACGGCGTCGATATTGGCGTCGGCCCACAGCGGATCGAGGTTGAAGTGGACATCGCCCGAGCCGTCATCCGGCCGGTGGCTGTGATACTCCGACCAGTCGGCGGCATAGGTGAGCTTCGTCGAGGCGGCGAGCACTCCGGCGAGATCGCCCGCGAGGGTCGCAAGCTCGCCGACCGCGGGATAGGCGCTCGCCGACGAGCGCACGCCGGTGAGCCCGACGAGCTCGGATGCGATGACGAAGCCGTCGACCCCGCCGGCGGCCTCGCAGAGATGGGCATAGTGAAGCGCCATGCGCCGGTAGCCCCATTCGCCGGCGCCGCCCGACCAGTCGACCTCCTCTCCGGTGACGGTGAAATCGCCGGCGGCGGCGGCGCCGAAGAACGAATCGACCTGGCTCGCCGCCGCGGCGGTCTTGTCGACCGTTCCCGGCTCGCCTGGCGCCGGGTCGCAGGTGATGCGCCCGCGCCACGGGAACGCCCCCTGCTCGGGCCCGCCGTAAGGGTCGGGAAGGCCGTTGCCGGCCGGAATGTCCATGAGGACGAACGGGTAGAAGATCACCTCGTGGCCGCGCGCCTTCAATTCCTTGATCGCCTCGACCACGACATGGTCGGACGGCGTGCCGCCATAGACCGGGCGGCCCTCGCCATCGACGGATACGGTGAGCGCCGCGGACCGCACGACGCCATTCACCCGCCACGATGCCGGCGTCACGGTCTTCGACGCGACCTCGACCCTGGGGCGGACGGTGCAGCTTCCCGCGCGCAGATCGTCGCCGAACCAGGCGACCACCAGCAGAACCGCGCCCAGATTGGGGCAGATCTCGCCGAGCCGGTCGAGCGAGACCTCGATGTCGGCGACGCCACGGCCGTTGTTCATGTTCTCGGCCCTGGCGTCGGTCTCGTTGCCGGTCTTCACGTGGATGGTGGTGGCGTAGACGAACTCGCCCGAACCGGGGATCAGCGTCACGGCCTTCAGGAGCTGCTCCGCGTCGAGGCCGCCGCTCGTCGGCTTCATGATCTCGGCGGTGATCTGGGGAATGCGGTTGCCGAAGGATTCGAGCGGCATCTCCTCGAACACGAGATAGGAGACGCCCCGATAGGCCGGGACGTTACCGGCGCCCTCGACGGTCTCGATGAAGGAATCGGGCGTCTGGGTCTCGGTGCCGCGATGGAACCGCCAGGTGAAGCGCGACAGGTCGAGCTCCTTGCCGTCGGCCCAGACCCGGCCGAGGGAGGCGGCCGGGCCCTCGCAGAACGCGACCGCGAATGAGCAGAAATAGTGGTAGGTCGTGGTGTTGGTCGTCGTCGAGGAGGTCTGGGTCGACCCCCCGCCGCCCTTGCCGCCGCTCGTGGTGGTGGTCGTCGTGGTCGAGGTCGTCTTCTTGACCTCGCGGAACCTCGTCGCCCAGATCATCTCGCCGCCGAGCCGCGAGCGGCCCCACAGCCGGCTCACCGGCGCGCCCTCGGTCGAGGCGGTGATATGCATTTCCCGAAGCCGCGGTCCCTCGCGCGCGACGACGCTCGACGATGAGACATCGCCCCGGCCGAACAGCGCCCGATCGATGAGATTGCCGGCGACCGCGGCGCCGAGACCCAGAAGCGCGCCGCCGACCCCGGTGATCCCGGTCGCGCTCACCGCCGCGGTCAGGACCAGAGTCGCCATCAGAGCGCCCCTCGCGGCGCGACGGCCGCCTCTCGTCCGTCTTCGCGATCGAGCCCGGGAAACCGGAACGCGGCGGCCAGCCGGCGGTGCCACCACTCGCCCATGTGCACCTCGACGACGGCGCGGCCGGTGTATGCATGGATCATCCGCGCGCCGCCGGTATGGATCGCGGCATGCTTGACGAGCGCGCCCCGGCGCAACCGGAACAGGAGCACGTCGCCTGGCCCGATGAATTGGCGCCAGTCGCCGGTCATTTCGACCAGATGCCGCCGCGCGGCTTCGAGCATCGTCTCCTCGCCCCTCGCCTCGGCCCAGTCCGGCGAATAGGGAGGCGGCGACTCCGCCTCGATCCCCGTGACCTCGCGCCACACGCCGCGGATGAGCCCGAGACAGTCGCAGCCGACCCCCTTGAGGCTCGCCTGGTGATGGTAGGGCGTTCCGATCCAGCTCCGCGCGGCGGCGACGATGATGTCGTCGCGGTTCACCGGAACAGGCTCCCGCCGTCGAGGTCCTTCTCGCCCCGGTTCGGATAGGACTGGACCACGTCGTTGCCCGGCATGTGGGGAAAGCCGCGGAAGTTCACGACATTGGAGAACTTCGCCTTGCAGACGGCGAGCGACTTGTCGCAGCCGGCGGTGACATCGAAGGTGTCGCCGGCGCCGATCGGGTCCGGCGGCGCCGCCCACAGCACCAGCGTGACCACCGAGGTCAGGTGATGCGCCTTGACCTCGAAGGCGAGGCCGGAATTGGGGCCTCCGGTCCAGATCAGCCTGCCGCCGGTGAACCAGCCGTCCGCGAAGGCTCCGAGGCCCGACGCGACGATGGCGAGGCCGTCGCTCGCCGTCACCGTTCCCGATCCCTTGAACGCCGGGTCGTCGAGGTCGACGGCGCAGCGGGCATCGCCGAGATCGGCGTCGCAATAATACTGGTAGGTCCGGCCGGTCGCCTGGGCGAGCACATGGACGATGGACCTGATCTCGGCCTGGAACGCGGTCCTGCCGCGCCGCACCTCGCCGATCGATCCCGCCATGAGCGTCACCCGTTCGGAGGGATCGTCCCAGTTGACCGCGATGATTTCGAGCGCGGCGCCGTCGTAGTGGCCGCGCGCGAGATCGTCCTCGGTGATCGCGGCCGAAGAGAGGGCGCCGGACGCCTCGAGGCCGTCGACCGCGAGGCCCAGGGAATGCTCGATCTCGCTCGCGGTGAAGCCGCTCGCGGCCTTGTAGGTCACGCTGTCGAAGGTGATGTCGCGGTCGTGCTCGGTGAAACCCTGGACCGCGCTGTCGGCGCGGGTGACCTTCCAGCACAGCGCGACCGTCGTGACACCCGTGTCCAGCATCGCCTGGAGCCCGGCGCCGATCGCCTTCACGGCTCAGACCTTGAGCTCGACCAGCGGGATCGACGGAATATCGCCGATCGGCCCGCGGATCGTGAGGTCGAGGGCGGCATCGAACCTCGCCGGAACGTCGAACTCGTAGCCGGCGGTGATCTGGGCCGAGGCCGGCGGCGGCGAAGTGAAGGTGACGACCCCGGTCGCGGTGTCGACGGTGAAGTCGACCCCCTCGGTCTTCGCCACCGCGTCGACGGCGACGACGACCGTGCCCGCGACCGGCTTTGCGATCTTGCGCGCGAAGCTGTGGGCGGCCACGGCGTAGGTCTTGACGAGCTGGAACGCGGCCGTCGCGCCGTCGCCGGTGCCGATCACCTGATCGAGGTCGGTCGGCGTCGCGGTCGGCGACGCCGACCGGTAGTCGGTCCAGTCCTTGAGGCGGAAGCCCCTGAGGCGCCCCATGGCGGCGAGGTAGAGCGTCTGGACCTCGTAGAGCTCGTCGAAGTCGCGGACGCCGTACTTGGCGTCGTACCGCCTCAGCGGCGCCGACCAGGGCGAGTTGCGCTCCTCGAAGCCGGACGCGAGCGCCACGACCTCGACCAGCCAGTCGGGGCCGCCGACCGAGCCCCACGAGATCAGGGTCGGGAAGCGAACGTCATCCATGAACGAGGTGTCGACCATCTACCGCCCGGCCCTCAGGTGTGACGCTCCGACCGCGCGATCAGCCGCGCGGCGCCGCGAGCCACCTGGCCGCGGTGCTCGGCGAAGGCGCGGGGGTTGGGAGTCGACACATAGAAGTTGTTGACCGTGGCCGGGGCGCCGGCGCCCGCGGGCACCGCGAAGGCGCCGGGCCCGCCGCCCCAGATCGGTTCCGGGCCCGCCTCGCCGGCGACGTACCAGCGGCCCGGCATCAGCGGGCCGCCGTGCTGGCGAAACCCGCCGAAGGCCTGCCCGAGGACATTGCTGAAGACCCCGCCGCCACCGGTGCCGCCGCCGACCAGCGCGTCGAAGGCGCTGTTGAAGGCGAGATCGAGCAGCCGATCCGACAGGCGCAATGCCGCGTTCGAGAGCGCGTCGGCGAAGCTCACCCCGTTGAGCATGTCACGGCCGAGCCCCTGCAGGCCGGCGCGGACCTGGCCGATGACGCCGCCGGATTGGAACCGGACAATCCGCCCATCGATGACGCCGCCGGCGGCATGCGCGACCGCGCCGATGCCGAGATTGCCGCTGGCGAGGCGGACGACCGGCACCGTGCCGCCACCTTGCGTCTCGACACCGAGACCGGCGGCGCCGCGCCGGAGCGGCATGATCGCCTCGGGGCCGGCCTCGCCCATGAGGCCGAGCGAGCCGCGCCCGAAGCCGAACAGCGTCGGCCGGTCGACAAAGAAGCCGCCAGACGCGAACAGGCCGAGCCGCTCGAAGAACCCCGGAGAGCTTTCGCCGCCACCGCCCCCGGAATCGGCGCCAGTGCCGCTGAGCGCCTCCAGCTCGCGCCGGAAGGTGGCCAGGTTCTTCGCCTCGTCCGCGGCCGCCTGGCCGGCGTCGCGAAACGCGTCCGGCAGCGTTCCGAGCGCGCGCTGGGCCGCCTCGGTGTCGCCTTGGAGCCCGGCCACCGTATTCCTCGCCTGGGCGAGGTCGGCCTCGAGCTCGGCGGCGCGGTCGGTCGCATCGAGGACGGCCGACGCCCATTCGCGCAGTGAATCGTCCTCGGCGAGGGCCGCCGCGAGATCGGCGACCTCCTCGCGGAAGCCCTGGACGTCGGCGCGGCCGTCGCGCGCCTCCTCGCGCAGGCGCCGGACCGGCTCGGCGAAGGCGCCGAGGTCTTGCAGATGTTCGCCGAAGAACGTGTCGCGGGTTCCGCCCGCCCGGAACACGGCGCTCACCTCGGATGCCAGCGCCTCCTCGATATCCGGCACGTTCTGTTGGGCGCGGAAGCGAAGGACGCGGATCGTCTCCTCGCCGAAGTCGTGCGCGCCCTTGGCCGCGGCGACATATTTGTCGCGGATGCGCCCGACCACATCGTCGTGCGCCTCGAGCACCTCCTTGATCTCCCCGTCGCGATCGAGGATCGCGCCGACGAACCGCAGCGCCTGGTCGGCGCCGGCCGAGAACCCGGCGACGAGGGCGCCAGCGACCAGACCGGCACCGATCGCCGTCAGCGCCCCGGACAGCCGGCCGATCCCGCCCCCCGCGCGGCCGGCGGCTTCGCCGGCGCGGACGAGTCCGGTCGCGGCCTTGGGCGCCTCGACCGCGATCCTGCCGAGCGCCGGGCCCGCCTCGCCCGACGCCGCGGCGAGATGATCGACCGCCCCGGCGGTCTGTTCCGTCGGCCCGGAGGCGGACCGCGCCGTCTTGGCGAGGTCGCCAATGCCCTTCGAGGTGTCGTCGAGCGCCTTTCTGGCGCCCTCCGCGTCACCCTCGATGACCAGCGCGAGGCGGAGCGTCATCTGATCTCTCCAATCCGTTGAGCGCGTCGCGCGCCGCCGCTTCCATGATCATGAGCCCGCGCCAGAGCTCCGGCGTCGCTCGCACTCCAGCGCCAGCCAGCCCCGCCGCAACCGCCGCGTAGTCGAGACCGATGGCGTGGGCCCGGAGCCCGCCACGTGCGGCCGGGACATTCACGACGCGCCATTGAGTGGCCACCAGCAGGAACAGCTCGACGATCTCCGCGTTGCCGCGCCAGACGCCGTCGCGGGGGCCGGCGCCGCCCGTCGACCGGTGCCACCGGCGCACCTTCTCGATGGACTCCGCGTCGAGGCCGAAGGCCCGCGCGTCGCCGACCGCCTCCGGCTCCGCCGCGCTGTCCGCAAGGCCGCCCGACACCCAGGCCCGAGCGGCCCATCTCAGTTTCCCGCGCGCGCGCCGCCGACCGCCTCGAAATAGGCCTGCGCCAGCGCCGCGCGGACATGCGGCAGCTTGACGAGCTTCTTTCGCACCCCGTCGGAGTAGGGGATCGGCCTGTTGTCGGCCCCGACGATATCGTCGAGCCGCACGACGATCCGCTCCAGGAAATCGGTGACGCCGGCGCCATCCGACAGATCGAACGACCGCGCCTCGTCGACATCGAGGACGCGAAATGTCGCCTTGAGGCTTTCCTTGGTCGCTCCGCCGTCCGACGGCGTCATGACCCAGACCGTGTGGGTGAAGGTCAGCTCGTCGACGATCTTCAAGGACATCGGGGTCTCGCTTCAGGTGAGAGTGATGGAGAACTGGTCGTTGCCGACGTTCGGCAGCGGCCTCAGCGTGATCGGCCACTCGATCACCTTCTGGTTCTCCTCCTGCCCGGTCGGACGGCCGACCTGAGAGGTGGGCGCCGAGATCGCGACGATGTTGCCGGCGACCGTGCCGTGGGTGAGCGCGACCGCGACCTTGGTGCGCTGGTAGGCGAGGGAGAACGGGTTGAAGGTGGCGAGCGGCGTCGCCTCGATGGTCGCGGAGATGAGCTCGGCCGAGTCGACGATCACAACCGCGTCGGCGCCGATGAGGAAGCGCGGCTCGACCTGGTTGGCGAGGTCGAAGCTGAGCTGCCTCAGAACCAGCGAGACCGCGTCGACCGTGAAGACCGGCGTGTTGACCGTTGTCGCGACCAGCGGCTCCTGGAACGCGGTCAGCGTCGGCGTCGCCGGCGCCTGGTCGGACGGCTGGGTCCAGATCCCGGTGAACGTCCAGCGGATGCGCGGAATGGCCTGGGCCGGGACGGTGATCGTCGCCGTCCCGCGGCAGCCGAGGAAGACGTGCCGCGTCGGGCCCTGCCAGAAATGGATGGTGACGCTCTCGTAGGACGCCGAGATCGGCGCGTAGGAGACATCGACGCCGGCGTTGATCGTCTCGGCCATGCCGCAGGCCCGCGCCAGCGGCCCCCAGGCCGGCGCCGTCCCGGCGGCGCCGGAGCCGGCGAGCTCGGTCGAGAAGGTCATGACGCCCCTGATGGCGACCGGGACCTGCTCCTGGCCGCCGCGATAGGGCCGCTCGAGATCCCGGCTCGCCTCTTCGGCCTCCATCGGCGAGACCTGGAATCCGGTCGCGAGGATCGCGTTCGCCGCGCCGGTCGGCGCCGGATCGGAGCCGTAGGTGCCTTCGATCTTGGCGAGCAGGACCTTCGATTCCGCCGCGATCGGATCAGCCATCGTCCGTCTCCTTCATCTCGGCCGCATCCTTCGCGCGACGCCTCGCGGCGGGCGCCGGCGGCTCGGGCATCTGGCGCCTCAGGGCGTCGGCCGGGGCAGTGGTCCCCTCGGTGCCGGCGACCCGTTCCAGCGTGCCGTCGGGCTTTTTCACATAGGAGCCGCCGCGCTCCGGTCGTTCGGTCATGCCTGAATCCTCAGCTGTCGCGGGATCGCGAAATCGAGCTGGTAGATGACGACGCCGCGGTCGACGGCGACGAGGCGGCCGCGATCGAGGCGGAACGAGCCGATCTCTCCCGCCGGCTTCCAGCCGCAGACGCCGTCGATCACGCCTGCGACCAGCGCGTCGATCGTCGGCAGCGCGGCGCCGCCGGTCACGTCGCCGGCGACCTCGACGACGAGGACCACGGCCACGACCTCGTCGGCGAGCTGGCGGAACAGGCCGGAGACCGAATCCGCCGCGCCGGCCCTGAGACCGAGCGGCAGCACGAAGGCCGCCGGCGTCATCTGCGGCAGGGCGCGCTCGCGCACCAGCGCGGTGAGCTCGCCCGCGCCCTCGACACGGCCGGCGAGATCGGCCGACGCCGTCTCGACCCTGGCGATGACCTCGTCGACGATCATCGGCTCTCCTCGTCCCCGATCAGCCAGTCGGCGGCGATCGCCTCGATTTCCTCCTCGTCCTCGGCATCGAGGCCGAGGAACGGCCGCGCCGGGATCGTCACCTCGCGGGCGAAGACCAGCGGCGTGTTGGCGCCGCCGAGACGGAACACGAGGCTCCTCGCCCTGACCGGCCGGATCGTCGCGCCGAACTGGTGGGTCGCCGCGTAGGCGACATCGGTGCCGACGGCGACGCCGGCATCGCTCGCCTCGTGGGTGATCGAGCGCAGGAGATTGGCGGTGTCGATCAGGGTCCGGCCGCCCTGGAGCAGGACACGTATCGACGCCGGCCAGGGCGAGCCATCGGGGTCCTCGCCGATCTCGAACCGCCGCTGGGTCGAGACGACGAGCGAGGCGCCGATGGCGTCGAACAGGTCGCGGGGATGCTCGGTCCGCGCCACCGCCTCCGAAAGCGTGCCGAGCGCCTCCTCGGCGCCCTTGACCTCGATCCTGACGCCGTCCGCCATCAGACCGCGCCTCCGGCGCAGATATCGGGTGTCGGGTGTCGGGTGCCGGGTGCCAGGAGCGGCGTGAGGCTCGGCAAGGTCGCGATGGTCGCGCTCGCGATGGCGGCCGAGAGCCCGCTGTGGCGCTGGCGCGCCGGCACCCGACACCCGACACCTGTCATATGAAGCCCTTCAGATTGTCGGGTGTCATGTCGCGGTCGCGGTCGGTCGTGGTGACGCCCGCGGTTCCGGCGGCCTCGGGCTCGACGCCGGCGACATCGAGCCGGACGGTGCCGGCGGCGATGTCCCTCAGCGCGCGGATCGCCGCGTGGTAGTCGTCGGCGATCTTCTGGTCGGGCGCCCGGCGGTGCAGCTTGTAGATGGCGATGGTGGCGGCGAGATCGGCGACGAGCGGCGGGGTCGCGGCGAGCGGCAGCTTGTAGCGGGAGGCGAGATAGCCGTCGATCATGGCGTCGGTGTCGGCGAGGACGCGGGTGACCACCGCCTCGTCGACGACCCCGGTCGCCGGGACCGCCCGATCGGTGAGATCGACGAGCGTGCGCTCGCCGAACCGGTCGGTCAGCTGGTCGAGGCTCGAATAGGCCATGGGTCGGTCGCCTCCGGGCGGGGCGGGGCCGCACCCTCATCGCGGCTCCCAATCTCAGAATGTCGTTCGCGGCGGGCGGCCGGCGATGTCACGCGCGCGGCGGCCAGCACCAGGTGCAAGGCTCGCCCGGCCTGTCCGCCTGTTCGACGGACGTGCGGCGTTCGCCCCGCATGCCGGGTTCGGCATCGCAGAACACGCGCAGGTTCACCAGCCCGCCGCCATGCACCATGGTGATCACGGCCGGGAATATCCTCGCGGAATTGACTGCGTCCTCGCCTTCGCCGAGCGTGAACAGAACGATCCGCCCCAGCGACGGGCGCGGCCCGTCGCCCGCGGGGGACGCCGCCGCGTCCGGTTCGACCTCGTTCGGGATGCCGATCGCCTCGGCCCTGCCGCGGGTCATTTCTCGCCCCCGGCCCCGGCCGGCGCCAGGAACGCGACGCGCAGCATCGATTCGGCTTCGATCGCCTCCAGCTCGTCAGCCGAAAAGCGGTCCAGCGGATGGACCGTCGGCGCCTTCGGGTGCGCGCGGCCCGCACGGCGGAAGCCGTCGCGGTCGGCGGCGATGCGGATGTGGGTCGCGGCCTCGCGGCTCGCGGCTGGCGCGAGCGCCGTTTCCGCGTCGCCGGCCGGAGACTCGGCAGTGGCATGGGGTAGCATCCGGGCTGCGTCGTCTCCGGCCGGCTGCCGTGCGGGCGGAGCGGTGGCCCCGCCCGCAGCGGCGGCGTCGACGGCCGGGCTGTCGGCCGTCTCGGCCAGCCGCGGGGCCGACCTGCCCGCCCCCGCGGCCGTGGAAGGGTTCGGTCTCCGCGCCATCGGCCCGTCCATCAGGCGAGCCACGGCACGACGACGAGCTCGGCGGTGCCCTTGTAGACATTGGTGGCGCCGGCCGCGTCGCGCTCTGCGTTGAGGATCTCCAGTCCCTCGCCTTCTAACGCCGGCGGGACCACGAGCAGATCCGGCATGATGCCCAGCGGGCGGCCGTAGTCGCCCTTCATTCCCATCAGCGCCTCGCGGCCGATGGCGTAGTTGGCCTTGTCGAGGGTCTGCTTGGAGCCCCAGGCCATCTGCCAGAAGCCGAAGCCGACGTTGTCGCGGCCGTCGACGCCGTACAGGAACTCCTTCTTGGCGAACACGTTGTCGTCGGTCGGCCGGTCCTTGGCGGTGAATTCGAAGGACCGCCGCGGCTGGTAGATGAGGGGCTTCAGCGAGCGCCTGGTCGACATCAGGAACCAGGCCGTGCCGCCGCCGCCGTCGGTGTTGGCGACCGACTGCGCGACGCCATTGGCGTCGAGCACGGGATGATCGGTGTCGAAGAAGAACTGGCCGTCATAGCACGCGGTCGCGAACCCGGCGGCCAGCAGCGACCAGACCAGGAGATCGGGATGCGCCGCGACCGACTCGCCCATCTCGACGAACAGCGGCGTGTAGACGCCGAGATTGTCGTCCTCGATGTCGTCGCGGTCGACGCCGATGGTGAGCTCGAACGGCCGGTTGGTGATGGTGTAGTCGTGCTGGGAGATGTTCTGCACAACCCGGTCGCCCAGCCACTCCCGCATCGAGGGCATCTTGCCGAGCCAGCCGTACTTGTTCTCCTTCGAGGTCGACGGCACGGCCGTCGCGATACGGCCATACTGGCTCTTCGCCTGCTGGAGACCACGCTGGAAAGACGTCCGGAAGCTGACGCGGAGCGCGTCGAGATTGGCGGTGTTGATGATCATGCGGGCTTGGTCCTCGTGATGTCAGCCGGCGCCGCGCGCGGCTTACGCGATGCGCACCCAGACGCCGACGGTGTCGACATGCTCGACCTTGCCGGCGGCCGATCGCGTGGCGGTACCGTCGGTCTTGGCCACGGTCTGGTCGTCCACCAGGTAGCAGGTGTCGCCGATCTCGGCCTGGGTGATCTGGTCGCCCGCGGCCGAGTTGGCGTAGCGGAACACGCCGCGGCGCGCCGTGACGGTGATGGCGCCGTTGGCGCCGCCGGTGTTGTCGGCGAGCTTCTCGGCCCGCCCGACCGGAACGAGCCCGGTGGCGGTGACGGCGGGCTTGGCCCAGCCGGCGGCGTCGAGGACGACGATCGCGCCGGCGAAAATCTTCGCCGCCGCGAGCACCGGGTAGTCGAACAGATCGCCGTCGATGCGCGGCGTGTTGCGGTCTGTGGCCAGCGCCGTCATGCGAACGACTCCTGTTCACGCTCGGCCCGCTCGGCCTTGACCGTTTCGGCGATCTTCGCCGGGTCCTCGCCGGTGAGCCTGGCGGCCTCGCGCTGGGCGGCGTTGAGCGAGACCTCGCCGTCCCTTCCGGCCGGCGGCACGACCTCGATCCGCTGTCCGGGGCCCAGGATCGCGAAGGCGGCGATTTCCTTCTCGACGCCCTCCGGGTCCGCCATGTGGCGGGTGATGTAGTGGTCGCGGAGCGGCTTGACGCCGACCTTGCCGGCCCTGATCGAGCCCTCGACGAAGGCGGTCGCCCGGTCGCGCGCGGTCGCTTCCTTGAGCGTCTCGAGGCCGGAGGTGACGGAGCTGAGCTCGGCCTGCAACGAGGCGATGGCTTTGGTGCCCGCACCGGCCTTGCCGGCGAGGGTCTCGACCGCCTGGCGCACCTCGGCCGCCGTCGAGGTGCGCTCCAGCCCCGCGGCTTCCGCGATCGGGCCGAGCGCGGCCTGGAGTGCCGCCGTTCCGGCGTCGGCCCTGAGCCGGGCGGCGCCGGCGATAATCGCTTCCGGCGTCGCGTCGGCCCCAAGGCCGATCGCGGTCGCCACCTGGCCGATCGCCGCTTGCGTGGCGGTGCCGCCCCTGAGCTTGTCGACGGCGGCGATGATCGCGTCCTCGCCCGCGTCGTCCGCAAGGCCGAGCGCCTTGCGGAGCTTCATCATCAGGTCCATGAAAATCTCCTGATTGAGCGCGACCATGCCGCGCATATTGGGGGCGTTGGTGAGCGCCGCCCGGAGCAGGCGCCCGACATGGCCCTTCGCGTCGTGGGTGATGACCGGCGAGATGTGTCGGTAGGCGCGCCCCTCGACGAGCCGGCGGCCCTCGGCCGTCCATTCGACCCGGCCCCACAGGCCGTCGCCGCGCGCCTCCAGCTCGACCACCCAGCCGCGCGCCGGCGACGGTCCGCCCCTCGGCGCGGAGAGATCGGTCGCGTGGTTCTCGTCGATGGGGAGCCTGCCGCCGGACGCGGCGAGGCTCGCCGCGGCGATCTTCGCGGCATCGACCTCGTAGGGGCCGCGGCCGTCGACGGTCCCGACCCTGCCGGCGGGCATCAGCATGATCCAGTCCGGCGCCGTCGCGGCGTCGGGCAGCGCGGTCGCGGAGAGAAGTGCTGTCGCAAGCTCCGGCATGGCCCGAATATGGCGCAGCGCGGCGGCCTGTTTGGCCCCGACCGAGTTCGCCCGCCGCCGGAGCAACGAGGGGATGCGGGAGGGCGGTCACCAGGCGGCGCAGCGCCGTCCGACATTGGCCGCGAGGATGCCCCTTGAAGCCGATTTGAAAGGGCTCGAAAGGGGGACTCTCATCTCGGCGGGGGATTGATGCGCCCGAGGGAGCGGGCCCGCCACGGACGCCGCCAGCGGCTCGCCGTCAAAACGGCTTCGAGAGAGTGTAGGATGGGCGGGCGGATCGAGGGTCAGCGATGGGCTGGCGCGCCGGCAACAGCTACGACAGGGCGCAGCGCGAGGCGGATCGCGCGCGGTTCCGCTCGTTGCCGTTCTGGGCGCGGCTCCGGGTCCGCGCCACCCAGGCGCTGATCGCCGCCGCGGTCATCGGCACGCTGGCGCTGATCTTCCTGGGCTCGGCCATCCGGTGACGCCATTCGGTCACTCCCGCGTCCCGCGCTCCAGCGCGAGCGCGAGGCCGGCCACGCCGACATTGCCGAACCAGCCGGGGTCGGGCGGGATATCGAGCGCCGGATGGCCGGGGTCGGTGCGCTCGAACCCGTAGCGGTCGATGTCGCGTTCGTTGAGGCTCTGGACCGTGCACCGGCAGTTGAAGCCGTTCGGCGGATAGTGGGTGCGCCAGAACGGGTGGTCGACCGGCAGGACGACGCCGTGCCAGGCGGCGTGGGTCGGCCGCACCCGGTGGTCGTCGGCGGTCACGTAGCGGATGAACGGGCGCTGCCGCTCGAGGCGCTGGATCTGCTGCCAGCGGCCGACCGCCTGGGCGATCCCGGCGTTGACCCGGAACACCAGCTCGGAATGCCAGCCGGGATCGCCGTCGAAGGACCAGCCGTGTTCGGCGACGATCCGGTCGTAGCGCTCGCGGAAGTCGGCGAGCGCGCCGCCTTCTTCCATCGTGTCGGCGACCGCCGCGAGCAGATCTGCGACCATGGCGTCGCTCTGGTCCTCGGCGAGCCGGCCGGCCGCGAACCCGGCCTCGCGCAGCAGCGCGTCCCACTCTTCCTGGGTGACCCCGGTGCGCAGGCGCAAAAAGTCGATCGCCTCCTGGAACCGGACCGCGATCGTTGCGTCCGCCACCTCTTACCGGCCTCCGCCGCGCCGGGCGTCGGCGAGGATCTCCGTTCGGCCCATGAGCTCGGCGAGCACGATCGCGGCGCGGAGAAGGCGGGCGAGCTCGTCCCTCGGCAACTCTCCGCGCGCAGCCTGGAGGCGCAGCCGCACGTCTTCGAGGCTGGTGGCCTCGTTGACAATCGCCCGCATGGCATCGACGAGGTCGTCGCCGGCATGCGCCGCGGCCTCGCCGGCGAGCCGGTCGAGCGCGCGTGCGGACGACGGCTGCCGCTGCTGCGTCTCGGCCCCGCCGTCGCCGCCCATGGCATCGCCCTCCGCGCCGGCGGGCAGGCCAGGACCGGTCGCCGGCGATGGCGGCGGCGTCAGCAGCCCGGCGCCGTCCTCCGGGTCGGGCAGGCCGAGCTTGTCGCGCATCACGCTTTCCTGGACCCTGAGGCCCAGCGGCACCAGCGCCCGCACCGCGCCGACCACCTGGCGGAGGTCCTCTTCCTCCTCGCGGCCGATCTTGAGCCGCGGATAGGCGTCCTGCGGCCCGTATTCGAGCGTGACCCAGGGCCGCACCAGGTCGCGGTTGAGAACGGCGCCGACGGCCCGGCAGTCCGCGCGCTCGATATCCTCCTGCACCTGCCGGTGCTCGCGGCCGACCGCGTGGCCGCCGGCGATCGCGTCGGTGGTCGCGGTCTGGCCGAGCACAGCCTTGGAGACCTGCCGGTCGAGCCAGTCCGACCGCTTCTCGTAGAGATCGGAGCCCTGGCCGACGTTCTTCGACTCGACGAACTCGATCATCATCGATTCCGGCACGATCGCCGCGCAGTCGCCGGCGATGTTGGCGACCGCCCGGAACAGGGTCTGCTTGTCCTCCTCGGTGGCGCCGGAATGGTACTTGCCGAGCCGGATCGGCTGGCCGAAGGTCTGGGTGAAGATCGCCCAGTCGCGCTGGGTGAAGGCCTTGAACATCCAGGCCCAGGCGGCGAGGCGCGCGAGGCCGGAGCGCATCGGCTGGCCGGACTTGGCGCGGATGCGGGCGATGATGAATTTGAAGGCGGGAAGCTCCTCGTCGCCCCCGTCGGTCCGGAGCAGCGGCGTCGCGCCGTCCTTCCGGTCGAACCGGAACCAGCGCGGATCGCGCCATTCGAGCCGGTCGGGGCGCCACTGGCCCATGCTCGTGTCCCAGATGATCTCGGTCGCCGACCAGCCCTTGCCGATGGCGTCGAGAATGTCGAACAGCTCGTCCTGGAGCTGGTCGCGCAGGAGCCAGTCGCGCACCATGTCGGCCTGCCCGACGTGCCGCGGATCGTCCGACGCGGCGTCGACCGTGATCTCGAGCTGGGCGACCGAGCGCTTGCGGGTGCCGAGGACGCCGGCGTAGTGGAGGTCGCGCTCCTCGATCGTCTCGGCGAGCTCGAGGTAGCGCAGGGGCTCGCCCTCGTCGGCCTCGCGCAGGATATTGGCGAGCCGCGCCGGATTGAGCCCGTCGCCGGGGTAGCCGGAGAGCGGCGAGCGCACGCCGGTGAGCGTCGGCCCGGCGACTTCCCTGGTCAGCACCTGGCGCCGCAGCGGCTGGCCGTGGTGATCGACGAGGGTGGATGTAGGTGGCATTACAGGAGCCCTATTTCTTCGAGGTGCGCGTCGAGACCAACGGGTTTGTCAGGTGTCTCGTAGTACGCCTTAATCCGAGCCCAGGTCTCGTCCTGTCGGCGCAAACCCCGCCCGATCATCACATCGCCACCCTCGGGCGTGAACCTGCCTTGCGCGACCGCCCGCCGGACTCTGCGTTCAAGGGTCCGCAGACTCCGCCTGATCAAACGGAACCGGTCGCGTAGCTCCTTCGGCAGGGCCCTGAGACACTTGCCGCAGATGATCTCCGTCCCCGGCGCATATCGTCCGGCGGGCGCCGTGCGTCGGCAGCGTGGATTGATGCAGGGGATGCGATCGCCCGGCATCACACACCCCCCCTCAGCCCGCCGCCGAGCGGAGCGCGCCACCAGCCGGCGCCGGCGCCGCGGTCGTCGTCATCGTCGTGCGGCCGGCGCCAGTCGCGCCGGCCGGCTGCCGCGCCTCCGGCGCCGAGACCCTGATAGCCGTAGTCGGCGACATCGGCCTCGGCCGCGGCCACCGCGAGCATGATTGCGACCGCGGCGTCGCCGTGGCGCTTGCCGCCGTCCGAGCCCCGTGTCTCCGCCTTGTCCGGCACCATCGGCACGCCGCGCGCCTGCCGGATCTGGCGCAGGTCGGATTTGACGTCTGCGTCGCGCGGCAGCAGGATCGTCCGGTCCTCGAAACGCGCCCGCATCGGCGGCCCGTTCTCCAGATACCAGCCCTGTGTCATCATCACCGCCTCGATCCGCTCGCCGCCGAATTTCTGGACCGCGGTCTCGGCGAGATACTGGCCGTTGCCGCGCGCGTCGTGCTTGCCGTTGCCGAACCGCGGCAGGCGCCCCACCACATAAAACACGATCTGCTCCTGCTGGCGGAACGGAACGTTGCGGAGCTCCAGGACGAACGGCGCGCGCAGCACGAGATCGCGGCCCTCGGCGAGGGGAACGAAGACCGAAAGGTGACCGGACCTCGCGAAGTCGAAGCCGTAGTGGTGGCGGAGGTTCGGGTCGAGCCGGTCCAGGACCGGGTCGATCTGCTGCTCGAGCCACGCCTCGACCCACGAGGCGCGCTCGGCGTCGGGCCGGAGATCGAAGCCGTCCGGGCACGCGAGGCGGATGACGGCTGCGTCGGGCGTCATGCACGCCTCGATCAGCGCGCCGGTGAGATAGACGCCAGAGCCCTGCGAGGGAATGCAGTCGAGCTCCTCGGCCGCGTCCGACCCGTAGAAGTCGCGGATCTCGGATCGCCACTCGGCTTCCGCCTCCGGCGACCATGTCCGGCCGGTGACGAGGCAGATGCGCTGGTAAAGGCCCTCTTTCAACGCGTCGTCGAAGGTCGTTCGAACGACCTTTCCGGGCCGGCGGCCGGCGCGCACCTCCTGGACCAGCTCGTTGAACGGATTGTCCTCGCCATTGTGGGTCGAGATCACCAGCACCCTGCCGCCCCAGATCAGGAACGCCATCGCCGCCTTGAGGAGCGCCGGCGCGTCGTCATGGAAGGCGAACTCGTCGAGGATCACGTAGCCCTGGCGACCGCGAAGCGAGCGGGGCCGCGATGACAGCGCCACGATCTCGAAGCCCGCCGCGAAGGTGATGCGGAAGGCGGCGATCGCGCGCTTGTCGCCGCTCTCGTCGTCCTCGGTGAACAGGTATTCGTCGACCTCCGAGCACGCCGGGACGAACGCCTTGGCCCACATGGCGGCGGCGTCGATGAACTCGCGCGCCATGTCGAGATTGTAGCCGATATAGAGCGTGTCCATCCCGCCGGCCGACTTTCTGGCGCCGGAGGTGAGGACAGCGTCCGAGGCGATCCCCCAGGTCGCGCCGATCCGGCGCGACTTCTCGTCGACCACCAGCGGCGAGGCCGCGGTCGCTCTCAGCCGCTCGGCCTGGTAGGGCAGGAGGATCGCCGGCAGGTCCATGCCCACGAGCGGCGCCGGCAGCGCCTGCGTCGTCTCGCGGCGATGGCGCGCCCACTCTGCGGCGGTGACCGGACCCTGCTCGCTCATGCGTCGGCCTCCGCCCGCAGCGCGCCGGCGAGCGGCACCGCGTCGAGCACCATCCACGGCTCGATGAAGCCGAGGCCGCGGGCGCGCGCGATCTCCTGCTCGGCCGCCTCCATCTCGCGGAAGATGGTGGCGCCGGCCGCGGACTGGTTCCAGGTGCGGTGGGCCATGAAATAGACCGGAGAGGAGCCGCCGGTGGCGCGGATCACCCAGCACTCGTCGACCGCGAGGGTGAGGGTTCCGGCCGGCGCCTTGCCGCTCATGCCGCAACCCGGTTGAGGCCGAGCCGGTCGAGCGCCTGGTCGATCTCGGCGTAGGGCTTTCTCATGATCGCCGCGATGGCGGTGAGGCCGAGGCCGCGCTTCGCGAGCCCGGCGATCCGGCGCCGCTCCTCGCCGGTGAGCGTGTCCGGCACCTCGGCCCGCGGCTTCGGCCGCGGCGCGTCGTCCGGCCGCGGCGCCGTGGTCATGCGCAGCGTGATGCCGGAGGGCTTGCGTTTGGGCGTCGAGCCCGGCATCCAGCCGGAGGCGGACTTCCGTCCGTCCCCGAAGACGATGCCGTGCTTTCTTGCCTGCCAGCCGGCGCTCGCCGGCGACACGCCGAGCGCGCGCGCCGCCCCGGCCTGCGAGCCGCCCGCTCCCGCGATCTCGCGCAGCCGGTCGATCCGTTCGCGAGGCCACGACCTCGTCCTCGCCGCTCGCGGCCTGCCGTCGAGCCGGATGCCCTCGCGCGCGCATTTGCCGATGACGCTGTTGCGCGGCATTCCCAGCTCGTCGGCGATCATCGAGGCGGTAAACCGCTCCTGTTCCGCCAGCCATCGCAACCGAGCCGTTCGGTCCGCCGGCCACTTCCGGGGCGGCCTGATTTCGAGATCGATCGGCGCGTCGGCGTCATATTCGCTGGCACCATTGGAGGCGACGACCGGCTCGTGCCCCCATGCGCCGATCTCGTCGTCGCCCACGCCGTGGACGGGCGCCGATGGCGGGGGCGGCGCCGGCCGCGCGCCGCCCCCTTCGGTATGCGGAAAGGCGGGCTGAACCCCCACGTCTGGCCCGGCATCCGCGACAACAGACTCCACCGGACCCGCGTCCCCTCGGGTGCCGGGGGCCTCGCGAGCCGTACCGGACCTCTCCTCGGGAATTGTTACTGCCTCGGTTGTGGGGGCCGCCTCAGACGCCATGCCCCCCCCGCCGGCTTTTTCGACCGCGGCCGGCCCGCCCATGCATTCGGGCAGCGGTCCGTAGCGTCGCTCGTAGCTCGCCCTCCAGTCCCAGCGCCGGCTCACGGCTCGACTCCCAGAATCTGCGCCTTGATCTGGCCCACCGTCTCCGCCGACAGGCCCTTGGCCTTGCCAACCGCGTCGACCGCCTTCGCCGCCTTCGCGTTCCAGTCGGCCTCCAGCCGGGCGCGCTCGCCCGCCGAGATCTTCTGCGCCTGGACCGCGTAGTGGAGCGCGCGCGACGCCTCCATCACCGCCCTGGGGTCGATCCGGCCGCCCTCGGCGGCCTCGATCAGCTCGAAGACCACGATTTTGATCGATTCGGACACGAGCACGGTGAGGTCGTCCGACTCGCCCGGCTCGCGCCGTTCGTTGATCACCGAGGCAATCTCGCGGGTTTCCTCACGAATGCGGGCATGGGCGGCGATGCGCAGAGACTTCCGGTTGAACGCAGAGAACGAGATGGGGCCCAGCCCGATTTCGGCGAGGCGCTCGTTGAACTCGGCATGGATGTCGGTCTGGTGCCGGTTGCGGTCCCTCAGCTCCGCCAACGCCCATCTGACGATCGGGCCGGCTTCCTCGGGCAGGAGATCGATTGACGAGAGCCGGCCGCGGCCTTTTCGCCTCGTCCCCGTCGCGCCCTCGCGGGCGCTCCTCGCCTCCTGCGCTCTGCCGGGCTCGGCCACCGATCAGGCCTCTGGCGACGGGCGCGCCACTCCCTCGATCTGGGTCTTGCGCTCGACGTGATCGAGGCCGCGCCTGGTGATGGTCGCGACCATGAAGCCGGAGATATCCGTTCTGGTCACCGCGCCCAGTTCCTCGAGGAACCCGATCTCCGCGCGCACCCGCTCGCGCGACCAGTTGTGGCCGTAGGTTTCGAGCGCGATGCCGATCAGCCTCTCGTTGAGCCGATAATCGTGCTCCTCGGCGAGCGCGCGCAGGATGACGAGCCGGGCGTCGCGCTCGGCATACTCGCGGAAGCTCATGTTCGCCCACCCGCCTTCATCAGAAAGTCGTCGATGCGGTTGACCGTTCGGCTGACGCCCTTGAACTGCTCCTCGATCCGGCCGATCGAGCCGGACATCTCGGTGACGTGCAGCTCCAGCCGGTGGACGCTGTCCTTGTCCGGCAGGTGAATGATCTCGCTTTCCAGCTTCTGCACCCGCTCGCGCAGGGTCGTGTGCTCATCCTTCAGCGCCTCGATCGTGTCGGCGTTGGCCTTGGACCTGGAAGTCAGCCAGGTGTACAGCGCGCTCGACAGCGCGACGACGGTCGATGCGATGCCGAGGACGGTGCCGATCTCGCCCAGCATCACGCCCCCGGCTCACCCGCCGGCGCCAATGTCCGGGCAGGAGCCATCCCCTCGCCGCCGCCGATGATGCAGGCGCTGCCGTTTGCGCCGAAGACCCAGAACACCCACCGGCCGTCCGGCGCGAGGTCGAGCCGGGCGGCCATGCCGTCCTCGCCGTCGGCGGCGCCGATCATGCCCCGGGCGCCATCCCCGAGGAGCGCGCGGATGCGCCGCTCGACGGCCTTCCTTGAGTCGCAGATCGCCTCGAACAGGATGACTTCGGCCGCGGGCGCCGGGCTGGCGGCGAGGCCGGCGAGAAGCCACAGTCCGCCGAGCCCGGCGGCGCCGGCGAGGATGGCCGCGAGGATTCGGCCCACGGCACCCATGTCACGCCCCCGGCTTTGCGAACCGACCGCCGAAGATCGCCTTGAAGGTGTGGCCGCCCCCATAGATGGTCAGCCAGATGCCGGCGATGCCGAGCACGTGCTCGTGCGGCGCCATCAGCGCGTCGCCGCCGCCGATGGCCTTGACGAACGGCGCGATCAGGAACTGGTTGGCGACGATGCCGATCACGAGCCAGGACATCGCCGGGCGCCAGGCCCACGAAAAGGCGCCGCGCTCGACTTCCTGCCTGGCGAGCAGCGCCGCTTGCTCGGCCTCGACCCGGGCGAGCGCGAGCCACTCGCCGATCCGGTCCTCCTCGAGCGCGCGGAGCTGGGCGACGGCCGCGGGATCGGTCTCGATCCTCGCCGCCGCCTCCTCGGGCGTCCTGGCGCCGAGCTCGTCCATCACCGCCTGTCCCGCCCGCTCGACGACGGCGCCGGCGCGGCCACCGACGAGGGTGCCGAGGATGGAGATGCCCTGGCGGATCAGGACCGGCGCCAGAATGGTCGCGAGCGGGCCCATCAGCACATGCTCACGAACCAGGGCCCGACATATTCGAGCGCGGCGCCGATGCCGCCGGCGATGGCGGCGATGAGGGCGGCGAGCCGGGCGCCGGCCCGGGTCCGGTCGCGGAAGACGACGCCGGCGATGAAGCCGGCTCCGGCCGCGAGCATCAGTGCAGTCGCCATGGTCTTTCTCCTTCAGAAGCTCCGCAGCCACGCCGCCAGCCGCGGCCGGCCCGCGGCGACGCGCGCCGCGATCAGGTCGCGGTAGTGCCAGGCCAGCCACGCCGCGGCGATCAGCGCCGCGGTCAGGAGGCCGATGCCGATCCACATGGTGATCGCCTCTTGCGGCCCGGCCTCGTTGACGCCGGTGGCGGCGCCGCCGCCGGCGGCGCCGATCCCGGTCCGCCGCGCTTTGCGCCTGGCGTCGATCTCGCGCTGAAGGGTCGACAGGGTCGCCCGCCCGATCAGCCCGTCGACGGTGAGGCCGTATGCGGTCTGGAACTCCGTCACCGTCGTCCTGAGCACGCGGCCGGGGGCATTGCCCGGTTCGAATCCGAGATCGCGCAGCGCCTCCCGGACATTCCGGATTTCCGCGCCGCTCATCGAGAGGACGAAGATTGCGAAGGTCGCGTCTGGGTCGACCGCCGGCCGCGGGTCGATGGCGAGGTCCTCGGGCCAGCGGTTGTCGATGATGATGTCCGCTTCTTCGCGCCGCCGCCTCTCGAGGCCAGGCAGAACCCGGCCGCCGCCCTTGTTCCAGAGGGCGAGGCGCGCGCGGACGCCCGGCCAGTCGCGGGCGAAATAGCGCCCGACCCAGCTCGCCCGGTGAATCGCCCCGGTGTTGAAGTCGAACGACGAGGCCCCGTCGAAGGCGTGCGGCGGCGCCTGGCCGAGGACGCGCGCGACCCGAGGCTCATAGGTCTTTGCCAGCGCCAGCCTGAGCAGCCGGTCGGCCTCATCGGCCGTGATCACCATGCCGGCGTGGGGCCTGATGACGCCGCTCGCCGCCGTGAGCCCGGAGCCCACCGTCCAGCGCCCTCCAGGACAGCGATAAGCCCTGAGCACCTCGCCCTCGACCCGCTTGTGGTACGCGATGCCCCTCGACGAAACGTGCTGGGTGATGCTGTCGGTCATCGGGCGCCGTGCTGGTCGATCCGCCCCGACCATAGAGGCGCCGGTGGCGGTGCTTGGCCCCGACCGTTTTCGCTATCCGGTTGGTCGCAGTCCTCGACCGTGGGAACGGCTACGCTTTTCGGAGTTGTCCTGCCGGACCGGCGCCGCCCGGGCGCGATGACGCCTCGTGACGGCGTGAGCAGTCCGGGCTAGAACAGCTCGCGCTGCGCCGATGGTTGTTTCTTTCGCCCGGCGGAGGTCTCGGCCGTGCGAAATCTGGCGCGGCGACGCTCGACTCCGCGCAGCGAATAGCCCGACGCCATGGCGATCTCGGAGCTCGGCCTGCCCTCCGCGATCATGCGGTCGACCATGGCCCTGATCTCGACCAGCGCGCCTCTCGGGCCGAGCGGCAGCATGACCCAGCACCCGCAGTTTCCATCTCGGATTCGGTAGTGTCGGCAGATCGCGTCCGCGGCCGGTTGCCCGACCGCCCGGACCAGCCAATGATCGCGGTCAGCGCTCGCGGGGATGTACACCCGTGTTCCGCCCCGCGCCCGGGCGAGCGCCAGCGCCGAGTCGAGGCCGCAGACGCCGGCGATCTCCGCCAGCACCTCCGGAAGCCACGAGTAGCGTCCCTCGCCGGTCTGCCTCGTCGCCGCGTCGGTCATCAGGCCGTGAGCCCCCTGAGGGTATAGGTTATCGTCGCCCCGCGTTCTCCGCGCCGGCGGCGATAGACGAACCGAACGGTGAGCTGGCCATCGCTTCGGAGCCAGGCGGTGGATGACAGCGTCAGCCGGTATCCGTCGCTCAGATGCTCGCCGTGCCGCGCGCAATACGCCTGCGCCAGGACCGCCATGTCGCCAGCCGACACGTGGATGCGGCACGACCTCAGTCGTGAAGGCGTGCGCCGGGCCATCAAGGCACATCCGCGAACGCGACGATCTGGCGGGGATCGCGCCTGCGCTCGTCGCGCATCCTGGCGCGCTCCGCCCTCACTTCGGCCTGGAGCTGGCCGGTGACGAGACGCGCGAGCTTCGCCTCGTCCGCCGCCGGCGACTGCCGGGTCGCCTCAGCGAGCCGGATGCGCTTCATCAGGATCGACTGCTGGGCGAGGAAATCCTCGTTGGTGAGGAGCGCCGCCGGCGGTCTCATGCGCGCCTCCCGCGGATGACCTCGCCGAGTTCCATCATCCGCGCCTTCAGTGACCCCCGCTTGCGGTGGAGCGGGGACGGAACGCCGAGATATCGCTCCTGCGCCTCGACCACGGCGAGTTGCGGGTGGTTCGGATGGTCGGACCACCTGACGCCGCGCTCGCGCGCCAGCCAGGCCTTGAGACCCTCGATCGCCCGCGCCGCATCCTTTGCCTCGCGCAGCCATCTCGTATGGTCGATCCCGGTCTGGCGCCTGACGAAGGCGAGGAGCGCCGCGTCTCGACGGCTCGCCGCGAGGCCCAGATGCCAGGCCGAGATCCACAGAGCCTGGAGCTTCTTGGCGTAGGGGCCGTCGAGCCCGACACGGGCGAGCGCGCCATCGTTCGAAGCATCGTCGATCCCCCTTCGAGCGCCGCCCGAAAGCCCCTTGAGGCGGTCGATCACGCGCACGGCCTCCGCGATCGTCAGCTCCTTCGACGACCGCTTTCCGGTCTCCGCCTCGACGAGATCGCGGTAGCACTCGTCGTCGAGTCCGGCCCGGTTCTTGAGCGCGTGGATGGCGCCGATCTGGCGGCTCGAGGCGGCGCGGCTCATGGCCCGCCCTCCGGGTCCCGCGGCGCCATCCAGTCGCGCCTCGCGAACATCGCCGGCGGCCACTTGCACCATGGGCAAATCGTCGGCGGCTTCGGTTCCACGTCTGCTGTGACCAGCGGGCGGGCCTGGTTGATCGCCTCGCTCACCGGGTCGGCGAAAATCACCCAGGAGTTTCCGGCGGAATTGCATTCGTCGTAGGCCTCGATCACTGCTGTCAGCGCGGAGACCAGCTGCTCTTGCGTTGCGCTCATCCGTCCCTCGCGACGAGCTCCACGTCGCCGATGGTGAGGCGTGCCCGTTTTGTTCTCGGATTTCCGGTCGTGCGGGCGATGTCCTGGTGGTCCTGGTAACGGACCGTCACCGCCCCGAGCCGGGGATGGACGGCTGTCACCACCCCATCGAACACCTTGCCGTCGATCGAGACATCGACCCGGTCGAACAGCTCGACCGCATACTCGCCGTCGTCGCCATAGCAGATGGGGTTGGAGGCGCCCATCACGCGGCCGCCAGATCGATGGTGATCGCCCGCCAGCGATCCCGCGGCGTCTCGCGCCGGTAGAAGCGCACATAGGTCGAAGTGCCTATCACCCGCATCGAGTCGGTGAGCGCGGCCATGGCCCGCTGCCAGCGCTCGTCGGGAATGTCGACCCGCCTCACCTGGTAGAGCGCGCCGCGGTTGATCCGGCCGTGCTGGTCAACCTGGAAGGCGTGCTCGACCAGCGCCCGTATCTCCGGCCGTGCATCGGCTGCCCAGCCCTCGATGCACTCGTCGACGAGTTCCTTGGCGACCTGGAGCTCCGGCCCGTAGGTGACCTGGTCCTGGACCTGGACCTGGACCTTCAGCGTGCCGTCGAACGAGGTGAGGGTGATGTTGCCCCTTCGCCCCCCGGCTCTCGCGCCAAAGTCGTCGGCGAGGATTTGCTGTAAGGCCCCGACATCATCGAATGTGTGCGCCCGGAACCGGCCGATCTGGGCCGAGAGCTCCTCGGCATAGGCGCAGATCCCGCGCACCGTCTGGTCCATCAGCTTGTCGGCCGGCTTGACGAGCTCGACCGGCACCAGGGCGCCGCGGGTATCGCGCATGTAGGGCTTGCCCTCGATCGTGATGACCGCGTCGTCGATGGCGCGGCCGGTCGCCTCGTCCTCGCGGTGTCGTTGCCGATAATCGTCGAGCAGCGCCCTGGCTGCCGCGTCGTCGTCCACAATCCGTGTCATGCCGTTGTCCTTTCCTGTTCTTCACCTCGGACCATTTCGAAGTCGCCGAGCGCTCGCTCGAGAGCTGCGAGAGATCTGTCCTGCTCGAGGCGCGCGCCCCTGAGCGTGCGGTCGCACCCGAATGCATCCCGAATGGCGTGAGCTGCGGTGACAACGTCGCGCGCCGCGATCACCACTTGGCCGATGGCCTCGGTCAGTTCGGAACTGCCATCACGCTCTGCCGCGATGCCGATCTGTTTCGCGTCGGCCTCCAGCATCGCGGCGTGGGTCGTGTCGATGAACGCGGCGGCTGCCGAGGCGAACTCGTCGATGAAGCCGGAGAGCCCGCGCGCCACCACGGTGAGACCGAGCGTGGCGTGAATTTGGCCGATCTCCTGCCGCAGACCCGGGTCCGTTCTGAGCGCCCGATCTATATTGTCGCGGGCATAAATGATCGTGGTGTGATCGCGGCGGAACACCCTGCCGAGCACCACCGTTGACTGCCGGCTCGCGCGGCATGCCAGCCACATCGCCACATGACGCGGCCGGATCGCCCCTTGATTGCGCCGGTCCGCCAGGATGTCGTTGGCCGAGATGCCGTAATAGGTCGCCGTCGCGTCAATGATGCGAAGCGCCGTCGTGCGGGACGCGCGTTCGGCCGGCATCATGACTGAGGCCTTCGCGCGTCTCCCCGCCCAGCGACCGGGAACAGTCTCACCACGTTCGCCCCGCCATCCCTGGCTGGCGGCGGCCGATCAGCCGCCGCCTCCAGTGCCAGGGCATCGGCGGCCGCGTAGTCCAGCGCCGCGCAGATGCTTTCGACCGCTAGCGGCGCGAGCTCGATGCCCCTGTGGCGATATTCGTGCAGCCGGGCCGCCATCGCGGCGAGACGCTCGCTCACCGGGTCTCTCGCGGGGCCGGCCATCACGCCTCCTCCCCGCCGCGGTTGCCCCATGCCGCCTTCACATCCTCCGCCGTGAGGTCGCGGCCTTCGCCGGCGGCGTACATGCCGGCGAGCTGCAGGGTCTTCGTGATCTGGCTGAGGGCGCCGGGCTTGCGGCCGATCGCGCGGGCCAGCTTGCGGGTCTGCTCGTCGCTGATCGCCCAGGCGTCGATCAGCGCCTCGACATCGCCGCCGAACGGCTGGAGGCGCTTCATTCGCTTGCCGATCCGGCGATGGATTTGCGCGTAGGCCGGCGTCGCCTTCGAGCCGCCGAACCGTCCGTAGAGTTCCTCGTTGCCGAGCAGCCCGATCCCGACTTCGTAGCAGTCGAGGAAGTAGCGCAGCTGGTTGACCGCGTTGTCGCCGAGATGCTGTGCCTCGTCGACGATCAGGAGCGTGTTGCGGCCGTTCCGTTTCAGCTTGTCGCCGATCGCGCGATCGAGCTTGGCGGGGTTGCGTTCGGTGATGTCGAGCGCCTGCGCGAGCTCGAGGAGCATCCCGTGCACCGTCGAGGTCGTCGGCCGCATCGTCACCATATAGGCGTGTGGGCGGACCCGGCAGTACTCGGTCGCGGTCATGGTTTTTCCCATGCCGGCGCCGAGGGTGACCACCACCATCTCCGGCATCATCTGCGCGTAGAGCAGTGTCTCGGTGAGTTCGCGCGAGGTCGGCGTGTCGATGAAGCCTGGCGCCTGTGGGATGCGCGCCGCCGCTTCGGTGAGTTCCTCGACGCTCTCGAGCCAGCGCTCGACCCGCGCCGAGACGTTGTCGTACCGGCCGTTGTAGACACCGTCGTAATACTGCGACAGCGTCCCGATCGCGATGTCGGCGCGCCGCGCGCACTCGCTTTTCGACCATCCGTAGCGCCGTGAGATTTCGGCGATCCGACCGGTCAGCCGGCGCCATCGATCCAGCTCCTGCGGCGCCAGATCGGGCTCCTGTTGAGGGGCCTTGAAAGCGCCTTGCTCGCTGATGTCGTCCATGGGAATATCCTTCCGCTAGAGACTCCGGGCGCCGGCTATCCGCCGGTGCCCTTTTTTTCGAACGGCACGATCTGGCCGTCCGGCTCGGCGAGCGCCCTCACGGCGCGGCCGAAACTCGCTGCGGCGCGTTCGTCGCTGACCCCGGCAGATTGCACGCCAGCCTCCGCGGCCAGCCGCACGACTTTGGGCCGCGCCGGAACCGGGCCGTCGTCCGGCCAGGTTGGCAGCATCCGCGCCACATCCTCGATCTTCATCTGCCGCTCGACCGCGAGGCACTCGCGCTGCAGCCGCAGCCAGTCGCGGCGGCGCTTGGCGTGATCGCGAGCGGCCTCCAGATCGTCGAAGCCCGACGCCTCGACGCACGGCGCCTCGGCGACGAACCGCCCGTCCGGCGTATAGACGGCGACCGGGGCAAGAAGGTCATGGGGATCGAACCGGACGACGAGCCGCCGACCCATATGCCCCACCAGCGGCTCGGCCCAGTAGCGGTTGCCCGCGAGGTGAACCTCGCCCGTCGGCTTGCGCGCGGTGATGCCCTCGGCCGCCATCAGGAACATGCGCCGCTGCGCCGCCGTCGCTTGCGTGACCATGGCGCCGGAGTTGATCGAGGCGCGGTAGATCTCGGCGAACGAGCGCCCCCTGGCGATGGCGGAACGCCGCCCCGGCCGCAGATTGTGCCGCACGATCTCGCGTGCCACGAGATCGCCGAACACATCGATCGGGACTGCGGTCGACCCGTAGTTCTCCGGCTTGGCGTCGGGCCGATTGCCGGTATAGGCGCCGGCGCAGACCGGATGCTTCGCGATCTCCTCGCAGAGATCCAGGAATGCCCGCTCGATCGGCTTGGCCTGGCCGTGATAGGGCGTCGTCCAGTGGACCGTGACGCCGAGCTGGGTGAGCAGCCCCGCGGGCTCGTCGTCGCGCACCTTGAAACGGTAGCGGTTCGCCATCCCTCCGGTGAGCCATTTCGCCGCGAACGCCCGGCCGTTGTCGAGCCACGCATGCTCCGGGATGCCGAAGCTCTCGATCATGTCGGCGAAGCAGGAGCGCACGGCCGACCAGTTCTCGGTGCGGTCGATCCGGTGCCCCACGATCATGCCCGAGAGCAGGTCCTGGATCGCCACCATCACCGGCCGCGAGACCGTTCCATCCGGCCACTGCGTGAAAACGTCGAAGCGGTGACCGTCCGCGTTGACCGCCTGCATCGCGCAGAACACCGACCGGTCGCGTGTCTGGTGAGGGTAGGCCCTGGCCGCCGCCTCGCGCCCGCCGCGCGCGAGTGCCTGAGCACCTGCCGGGATTTCCTTTTCGAGCCGGCGCCGCAGCGTTTTTTCGGCCGGGACCGGCGACCAGCCTTGCGCCTCGGCGGCTTCCACGAGCCGTCGATAACAGGCGGCGAATGACGGCTGCTCCGGTCGCAGGTAATCCGCCTTGATCAATTCCCACGCGCGCGGATCGCAATCCGCCGTTGCCGTGCGACCGGAGTCACGCGGCGCCAGGGCCGGCAGCCAGTCGGCGCGCGCGACACCGTCGACGAGGCGCAGCCAGTTCCACAAAGTTGAGGTCGAGACTTTCCCCCGGCCGGCGGCGAGACCGACGGCGGTGCTTGCCTCCATGCCGCCGGCCCTCAGCTCGGCGATCCGTTCCATCACCTGGAGGCGCGCCCGAGCCCGCGCCTTGCTCTTTTCCGGCAGGCTCTCGAATCGTGACCACAGTTCCGTCCGTCTCGCGGTCGCTTCGCCATCAGCCGATAAGCCGGCGGCATCGCATGCGAGCAGTCTGGACTGAGTTTCGGGCGGCAGCAGCGACAGGTGATACTCCCACCTGCCGCCGCCGCGTCCCTGTCCCGGCATGAGCCGGGCGCGGGAGGGATCTCTTCGCCAGCCGCACCGCTCGATCAACTTGCCGAGACCCCGCTCGCTCGACGGCAGCGCCGGACAACCGAGCGCCAGCAGCTCCGCCGCTGACACCCATCGGCTCACGATGCGGCTCCTGTCGCCTGGAGGCCGGCTGCCGCCATGAACCGCCGTCGCGCTTTCGCGCCGGCCCGGTTCCAGGCCTTCATCAGGATTTCGAACGCCTGATCCTCGGCACTGACCTTGCCCGCCGCGCCGCGCGCCGCGCTGACCGACCGGACGCGGCCATCCCTGATCGCCGCGGCGGCCTCGCGCTGGCGCTCCGGTGCAAGCTTCGAGAGCGCGCGCAGCTGCGCCTCCTTGTCGGCGACATGCGTCTTGCGGATCGCCGCGAGCGCGTCGGCATCGAGATCCCTGACCAGCGCGACCGCGCGCCGGATCGCACGCTCGGATAGGCCGGTCCTGGCCGCCGCCTCCGCCGTAAATCGAGTGGCCAACTTGGCCACTTGATCCCGGGAACGTGCCTTGTCGCTCCTGCGGTCGCCGCCATGGCGCGCCTCGGGATGCATCTCATCGAAGACGCGCTTGCGTTCGGCAAGATGGATCGCTCGGTCGAGCGCGGAGAGTTCCTGGCGGATCAGGTTCTCGTCGATCTCCACCAGCCGTGCTTGGAGATCGTCGACGTCCTCGACCGCCGCCAGAATATCGACGGCCCCTCTGATCTCGGCGGCGCGCAGCCGGTGGCCGCCGACAATCAGCAGATAGCGGCCCTCCATTGCCGGGGATGGACGGACCGTGATCACTTCTCGCTGGCCGGAGGCGTCCATCGACGCCGCGATCGCCTCGGCCCACGCCTCGTCGACGGGGCGAAGCCTGTTGGCCGCAACGTCGATCAGCGCCAGATCGATGAAGCGGATGTCGGGGCCCCTCATGCCGCCGGGCTCGCCATTTGCGCCAGCTCGCCGACGAGGCGCGCAATTCGCACCCGCGACGCCGCGGACAGCCTCCAGCCGATATCCGGCAATGGCTCGATGACGATGCCGCGAGGCTCGAGCTCGCGGCGCAGGATCGAGACGTGCCTGCTCACGGTCTTGCTTTTCAGCGACCTCTTGCCGATAGCGGCCAGCGCGCCGCCCACGTCGCCGCGCGACGCCGTCTGGCGATGGACCAGGACGTTGAGGATGACGATCTGCGTCCGCGCCAGGTGCCAGTCGGGTGGTATCCAGCCGTCGTCACAGAGGAATGACGCCATCTCGTCGATGCACCGGTGGAGGCGATCGACCTCGCCTCGCAGGTCCGCGACCGCGCGCCACGCGGTGGCGATTTCGTCCAATGGATCGTATGGCCGCGGCGCGCCGGTCATCACAGCATTGCCCGGGCTTTGTCAGTCAGCTGGATGGACCGGGGTCGGTTGCTCTGCCGCGTCAGGAACCCGGAGCGCTCGAGGAGCTCGACGATGTGGAAGGCCGTCGATCTGGAGTCCCAGCCGAACGCTGCACTCATGTCCTGCAGGCTCGGCGAGCACCCGTTGCGACTCTGATATTCGGCGATGAACCGGAGGAGGTACGCCTGCCGCTGAGTGAGGCCGACGATCCCCTTGCGGATGTTCGCCCCGCCCAGCGCGTCCTCGCCGGACATCATCGTGATCGCGCACATCCGGCGGGCGGCCTGCTCCAACGTGAGCCCGCGCTTCCTCGCGAAAACCGAGATCGCGGCCACTTCCCTTTCGCTGAACCGGATGGTCAGCAGAAGGGAAGTGGCGAACCGGTGAGCGTTGCGATCGTGGTGTCTTCCCGCAGCCCTCATCTCTCACGTCCTGCTGCTATTTTGGTTTCCCGAACCGGTTGGGTCTGTCGCGCGTTCGGCGACAGCTTCGACATCGCGTCCCAGGTCACGTCCGCGACTCCTCGGCTGCCGGCGCCGGCGATGATCGTTGGCCAGTGGCGGGGGGCGATGGAATTGCGGGCGATCATGTTGGCGACCGCCTGGGGCGTCACTCCGAGGACGACCGCGAACGCGCTGGTCCCTCCGAACAGATCGACGATGGCCTTGACGGTCAGCATGGCGACTGAGACATTACACGCAGCGTGTAAGCATGGTCAACATGACACGTGTTACACGCTGCGTTTAATTGCTCGCGTTGTGGATAACGACGGATGCGTCCATGAAGACGGCCGCGGACCGCCTCAGGGAGGCGCGGGTCCGGTATTTCGAGACCGCGAGCGCGGCGGCCAGGGCCCGTGGCTGGCCGGTGTCCACCTATCTGGCGCACGAGAACGGTCAAAACCGCTTCGACGAGGAGACGGCCAGGCGCTACGCGCGTGCCTTCAAGGTGAGCTGGATCTGGCTGCTTTATGGCGACGAGTCCGATGCCGCCACGACGCCGGGAGAAGACGGCAGCGTTGTCCCGATCATGGGCTACGTCGGCGCCGGCGGCGATGTGGAGCCCGACTTTGAGCAGGTGCCCGAGGGTGGGCTGGAGCAGATCGAGCTTCCGGCGCCGATCGGCATCGTCGAGGACCCGATCGGTTTCCGGGTGCGCGGCGAGTCGATGCAGCCGCGGTACAACGATGGCGACATCGTGGTCGTCGAGCGCGATCAGCCGACCGACACCGACGCCCTCGTCGGCGACGAGGCGGTGGTGAGGACCGAGGACGGCCACCGCTATTTGAAGCGCCTCAGGAGAGGCGCCCGGCCGCGCACTTATGATCTTGTGGGGCTGAACGGACCGACGGTCGAGGGTATCATGGTCGTTTGGGCGAGCCCTGTCCGCGTCATCATTCCGAGCGTCGGCCTTCGCCGCGTTTCGTCGAGATCGCGTTGGTGACCATGACCCGCCGGGCCATCGCGGTCGGAGCTGCGGTCATCGCGGCCGGTCTTTGTCTGGCCGTGATCTCGGTCCTCTCTCGTGACACGACCGGGTCGGACGACGAATGCCACACGTTCGCCGCCCGGCTTTCCGAGATCGAAGCCCGCGGGCCCGATCCCTATCGCGCCGACGAGGAGGCGGTCCTGCGGTTTCGCCTTCAGGAGTGTCAGGCTCCGTAGCCCGATCAAAAGTTCCAAATTGCCGCGCGTCGACCCGCGCCTGTCACTCGTCTAAAATCGGCTGGTTTCTGCCGACTTTTGCCCGCTCGTCCCGTCCCGGCTCGCTTTTGGAACCCGGTTCCGAATTGCCAGGCGACGTTCGGACCCGATGGTCTTGTGCGACCGCGTCCCGACGTCTTGTGTAAGCCCTTATTCGAACGGCCTTCCGCGTGTTTTCGAAGGGCCTTCGAAGCTCCACCCCCGCAAACGGCCCGACTCGCGGTTCACCTGTCCGCCGACGCCCCGACTCCAGATTCAAGTGGCCGACGATGTCACCGTCCCGCCGCCGCACCTTGCCACACGATCCGCAGAAACCCGCCGCCCAACCGCCTGTTATCGCCTCTTCCCGCCTGTTCCCGCCGAATCCAATTTCATGTGTCTGCCAACACCGGGGATGCGCCATTTTGCGGCCCGCTCCGCCAGCATTGCCCGCCGGCATCGACACCATAGCGACCGGGCATTTCA
>Ga0326597_10001450_pt1 | contig 38411 bp, 35 predicted proteins | sample RVTome_12_FD_203789 | JGI IMG/M metagenome (GOLD analysis project Ga0326597, IMG submission 203789) | Soil microbial communities from uranium-contaminated site in the Upper Colorado River Basin, Wyoming, United States - RVT100D185 | ecosystem: Environmental > Terrestrial > Soil > Contaminated >... | reverse complement strand
TACGTGTTTTCTGACGGGTTATATGAACGTGCGTGCCTCCACGCGCGTGCAGTGGCCAAATCCGAGCGAAGTCTTCGCCCTAGACGTCGGCGGGACGACCGTGCCGTTGCTCCTGATCGCAATCATGACGTTCGTGCTCATCACGAGCAGTGGCACGATGGCCATGGCCGTGAACATGGGTTACCGGCGCGACCGTGCCAAGACGGCTGCGCTGATGTTCGTCACGGCCGCATTCGGCGCCATGTTCGTCGGCATGCAGGCATTCGAGTGGACCAAGCTCATCGTTGATGAGGGGATTCGGCCGTGGGGCAACCCGCTTGGGGCGCCGCAGTTCGGCTCGTTCTTCTTCATGATTACGGGTTTTCACGGCGCGCACGTCTCGATCGGCGTCATCTACCTCAGCGTCGTTGCGCTGAAGGTGTTGCGCGGTGATTACGAGAAGCGCGGCTACGAGATCGTCGAGATTACCGGCCTGTATTGGCATTTCGTCGACCTCGTCTGGGTATTCATCTTCGCATTTTTCTATCTTTGGTAAGGACTAGCCATGGCAGAAGGACAGCAACAGCATCCCGTCGCGATCTATTTCTGGATCTGGGGCCTGCTATTCGTACTGAGCACATTTTCCTATCTCGTCGATTACGTGGGCTTCCAGGGATATTTGCGCTGGTCGCTGATACTCATATTCATGCTCTTGAAGGCGGGATTCATCGTCGCGATCTTCATGCATATGGCATGGGAACGGCTCGCGTTGATCTACGCCATCTTAGGGCCCCCGATCGTACTGTTACTGCTGATCGGTTTCATGGCAATCGAAGGCGATTACACGGTGCTCACGCGGCTCGACTTTTTCGGCGCCGACCCCACAGTCTACGCCGAACATCATTAGTACCCGCATCGCCGCAGGTAGCGCTAAACTAGATTCAGACGAGGGGCAAGAACGATGATCGGTGCGACGGCTTTTGTAGTGTTCGTAATACTCTGGGGTTTCGCCTGGCGCTACCAGATCAAGCTGGCCTTCGGCATCTTGGTCGGCCTAGTGATTGGCGGCGTCGTTGCCCAGTTTCTCGGCCCCTATAACACGGTCGATGAGATCCCGATTTGGCTGCCGCCGGCGCCGTTTGTCTTCGCCGTCATCGTGCTATTCGGCTATGCATTCGTAGCCTGGTACGTCCTGGACTACAAAGCCAATAAGAAGTAGCGATCGGGTCAACGATCGCGTGGTACTCCAGCCGCGCAGATACTCTTCGGTCACTCCACCAGCGACGCTTGAGTCGCAGGCGTCCCTCCCACGCACTGCGTGCAAACGGCCTGCGGCAGCCGGCGAGATTTTTGGCGTTTAAATCGGGACGCGCACCGTTCGTAAATACGTCCGACGCTAATCGCCAGCGCAACCGCTAAGGCTCAAGGGTTCAAGATCAATTTCTGTACGCGCCAGTTATTGAGATCCGCGATATAGAGCACGCCTTCCTGCGAGCAGTCGATGCCGTGAATCCAGTTGAACTGGCCGAGTTGCTTGCCCGAGCTTCCGAGCATGCCGAGTATCCTGCCGTCGAGTGAGAGTTTATAAATTCGGCCCGGATGCTGGTCAGCGGCCCAGAGAAACTGCGGCTCGCCCGGCGAGATGCAGATGAACCACGGTTGGGTCGCATCCGGCAGATTCGGATTGACGTTGCCCAAAATTGGCTGCATAGATTTATCGAACGGGGCATTGAGCACAATGATGCGCAGTAAATTGCCGTCCGTATCGAACACCTGAATTCGCCGATTGGACCGGTCGGCCACGTAGATATTGCTCTGCCGGTCCGCGGCGATGCTGTGCAATAGATTGAACTGCCCTGGCGCAGTCCCGTAAGAGCCCCACGTCTTGATCCAATTGCCGTGCTTGTCGTATTTGGCGACGCGGGAGTTTAAATAACCGTCACTGATGTAGATATTGTCGTCGGCGTCCCAAGTCACATCCGAGGGCCCGGCGAAAAATCCATCGACGGGGACGGCATCCGGCCCGCTGCGATGTTCGTACTCGTCAAAACCCTCCGGCCGCCGGCCGAGGTTCATCGTCACGTAGCCGGCGGGATCGAATTTGATCGCCGTGTTGGCACCTTTGTCGACCAGCCATAGATTGTCGTAGCGGTCGTAGCGTATGGAGTGCGAGTAACCGAGGCCGTAGACGTTCTGGCCGATCTCGCGAACGAAATACCCGTTGGCGTCGAACTCGAAGAGCTGCGACGTCGCATTTCCGTAAAGGGGCCCGCCATTACTCGCCGACCCTGGGTGATTCAAGACCATGATATGGCCCTTGGAATTGACGGCCACTCCCAAGACTTCGCCGAGGTTCATCTCGGGCGAATACTTGAGGAAGTTTGGCACCGACTCGTACGGAATCTGGGGAATCTGATAGTCCGCGAACTGGGCAACGGCGGCGGCCGGCGACAGCAGCAGTAGTAAGGTCAGGGACTGGGCGAACATCGGCGCCCGGGTAATGATCGAAGTATTCATGGCGGCTCCTCGCAAACGCTGTGCAGCTAGCGCCGGATCGCGTCCGGCCGGTCGTTGTCGTTTGCGCAGATTCTACCTGTTTCGAACTCGAGCAGAATTCAAAGGGTCGTCAACGCGCTCATGATGGCGAGTGTCGTCAGTAGTGCAGCTCCCGCCATCGTGGCCGCCAAGCAGTGTATTGGTTCATCGGACCAGCGCCGGACAGCGCCGCGTAATCTTTCCATCACGACACCCTCCATGGTTGCCTTTGGTGAGCAGAACCGGTCACAGCTCGAGAATCGCTAGGGGGAGGTGAGGGGACGATGCTGCGACCGACTCTGCCCATGATGCTCTAAGCAATTCGCATGCCAACGCGGCAGCGCCCTGAATACGGGAGCATTGCGACCACGCGCGCCCTGTAATCGCGCAGACCAGCGGCTCGGCGGCACCATTTCGAGGCTTAGCGCCGCGGCGCTCGAGGGCCGGCGTGCCGATGGTATAGTCGTCCCTCTCGAGAACGCTGCAGGGGTCGGGGGTCTGCGACCGCTGCGCTTGGGGACCAAAGCAACGGCAGCCGACGGGAGCGAGCGATGATCCGCCGGGCGAAAATCATGCAGACGCAGCGGGCGAGTGCCCCGGGCTGCTGTGCGCTCGCGCTCGGCGTCGCTGCGGCGAGCTCCTTACCCGCATCGGCGCATCACAGCGCCGCGGTCTACGATATGGAAACGATCCTTACGCTGCGCGGGACCGTGAGCCAGCTGGAGTGGAAGAACCCACACGTTTATGTGTTCGTGGATGTCGCCGACGAATCGGGGCAGACTGTCCGCTGGGCGCTCGAAGGCGAGTCGACCGCGCTCATGGCCCGCGGCGGCTGGAGCCCGACAGCGTTGACGCCCGGCGATCGCGTTTCGGTACGTGTCAACCGCAGCCGTAAACCGGGTCGTTACGAAGCACGGCTCACGGCGTTAATCACAGCCGATGGCACAGTCTTGAGGCGCAGAGCGGCCAGCATCGCGCCCGCTGTTGCCGCGGACGGTCTCGCGGGTGTGTGGGATGCGCTGCGCGGCTACGAGGCGTTCGAATTCAACCGTGGCGGGGTCACCGAGCGCGGCGCTGCAGCGCTCGGGACTTTTGACGAGCGCAGCAGCCCGGTACAGAACTGTCTCGCCTTTCCCGCTCCGATCGTCACCTTTCTGCCGTACCGCAACGAAATCGAACTGGCTGGCGACCGGATTTACCTTCGTAGCGAATACTTCAGCGTCGAGCGCGTCGTCTATATGGACGGGCGCGGCCATCCCGATAATGGCGAGCGAACCGATCAAGGTCACTCGATTGGCTACTGGGACGGGGACGTCCTCGTCGTCGACACTGCGCTGTTCAGCGATCACGCATTGGGTCACTTCAGAGGCCTGCCGTCGGGCGCGCAGAAGCATCTCATCGAGCGATTCGAGCTCAGCGAGAACCGCACGAAGATTACAGTCGAGTTCGTTGTCGAAGATCCCGAATATCTCCTCGAACCTTGGGCAGGCCAGATCGTCTGGGACTATGCGCCCGACGGTGAGATGCTGCCGTTCGTCTGTGATCCAGAGGTCGCGCGGCGCTTTGCGGAAGAATGATCCCTGCGACCGACCCGGCAAGTTAGGCCCTTCAGGGTCCGTACACGACACTCGGCAGCCACGTCGCAAGCTGCGGCCAGATAGATAGAAGCGCGAGCGCTAGGATCTGGATTGCGACGAATGGCATGACGCCGCGATAAATATCGGCCGTGCTGACACTCGCCGGCGCGACACCGCGTAAATAGAACAGCGCAAAGCCGAATGGCGGTGTCAAAAACGACGTCTGCAGATTGATCGCGATCATAATACCGAGCCAAATCGGATCGATACCGAGCGTCAGCAAAATCGGACCGACGATGGGGACCACGACGAAAGTGATCTCGATGAAGTCGAGGACGAAACCGAGCAAAAACATCAATAGCATCACAATCAGCATCGCGCCGATCGCGCCGCCGGGCAAATTGAGCAGCAAATCCCGGACCAGATGGTCGCCGCCATAGCCGCGAAACACCAGCGAGAACATCGACGCGCCGATCAAGATCAGAAATACCATGCTGCTGACACGTACCGTTGAGCGCATGACTTCGACGAGCCGCTCCAGCGAGAACTGGCGTTTCACGAGCGCGAGCAGCAAAGCGCCGACGGCGCCCACGCCAGCGGCCTCCGTCGGCGTCGCGAAACCGCCGATTATCGAACCGAGCACGGCAAGAATGAGTAGCAGAGGCGCCAGAAGCGCCAGCAACACCTGGCTGAGCCGGGCCGGCGGCGCGGCATCGACGGCCTCGCTACTGGCCGGCATCGTACTGGGTTTAACGATTGCAAGACCCACGAGATAGATGATGTAGAGCATGACGAGGCCGAGCCCGGGGACCAAAGCGCCCGCGAACAGATCCCCGACCGACACCGTTTCCGGCGAGAAAATGCCCTGATCGAGTTGCGCCTGACTGTATGCGGACGACAACACGTCGCCGAGCAAAACAAGAATGATAGACGGCGGAATAATTTGCCCCAACGTTCCCGACGCACAGATGGTTCCGGTCGCGACCTTCGGGTCGTAGCCGCGCTTGAGCATCGTCGGTAGCGACAGCAGGCCCATCGTCACGACGGTAGCGCCAACGATGCCGGTGCTGGCGGCGAGCAACATTCCGACAATCGTCACCGAGATGCCCAACCCGCCTCGCAACTGGCCGAACAGGCTGCTCATATTGTCGAGCAGATTCTCCGCGATCCGAGCGCGTTCGAGCGTTACGCCCATGAATACGAATAGCGGCACGGCCATCAAGGTTTCGTTGCTCATGATGCCGAATACACGATTTGGCATCGTGCCTAGGAAAGCCGCATCGAAGATGCCCAGCACCATGCCGATGCCGGCAAAGATCAGCGCGATACCGCCCAGAGAGAATGCGACCGGATAACCTGCGAGCAGCACGAGGATCGCCGCCCCGAACATGACGATGGCGACCCACTCCATCGTTAAATCACTTCGCCTTGCGGTGCTTGGTGGCCGGGCTCGCTCGGCATTCGGCCTGTCAGCACCAAACCGACGGTGAGCAAGTTGGCGATCCCTTGGAGTATCAGCAACAAAGCTGTCGCGGGAATCAGGCTCTTGAGTATCGGCACGAACGGGTAAGGCAATCCGCCTGCCTCGCGGGAGGACTCTTGAATGGCCCAAGACGTGGCGACATAGTCCCAGCTAGCTACGCCGAGAAAAATCGACACGGGTAACAGGAACACGAGCGTACCGCCGAGGTCGACCAATGCGCGCCCCCGCGCGGACATGCCCCGGTAAAATATGTCGACGCGCACGTGCTCGTCCTGTTGCAACGTGTAGGCGGCACCGAGCATGAATACACCGGCGTGCATCCAGGTAATGCTTTCCTGCATCGCGATCCAGCCGAGATCGAAGGCGTAGCGCAGCACGACCACGACAAAAGTCGTGAGCACCATAACGACGGTTAGCCATGCAATAACGGCCCCGGTGAGCTGGCTGAAGCGCTCGAGCTGGGTGCTTATGTTAAATATATCTGCCCCCTCAGCACCCGAAGTATCCCGTACTTTCAAGAGCTTGTCTGTAGCCGCCGCAAAAAAACCTGCATTTCGCGAGCCGCTTGCTCGTCGCCGTGGGCGCGCGCGACGGCGATTCCCCGCGTGAAGGTTGCGTCGGCTTCTTGGAGCAAGCCCAGCGCGACCTGTGCCTTGCCTAGCAGCTTCCACGCCGCCGAATAGTTTGGATCCATGGCCACAGCCGCGTGCAGATGCTCGCTCGCGCGCTTCGGTTGATCCAACTTTAGATACTCCGTGCCGAGCGCAAAGCGCAGCGTTGCGCTGTCCTGACCGCGCGCGAGCAGCTTCTCGAGACTTGCAGTCATACTCGTCGTCAACGCTGCCAGAACGCCGGGGTGAACAACACGAGCAGCGTGAAGATCTCGAGCCGACCCAACAGCATCGCGCACACGGACGCCCATTTGACGAGGGGCGCGACGCTGCCAAATCCACTGGTCACGTCGCCGAGCCCCGGCCCGAGATTGTTCAGCGTCGCAGCAACCGCTGCGAATGCCGAAACCTGATCGAGGCCAACGGCCATGAACAGCAGCATCAGGGCAGTGTAGACAACCATATAAACGACGAAGAATCCCCAGACGGCATCGATGACTCGATTCGACACGGCTTTTGAACCCAGCATGACGGCAAATTCCGCGCTCGGATGCACCAGCCGCCTGATCTCGCGCCGCCCCTGCTTGTACATCAACAGCCAGCGAATGACTTTTATGCCACCTGCGGTCGATCCGGCGCAACCGCCAACGAAACTCGACAACAGCAGCAACACCGGCAGTGCCCCCGGCCAGGCCGCGAAGTTGTCGGTCGTGAAACCCGTCGTGGTCCCGATCGAAACAACATGGAAAAGCCCCTTCGTGAACAGCTCCGGCAAGGTCGAGTAATGATCTGTGACATAGAGATAACCGAGCACGACGATCGTCATGCCGCCGAGAATACGGACGTAGGCCTGAAACTCAGGATCGAGCAGATACGTACTCGGGCGCTTCTGCCGCCAGATCAGAAAATGCAGCGCGAAGTTGATGCCGGCCGTAAACATGAATACGACCGCGATGAGTTCGATCAGCGGACTGTTGAAATAGGCGATGCTCTGATCGTGGGTCGAAAAACCGCCGATGGCCACGGTCGAGAATGCGTGGCCTATCGCATCGAACAGGCTCATCCCCGCCGCCGCATACGCGGCGGCGCAGACCACCGTGATACCGACGTAGATCTTGAGTAGCGCCTTTGCCGTCTCGGTGATGCGCGGAGTGAGCTTGTTGTCCTTGACGGGCCCCGGCGTCTCAGCCCGGTAAAGTTGCATACCGCCTACGCCAAGCATCGGCAGCACGGCGACAGCCAGGACAATGATGCCGAGGCCGCCGAACCACTGTAGCTGTTGGCGATAGTAAAGGATCGCCCGCGGCAGTGTGTCGAGGCCGCTGAGCACGGTCGCCCCGGTCGTCGTCAAGCCCGACATGGATTCAAACACTGCATCGGTCACCGACATTGCGGGTCGATCGACGAGTACGAGCGGCACGGCGCCAAACAGCCCGAGCACGATCCAGAACAGCGCGACGACGGTGAATCCGTCGCGGAGACGCATTTCACGAACGTGTTTGCGCACAGGCAGCCAGATCAACATCCCGGAACCGAGCACGATCAGGAAGGACCAACCGAAGGCTTGCCATGTGCCGTCGGCATAGAACCACGACACCGCCATCGGTGGCAGCATGGTCAGGCTGAACATCGCGAGCAGTAGGCCGAGCACCCGCTGAACGGCGGTTAGGGTCACGGCGCGTATCGGTAGGGGCTCATGGCTTAGACGAAACCGACGCCGACCTCGAACAAGCGCTCGACCTCATCGATCTGGCGTCTATCGGCCATGAACAAAATCACGTGATCGTCGGCTTGGATGACCGTGTCATGATGAGCCATCAATACCTCGTCGCCGCGGACGACCGCACTGATGGTCGCGCCACGCGGCAACCTGATGTCCTCGATCGCGCGGCCGACGACGCGCGATTCTTTCGCATCACCGTGAGCAATGGCTTCAATAGCTTCTGCCGCGCCCCGCCGCAGCGAATGCACCTTGACGACATCGCCGCGCCGAACATGCGCCAATAAGGTTCCGAGCGTTATCTGTTGCGGCGATATCGCAATATCGATCGTTCCGGCAGCCACGAGCTCCGCATAGGCGGGCTTATTGATCAGCGCCATGACCTTGCGGGCGCCGAGGCGCTTGGCCAGCATGGCCGAGAGAATATTAGCTTCCTCGGCATTTGTGACAGCAACGAAAACATCCGCGCTGTCGATATTTTCTTCGAGCAGCAGTTCCTCATCAGCCGCATCGCCGTGCAGCACGATCGCCTTGCTGAGCTGCTCAGAGACCGCGCGCGCGCGTTCCCAGCCACGTTCGATCACCTTGACCTGATTGGTCGATTCCAATGCTTTGGCCAGACGAACGCCGATATTGCCGCCGCCGGCAATGACAACGCGCCTGACCGGATCATCGAGCTTACGCATCTCGCTCAGGACGGTTCGAATGTCCTTGCGCCCGGCGATGAAAAAGACTTCGTCGCCGCGCTCTACGATCGTGTCGCCATCGGGGATGATTCCTTTGCCGCCACGATAGATCGCCACGACGCGGCTTTCGACATTCGGTATATGCTCTGGAAGCTCACGCAGTGGATGCCCGACGAGCGCCCCGCCCTCATGCGCCTTCGCGGCCACGAGCCGTACGCGGCCCTCGGCAAACTCCAGCACCTGCAATGCGCCGGGGAAATGGATGAGTTCCTCAATATGATCGGTGACGAGTTCCTCGGGGCTGATTGCAACGTCAACGGCCAATGAACGATCCGCGAATAGTCGCTCGCGATCCGTGTACTCTGATGCACGAATTCGCGCGATTTTCGTCGGCGTACGAAATAGCGCATTGGCGACTTCGCAAGCGACGATATTGACCTCGTCGCTGTCCGTGAGCGCGATCATCATGTCCGCATCTTTCGCGCCCGCGCGCTCGAGCACTTCGGGATAGGCAGCGTGACCGATGACAGTCCGAACATCGAGGCGATCCTGCAGCTCGCGTAGGACATCCGCGTCGCGATCGACGATCGTGACCTCGTTGGCCTCTTCGCGCGCGAGGCTATAGGCGGCCGTCGTGCCAACCTGCCCAGCGCCCAGAATTAAAATCTTCATGCTGCGTAGTCGCGAGGGAACGGCGCGTAGTTTACATCACTTCCAGCTTGGCATAGGCCAACACGAGCCATTTGGTGCCCGCACGCTCGAAATTGACTTGCACGCGCGCATGCGCCCCGCTGCCCTCGGCATTCAAGACGATGCCTTCGCCGAATTTTCCGTGGCGAACGCGTTGGCCGAGACGCACGCCGCTCGACGTTGCCTCTTGGAGACTCTCGCGTCGATAAACCGGTCGCGATACTGCCATCGCCGGGCGGACCTCCTCGAGCAGCTCCTGAGGAATTTCGCGAATAAATCGCGAGGGCACGCCAAAGTTATCGGTGCCGTAAAGGCGCCGCTGCTCGGCGTAAGTGAGAAACACCTGTTGTCGCGCGCGCGTGAGACCAACGTAACAGAGCCGGCGCTCTTCCTCGAGGCCGGCAGAATCAGTCGCCGAACGCTGATGCGGGAACAGTCCATCCTCGAGCCCGCAGACGAATACCACTGGGAATTCCAAGCCCTTAGCCGAATGCAGCGTCATGAGTTGCACACTGTCTTCGTAGTCCTCGGCCTGCGTATCCCCGGACTCGAGCACGGCATATGACAGGAACTCGATCAGTGGCGGCAGCGCCGACTCCGCGTCGGCGAGGAAGCCTTGCGCAGCACTGATGAGCTCTTGGATATTTTCGACCCGCGACTCGCCCGCGAGTTTGTCCTTGCCGTAGTGAGCCACCAGCCCGCTGGCGTTGACGACATGCTTGACCTGCATATCGAGCGCGAGCGACCCGGTGGCCTCGTCGAGCTGATCGATCAGGCGTAGGAACTGCCAAAGCGCATTGCTAGACCGCTTAGCGAGCCGCTCAGCGGTGATCACTGCCGCGGCAGCTCGCCAGAGGCTCGTGCCCGCCCGGCGCGCTTCCTCGCGAACAGCCTCGACCGTGCGCGCTCCGACTCCACGGGTTGGGACGTTGACGATACGCTCGAAGGACGGGTCGTCATCGCGATTTGCGATGAGCCGAAGGTATGCCAACGCATCTTTAATTTCGGCGCGCTCGAAGAAACGCATACCGCCGTATACGCGATACGGAATACCGGCAATCAGCAGTGCTTCCTCGAATACGCGCGACTGCGCGTTGGATCGATAGAGCACGGCGAGCTCATCACGCCGCATGCCGCCGGTTACGAAATCTACGATCCGGTTAACGACGAATTCAGCCTCGTCGCGCTCGTTGAACGCCGCGTATAGCTTGATTGGCTCACCAGTCTCCCCCTCCGTCCATAGATTTTTCCCGAGCCGTTCGCTGTTATGCGCAATGACCGCATTTGCAGCGTTCAGAATCGTACCGGTCGAGCGGTAATTTTGTTCGAGACGAACCACTGCCGCACCGGGGAAGTCGCGCTGAAATTTTTGTAGATTTTCAACCCGCGCGCCGCGCCAACGATAGATGGATTGATCGTCGTCGCCGACGACGAACGGCGTACTCGATCGTCCGGCGAGCAGTTTAAGCCAATCGTATTGAATGGCGTTGGTATCCTGGAACTCGTCCACGAGCACATGTTGAAAGCGTGCCTGATACTGCGCCCGGATCGCTTCGTTGTGCGCGAGCAGCTCTTTCGCCCTGAGCAATAGCTCACCGAAATCGACGAGCCCCGCATCAGCGCAAATCTTTTCATAGCGGCCATAGAGATCGATCAATTGGGCTCGCCCGGCATTGTCTTCGGCATCGAGATTCGCCGGCCGCAGGCCATCGTCCTTCTGGGCGTTGATGAACCACTGGACTTCCTTCGGCGCCCGCTCGTTCTCATCGATCTCGAGGGACTTCAATAGCCGCCGGACCAAGCGCAACTGATCGTCGGAGTCCATTATTTGGAAGCCCGCATGCAAACCGGCTTCGTCACAGTGAATCCGCAGCAAGCGATGGGCGAGACCGTGAAACGTGCCAATCCAGAAATGCTGAGTCGGAAACTCGAGCAAGGCTTCGATTCGCTGGCGCATTTCAGCGGCGGCCTTGTTGGTAAACGTCACTGCAAGCAAACGCTGCGGCGATAGTCCTTCGACCCGGATGAGCCAGGCGATGCGATGCACGAGAACCCGGGTCTTGCCACTGCCGGCGCCGGCCAGCACCAGCGTCGGCCTAGCTGGGGCTGTGACGGCCTCGCGTTGAGGTTCGTTGAGCGGCTCGACGATCGCGGTAACATCCATCGTCAGCTCGAAATTCCGCGGCCACGTCCCTTATCGACTTCGCTGCACGAGGCGCCGCAGCGCAAGCGAATCACTCCGGCCAAATGGTCGGGATGTAGTGGTCCATCAGCAGGAAGCTGAAGAGCGCAATTAGATAGCTGATCGAGTAGCCGAAGGTTTTCATCGCGACCTCGGGTCGCGCGGACAGCTTGAGGCATACGGCGTAATACAAAAACCCCGCGCCGAGCAATGTCGCGCCCAATAGATAGAGCAGGCCGCTCATACCCGTCAAATACGGCAGTATCGAAACCACGACAAGCAAAACTGTATAGCCGAGCACGAATGCTTTGGTTAGCTCGATACCGTGGGTCACGGGCAGCATCGGCACTCCGGCCTTTTCGTAATCGTCCTTGCGCGCGATTGCGAGCGCCCAAAAATGCGGCGGCGTCCAGGTGAAAATGATTAAAAACAGCAGCAATGCGTAGCCGCTGACATCATTCGTCACAGCCGCCCAGCCCAGTAGCGGTGGAGCGGCACCGGCCGCGCCGCCAATGACGATGTTTTGCGGTGTGGCGCGCTTGAGGAAGACCGTATAGATCACGGCATAGCCGATCAGCGACAGAAACGTCAGCATAGCCGTCAGCGGGTTGATCGCGACTGCGAGCAAGCCGAGCCCGCTGACGCCGAGAACGAGAGCGAATAGGAATGCGTCGCGATCGTTGATCCGGCCGGTCGGTAATGGCCGTTCCCGGGTCCGCGTCATCTGCGCATCGACGCGCTGATCGACAACGTGATTCACGACCGCGCCCGACGCAGCCGCTAACCCGATCCCGAGGCTACCGAAGATCAACACATTCCATGGCACCATGCCGGGTGTCGCGAGAAACATGCCGACGATGGCCGTGAACACGAGCAACTGGACGACGCGCGGCTTCGTCAACGTGTAGTAATCCCGCCACGGTGCCGGCCGCGCGAGGTGTCGCTCAGTTAAGTCTTTGGTTAGCATTGAGTACCGTTAACAAAAGTAATGCTGCGACGCCGTTGTGGGCGACCGCCACCGCCAAGGGAACGCCAAATAATACGATGCTGGAGCCCAGTACCAGCTGCGTGGCCAACGCCGCCAAAATCGCCAGGCCGGCCCCTCGCATGCGCCGCGTGCGCATGAGCCACCCGCCGAAAAACCCCAGGATGAGAGCGACGCATACGGCCCCGAGGCGGTGGGTAAAATGGATGGCCACACGGGCGGGATTATCCAACACTCCGCCTTCGTAATCGATGCCTAATCCGCGCCAGAGCACGAAACCCTCACGATAGTCCGCGACCGGCGGCCACCACCGCGTCTGGCAGGTCGGAAAATCCGGGCAGGCTAGAGCCGCGTAATTCGCGCTCGTCCAACCGCCCAGCGCAATCTGGGCCACGAGAGCCGCCGCCGCGAAAAGCGCCAGTAGCCGCAGACCCGATCCGCCCCGCACGCGTTCGACACGGCCGCGGGCCAGCCAGAATAGCAGGCCCAAGGTTGTGAAGCCGCCAAGCAGGTGGCCCATGACGATCACCGGCTTGAGCAGCAACGTTACCGTCCACATGCCGAGTAAACCCTGCATGATCACGACCGCGACGAGAGCGAACGGCAGGCCCACGGGCTGCCCGGGGTCGTTGCGGTTCAGCCAAGCGAGCCCCGCCAGCAGGACACAAACGAACCCGAGCGCGGAAGCGAGGTAGCGATGAATCATCTCCCGCCAGGCCTTGCCGGGATTAAACTGCGGGCCCAGGAAGGTCGGGTCCGCGCCGGGGTTGAGCGGGGATGTATCAGGAACGATCAGTTGCCCGTAGCAGCCTGGCCAGTCCGGGCAGCCCAGCCCGGCGTCGGTGAGCCGCACCCAGGCGCCGATCGTCACGACCAGAAATGCCAGCGCGACGCCGGCGCGAGCCAGCTTCAGAAACGCGCCGTCCAAATCACTTGGTTCCGGGTGCGGTCGTGCCGACGGCCGCAGCGGGGGCGGGCTCGGCAGCCAACTGGGCGAGCCGGTCGATCGCCGGGGCGGCAAGACCGATTAGGATGACGGCTGGAACGACCGCCCAGAGCAGCTCAGCGCGAACGCTGTGCGCTGCGCCGGCGGCGGTCCGGCCGCGCGAGGCGACGAGGCCATAGACCATAAACGCGTAGACCGCCAAGGCGATCGCGGCACAGACCCAGACGAGCTGCAGCCGGAACTCGTACGGCCCGCTCGCCGACCCCAAGCCTGTCGCGCCCGGGAGCTCGGCCCCAGTCGCCTCGGCCAGGGCTATACCTAGCGTTGTTAGCGCCAAGCACAGGTGGCTCTTGGTCAATCGCATCAGTAGAACCTATCTCGAACCCACGGCGGTATCCTGCGGGAGGCTCGTCATTTAGGGTGAAACGGCTCGATATGCCGTGCGCCGCATTGTAGCAGAGAACCCTCGCGCGCGGGCCGCGCGGCGGGCCTGCTACTGGCGGTTCAGCGGGCCTTTTTTGAGGCTCCTCGACAGCTCTTGAGCGGCAATCCGCACGACCCCATCGGCCGATTGCCGCGGCCGCGGGGGTTGCCCCGCGCCGAAGGCTTGGCCGAAGACGAGCTCGACGGTGACGGCCACGCGCGCACTGGGCGTCGCAGCCCCGAGTGCCGTGGCGAACGCCTGCCAGCGCCGAGGGCCCATCAGTCCCGCGGGACGCCCGACTGCCGAGTTGCCCGCACCCGTGGCACGCAGCTCGGCGATGAGCGCATCGAGATTTACGTAGCTGATCTCCAGCCGGTCGACGTCCATGACCGGTTCAGTGAGACCGGCGCGTGCTGCAAGGTCACCGAGATCATGCATGTCGAAAAAGCCGTGGACATGGATCGCCTCGTCAATACCCGACCAAGCCCGGCGTAGCTCCACGAGCGTGTCGGGTCCGCAGGTCGTGAACAAAGCCAAACCGCCCTCGCGTAGGACGCGCGCAAATTCCGCAAAGACGCGGTCGGGCTCGCACCACGGCAACAGCAGGTTGGCGAAAACGAGATCGACGCTGTAATCGCGAAACGGCAGCTCGTGGGCATCGCCCGCGACCGTCGCCACATTGCTGCATCGTCGGTTGTTTGCGTGCGCGCGGCGAAGCATCGCCATGCTCGTATCAACCGCGATGACCTCTGCGTCCGGATAGCGCGCAGCGAGTGCCGCGCTCCCGCTGCCGGTCGCGGCCCCAACGTCCAAGATCCGGGCGGGCTCTAACCTGAACAGAGGCAGCCGTTCGAGGAGCCGCTGGCGCGCTTGCGCATGGACCGCGGCGGCGGCGTCAAAGCCTGCGGCGGCGCGGTCGAAGCCGCGGCGCGCGGCCGCATGTTGCGCAAGGCCGTAGCGATCGGGAAGTTTCACCGCCGCGCGCTCGCGAGCGAGGCCGCCGCGATGCTCAAGCCCCAGGCCGGAGTTCGAGTTCCTCGCGGCTCAAGCCGAGCCGTGCGAACAACTCTTGATCCGCGTCGCAACCGGGATTGCCGGCCGTCAGCAATTTGTCGCCGTAGAAAATCGAGTTGGCGCCTGCCGCAAAACACAGCGCTTGGAGCTCGTCACTGAAATCCGTGCGGCCCGCAGACAGCCGTACGTGCGCTCGGGGCAGCAAGATTCGTGCGACCGCGACCGTGCGCACGAACTCGATGCCATCGACGGCGGCCGCGTTCTCCAGGGGCGTACCCGGAATCGGTATGAGCTTGTTGATCGGCACGCTTTGGGGATGCTCGGGCATCGTCGCTAGCTCCGTCAACAACGCGACGCGGTCCGCGCGCGTCTCCCCCATGCCTAATATTCCGCCGCAGCAGACTTTCACTCCCGCAGCCCTGACTTTGGCTAGCGTATCGAGGCGATCGTCGTAGCTGCGCGTGCTAATAATTTTTGGATAAAACTCCCGGGACGAATCGAGGTTGTGGTTGTAATAGTCGAGACCCGCCGCGGCCAAACGCTCCGCTTGCCCGTCTTTGAGCAACCCAAGCGTCGCGCAAGTTTCTAGGCCGAGCGCCTTGACGGCGCCGATCATCTCGCCGATGCGATCGAGCTGCTCGTCCTTGGGTCCGCGATAGGCCGCGCCGAGACAGAACCGCGTCGCGCCGGCGTCCTTCGCGGCGCGGGCGGCCGCGCTGACCGCCTCGACGGACATGAGCGCCTCGCGCTCCACGCCAGTTTCGTAGCGAATGCTCTGCGGACAGTAGGCGCAGTCCTCGGGGCAAGCGCCGGTCTTGATCGATAGCAAACTCGAAATCTGCACAGAGTTGGGGTCGAACCACTGCCGGTGCACCCACTGCGCTGCGAATAACAGATCGTTAAACGGCAGCGCAAACAACGCCTCGACTTGTGCGCCGGTCCAGTCGTGTCGCGCTGCCGCCTCGATCTGAAGATTGCCGAGTGTCAGGCGCGCGGCCACTGCGCCGATTTTCGTCGCTTCTGCAGACATAGTTGACTGGCTCCCAGGATCGCCGGCGGCGTAAAACAGCTTGCAGTATCAGAAACCGCCGCTGAGGCTGTCAACTCGAGATCTTATCCATGGTTTACAGCCAGTTGATCGCACGCTGGCTACCGGCTCGCTGCCCGGGCTGCGCCGGACCCTCAGCAAACGGTTTCTGCCGCGGGTGTGCCGGTGATTTTGCACCGGTCGCATGCCCCTGCGCCCGCTGCGGACTGAGCTTACCCACAGTGCGGTGCCCGCGAACGTCAGGTCGATGGTGGCTCGACGGCATCATCGCGCCGCTGTGCTACAGCCAACCCCTATCGGCTCATATTCAGGCACTGAAGTTCGGCGGCGCGCGGTCCGTCGGCCGCGCTTGCGGCGAGCTTCTCGCAATCCGGCTGGCGCAGCTCGAAGCGGACCGCAACATCGATGCAGTTGTCGCCGTGCCGCTGCACCGGCACCGATTCCTCGAACGCGGCTACAACCAGGCCCTCGAAATCGCTCGCCCGGTGGCTGCGCGACTCGGTATTCCGCTACTCATGCGCGGTATCTCACGCGCGCGTGCCACGCCCGCACAAGCGACGCTGACCAGTGGTGAACGCCGCTCGAATCTAGCGGGCGCGTTCCGCGTCACGCGGCATTGTGCCGGACTCCGTGTCGCGGTCGTCGACGACGTGATCACGACCGGCGCGACCGTGAATGCTTTGGCGCAAGAACTCCTGCGAGCCGGCGCCGGCTGCGTGACAGCATGGGCCGTCGCGCGGTCGCTCTAGGCAGCGACGGCGACTCGAACGCCTCGGCCACACGTTGGCCGGCTAAAACTTCAGCACATAGTCGAGAACGATACCCACGAGCACGCCGAAGCCCAGCCAGGCATTGTTCAAGAATGCGCTGAAGCATTGTTGTGGATCGCGATCGCGAATCAGGCGCTGCTGGTAGAGCATCAGGACTGCGGCCACGACAACCCCGGCAAGATACCATCCGCCAAGGTCCGCACTGCGCCCGACCAGAATCAACCCGAGGATCAACACGAGTTGCAATCCGGCGATGATGGTCCGGTCGAGTTCGCCGAATAATATGGCCGTCGAGCGGACGCCGAGCTTGATGTCATCGTCGCGATCGGTCATTGCGTACTCGGTGTCGTAGATCACGACCCAGACCATCGTGACGAGGAATAGCAGCCAGCCGATGCGTGGTACTTCGCCGAGTTCAGCCGCAAACGCCATCGGCACGCCCCAGGAGAAGGCCACACCAAGCACGAACTGTGGCGTCGCGATCAAGCGCTTGGCAAACGGATAAAACACCGTGATCAGCGCGCCGGCGACAGCCAGTGCCTGGGTCAACGGATTCAGCAGGCGAACGAGCCACAACGCCATTGCCATGAGCGCGACGAACAAGACCAGGGCGCCGGCGGTCGACGCTTCGCCCGTCGCCAGTGGCCGGTTGCGGGTGCGGGCCACTTGCGCATCGATCTTCCGATCGGCGAGATCATTGATGATGCACCCCGCCGATCGCAGAATTATCGTGCCGAGCACGAAGATTAAAAATAGTTCGCCGCGCGGTCGCCCTTGCGCCGCGATCCACATCGCCCAGAGCGTCGGCCAGAGCAGCAGCCAGATGCCGATGGGCCGGTCGAGGCGCGTGAGCCGGATATACGCGCCGTAACGCAGCCACAGTATGCTCAAATGCTGGCCGAGCCATCGGCTACGCTCCTGCAAACGCCGTACGATGTCACGGAAATGGCCGGGATAGAGTCGTAGCTTTTGGGTACCCGTCATAGGCGGCCGTGCTGCGCGCAGATCGAACTAAACCTTAGCGTAACGCATTTGGCCACTATTCCAGCGCCGGACCAATGCGTCGACTTCGGCCGGCCGCGTGGCTAGAAAGCGATCGGACAGCTCTATCACCATCGGTAACAGATCCGCATTGCGGACTAAGTCGGCAATCTTTAGCTGCATGAGTCCGGTTTGGCGCGTGCCGAGCACCTCGCCGGGGCCGCGCAGCTCGAGGTCTTTTTGCGCCACCCGGAAACCGTCGGTGGTCGCGCGCATGACGCCGAGGCGCTCGCGCGCTATCCCGGAAAGCGGTGGCTTGTACAACATGATGCAATTGGATGCGTCCCGACCGCGCCCCACGCGGCCGCGCAATTGATGAAGTTGCGCAAGCCCCAGGCGCTCGGCGTTTTCGATCACCATCAGCGTTGCATTGGGCACGTCGACGCCGACCTCGATCACGGTCGTCGCGACGAGCAGGTCGAGCTCTCCGTCCTTGAACTCCCGCATGACCCGATCCTTCTCGGCCGGCCGCAAGCGACCGTGCAATAGCCCAATGCGCAGCTTCCTAAGCGCCTCCTGCAGATCGGCATAAAGCTGCTCCGCCGCTTGCGAGTCGAGCACATCGGATTCTTCGATCAGCGGACAGACCCAATAGGCCTGCTGACCAGTGCGGCAGTGTGCCTCGACACGCGCGACGAGCTCAGGGCGCCGCGACTCGGGCATGGCGGCAGTGTGCGCCGGCTGGCGGCCGGGTGGTAGCTCATCGATGATCGAGCAATCGAGATCGGCGTAGGCCGTCATGGCCAATGTCCGAGGAATCGGCGTCGCCGTCATGACGAGCTGGTGCGGTACGACCGCGCCCGACTGACCCTTGAGCATCAGTGCCAGCCGCTGATGCACGCCGAATCGATGCTGCTCGTCGACGATCACGAGACCGAGGCCCGCGAACCGGACTTTCTCCTGGAACAGCGCGTGCGTGCCAATGACGACACGTGCCCTGCCGCTTTCGACCGCTGCGTAGGCGCGGCTGCGTGCCGCGGCCGAGAGCGAGCTGCGCAAACTGGTTACGGTGATACCGCATGGCTCGAGCCAACCGCGAAAATTGCGCTGGTGTTGCTCGGCGAGCAGCTCGGTCGGCACCATGACGGCGGTCTGGCGTTCGCCCGCGGCAGCAACGAGCGCGGCGATCGCAGCAACCACGGTCTTGCCGGAACCCACGTCTCCTTGCAACAGCCGGTGCATGGGCTGGGCGCGCTGCAAATCGCCGAGCACCTCGGCAACGGCGCGTTCCTGCGCCCCCGTCAGCTCGAAGCCGAGCCGCGAACGAAACGCCGCAAGCTGCTCCGGATCCTGGCGTAGCGGATGGGCGCGCTCGACCTGGCGCTCGCGACCGACCTTGAGCAGGCTCAACCGCTGTGCCACCAATTCTTCGAGCGCGAGCCGCAGTTGACAGGGATGTTGCCCCAGCATCAAAAGACGCTTGTCGACATCGCGCGGTGGGCCGTGGAGTACGCGCACGGCGGTCTCGAATGCCGGCCAGTCTTGCGGCAGCAACGGCGCAAGGAAGTCCACGACCGGGGTATCTTCGAGCATGCTCAACGCTTGGGCGACGAGCCCGCGCAATCGCTGCTGGTGCAGGCCTTCGGTCGTCGGATAGACCGGCGTGAGGCGCTCGGTCACTGCAGCCTCGTCGCTGCCCAGCACGCTGTATTCGGGATGTACCATCTCCAAACCCGTCGGCCCGAGCCGCACCTCACCGAAGCACGTCAGCCGCGTGCCGCGTGTCAGCAGCTGTTGCTGCGCGCCCGAAAAGTAGAAAAATCTCAGCATCAGGCTGCCGGTCCCGTCGGCGATCCGACACAGTAGCGTGCGGCGCTTGCGGAACACGACCTCGGCGAGCTCGACGACACCCTGAACGAGTACCTTCTGCCCCGGGACGAGGCTACCGAGCGATTGGAATTGCGTGCGGTCCTCGTAGCGGATCGGCAGCAGGCACAGGAGATCGCCGATACTCGCGACACCGAGCCGTTCGAGCCGCTCGGCAACGCGCGGCCCCACGCCCTTGAGCACGGCGACAGGCTCCTCGATGAGCGACCCGCGGCGGCCTGCCGCGGCGGTGTGCCGTGTACGCGCGGGTTTGGCGCCGAGGCGTGGCTTCAAGAGCTCAGGTCACCAGGATCGCGTCGATCTCGACTGCAGCCCCGCGCGGCAGAGCTGCGATGCCGATCGCGGCCCGGGCGGGATATGGCGCGGAAAAAAACTCGGCCATGACGGTATTGACCAGCGCGAAATTACCGAGATCGGTGAGATACACGGTGAGTTTTACCGCATCCGCAAGGCTCGCTCCCGCCGCTTCGGCCACGGCCGCAAGATTTTCGAATACTTGCCGGACCTGCGCTTCGACCGAATCCCCAACGAGTTCCATCGTTTCCGGCACTAGCGGAATCTGTCCGGACAAGTAGACGGTGTTGCCGGCGCGAATCGCCTGACTGTAGGTACCGATTGCACCCGGGGCCTGCGCCGTGGAAACAGTTTGCTTGTCAGTCATTGCACTCCCAATCAGCCGGCGAGACGATAAACCTTCACTACGTCGGGGTTCGTGCGGATACTACGAATGACTTGTGCCAGATGGCGCCGATCGCGCACCTTGAGACGAAACAGCAGCGTGGAGGCATCGCCGTCGGTCTCCACGGTCACATGATCGATATTGCTTTGCGTCGCGGAGATGCGCCCGGCAACCTCAGCCAGCAGTCCGACTCGATTCAAGGTGCGCACCTGAATCTCGGATTGAAACTCACCTTTGATTCCCGCCTGCCAATCAACTGGGATCCATTTTGTTGGATGCTTGCGGAAATCGGCCACGTTGGGACAATTCGTGCGGTGCACGACGACGCCCCGGCCGCTCGACAGATAGCCGATGACGGGGTCGCCCGGAATTGGATGGCAACACCGTGAGTAGGTCACGACCAGCCCCTCGGTTCCGGCAAGCTGCAACGGGCGGCGCTCACGCGCCGAGGAGCCCGGATCGCCGTCTTCTTGAGCAAGCAAGGCGGCGACGACCGGCGCCAAGCGCTCGCCGAGGCCGAGTTGTTCGTAGACATGCTCGAGCTTGCTCTCGCCGAGCTCTGCGAGCACGCGCTCGATCTGGGATTTCTTCAGCCTGCGGTTGGTCAGCTCGAACGGTCGCAAGGCCTGTTCGAGTAGTCGCCGGCCAAGCTTGCGCGCCTCATCTTGCTTGAGGTTGCGCAGGTACGCGCGAATCGCGTTGCGCGCCTTCGCCGTCGTCACGAAATTGACCCAATTCGGATTGGGCTTGGCGCCGCGCTGCGTCAAAATCTCGACCGTCTGGCCGCTCTCGAGCACGCTTTTGAGGGGCACGAGCTGCCGATCGATCTTCGCGGCGACGCAGCGATTGCCGACATCGGTGTGCACCGCGTAGGCAAAATCGACCGCCGTGGCGCCGCGCGGCAGCGGCATGATGTCGCCCTTGGGCGTAAAGACGTAAACCTTATCGGGAAACAGATCGACCTTGACCGTCTCGAGGAATTCTTCCGAATTCGCGGACTTCTGCATTTCGATGAGCCCTGCCAGCCAATCGCGCGCCCGCGCTTCGGCTGTATAGGTGAGCTTGTCGACGGCCTTGTACTGCCAGTGTGCCGCGATGCCGCGCTCGGCGAGCCTGTCCATGTCCTCGGTTCGAATCTGCACCTCGAGCGGCACGCCGCTGGGCCCGAATAGGGTCGTATGCAACGACTGGTAACCATTGACCCGCGGGATCGCAATGTAATCTTTAAAGCGTCCCGGCATTGGCTTATAGAGCTGATGAATGAGGCCGAGCACGCGATAGCACGTGTCGATATCAGCGACGACGATACGCAAGCCATTGACGTCAGCGATTTCCGAAAGCGGGATTTTCTTCCGCCGCATCTTGGAGTAGATGCTGTAGAGGTGTTTTTCGCGCGCGATTAACGCTGCCTCGATGCCTTTGGCTTCGAGGTTGCGGCTGATGTTCGTCTTGATCTTGTTGAGATAGGGCTGCTTGCTGCCGCGAGCCTTACGCACCGCGCGCTCGAGGACGCGATAACGAAACGGCGCATACGACTTGAAGCCGAGGTCTTCGAGTTCGACTTTGAGACTGTAGATTCCAAGGCGATTAGCGATCGGGGCGTAGATATCCAAGGTCTCTTTCGCGATCCGCCGGCGTTTGTCAGGCGCCAACGCGTCGATTGTCTGCATGTTGTGCGTGCGGTCGGCGAGCTTGACGAGGATCACACGCAGATCCTTAACCATCGCGAGCAGCATTTTACGAAAGCTTTGCGCCTGGGCCTCGAGCGCCGTGTCGAAGTGCAGCCGATCGAGCTTGCTGACGCCGTCAACCAGCAGCGCGACATCTTCGCCGAATGCCGTCTCGATATCCTCGAGCGTACACGACGTGTCCTCGACGACGTCGTGTAGCAGCGCAGCCTGGATCGTGCCCACATCGAGATGCAGCTTCGCGAGAATTCTGGCAACGGCGACGGGATGAGTAATATAGGCCTGGCCACTCAAGCGCTGCTGGCCAAGATGGGCCTTCGCGCTGAAGTCGTGCGCGGCGACTATGCGCTCGACATCTTCCTTACTGAGATAAGCTTCGACATCGCCAAGCAATGCGCCGAGGTCGCTGCCTCGCCAAGCTGCGGGGAGGTGTTCCCGGAAAGCCGCGGCGTAATCCATGCTCCTCTCTCACTCGTGGCCCCATAGCGGCACGCCTGCCACTGCTTTGCGCATCAGTCGCCGAGGGGGATCGGCCCACCGACCTGCGGCTGTGCCGCTTGTTGCCTCGAACTGTGCTCGAGATCGAGCAATTCATCGAGCGACTGGGGTTCGCGCTCTTCCAGAATGCTCTCCGTGATCAGGCCCTCGGCAATCTCGCGTAAGGCGACAACCGTCGGCTTGTCATCCTCCCAGGGCACCATCGCCTCGGCGCCGTTGGCGAGCTGGCGGGCGCGTTTCGCCGCGACCGTGACGAGTAGGAACATATTCGGAATCTTTTCGCTGCAATCTTCCACCGTAATCCGGGCCATCGCCGAGTTTCCTTGAATCAGTTAGTTGCGGCCAGTGTACTGCATGAGCCGCTGACCTAGCCAGCGGCCGGGACACGGGCTCACTCGGCTAGAATACGCTCTGCCTCGGCCATAACAGGCACCGCCGAGGTTCGATACTTATCGCCGGCCCCGGCCAAGATCTCCTCGAGCGCTCGGATGGCCCGCTCGACGTCGCGGTTGACCACAACATAATCAAACTCGCGCCAGTGCTCCATGTCGGCGACCGCATCGGCGAGCCGCCGGGCGATCACATGCTCCGGGTCGGTACCGCGACCGCGCAGGCGGCGCGCGAGCTCGAGTTTACTCGGCGGCATGATGAATACGCTGATTGCCTCGGGAGCGCGGCCACGAACTTGTTGCGCGCCTTGCCAATCGATCTCCAGTAGCACCGACCGGCCGCGCGCAAGGTGCTCATCGACAACGGCGCGGCTCGTGCCGTAGTAATTGTCGAATACGCGCGCCGATTCGAGAAATGCTCCGGCTGCGCGCATCGCCTCGAACTCGCTCTCGGATACGAAGAAATAATCCTTGCCGTCGATCTCGGCGGCCCGCGGTGTCCGCGTCGTATACGAAGTCGAGAACTCTAACTTCGGCTCGCGCCCGAGTAACGCGCGCACGAGCGTGGTCTTGCCGGCGCCCGACGGCGCGGAAACCACTATGAGATTGCCTCGCTGCCGGTCCAACGTCGCCTACTCCAGGTTTTGGACCTGCTCGCGCATCTGCTCGATCAGAACTTTGAGATCCACGCCGCGGCGCGCGAGATCCTCGTCTTGAATCTTCGACGCAAACGTATTCGCCTCGCGATTCAGTTCTTGGATGACGAAGTCGAGACGCCGGCCGATCGCTTCGTCTTTGCGCAGCGTGGCTTCGAATTCCTGCACATGACTGGCGAGCCGGTCGAGCTCCTCGGCCACGTCGAGGCGTTGCGCGATCAGCACGACCTCCTGCTCGAGCCGTTCCGGATTCAGCTCCAAGTCCAGCCTGGACATGCGCTCCATGAGCTTATTGCGATAGCGCTGCTCCATGTCGGCGAGTTGCGGGGTGATGTCGGCGACGATCGCAGTGATGCCGGCACAGCGCTGCTGCAGCCCTTCGGCAAGGCGCTCGCCCTCGCGCTGCCGGGACTCCTTCAAACTCGCGAGCACGGCATCGAGCCCGCTGAGCGCAGCCTGCTCGAGGTCCTCTGGGACCAGCGCCGGTTCCTCCGCGACGCCGGGCCAACGCAGGATCTCACCGGCCGTGAGCGGTGCGGCCTCCGGGCAACGACGCCGGACCGTGGATTGCAGCTCGAGCAGCGCTTCGAGCGCCGTCGCATCGAGCTGCACGGCCATGCTGCCTGCCGCGGCTCGCGTCACTCTGAGGCTACAATCGACTTTGCCGCGGCGTACGGCGGCGCTGATCTGCTCCTTGCATCGAGGCTCGAGCTTGCGCAACTCTTCCGGCAGCCGGAGGCTTACGTCGAGGAAGCGATGATTGACGCTCCTAGCCTCCCACACCAAGCTATAAAGATCTGTGGCAATCTCGGCGCTCGCAAAGCCCGTCATGCTGCTCGGCATCATCGAAGTCAATCCTGGGGTCCAGACACTCTGTGCAGTTAAGTCTAAGATATGCGGCACAGTGACACGAATAATCATCCATGAATATTGATTTGGCAGAACTAAGCCTCATTGGCGACCGCAAGGAAAACCAAGACCGAGTCGTCACGGTTCAGGCGAACGGCTGCCTACTCATCGCCGTCGTCGATGGCATGGGCGGGCACTCTCAGGGCGCAACCGCGGCGCAGGCGACAATCGCAACGCTGCGCAGCTCCTTCGCCGCCGCGCGTAAGCCGTTGCTCGATCCGCAGGGTTTCCTGACCATGGCGCTGAGTCTCGCCCACGACGAGGTCGTGGCGCTCGGCGCCGATCTACCGTTGGACCAACGACCACGCGCCACCGGTGCCGCGTGTCTCGTCCAAGATCAGGGTGCGTATTGGGCCCATGTCGGTGATAGCCGCATTTACCAACTGCGAAGCGGCGCGGTGCTCGAGCGCACGCGCGATCACAGCCATGTGGAATTGTTGCTGCGCGAAGGCGTCATCGAAGAAGGGCAGATGAGCAACCATCCGCTGCGTAACCTCGTCGAATGCTGTCTCGGGGGCGATACGCCACTACCGGACATCTGCGTCACTGCGCTGCGCAGGCTACTGCCCGGCGACACGCTGCTCCTATGCACCGACGGGCTGTGGTCCGGCGTGAGCGATGAGCAAATTGCCGAAGTGACTACCGATGCCGGCGCTACGATGGACGCCGTGCTCGAACGACTCGGCCACGCGGCCGTCAAGGCCAGTGCGCCGCACAGCGACAACACGAGCGCGTGTGCAATCCGTTGGCTCGATCAGGACTGAATTCGAATCGCCACCAAGCAGAACCGGAGTTGAGCATGCGACCAAGCGGACGAGCCGCCGATGAGATGCGCCCGATACGGCTGACGACGCATTTCACCCGCCACGCCGAGGGCTCGGTGCTTGCCGAGTTCGGCGACACCCAGGTGCTCGCGACCGCAAGTATCGAAGCCCGCGTACCGGGGTTTCTCAAGGGCCGCGGCGAAGGCTGGATCACGGCCGAATACGGCATGCTGCCGCGGGCCACGCACACCCGCAACTTGCGCGAAGCTGCCCGGGGCAAGCAGAGCGGCCGCACGCTCGAGATTCAGCGCTTGATCGGCCGGAGTCTGCGCGCCGTGGTCGATCGCGCGGCGCTGGGCGAACGCACGATCACGATCGACTGCGACGTCCTCCAGGCCGACGGCGGCACCCGCACCGCATCGATCACCGGCGGCTATGTCGCTTTGGCACTAGCGATCAAGGAGCTGCAACGTCGCGGCGAACTCGACGCTAGCCCCCTGCACGGCCAGATCGCGGCCGTCTCGGTCGGGATCTTCGATGGCGAAGCCGTTCTCGATCTCGACTATCCCGAGGATGCCGAGGCCGAGACGGACATGAACGTCGTTATGAACGAGGCCGGTGGCTTCGTCGAAATCCAGGGTACGGCCGAGGGACATGCATTCCAGCGCGGCGAGCTGGAACGCCTGCTCGATCTGGCCGGCCACGGCATCGACGTTTGCCTGGCGGCCCAGCGTGAAGCCTTGACGCCGTGAGCGCACGCACGCGCGCGGGCCACTGGGTCATCGCGACGAGTAATGCGGGCAAGATCGACGAGTTCCAGGCGCTGCTCGCCGAAGCCGGTATCGAACTCGTCGCCCAGGGCGCGCTCGGCATCGCGTCCCCGCCTGAAACCGGCCCGACCTTCGTGGAAAACGCCCTTATCAAAGCGCGCCATGCGGCGCAGGCGACTGGTCTGCCGGCCATCGCCGACGACTCCGGGCTCGTCGTCGACGCGCTCCGCGGCGCGCCCGGAATTTACTCAGCTCGGTATGCTGGCGTGGCCAGTAGCAGCGCCGACAACGTGGTGAAGCTGCTGGCGGCGATGCGTGAAGTTCCATCGTCCCGGCGGCAGGCACATTTCCATTGTGCGGTCGTCGCGCTCATGGACGCCGCCGATCCTGCGCCGTTCATTGCCGAGGGGTTCTGGGTTGGCGAGATCGCGGCGGCCCCCGCCGGTGAAGGCGGCTTCGGCTACGACCCGGTGTTTTTCGATCCTGTGCTTGGCATAACGGCTGGCGAACTCGACGCCGCGACCAAGAACCGCGTCAGCCACCGTGGTCAGGCCCTGCGGCGCCTGGCGAACTGGCTCGACGGCCTGACGCGAAGCCCGGCCACGCCGGGCGATAGGCCGCGCCTTATTCACAGACCCCGCGCGGCCCCCCAGAAACGAAAGCGTTACACAATATAGCTGCGTCAAATTATGGAAAATGTATTACAACTTAATGATTTATAACAATTAATTAGAATTGATGCTTTTTTGGCCAGTCGCCCAGTTTTCCTTCCTGCATCGGGCCTTAGTGCGCCTGCGCCGCGGTTTTGCACAAAGTTATCCACAGCATCTGTGGATAACCTCCGGGTGCCGGTAAGGGTCACCGTTGCGGCGGGCCGCCGGCGGCCCGCCGCTTGAGTTTGAACTGCCTAAGCAGTATCCTCACGCGCCCCTTCGAGTGGCTTCGGCACGATGAAAGCAAACATCCACCCCAAATACGGCGAGATCAAGATTACCTGCAGCTGCGGTAACGAATTGGTTACCCGCTCGACGCTGGGCGAGGATATGCAAATCGAGGTCTGCTCAGCTTGCCATCCGTTCTATACTGGCAAGCAGAAAATCGTGGACACGGGCGGTCGGGTCGACAAGTTCCGCCGCCGTTACGGGATGTCTACGGGCAAATGAACCCGTAGCGGGCATCCGGCGCGCCAGCGACGGCGCCCGTTCAACGCTCGCTGCTATGATTAGGCGAACTGCGGCGCTGCCCTGGCGGAGGGCGCAGCGCGCCGCCGACTTTTGGGCCGTCTCGGGCCGAAGACGGCGCCCTAATAACTTAAGCGAAAACTCAGGTGCGGCGCATGACGGACAAGCATTACACCTTGATCGATTCTGAGAGCGGAGCGGAACTCCAACTCAAGCGTTACGACCCGACTCTCGGGCCGAGCGTTCTCGATCTTAGCTCCTTGTACAGCAAGCTCGGCGTATTCACATACGACCCCGGATTCGGCGCGACCGCGGCCTGCCCGAGCGAGATCACGTTTATCGACGGCGCCAAAGGCGTGCTCATGTATCGCGGCTATCCGATCGAGCAACTCGCCGAGAAGTCGAGCTTCATCGAGATCTGTTATTTGCTGCTGCATGGCGAACTCCCGACCAAGGCGCAGCTCGAGAGTTTCGACGAATCCATTCGCACGCACACGATGATCAACGAGTCGTTGTTGCGGTTCTTCAACGGCTTTCACCACAATGCCCATCCGATGGCCATGGTGACAGGGGTCGTTGCGTCGATGTCGGCGTTCTATCACGACTCGACAAACATTCAGAGTGCGGCGCATCGCGAGGTCTTTGCCCACCGCATGATTGCAAAGATTCCGACCATCGCGGCGGCGGCGTACAAACACTCCCTCGGCCAGCCGTTCATCTATCCGCGCAACGAGTTAGGTTATTGCGCCAACTTGCTCAACATGTTCTTTGCCGTGCCGTCACAGGCTTACGAAGTCAACCCTGTGGCCGCAGAGGCATTGGATCTACTATTCATTTTGCATGCCGACCACGAGCAAAATTGCAGCACATCGACTGTGCGGCTCGCGGGCAGCTCCGGCACGAATCCGTATTCGGCGATCGCAGCCGGTATTTCGGCATTGTGGGGGCCGGCGCATGGCGGTGCGAACGAAGCTGTGATCAATATGCTCGAGCGGATTGGCAACGCTAGCCAGATCGGTAAATATATCGCCAAAGCAAAGGATAAGAACGACCCATTCCGGCTGATGGGCTTCGGGCACCGCGTTTACAAGAACCACGATCCGCGGGCGACGATCATTCGGAAAATGTGCCACCGCGTGCTGGAGACCATGGGGCAAGAGAACGCCGCACTCTTGGAACTCGCAGTGGAACTCGAGCAGATTGCCCTTAAAGATGAGTACTTCATCGAGAAAAACCTCTATCCCAACGTCGACTTCTATTCCGGCATCATCTACCGGGCCTTGGGTATCCCGACGTCGATGTTCACCGTCATGTTCGCAATTGCCAGAACCGTGGGTTGGGTTGCGCACTGGCAGGAGATGGTCGGCGATCCGACGTCGCGCATCGGGCGCCCGCGGCAGCTCTACAAAGGCCCAGGCAAGCGCGACTACCAGCCGCTCGGGCAGCGCGGCTGAACCGGCTAGCCGGCGGCAAGTAGCACCAGGAGCCTGCCGCGATCGGCACGGCGCATCGGCCGGCCATCGATTGGACTCATTGGCGCCTGCCGCAGCCCCTTCTCGGGAAACGTCAGCGCATAGATGCGTTCGCCGCAGGCGGCGAAACGGAACCCAGGAACCAACACAGCACCTTGACCGTTATACCGGTAGCGGCGCTGGCAGTTACGCACGCTGTAGCCTCGCGATTGGAGCCTCTCGACAACGTCTTCCGGTGCGTCGGTGAACAGATGCAGCTCGATGCTCGAATTAACCGTTACCGTTCCCGCCAACACCGGACCGACGAGACGCGGCTCGAAAGCCGTCAGTTCATCCATGAGCCGGGCAGCAATCCGGCGCATACCCGCGAGTCGTTCGCTGTGGCCGTCACCCGCGAAGAGCCGCTGTCTTGCCGACACCCGCGCCTCGATTTCAGTGTTGCTGGGTAGCGCGCCTGCGCCGCGCACGCCGAAGCGCGACGCCGCTTTGCGTTTCGCCAACCCGTAGTCCTGAATACCGTGATCTGCGATCAGCCGCGCGGCTTCCTCAGCCAGCTGCTCGCGTAAAACAGGATCGATCGCACCGCGCTTCGCCATAGCGTATTTGAGCTATACCGGATCGATTTTAGAACAACGGCTGCCGCGCCTCGTCTTGGTTGCGCGGCGGAAGGTCTCCTAACTGCTCTCGCTGCCAGTCCGAGGTCTCCACCCCATGGTCGGGGACTTCGTCGATGCGAAACTTTTCGAAAACACTTTTGCGCGTGTCGCTCGTGACCAAGCCCGTGTCGGGGTCGATGCGCACGTCCACGATCCCCGGTGGACGCTGCATGGGATGCTCTGCAAGGCCTTTTAGCGCCTCATCCATGTAATAGATCCACATCGGCAAGGCCGTGCGCCCGCCTTCCTCGTAGCGACCGAGCGACCTTTCCTGGTCGAAGCCGACCCAAGTCGCCGCGACGAGGTCGCCGTTGAAGCCCGCAAACCAGGCATCGCGACGGTCGTTGCTAGTACCGGTCTTGCCGGCGAGATCTTCGCGGCCGAGCGCATTGTAGGCCCGCCGCCCCGTGCCGCGGCGAACGACATCCTGCATCATGTCACGCACGAGATACGCGTTTTGCGGCGTGATGACCGGGGACGGTGACGCGGGCTTGGGGTAAAGCTCCGTGCGGCTTGCAGCGAGCGGCTGGTAGACGCCGTGGAGCTTAATCTCTGCCGCGCCCGCCTGGCGCTGCTCCGCACAGAGCTCACAGACAATTGGTTTGCGCGCCGCGTAAATCAGCTTGCCCTCAACGTCTTCGATGCGCTCGATGAGATATGGCTCGACGCGATAACCGCCGTTGGCGAAGACCGCGTAGCCCGCAGCGAGATCGAGTGGCGCGACGCCACCTGCGCCAAGTGCCAACGCGAGGTTCTGCGGCAAAGCCGTATCGTTAAAACCAAACTGGCGTATATGCCTGACCGTAGGCCCGACGCCTGTCTCACGCACGACCCGAATCGAGACAAGGTTGAGCGACCGTACGAGGGCCTCGCGCAAGCGTGTCGGGCCGCTGAACCGGCCCGAGTAATTCTCCGGGCGCCAAACGTCTTCGAGTTCCTGGCTGCGCTCGACGATAGGCGCATCATTGACGATCGTAGCCGTCGTAAACCCATGCTCGAGCGCCGCACTGTAAATGAACGGCTTGAATGCCGATCCGGGTTGCCGCTGCGACTGCGTAACGCGATTGTAATTGCTCAGGCCGAAATCGAATCCGCCGGCTAAAGCGACGATACCGCCATCCTGAGGATCGAGCGAAACGAGCGCGCCTTGCACCTGCGGTAGCTGCGCGAGCTTGAGCGTACCGTCCGCCGCTTGCCGAAACCGGACGATATCGCCGAGCGCGAGCACGTCCGCAACACTCTTGGGCGCGGTCCCGATGCGATCCTCATCAATATAGCGCGCGGCCCAGGCCACGGCGTCGAGTCCGATAGCGACTTCACCGCGGTCGGCAAAAAACACGCGCGCCTGGTAGCGCGTCGCGGCAGGCTCGGCTGCGGGCGGATTCGCCGCTGCGGGGCCGGATTCGGCCACCGGCATAGCCGCGAGTTCGTCGAATCCGACGACCAGGCCCGTCTTGAATCCCGAGACCTCCGCATAGTCCGCGAGCAGCGCGCGCCGAGCGGCTTGCGGAGTCTCGGCTTCGGCTTCGCGCTCCTCGAGCGTCACACGATCCAGCGGGCCCCGATAGCCGTGGCGCTCGTCATATTCGATCACCGCCGTGCGCAGCGCTTCGCGCGCTGCGATCTGGAGGCGGCTGTCGATCGTGGTCGTGACGTTCAAGCCCGCTTCATAGGCCGCCGGGCCGAGGCGGCGAATCACTTCGGCCCGCACCATTTCCGCGACGTATGGCGCCGTGAGCTCGAGTTCCGGACCGAAGCGGGAACCCAAGATCGGCTCGGCGGCGGCTTCGCGCTGCTCCGCTTCGGAGATATAGCCGAGATCGCGCATGCGCCCGAGCACGTACGCGCGTCGCCGTGCCGCAGCTTCGGGGCTCGCGATTGGGTTGAGTATCGACGGGCCTTGCGGAATTCCAGCGATGATCGCCGCATCGGATAAGCTGATCGAGTCGATATTCTTGCCGAAATATATCTGCGCGGCTGTAACGACGCCGTAGGCGCGTTGCCCAAAGAAATAAGTGTTGAGATAGAGCTCGAGGATTTCTGGCTTGGAGAACTCGCGCTCGATCCGTGTCGCGAGGATCAACTCCTTGAACTTACGGACGAAAGTGCGCTCGCGGGTGAGAAAGTACATGCGTGCGACCTGCTGAGTGATCGTGCTGCCGCCCTGGCTGCGATCACCCGCCGTCAAGAGAAAATTGAGGCCGGCGCGGAGCATGCCCTGATAGTCGAAACCCGGGTGATCGAAGAAACGGTCGTCCTCGGCTGCGAGCACGGCCTGAATGAGTCGTTCGGGGATATTTTCGTAGGCGATCGGGGTTCGCTGCCGCTCGCCGAACTGGGCGAGCAACCGGCCGTCACGCGAGTACACCGAGAGCGGTATCTGCAACCGGACGTCCCGGAGCGCTTCGGCCTCCGGCAGGCTCGGCGCCACGTAGTAATAGCCACCGGCAAACATGCCCCCCAGGGCCACCATCACTACCCCGGCCAAGGCACTCGAGACCGCCAGAATTCGGCTATAAGTCTTCATGACTGAAGGTGTATTGTACTTCCTTGCCATGACCAATGCCTTTGTGCATAGTCTGGCCGCATTGGCAAACCCACTGAAAGGCGGGGACGCAAAGCCACCGGTCTAAAGGCCCGACCGCCGCGGAATTCGGGCCTAGGATAGCGGGGCTGCTTGAGCGGATGAAGATCAACCTGCTCCGACAGCCTAATACTCTATCTATCCAATCGACTGGAGTTTGCGTCGCTGCCCGAACGGGGAAACTCGGTACACCGCCGAGGTTCACCGCAGGCCGGTTTGCAGCGATGGGCCTAGGCTGGCTTGATGGTATCGTGAAGCCCATCACAACTATGTATATCGGTGCTGAGATATAGTTAAATTGGGCTGATTGGCCCAGATTTAGGATTCTAACCCAACCGTTGGAGTTGGAAAGGAAAACTGGTGCTCGGTAAGCGCGCTAAAAAGACCCTGCTGGGGCTTGACATAACGACGTCCTCGGTCAAGCTGATCGAACTGACCGTAAGTGGCCGCAGCTATCGGGTCGAGACTTATGCCGCCGAGCCAACGCCACCGAATGCGATCAACGAAAAGGCCATCGTCGATGCCGACGCGGTCGGCGAGGCGATTCGCCGAGCGGTCAAGCGCTCCGGCAGCAAGGCCAAGGAGGTCGCGATTGCCATCAGCGGCGACGCCGCGATCACCAAAGTCATTCAGATGCCCGGCAACCTGACGGCCAACGAACTTGAAGGCCAGGTTGAGGTCCAGGCCGACCAATACATACCGTTCCCGATGGAAGAAGTTAGCTTCGACTTCGAAGTCGTCGGCCCGACCGAGCGCGATCCGGACATGGTCGATGTCCTGCTGGTCGCGACGCGAACCGAGAATGTCGAACAGCGCCAGGTGGCCGTCGAGGCGGCTGGCCTCAGAGCCCGTGTCGTCGACGTCGAGGCCTTCGCGGTCGAGAACGCCTGCACCCTGCTGAGCCATCAGATGGTCGATGGCGGTATCGATAAACTCATCGCGATCGTCGACTTCGGCGCCAGCACGACGACCTTCAGCGTGCTTCAGGATCTCAAAGTCATCTATACCCGGGATTTCGCCTTCGGTGGCCAGCAGTTGACCGAAGAAATAATGCGTACCTACGGCTTGTCGCTCGAGGACGCCGGACGGGCCAAGAAAGAAGGCGGCCTGCCCAGCAACTACCAGCCAGAAGTCCTCGATGCCTTCATCGACGACATGTCCCAGCAAGTCAATCGCTCGCTGCAGTTCTTCCTGGCCTCCGGCAGCGGACGCGAACAACCCGACCAGATTCTGATCTGCGGCGGCTGCGCCAACATCCCCGGCGTGGCCGATGTGATCGGCAGCCGGGTCGGCATCCCGACCGAGATCGGCGACCCGCTCGGCCAGATGAAGATCTCCGGTAAGGCCAAATCCCAGGGCGTGCGCACCGACGCGACGGCCCTGCTGACTGCCTGCGGCTTAGCATTGAGGAACTTCGACTGATATGCCAAGAATAAATCTCTTACCCTGGCGCGAAGCACTGCGCCAAAAGCGCAAGAAGGACTTTCTGACGGCCCTCGTCGGCGCGGTCCTGATCGGCGGCTTGCTTGCGTACGGTACGAAGCTCGGCGTGCAGGCCCAGATTCGCGCCCAGAACGACCGCAACGCCATTCTGCAAGAGGAGATCGCGGCCCTCGATCGACAAATCGTCGAGATTCTTGGCCTCGAGAACCAGAAAGAACGGCTACTCGCGCGCATGGAGATCATCGAGCAATTGCAAAAAGCGCGCCCCGAGATCGTGCATCTATTCGACGAGCTCGTCGAAACCTTGCCGGAGGGCGTGCATCTGACGGAGATTCGCCAGGCAGGCGGCCGGATCGAAATTCACGGATCCGCGCAATCGAGCACGCGCGTTTCGGCATTGATGCGCAATATAGATGCCTCGCGTTGGCTGCGAAACCCGGGACTGGACGTCGTCGAAACTGTCGACCAAGGCCCGATGCGTAACGCCCAGTTCACGGTGTTCGCGCAGCAGGTGCCGCTGGACGAGGAACAGCAAGAGGTAGCGATGCAATGAATTTGATCGAAGAGCTACGCACACTCGATACCAGCGACCCCGGGCGCTGGCCGCTGCCGTTCAGGGTGGCCGCCGTCGTAATCGTCTTTGGCGCGATGCTGGCGTTTGCCGTGTATATGTTCGTCATCAAGACCGAATTCCCTCTGCTCGAGCGCGCTGAGCGCGAGGAGCAAGAGCTGCGTGCGACGTTCGAAGACAAACAGCGGCGCGCCGCAAATTTCGACGCGTATCGTGCGCAGCTTGCCGATATCGAGCGCGACTTCGGCGCAATGCTGCGGCAGCTTCCGGGCCGCACGGAAGTACCGAACTTACTCGTCGACATCTCCCAAACAGGTCTCGCCGCAGGTCTGGAAGAACAGCTATTTCAGCCGATGGGCGAGATTCAGCGGGACTTCTACGCCGAGCTGCCGATCCGCATCCGGCTGCGCGGCAGCTATCACGAGCTCGGCAATTTCGTCAGCGGAATCGCTTCATTACCGAGAATTGTGACTCTGCATGACATCGCCATTACTCCAGTCGATGACGAGGTGTATGACGAGCTGACTCTGGACGTGACGGCCAAGACCTATCGTTATCTCGACGAGGATTCAACACAAGGATGACTGCGGTGAAGCCCCTTTTCAACTGGCAACTGCTGCTCGTAGTACTGGCAGCAGCCGGACTGAGTGCCTGTGCCAATGACACAGACGACTTGCGCGCGTATATCGACGAGGTCAAGGCCCGGCCGGGCGGCCGTATTCCGCCGCTGCCCGATATCGTGCCGGCGCCCTCTTATGTTTATGAAGCCGCCGATCGACGCTCGCCGTTCGTGCCCGACACGCCGCAGGCCCGGGTAAGCAACAACCCAGACTCCGTGACGGGCCCGGATCCGAACCGGCCCCGCGAATTCCTCGAGCAGTTTCCGCTCGATACTCTGCGCATGGTCGGCACCTTGGAACTAAATTCCGGCGCCTACGGCCTCGTGCAAAGCTCGGACGGTCTGATTCATCGCGTCAGAGTGGGCAATCACCTCGGGCAAAACTACGGCCGCGTAACGGCCGTCGCGGATGCAGAGATTCAATTGGTGGAGATCATCTCCGACGGTCTTGGCGGGTATCTGGAACGCCCGGCAGCAGTCGGTCTGAGCGATTGACGCCCACCGGCGCAAATGGGAGTGACTTTTATGACGACGACAGCGCTCAGCACGGCTGAGAATGCAGCATCACTGATCGGCCGGCGCCTGGGCTTTTTCGCCGCGCTTGCCGTTATGCTTCTGGCTGCAGTACCGGCCATGGCCCAATCGGGTGCAACGCGGCAACTCCAGGGAATCGACGTACAGTCGCTGCCCGGATCGTTGCTCGAGGTTCGTCTGCGACTCAGCGGCACTCCGCCGGAGCCGATGAGCTTCACGATCGATAACCCCGCGCGGATCGCCCTCGACCTCCCCGACACATCTTTGGCGATGCCGTCACGCCGCCAGGACGTCAACCAGGGTCCACTCGCCACGGTGCTGACGGCCGAAGCCAACGGGCGCACGCGTGTCGTGCTGAACATGAACAACATGGTGCCGTACAATACGCGAATCGTCGGCGACAGTATCTATGTCACGCTCGGCCAACAGGGTGCCGCGCCGGCCCCCGGGTCGTTCGCCTCGCAACCAGCGAGCCAGGGCGCGCCGGGCGCCGCGACGGTCGCCGCCGCTACCGATCGGTCCATTAACAACATCGACTTCCGCCGCGGCCGCGGTGGCGCCGGCCAGGTGGTCGTTGACCTGTCCAACCCGCGAACAACCGTCGATGTGCGCGAGGAAGGCGGTCGTATCATTGTCGACTTCCAAAATACGTCACTGCCTAACGACCTCATGCGCCGGCTCGACGTCACGGATTTCGCGACCCCGGTCGCAACCGTTGACGCTTTGCGCTCCAACGACAATGCGCGGCTTGTCGTCACCACGAGTGAGGACTACCAGCAAGTCGCCTACCAGACCGACAACGTCTTCACGCTGGAACTCACGCCGCCCGTCGACGAGCCGGAGCCGGTTGGCCTCTTCAACCAGAACCGCGAATACACGGGTGAGCGGCTGACGCTGAACTTCCAGAACATCGAGACGCGCGCCGTGCTGCAGCTACTCGCGGATACCAGCGGGCTCAACATCGTCGTGAGCGATACGGTGCAAGGCAACGTGACGCTGCGCTTGCAGAACGTACCGTGGGATCAGGCCCTCGATATCCTCATGACCACCAAGGGTCTCGACATGCGGCGCAACGGTAGCGTGATCATCGTCGCGCCGGCCGAGGAAATCGCCGCGCGCGAACGCGCCGAGCTCGAGGCGCTCCAGGAAATCCAGACGCTCGAGCCGCTGCGCTCAGAATTCATTCAGGTCAATTACGCCAAAGCAGCCGATCTCGCCAACCTGATCGGCAATAGCGGCCAAAACCCGCTGATCTCCGATCGCGGCAGCGTTGCCATCGACGAGCGTACCAATACCTTGCTCGTCCAGGACACAAGCGAACGGCTCGCCAACATCCGCCGGCTCGTAACGACGCTCGACATTCCAGTGCGCCAAGTCCTAATCGAGTCGCGCATCGTCATCGTCAACGACGACTACAGCCGCGAGCTCGGCGTGCGCTTCGGTAGCACGATCGTCAAAGAGAACTCGACCGACGGCCTGGTCTCGATGACAGGCACGAGCGCCGGCTCCGACCTGATCGTCGGCTCGGGCCTCGAAAACTTGCAATCGACCGGCCAGCCGTTCCCCGTATCGGTTCCGCCGATCAATCAGCGCTATAACGTCAACGTGCCGGTCGCAACGCCGGTCGGCGCAATTGCACTGGCGATTCTCGACTCCGATTATCTCGTCGATCTCGAGCTCTCAGCGCTGCAGGCCGAAGGCCAGGGCGACATCATCTCAGCGCCGCGCATCGTGACCGCTAACCAGCGCGAAGCCAGCATCGAGCAGGGTGTCGAGATTCCGTATCAGGAATCCTCCTCGAGCGGCGCAACGACGACTCAGTTTAGGCCCGCGGTATTGAGCCTCACGGTGACACCGCAGGTTACGCCTGACGATCGCATCATCATGGATCTGCTCGTGACCAAGGATTCGGTCGGTGAGCTAGTCGCGAGCGCGACCGGCGGCTTCGTGCCCAGCATCGACACCCGGTCGATCGCTACGCAGGTGCTCGTCAACGATGGCGAGACCGTCGTTCTGGGCGGTATCTACGAAACCGAGTCGCGGGAGACCGTGAATAAAGTGCCATTCCTCGGCGACGTGCCGGGGCTAGGCGTGCTGTTCCGCTCCAGAGCGACAGTCAACAACAAGGCGGAGCTGTTGATCTTTGTGACGCCGAAGATCTTGAGGGAAGGCGCGAGCTTGTACTAAGCCGGCGCGAAAAGGACATTCACCCGTAAGGGAATCGGATATCAAAGGACTACGGATATGCGCACACTCAAAGCTTTCGTAATCATCGCGGCCGCAGCCTTCCTCGCTGCTTGCAGCGGCGGCAGCGATAACACACTCGTCGGGTCGAATACTGGCGTCATCGGCGGCGCGACAATCTCGACGGTCACCGTCTTGACATCGAGCCCGCAAATTCTTTCGGACGGCGCCACTCCCGCGACGATCACCGCGCTCGTGCGTGACACCGATAATAACGTCGTGCCGGATGTCCCAGTTCTATTCTCGGCAAGTTCCGGTAGCTTGGTCGCTGCTCAGCCGATCACGACGAACAATGTGGGTGTCGTTACGGCGGAGCTTTCGACCGGTGGAAACCGATCAAACCGAACTATCACCGTAACGGCGACAGCAGCCAACAATGTTCAAGGTTCCGTGACTATCAACATCGTCGGAACGAGTCTCGACCTAAACGGCCCGACGAGCCTGCCCATCGGAGCGTCGAACGTTAACTACAATGTTGTTCTCACGGATGCGGGCGGCGACGGTATCGGCGGAGAACAGGTGACGATTACATCGTCGAACAACAACGGCTTATCGCAAACGGATGTGATTACCGATACGGATGGTCAAGCGTCGTTTTCGGTTACCGCCAACAACGGCGGAGTCGATACACTCACGGCGTCCGCTCTTGGTATACAGGCTGTTCTCAGTGTCAATGTCTCGGATGACGTCTTCGCGTTCACGGCTCCGGCAGCTAATACGGAGATTCAGCTCAATACGAATCAGTCTGTGACCGTAAATTGGCAGGTGAACGGCGCCAACGTCGCCGACGGCAGCGAGGTGACATTCACCACGTCCCGTGGCTCCCTAATTCCACTGGACGATGTGACGACAACAACCGGTGGAAACGCAAGCGTGACAGTTTCATCGAATAACGCGGGGCCAGCAGCGATCACGGCAACTAATGCTGACGGCACAAGCACCCAGCTCAACGTAGAATTCATCGCGACTCAGCCGGATACGCTGGTGCTACAAGCCGATCCGGCGACGATCCCTCCGAATGGCCAGTCCACGGTCACGGCGGTCGTACGCGACGCCAACGGCAACTTCGTCAAGGGACGTACAGTCAGCTTTCAAGTGAACGATGTTACGGGTGGTAGTGTCACCGTTCCGCAAGCAGTGACTAACAGCTTAGGCCGGGCGCAGACATTTTTCACTGCGAGTTCGTCGACAAGCCAAGTAGATGGCGTTGAGATTACTGCGACCGTCGTCGGTTTT
>Ga0326597_10001449_pt1 | contig 38425 bp, 38 predicted proteins | sample RVTome_12_FD_203789 | JGI IMG/M metagenome (GOLD analysis project Ga0326597, IMG submission 203789) | Soil microbial communities from uranium-contaminated site in the Upper Colorado River Basin, Wyoming, United States - RVT100D185 | ecosystem: Environmental > Terrestrial > Soil > Contaminated >... | reverse complement strand
CCGACCGCGGAAGCGAGCGGCCGAGGGTGAGCGTTGGTTTGCGGGGGGACTGAGCTCGCGGCATATCTGGCGCTCGCATGCGAGGTGGCCGAGAACTCGGCGGGCTCCATGCGCCGGGGGCGGGATGACCGCGTGGTGGCGGATTCGCCCAGGGATGTGAAGATCGAGGCGGACCTGAGGCTGCATCGGCTGATCGTCGAGCGGTTGACCAAGGACACGCCGTACCCGGTCCTGTCGGAGGAGGGGAGCGGCCTCCAGACGACCGGCGCCGTCCCCGAGCACCGATGGATCATCGACCCGCTCGACGGCAGCCTCAACTTCTCGCGGGGCATTCCCTTCAGTTGTATCTCGATCGCCCTCTGGAGAGGCATGGAGCCGCTGCTCGGCGTCGTAAACGACATGAACCGCGACGAGCTGTTCTCGGGGCTCGCCGCCGGCGGGGCGTGGCTCAACGGACAGCCGGTGCGCGTGAGCGATGTGGAGACGAAAGGTCAGGCCATTCTGGTCACGGGGTTTCCCACCGCCGGGGATTTCTCCGGCGCCGCCCTCTCGGAGACCGTCTCCGAGATCCAGGCCTACAAGAAGGTCCGCCTGCTGGGGTCCGCGGCACTCTCGCTGGCCTATGTGGCCTGCGGACGGGCCGATGCGTACCAGGAGAACAATATCGCGATCTGGGACGTGGCGGCGGGGCTGGCGATCGTGAAGGGGGCTGGAGGGATCGCCGGCTTCAGGACCGGCGACAAGGAGAACAGGCTCATCGTGAGAGCCGCGAATCCCCGCCTATTCCATAAGATGGCGAGCATCGACGCGGGCACGGGAACGGTCCGGTGAGATGACACTTCTCAAGGCACGGCTGCGCAGTCGCGAGATGTCGTTAGGGTCGTGGGTGGCCTTTCCCTGCGAGGCGACGGTCGAGGTCATGGCACGTGCGGGGTTCGAGTGGCTCGTGATCGACATGGAGCATGCGCCCATCGGCGTCGCCGACGCGGCGCGGCTCATCCGGATCATCGATCTGGCCGGCCTGCCCGCGCTCTGCCGGCTCCCCGCCAACGATCCGGTGTTGGCGAAGACCGTCCTCGACGCCGGGGCCGCGGGGATCATCGTGCCGTCGGTGCAGTCGGCCGAGGCGGCGCGGCAGGCGGTCAACGCCGTATACTACCCTCCGAGGGGGACGCGGGGCGTGGGGCTCGGGCGGGCTCATGCCTACGGGCGCGAGTTCGAGGCGTATCGGTCGCGGATCAATGAAACGCTGATCGTCATTGCGATGATCGAGACGCGGGCGGGCGTCGAGAATGTCGAGGCCATCGCCGGGACCGACGGGATCGACGGCCTGCTGATCGGACCCTACGACCTGTCGGGATCCTACGGCCGTATCGGGCAGCTCGACCACCCGGACCTGCTGGTGGTCAAGCAGCGGGTGCTGAAGGCAGCGGCCACGGCCGGGATCGGGAGCGGCCTGCACGTGGTCCATGCAAGCGAGGGGGCGATCGACACTGCCGTGCGCGAGGGCTACTCGTTCCTGGCGGTCGGGGTGGACATGATTCTGCTGGGCGGCGCGGCCAGGGCCGCGGTGGACGTGGCCGCACGGGCGACGCATCGCGGGACCTGAGCCGCGGCACAGGGACCGCTCGACAATTCCGCATTTCGCGCCCGCGGGGGGCGCGGCGCGGAGAAAGGTGATCATGGCTATCTCTACCGTGCTGGTGACCGGGGCGGCTGGCGGTATCGGCTGGACGGTGACGCGGCTCCTGCGCGAGCGCGGGATCGGCGTCGTGGCGTGGGACGATATGACGACGGGGATGAAGCGCAACGAGGATCCGGGCGTCACCTGGGAGTACATCGACGTGGCGGATGCGTCGTTGCCGCAGCGTCTGAGCGCGCATCCCATCAACGCCGTGGTCCACTGCGCGGCCCGGCTGGCCGACCGCTCGATGCAGGAGCCGACGGCGGACGTCCGCACCAACGCCCTGGGGAGCATGCAGGTGTTCGAGTGGTGCGCGCGGGCGAAGGTCGAGCGGGTCGTGTACCTGAGCTCGTCGGCCGTGTACGGCGATCCCCCGGCCGAGCCCATCAAGGAGAGCCTGCCGCTCCAACCCGGCACGATCTATGCTGCGTGCAAGGTCGCCTGCGAGGCCTTCCTGAGAATCCTCGAGAAGGGGTATGGGCTCCCCTGGACCGTCCTCCGGTTGTTCCCCACTTACGGACCCACCCACCGTCCGAGCAAGACGCAAGGCATTCTCAACGTCATGCTCACGCAGTTGCAGGCCGGGAACGAGGTCGTCGTCAAGGGCTCGCTGGAGCGGGTCCGGGATCTCGTCTACGTCGAGGACACAGCGCGAGCCATCGTGGATTCGCTGTTCGCCGAATCCGCGCGGGGCGGGATCTTCAACGTGGGCTCGGGCCAGGCAAACACGGTACGGGAGATGATCTATTTCATCGCCGAGGCTCTCGGGCGGTCGCCGGGCCAGCTCCAGATCAAGGAGCTGGCGGGGACGCCCGGTGATCCCGCCTACAACGTCGCGGACATCTCCGCGCTCCAGAAGGCCATCGGCTACAAACCCGCCTTCGATTTGCGCACCGGCATCCAGCGCTTGGTGGCGGCGCGACTGTCGAGTTGACGGCGGGCCGCTGGCGGGACGAAGGGGCGCGGCGATGAAAGAGACCGATATCCGACCGGCGGACCTCCTGGGGAAGTACCTGGAGCTGTCCCTACAGGACGGCCTGGCCATGGACCGGGCCAAGTTCGTTCGGGTCCCGTGTCCGGCCTGCCTCGGCGAGCGGACGGCCTCGAAGCTCGAGAAGAACGGGTTTGCCTTCGTGCAGTGTTCGAACTGCGGCTCGGTATTCTGCTCGCCGCGTCCGACGCAGGAGGCACTGGACAAGCTGTACGAGGAGGCCCCCTCTTCCGAGTTCTGGGCCCGTGTCTTCTTTCCGGCCGTGGCCGAGACGAGGCGGGAGAAACTGTTCGCCAAGAAGGCGCGAGAGATCGGGAAGCTGATCGCGCCGCGCCCCGAGGATGGAGGGCTCGGCATCTGCGATGTGGGCGCGGGCTACGGCATCTTCCTCGAGGAGCTGGGCAAGGTGTTTCCTCGGGCCTCGCTCCACGCGATCGAACCGGGGCCGGAGCTGGCGGCGGCATGTCGCGCCAAGGACATCGAGACCCTGCAGGCGTACGCCGAGGACGCGCAGGCGTGGGCTGGCCGCTTCGATCTGGTGCTTTCCTCCGAGGTGGTCGAGCACGTCTTCTCGCCCGAGCGGTTCGTCCGAGCCCTGTTTCGCCTGACGAAGCCAGGCGGGGCGACGATCCTCACCGGCCTCGGCTACGAGGGGTTCGACATCCTGGTTCTGCAGCAGAAGTCCCAGAGCGTGTTCCCGCCCCATCACATCAACTTCCTCAGCATTCAGGGCTTCGAGTCGCTGTTCCGGCGGGTGGGCTTCGGGCAGGTCGAGGTCTGGACGCCGGGGGAGCTGGATGTGGAGCGGGTCCTGACCAGCGGGCAGGCCCCGGAGTTCCTCGAAGTCCTGTCGCGCCGGCCAGACGCGCTGCAGCAGTTCCAGGAGTTCCTGCGCGGCGCCAAGCTCAGCTCCCACGTGTGGGTCCTGGCGCGAAAGCCCACAACCTAGCGAGAACTGGAATGAGCATCTTCATCGAGCCCGACTTCACGTCGTCTTATGAAGCGTACCCCCTCGTGCTCGTAGACGTCGGTGCGAGCGGCGGGCTGAAGCGAAACTGGATGGAGGCGAGCCGGCATCTCCGCCTCGTCGGATTCGACGCGGACGAACGCGCGCCGGAGGGCGAGACGCACCAAGGGCGCTCGAAGGTGCTGTTACGGGTCGGCCTCTACAAGGAGAAGGGCTCGCTCACCCTCTACCAGACGCGAAAGCAGCGCAACTCCTCGATACTCCGGCCGAATCCGGCCCTCGTGAGCCGGTTCGCCTTGCCGGAGCGGTTCGATATCGTCGAGACGAAGACCATTCACGTGGACACGCTGGACAATCAGCTTCGGGAACACGGCATCACCGACGTCGATTTCATCAAGGTGGACACACAAGGCAGCGAACTATTCATCCTTCAAGGCGGCGCGGAAGTCCTTCGCTCCAGCGTATTCGGGGTCGAGGTTGAAGTCGAGTTCGCCGAACTGTACGAAGATCAACCGTTCTTTGCGGACGTGGATCGGTTCCTGCGGCCGTTTGGCTTTCAGCTCTTCGACTTGAAGCCGACTTACTGGAAGAGAGCGGCGGGCCACCGATGGGGAAAGAGAAAAGGACAGCTCATCTGCGGCGACGCTCTGTACCTCAAGGATCCCAGCTCGCTACGCGCGAATATTGAGGGGATGACCGACGAGCCTCGGGGCGCGAAAGTCCTGAAGGCGCTCTCCATCTGTTTTCTCTATGGGTACTTCGACTTCGCCCTGGAGATATTCGAACAGGAACGGCACTTGTTTGACGAGAACCAAGCCGCGGCTATCCTTGGCAAGATCAGAAGCTCTCGTTCCTTGTCGAGCAGGACTCCGATGTTTCGCGGCAGGCAGCGGCTGGCCAACCTCCTCTCCAAGCTGTGGGAAATCGTCGAGCCGACGTACGAGTATGGCATGACCGGGCAAAGACACCTCGGCAACCTGTAAGGAGCAGAGAGTCACGAGCGTGGCCGAACGAGGCGGCGGTAGGCGACGATATTCGTCAGAGGCGTGCGCATTGCGGAGAAGGTCGTCTTCGTGGACGGCGTGTCGGGGTCGGGGAAGTCCATCCTGGGGCCTATCCTGGCCAGCTTTGACCGGGTCGAGCGGTACCGCCTGGACTGCGTGTACGAGCACATCGCTGTGCTGCACAAGTTCGGGAAAATCGACTCCGACGCGGCGACGGTCCTGATTCGCCTGCACCTGGATGAGGCGCTGTACCATTCGATGATCTCGCGGGAGGTGAATTTCCGCCCCTTCGACCACACCGGGTTCTTGAACAACCCCTTCCGCCTGCGGTCCATCGTCCGGCTGTTCACGAAGGACGGCGACGCCGCCGTCGAGCGGATCCACCGAGTCAAGCCCATTTTCCAGGTGAACTGCCACCAGATGTTCCCGGCGATCCGGCTGGCGTTCCTGGCCTTCGGACCGCGCGTGCGCGCCGTCGAGATGGTGAGGCACCCGCTGTTCGTGGTGCAGCACTGGGTGCAGTTTGCATGGAGCGGTACGGGGCGGATCCCCGGGATCTCACGCTGTGGATCAAGAGCCCCGCTGGCGAAACTGTTCCGTGGTTCGCGCACGGATGGGAGGAGGAGTTCCTGCGGTTGCCACCGGTGGACCGGGCCATCCGCACCGTCCACTGGCTGACCCAGGAGCGTGACACCGTCCTGGCGCAGGCGAGCGCTGAGGAGCGCCGGCAGGTGCTTATCATCCCCTTCGAACGCTTTGTGACGGACCCGTGGCCCTTCTTGCGCCATCTGGAGGAGTTCCTCGGGGCCAAGACCACGGCGGCGACGCCGCGCACCCTCAAGCGGCAGCGGTGTCCGCGGGGCGTCCTGACCGCCGGCCGCGGGCACAAGCGGTCCGGGTGGAAGCGGCCGAACCCCTCTGCCACGAACCAGGCCGAGGTCCAGCGGGCGAGGGACGGGATCGAGGGCAAAGCCTCGACGGACGCCACGACGCTCTTGCAGGAGATGTGCGCAGACTATGAAAGGCACTATCCATTCTCCTACGCATGACGGTAGATCAAAATGACAGAGAGGCGATCTATTACCCCTGAGCTGTTTGAGTCATTCCTTGCTTTTGAGACAGAGCACCAACTGTTCTCCTACAGTGTCAAGGGCCATCCTTTCTGGGACTATGTGCGCTATTATGTCATGAGCTGCATCATCAATTTCAGACCCGATCACGTTCGGAGAAGAACTGTAAGGTACCGCGATGCCGCTAAGGACTTGCCTGCGACTTTGGCATACTTCGCTTCCATCCCGTTCAGAGGAAGAGGACCATACGACCTAATGTTTTTTGATCTCCCACGGACATCTCTACTGAATGGAAAGTGTGTGAATGTTTTGACTTTCCCTATCGTCGAGCATCTCCATCCCAGATTCAGGATTCTCGTGATTAACCCGTCTGAACTGTACGAAGACATCGAGAAGGAGTATCCCGTTGACGTAATACGATCCCGCCCCTATCGCTACCTGGACAAGGCGAAATCGTTTTGGACTCAGTACAGCCGCGCAGATCTGAGCGTGTTCAATGAGATTAGATTGAAAGTGAAGGCGCGGTTCGGCGCGGATATTGACATGGTCGCCGACGCCAGGCGACTGTATTCCTTTCAGCTCCAGGAGTATCGGAGGTATCTGCGACTATTTGGATGCTACTCCCCGAAAGCTGTGATCTACGCGGACAACGGCTATATGAAGCCTGTCATAGAAGCAGCTCGCGCTTTGAAGATCCCGACCATCGAACTGCAACATTCCCTTCTTCCGTCCATGAGCGTCTACTGCAATTACCAAGAGTGCCCACCCTACCCAAAAACAGTCCTCGCGGATTATCTCTTTACATATGGGGACTACTGGAACAACAGGCTCCGAGCACCTGTCCGGCCGATTTCCGTAGGCTATCCTTTTCTGGAACTGAAGGTGAAGCAATCAAGCCATTTGGATCGGCCTCGGAGCGAGAGAAAGAACATCATCATCGCGGCCGGGTCGTATTCCAAGGAGGAATTCATCCGGGTCGCCCTGCAATTGGCCGATCTGGTTCCCGACTACAACATACTCTACAAATTGAAACCCGAGCATTCCCGGAATTGGCAAGACCATTTTCCACAAGAATTGCTCGAGAAGCGGAATGTCAAGATCCTAGATGATAACGCATGGTCCATCTACGACTATTTGCCTATCTGCTCCTGTCAGATCGGCACTAATTCCGGCGCCCTTTATGAGGGACTCTATTTCGGCCTGACCACATTCGTCTTGAAGACGGGGTGGTACGAGGAAATGAAGCCGCTCTACGATGGGGGGTATGCCTTTTTGGTGTCGTCTGCGGAAGAAATCGGAGACAGAATCAGGAGGCATATGAAGCCCCCGAATCACATTGAGAAGGAAAGCTTATTCAAGTCCAACAGCCTGGAAAATATGGAAAGGGCGATCACAGATATCGTCACCCACCGGATCCCGATCAACCATGAATGATAAATTCTGGAAAAACAAGAGAGTTCTGGTCACCGGTGCGGATGGATTCATGGGCTCCCACCTGACGGAGACCTTGCTCCGGCTGAAGGCATCCGTCTCCGTCTACATCCGGGGCAACTCTGTGACTGGAACCAGCCTGTACACCCTTAAGAACATTGCGCATATCAAAGGGGACCTTCGGGCGATTATCACGGGAAATATCGCCAGCCCGGACGCCGTCTCGCTCATCAAGGCCGATGCCCCGCGTGTGATTTACCACCTGGCGGCGGACGCCTATGTTCCGAACTCCTTTGAGCATCCCATGGAGGTATTCGAGACGAACTTGACGGGCACACTCAATGTGTTGACGGCGGCGCAGCAGATTAAGACTCTTGAGCGCGTCGTCTGCACTTCCTCGAGTGAGATTTACGGCAGCGCTCAATATGCACCGATCGATGAGAATCACCCTCTCTGCCCGACTTCTCCCTACGCTGCCTCCAAAGTCGCCGCAGACCGTGCCAGCTTTTCCTTCTGGAAGACGTACGGTCTTCCCGTGGCGATCATCCGGCCCTTCAACACCTACGGTCCCCGCCACACCTACGACGTCATCCCCAAGTTCATCTCGTTGGCGCTGGCCGACCAGGACCTCATGGTGCACGGCTCCGGCCGGCAAACGCGGGATTTTACCTATGTTGATGATATGATCCGTGCCTTCCTCATTATGGGCTCTCATCCCAAAGCTGAAGGGCGGACCGTTAACTTCGGTTCAGGCGTCGATGTCCCCATCCTGGAGATCGCAGAGAAGATCGTCCGTTTGAGCGGATCCCGCTCAAAGATTGTTCATACACGGGAGCGCCCGGCGCAGGTAAAACAACTCTTATGTGATTATAGCCTGGCCAGGAAACTTTTCGGCTACCAGCCAAAGGTTTCAATAGATGAGGGCCTGCGGCGGAATATCGAATGGGAAAAAGCACAGAGGGGAATGTGATTCCAGAGACGATCTCCCCCGGGATCGATCCCGGCCATCGCGAGCGGGCCATCCGTCTCGCCCGTAGGTGGATTGTTCAGTCGGAAATCCAGTCTACTGACCATCGTCCCGCCATCCATGGGGCGTTCCATGCGTGGTTTGACCCAGACACTGCACGGTTCCGCTACATGTACCCCGAGATCACCGGCTATGGGATCACCACTCTGCTATACCTTGATTCGCTGCGCAGAGATGCCCAGCTTTTGCCGAGGGCCTGTCTCGCCGGCAACTGGATGTTGCAACACGCTCTGGACGCTGCGTCAGGAGGCGTGCCTCCGCCGGACTACTACGAGCGACGAAACCGAGACGATCGATTCTTACCCAACCGTCATTTCCTTATGACCTTCGACAGCGGAATGGTGCTCTGTGGATTAGCTCTTCTCTACGAGCGCACAAAGCATTCCTTATATCTAGAAGGTGCGCGGCGAGTGGCAGACTTTCTGATCGGTCAAGCACAGAAGCGCAACGGGCTAATGTATCCCTGCTTTGAGCAAGCCACTCAACGTTGGACTGACACAGCGAAAAAATGGTCTACCCAAAGCGGCAGCTATCACGCCAAAGTGTCGTTGGGTTTGCTGCATCTGTACCGCCTGACACGATTCGGGAAGTACCAGACGGCAGCGGAACGGGTATGCCGGGCCGCCCTGAGACTCCAACTCCCTTCTGGACGTTTCGTTACATATCGCAACGGACCTGGGTCCGGGCCGAACGGTGGCGCTACTCACATGCATCCCCACCTCTATTCGGCGGAGGGTTTGTTGGTCACCGGCCTGGCAATGAACCGGCCCGAATTCGTCCGTAGTGCGGTCCGTGCAGTGCGATGGGCGTTGGGGCAACAACTCCCCGATGGTGGACTGCCTTGCCTCGTCGGCCCCGAGCATCAATGCAATGTCAATCAGCGCTCCGACACACTTGCGCAGGCCTTGCGGCTAGGCGCACTCTGTTATGGGCTGGGAGAATTGCCAGCGTCGGCGATGGCCAAGCTTGCCAGGCTAGAGCGTAAACTGCTTACTTACCAGCACGCCAGTCCTGTCCCGTCGAATGAGCAGCACATGGCGGGCGGATTTTACTACGGCTGCGATGCCGATAGCTCGCGCCGCAGGCATATCAATTTCTGGTGCACGGCGTTCGCCCTGCAGGCCCTTATCATGTATCGAGACATCGTGTTCGACGGGCGTGCACCCAAGTTGGACTACTTGATCTAATCGCTAATTGGATTGAACAATGAAAATCCTTATTACCGGCGGCATGGGTTTTGTCGGCTCATTTCTTGCGGATGTCCTTTTGCAAAAGGGATACGAGGTCGTCCTGTATGACAACCTGGACCCGCAGGTGCACCCAAATGGCAAGATCCCGCCGCATTACAACCCAGGTGCTCGGTTCATTCCTGGTGACGTCCGAGACTATGACCGGTTGCGGTCCGTCCTCTTGGAGGGTGTGGAGATCATCTTCCACTTTGCGGCTGCCGTTGGGATCACCCAATCCCAGTACAAGATCAAACATTACAGCGATGTCAACCAGGGTGGTACCGTCAATCTCCTGGATATCCTCGTCAACAACAAGCACGAGGTACGAAAGGTCATTGTCGCCGCGTCCATGAGCAGTTACGGCGAGGGCGTGTACCGCTGCGAGGAGCATGGCGAAATCCGGCCTCCCGTCCGAAGCCCGGAGCAGATGGCGCGGGGCGATTGGGATCTGTACTGCCCCCTTTGCCGCGCCAAGGTGGAGCCAGTCCGGACGAGGGAGGATGCGGCCTTGAACTGCAACTCGATCTATGCCATCAACAAGATGAATCAGGAACAGATGGTTATGAACATCGGGAAGACGTACGCCATTCCGGCCGTCGCCCTCCGTTATTTCAATGTGTACGGGCCGCGGCAATCTTTGTCGAACCCTTATACTGGGGTGAGCGCCATTTTCATGAGCAGGATCAAAAACGGCAAACAGCCTATCCTCTACGAGGACGGTCTTCAGACGAGGGACTTTGTCTCAGTCCACGACGTTATAACGGCAAACATCCTGGCAATGGAACGGGACGAAGCGAATTATCATGTCTTCAACGTAGGCTCCGGAGTGGCGACGACGATTCGAAGTCTCGCCGAAAAGTTGGCGGCGATCTTGGCCACGGATATTCCCCCTGTCGTCTCCGGTAAGTTCCGCAAAGGCGACGTGAGGCATTGCTGCGCAGACGTGAGCAAGGCTAAAGACTCGCTCGGCTTTGTTCCATCTGTGCGGCTCGATGACGGACTGCAGGAGTTGGTGGAGTGGTCAAAGGGCGCGACCGCCAACGATCACTTCCAGGAGGCGGAACGGGAGATGCTCGAAAGAGGGCTTGCCGGGTCGTGAAGGACGGAAATAAGCTGGTCCTGGTCAACCCGGACTATCCTCCTCCCCTCTTCGGAGGGGGAGGGGTCTATCTATTCAATCTCGTAGACAATTCGCCAGACCCCTTCGACATTATGGCCGCCCCGCTACCTGTCGGGATGCGGGAGATGTCTAGCCCCAGGCACAAGGTGATCCGCAGTAGGTTCCTGGTTCGCTCCGACGACCCAACAACCCTCCAACTCTTTATCATGTACCTGTACCTCTTCTTTTGGGTCCTGAGGATCGGCATTCTGCGCGAGTACAAGCTCGTAGTATTCTTTACCAGCGCCATAGGCAACGGATTCTTCAGCGCGCTGTTGCGATTGCTCCGCATTAAGATCGTCGGCATCACATTGGCGGAGGAAATCCCGCTGGCAAGGAGAGCGCGTGGTTGGAAGGGGATGTTGAAGCGTCTATGCATCAAGGGTTATCCCTGTGCGGACGGTTTCATCAGCAATTGCGATTTCGCTAAAGACATACTCCTTGACTTGGGGGTTGATGCCGATCGGATCTGTGTAATCCCGAGCCCGATCTGTCACAGCAAGTACCGCCCGGGCCCCACCGAGAGCAATCCTCGGAGGGATGGCCGGTACGAGGTCCTGACGGTAGGGCGATTGGTGAAAAGAAAGGGGGTCCATCTCGTCATCGAGGCCATAGACATTCTCAGGGCGGAGGTCCCAAACGTCCATCTCACTGTCGTCGGCGACGGGGCCGAGATGGCCGCGCTGATGGAACAGGTTGAAAGAAGGGGCCTGCAGGGGCAGGTGACCTTCAGGGGAGCGATGTACGACGACGAGGAGCTGTCCCGTGTCTACAACTCCTGCGACTTGTTCGTGCTGGCCAACCTCATGCTTGAGGACGGCAACTGCGAGGGCACCCCCAACGTCCTCATTGAAGCCAGTGCTCACCGCAAGCCGGTTATCGCGGGGGTCGAAGGAGGAACTTCCTCGGCCGTCAAAGACGGGGTTACCGGCTATCTAATAGACCCTCGCGATGTCCGCACGATGGCCGGGGTCATGAAGAATACCCTCTTGGACCGGGAGCTGGCCGCGCGCCTGGGGGCGGCAGGTCGGAGGAAAGTCGAGGAGGAGCACGACCCCGTCAAGGCGGGGCACCAGTTTTCCGCCTTCCTCCGCCATGTCATCGGCGACACACTGGAGAGGATATAATCCTGATGAATCTTTCCGTCTGCATCGTCGGGAATTCCGTCTCCATTTTGATCCACCCGCCTCGGGTGGCCCCGCATGAAAAGACCTACTGCGAGATCTTGCGGGACCGCGGCTTTACGGTCATTCATGCTGGCAAGCAGGCCGTTGTGGCGGCCGATCTTTATCGGTACCTCGAAGACGAGGTGGTACGCCATTTTCCGGATCATGTCATTCTCCACTTCGGGATTGTGGAGTGCACGTGCCGCGCCCGGCCGCGGTGGCTTCAAAACTTTTTTTCGCTGAACGACTGGACAAATAGCATCGTGGGTGGCGCGCTCAATTCCGAACGCACGAGGTTCGCCAAGATTGTGTTACGCAAGATCTATCGCCGGCTGATCGAAAGGCCATTGTACGCGGCGGGCGTATCCTGGCGCTGGCTGTCCCCCGATGATTTTCGGCGCGTCTATCTAGACGTCATCCAAAGGCTTTTCCGGGAGACGGCGGTCAAGAAGATACAGTTGGTAGGCATCACCCCGGTGACCGACGAACTGGAGCGCCGCGTGCCTGGGACCAGGGCCAGCACCAAGATGTACAACGCCGTGATGGTTGAGATCAGCCGTACGGTACCGGACGTCCTGTATGTCGACGTCGATACCCCCGAGTTCGCTCCTCTTTCCATGGACGGCATCCACCTCACAGCGGAGGGGCACGAGCTGCTGGCGCGTCGCATTGAAGCGAACCTTACCGGAGAGCGGACGGCCTACGCGGCTTGGGGCCAAATCAAGGCCTTCCCGCTGGAGGACAAACTCAGGCGCTGGGCAGCGGGCAGGTCAGGCCGGCCCTGGTTTGGGCCGGGAATCGGTCAGAAGTGAAGTTGGCATGATGGCGGGCAGGGAGATGCGGATTACAACACAACAGGATCGTTGCCTAGGGATGTCTTCGCCATGCCGCTGAAGGTGATAGCCGTTGTCGGGACGCGCCCCGAAGTTATCAAGATGGCGCCCGTTGTGCTCCGGCTCAAAGAGGACCGCCGGCATTTCGAGGTTCAGGTCTGCGTGACAGCCCAGCACCGTGACTTGCTCGACCCTATGCTGCGCACCTTCGGGCTCCGGCCGGATGTGGACCTTGACTTGATGCGTCCCAAGCAGACCCTCAGTAGCTTCCTGCCGGGTGTCCTTCAGGGGATGGACCAGGTCTTGGAGCGCGAACGTCCGGGGATCATCCTCGCGGTGGGCGATACCGCCACGGTGCTCGGCGCCGCCCTTGCCGCCTTCGACCGGAAAATTCCCTTCGGGCACGTGGAGGCGGGCCTGCGCTCCTTCGACAAATGGTCCCCGTGGCCGGAGGAGAAGATCCGGGTGATGGTCGATCATCTCTCGGACCTGCTATTCGTCCCGACGCCCATGGACCGAGGAAATTTGCTGAGGGAGAACATCGACCCCGCGAAGATCTTCGTCACCGGCAACGCGACGGTCGACGCGCTACTCTGGGCTGCTTCTATCCCGCACAGTTTCAGTTGCGCGGAACTAAAGTCACTTCGGGCCGACGCCCGGATCGTGGTCATCACTTTGCACCGGCGGGAGAGCTTTGGCAAGCCCTTGGAGCGCGTCTTCCGGGCAATCATGGCGGCCGTAAGACGCCTAGACAGTCTGACGTGGGTTTATCCAGTACACCCCAACCCGGGGGTCCGGGATACGGCCCGGAAGATGCTTCGCCATCCGCGGGTGCTGCTGGTTCCACCTTTAGATTATCTGGATTTCGTGCATCTGATGAAACGTGCCGAGTTCATCATATCGGACTCCGGCGGCATCCAGGAGGAAGCACCCTCTCTTGGCAAGCCCGTTCTTGTCGTTAGGGAGAAGACCGAGCGCTTGGAATCCCTGGGGAACGGAGGCAGCCGTCTTGTCGGGACATCCGGCCGGATCTTGCTACGTGAGCTCATTCGCCAAGAGGCGGACGGCACCTCCAAGAGTGGCTCCTCCATCACCAACCCTTACGGTGACGGGATGGCCGCAGACCGGATTGCGCGGGCGATTCTATTTTGGGCAGGTATCACATGCGAACGCCCGGCTGAATTTCGTTGCCCTGACAACTTCAACAAGGAGATTATCTGAAGTTCAGCTGAGATTTGCATGAGTGGACTGCTAAGTTTGCTAAGGTTATTAGAGCCTCTGTTTCTACCCCCCACCCTCATTGCTGTGGGAATGCTTATCTGCTTTATCTTGGTGGCCGTACGGCAGAGAGATGGGCTTGGCAAAGCTGCGATGGCTGCAGTTTTTGGGTTTTATTATCTTTTCTCAACTTGGCCTTTGGCCGGCATTCTCGCATCAACCCTGGAGGGGCAGTTTCCGACATCGACCAATCCCAGCAATCCCGGCGGAGCAGAAGTAATCGTGATCCTCGCTGGCAATGCCTCTCCGCGTACCGAGGGGCGAGGGCGGGGGGAGCTGAACGAAGCAAGCTGGCGGAGGCTGTGGCGTGGGATAGAACTCCATTCTCAGTTTGGCAGGACTGTGCCTATCCTGTTCTCCGGGGGCTCTGAAGATCTACCCAATTCAACCACGAACGCCGCCACTCTGGCCCAAGAAATTGCACGGGATTGGGGGATTCGGGGAGACCACTTTTGGCCCGAAAACGGCTCGCACAATACTTACGACAGTGGCATCGAAGTCAAGAAGATGCTGGATAGCAGATTTCCGACCACGGTCCGCCACCGCATTGTGTTGGTCACATCGGCCTGGCACATGCCGAGAGCCGTCGGGGTATTCAGCCGGCTAGGGATAGACGTTGTCCCTGCGCCCTGCGATTATCTATCAGGATCTGGCGTAATCAGCATTCGAGGCCTCCTCCCAAGTTATGAGGCATTGTCTACTTTCACTCTGGCATTTCGCGAGTGGATAGGCATTGCCGTATACCATTTGCAGGGCCGGATCTAGCATATGGTGAATGCGACGCTCACCGACAGCAAGCTTTTCAAGATACTGTGGTTAGGCTTGGCGGTGACATTGCCGTTGTTTGGGGTCCCGCTTTTCCGTTACAAGATTTCGGCGGTGGAGATTCCGATACCGATCTACGTTCTGGGCGCCATCACGGCGGTTGGCATCTTATCTCTTTTGATGCGTATTGGCCGGATTCGAAAAACATCCCTCGTGATAAAGTATCGAGGGCTAGGAGTGCTGTGCCTCTTGTTTTTCGTATGGCACCTGACGTCAGTTCTCTTGTCCACCCGACCTCACATTGCCCTCACGGAACTCGTGAAAGTAGGCACGGGTCTCGTATGGTTTTGGGCGATTCTCGCCTTGTTTCCGCGTGACGAGAGATTCCTCAAGCGATTTTGGAGTGTCGTCTTGTGGAGTTCGGTTCCCCTTCTCATGTATTTGATTGTCGAGTCGTTACTCACGGGGAACCCATTTCTGTCGACCGACGTGGAAGATGTGACGGCTAAACTTGGCACAAATCAGTTGGGCTTCTACCTGTCGATACTTGGTCCATATTTCCTCTTCTATTTTTGGGGCACAAGAGAAAAGCTGAGGGCGCTGATCCCTCTATTGGTCTTCCTTTTCGTATGGGTGTACATTGCAATCCGTGCCGCGTGGCTGTCTGTGACTGTGGCGTCCCTCTACAGCTTCTTGCTGGTATGGAGGGTGAATCGAAGGCAGGGAGTAAAGCTGCTTGGCGGCCTTGCTGTGAGTGTGACACTCCTCATTGGTGGTAGTATGTGGTTCCTTTCGTCCTATACCGAGCACACTCTGGCGGCTGACAAATTCGCCTGGCTCTTCGCCGCGGATCCACAATACTATACGACCCTGGAATTGAATACGTCTGAGGATAGATGGGGAAAAGTGATGAGGGCCTGGAACGACTTTACCGAGTCGCCGATTGTGGGGGTCGGGCTGAGGACTATGGTCTTTGACCCGCACAATGACTATATGCGTATCCTTACTGAGTTGGGAGTAGTCGGGGAGGTTCTGTTCCTAGGCATCCTGGCTTTCATTTGTGGGAGGTTGCTGCTGCTCCCCGCGATCCGTGCGAGCGCGAACTGGGTGTTGTTGGCGACACCGGGAGCAGCAATAGCGTTGGTTATCTCGTTGAACTTTCTCACTACGTATTCCGCTCCTCACTTTTGGGTCTTTTTGGGATTGTTGATTGTTGCGATTGAGGCAGAGAGAGAGCCCGGAACATATCAGCGCAATGCCCCGTCCGCATCCTCCAAGGATTCGATCCACCCGGTCGTTTGCGGGACTGCTCATCAGTGATGAAGAACTGAGTGTGCGTCGGACCCGCGCCCAGCCTAGCTCTCCCCTACTGCGGCACGATGTCGCGTGGACGGTGAACAAATGAAGGTCTTGGTGATTTATGAGAGCCCGCTGACGAAGATCGGGCAGGACTATTATGCGGTGGATTCATGGATGCGGTTCGCCTTATTCCTGGCTGCTCGGTGCGAACAGGTTACACTCTGGACCCCGGTGGTCGTTCGGGAGCCAGGGACATCTCCATCTCCGGATCGCTGGCGCTTGGATTTGGGTGCCCTACGCATAGAGCACCAGGATCATTACAATACATTTGTAAGCTATTACAAGTTGTGGCTTCGCAGGGGGAGATCATGGCAGCAACACGCAGACCATCTAGTCCGGGAACATGACGTCGTCGTGTTATGGCATCCATCGCCGATGATCGGGATGGTTGCCAGGTCTGCCAACCAATTCAAGAAACCGTTTGTTGTAGTGTTGGCGGGAGACCTCCGGGCGCAATCAGACCGAATTCTTGCGAGCCGTGGTCTCAGGAAGTTTTTGTATCGGTTGTTGATACGATTCTGGGTTCGCCGGGAGATCCGCTGCTGCCGGTGTGCATCCCTCCTTTATGCTTACAGCAGGGAATTGGCGATGCGGCATTCTTCAAGTACTGCCGAAGTTAAACTGATGCGCAGTTTTTCGCATATCAGTTTGGCTGACTTTGTCCATCGGGAGGATAGCTGTCAAGGGACTGACGTTCGCTTGTTGCGAGCGTGCTGGTTGATCCCCAGCAAGGGGTTGGAATATCTTCTTAAAGCCGTTGCCGTACTTGTGCGACGAGGGGTAAACGTCCGGTTGGAGGTGATCGGGAAAGAGCGGACGGCAGGGTATCAGGGCAGGCTTGAAAATCTTGCCCGTCGGTTGGGAATTGGAGACCGAGTGCACTTTCCGGGGTGGATGCCATTCGACCGAATCCACGAGGCGTACCTGAGGAGTGATATTCAGGTCATCAGCTCATTGGCGGAAGGCACCCCACGAGTCATCTTCGAAGGTGCTGCCCGCGGGCTCCCCCTGGTTTGCACCACCGCCGGCGGAAGCGCGGATACGCTTCGCCATGAGACCGATGCCTTACTTGTGCCTCCAGCTGATCCAACTGCCATGGCCGATGCCATTCAAAGAATTGTCGAGAATGGCCCGTTGCGGCGGCGGTTAATAGAAAATGGCTATGCACTGGCTCGTGAGGCCAGTTTCGAACATGTCGGGCTGGAGTTTCTTGAAGACCTCCGTAAACTGACGACATCGCCATCACATCGTGGATAGCGATCTCAAACTTCTCATGGATGAGGTCGGGAGGGGTGAGTGGCAATCCGTGCTGTATGACCTGAGCAGGGATCAGGGGCGACCGGGAGAGCCGTTTCATGCCGATCCAAGGATGGCGGATTGGCAGTATTTTCTTCCGCTGGATGGTTCGCAGCAGGCCCTGGTTTTCGGGGTCGGGTGGGGGACGATTCCTGTGGCACTGTCGGGTACCTGCCGCAGGGTGTATGCGGTAGATCCCGCGCCTCAACGGTTGGCTTTTCTGAAGGCGCGCCTGTATCAGCAGCGCATTTCCAACGTGAGACTCATTCAAGCGCGCGATCTTTCTGGCCTACCCTTTGCCAGTGCATCCTTCGACCTGATCGCGCTCGTTGACCAGACGGCTCAGGTGCACTGCGAGCCGGCTTCATTGCGAAATGTCTTGCAGACGGCACATAGCCTGTTGAAGGAGAGCGGGGCGTTCTGCCTGGCGGCGGGGAATCGCCTGGGGTTTCACCGGTTGCTGAGGCGCCGAAAGAGCCCCGGGGACCGCTCACTACATACGCTTCGGGGGTATCGCCGATTGCTGATGAAGGTAGGATTTTCGACCGTCGAGTCCTATGCTCCCTTGCCCTTCTATGATGGGATTCCGTTGTTCTATCTGCCGTTAGGGCGGGGGCCGGCCATGTCGTTCTTTCTCCGCAATGTCTTTCCGTTGTTCGAGGCGGTCTCGCCCGAGGTCAAGCGCTCTTATGCCCTGGAATACGCGGTCGCCAGAGCGGTGGTGCGCCTGGCGTTGCGCTGCAGACTGGAGCGTCTGATCAGTTTGTTCCTCTCAGGGTTTATTCTCGTTGCCAGGAGGGAAGGGGGCGGGACTCGTGTTGCCTGAGCTGACCTCTCGCCTCCTGAGGGATTGGAATTGCTACCTTCCGGAACTCTCCCGACCGGTCAATATCTGCTATCTGGGGATACCGGGTTCTCCGGAAGGCGGCACCGCGACCTTTCTCGCCTTTGACGGGCGGGCTCCGCGCCCCCTCTTTGTCGTCAAGACCCATCGCGGCCCTCATGCTTCCGAGCGGGTGAAGAATGAACGAGATATCCTCGAGTATGTGCAATCCCAGGGCGGGATGCTCGCGCTATCCGTGCCGCACGCCCTCTTTGTTGGCAGCATAGGATCACGATGGGTACTCGTCCAATCCGTCATAGACGGACGTCCCATGCCGGCGTCCGTCACTCCCTCCGGCGGGCCCGATCTCGATGAGGCACGACGAAACTTTGCCCTTGTCTTGGGGTGGCTCGTCGAGTTACACGAGAGGACTCGCACCACCTCCACAGAGGCTTTGGAGTCCGTCCAGGTTCGCATTCGAAGCACGCTGCAGGAGTTCATCGGAAGTTTTGACCTGGAAGGCGAAGAGCGTGCCTTCGTGGGGCGCCTCGAGGGCAACCTTGAAGATCTGTTAACCAGCGGGCTGTACCTGCAACATGGGGATTTCTGCCGTCACAACGTTCTCCTGGCGAGCAATGGGGCGACGCGGCGGATCGGGGTGATCGATTGGACCTTCAGCAGTCGGTTGGGTCTTCCACTGCATGATCTGTTCTTCTTCCTGGCCGGGTATTTCGTGCAGATCCGCCGGGAGGTGGGCCCGGCCGCCTTCGTGCGAGCCTTCGAGTACACGTTCCTCGAGAAGAACGCCTATAGCGACTTGGCCCAATGGCACATCGCGCAATACTGCTCCCATCTCGGCCTTGACCGTCAGAAGATCGCGGCGTGGTTCGGAGTCTTTCTCATTGAGCGCGCCATGTTCGAACTGCGGCAGGTTTTGCAGTGCGCCCAGCAATTCGGATTGACCCGCCTGACGGTCTATCTTGCAGCGGCCGCCAACAAGTCTTACCGGGAAGCGCTCACCCAGCAACTCTGGGTCCGGTACTTTCGCTTCTTCGTGCGCGAGGCATCATCATTTATCGCTTAGCGGACATCGCTGTCTAACATGGCATCACCCGAGAAGTCGTACCCGCTTATCTCGATCATTATCCCTTGCCTGAATGAGGCGACAGTCATTGCCAAGTGCCTTGACTCCGTGCTGGCCAACGATTATCCCAAGGAGTCGCTCGAGGTGTGGGTGGTTGACGGTATGAGCAAGGATGGAACTCGGGGCATCGTCGGGGAGTACAATCAAAAGTTCCCGTTTATCAAGCTCATCGACAATCCCCAACTGGCCCAGCAGTCAGCCTTGAACTTGGGCATCGCACGTGCTCGAGGCGAGATCATCATCAGGATGGATGCCCATTGCGGCTTCTCGACTAATTACATCTCGCAGTGCGTGCGATATTTGATGGAGAGCGGAGCGGACAACGTCGGTGGCCGGCTAGTCACGGTCCCGCGCGCAGATACCCTCAGTGGACGGGCCATTGCGATCGCGATGTCTAAGCTGTTTGGGGTGGGGAACTCGCGCTTCAGGGTGTGGCGGCATTCCGACGACCTGGAACCGAGATGGGTGCATACCGTCCCGTACTCATGCTACCGGCGCGAGGTATTCGATCGGATCGGTTTATTCAACGAGCAGCTCGAGCGAAGCGAGGACGCAGAATTTCACCTGCGGATGCGGGAAGCCGGATGCAGGACGCTATTTGTGCCCTCTATCGTCAGCTACTACTACTCGCGATCTGATCTGAAGTCGTTCTGGACGCATGCCGTGGACAACGGGGTCTGGGCTGTCATGCCAACGATGTATACCGGACGGCTCGTGGTGTCCCTCCGGCATCTGGCGCCTCTCGCGCTGGTCGTCGGGCTGGGCGGCTTGGGCGCACTGGCGCTGAGCGGATGGTTCTCATCGCTTCCTCTGGTAGTGCTGGCGGGTAGCTATGTGGGCGCGAACCTGGGTGTGTCGGCGAAGCTGGCCCTGGAGCAGAAAGATGCGAGAATGTTGTTCGTCCTCCCCGTGGTTTTCGGCGGGCTGCATTTTGGGTACGGCATAGGATCGTTTATCGGCGCGTGGAAGGTGCTGAAATCGTCCCTATTCCGGTGGCTCTGGCGAAGGCCCATGACGACCGGCAGGTGACTGCTGGAGGTCCCGTGATATTCAAACTGCTTTCATTCTTTACTCGCAGAGAAAAGCTACAGCTCCTGGGGTTGGTTGGGCTTATTTGCGTTGGAACGGCGCTGGAAGTCGGCGGAATCGGGTTGCTCTTGCCGTTTCTGGAGCTACTGAAAAGCCCCAGCGCAATTTTTGAGCATAGGGCACTGAGCTGGATCTACCACTTTTCCCGCGTGAGTTCAGAGCGTGCCTTTATCGCCTGGTTTGCCGGTGGCTTGCTCATCTTTTTCTTGGGCAAGAATACGGCACTGGCCCTGATTGCGTATCTGGAGAGCCGGTTTATCACTCAAAAGCAGATCGCCTTATCCAAGAAGGCCTTCCAGACGCATATGTACGCCCCCTACAGCTACCACCTGGAGCACAATATTGCGCAACTGCACAATCAAGCAATCCTGCAGGTGTTCGTCGTTTGCACGAAGGTTATCCTGCCATCGCTTATCATCTTGTCGGAATTTCTGGTGTTGGGAATGATCGTCACGATGCTCTTGGTGATGGAATTCAAGACTACGTTGATTGTTTCCTCTGCCGTCGGGGGCATAATGGTATTGATCTTGCGCCTCCTGACGAAGAGGATCGCGAGCGCGGGGAGGGCAAACACGCGTTTGACGGCCGAATACGTCAAGCACCTGAATCAGGGTTTCGGGGGCATCAAAGATATAAAGATCTTCAGGCGGGAGCCGTTCTTTATCGATCAGTTTGTCAAGAGCGTGGATGCATATTGTAGAACCAACCGGTTTTTTCAAACCGTCAACAAGATCCCGCATTTATTCCTCGAGACCGTCGTGGTTGCCACGCTGCTTGCCATCGTCATGGCGGGAATCTGGCAGGGCCATAATCTGGACCGGATGTTTGCCACTTTGGTCCTGTTTGCGATCGCGACGTTTCGCCTGATGCCGTCCATAGCTCGCTTGGCCAACAATTTCAGCATGCTTCGTTTTAGTGGGGCTTCGGTGGATATGGTGTATAAAGAGCTCGAGTTTCTGAAAGGGATCGTAGAGGTGGATGCGGAGGCGGATAGCCCGCGTGGCAGCCGGCCGAAACTGGCGTTCAATCATGCTATTACGTTACAGGGTGTGTGCTATCAGTACCCGAGATCAAACAGAGCGGCCTTAAGGGAGGTATCCCTGGTAATTCCCAAAGGGCGTTCCGTGGCTTTTGTCGGGCCGTCCGGCGCGGGTAAGTCCACATTGATCGATGTTATTCTGGGCCTTCTGAAACCGACCTCGGGCGCCATCCTGGTCGACGGCATCGACGTCTCGAGCAATCTGATGGGCTGGCGCGGCCTAATTGGCTACGTGCCGCAGAGCATTTATTTTACGGATGATACGATTCGGAGAAATATCGCGTTTGGCGTGCCGGATGAGGAAGTGGATCCAGACCGGCTGGCATGGAGTATTAAGACGGCTCGACTGGAAGAACTCATCGACAAGCTGCCGCAGAAATTGGATACCAGCGTCGGAGAGCGGGCCGTGCGCCTTTCCGGGGGCGAGCGACAGCGAATCGGAATCGCCCGGGCGCTTTATCATAGTCCGGAAATCCTCGTGTTCGATGAGGCGACGTCCTCCTTGGATTATGAGATCGAGCACGAAATAAGTCGGACTATCGGCGCGCTGAAGAATCGGATCACGATTCTGGTAATAGCCCACCGCCTGTCTACTGTTCAAATCTGTGACGACATCTACGCCATTAGGGACGGCGTGATCGAGGGCCGGGCCGACTATCACGATCTTGTTCAAAGAGCAAAGACGGTGTAGCAGAGAGTCAGAGCCGAACCGCGAAATGAGGAGAGCCAAGGCTTGCCAAGAGTCCTGCGAACCAACTAGTCATATGACAAACGCGTCTCTGTTTTTCTTGCTCAATGGGTATAATGACATTGACCATATTGCCCCGGTAATCTGGAAGTGTTCCGCAAGAGACAATAAATGCATCATTATGGTATCTCGACACTATGACTGGAGAGAAGACTATCGTATTCAGTTTTTGCGTCAATCTCCTAACGTGGAGATGTTCGAGCCGGCGGGAATACGCATGCCTACAGTTGCGGGAAAGATCTACCGAAGACTTTCCTACGGAAGACGGTTCTCGTCGCGGTTCTTGACGAGTCGCCGCGTCGTCGCGTGCGTGACGGAGTGGTACAGGCCATCCGGGGATATTAGAGGCCGGTTGCTGCATGCAGCCCGGACGCTCAGGATTCCCTGTTTTTCCCTGCCGCACGGCTGCAATGTGCATCTCAACTACAATACGAAGCATCCTGTGGCTGAGGAGAAGGTAAAGACACTCGGACGGTGGGCGGATGTCTCGGCGATGAATGTCTGCGACTATTTTGTCGTGGATAGTCCGTATAACCGCCAGATGTTTATCGATGGAGGGATCGAGCCACGCAAGTGCGAGACATGGGGGAGCGCCCGTTTTTGCCCGGAATGGGTTGCGAAGAATTTGGAGATTTGCCCTCCTTTTGCCGTACCCGGGGAAGACGCGGGGAAAGTCAAAGTGGCGTTTTTTCTTCCGCACTGGCGCAACAACGTAAACCAGGACGCTACTGTCGGCTTGATTAGGCGCATCGCGAATCTTTCGTGGATTTATTTGGTCGTCAAGAGCCACACGAGAGGCAACGGCGACTTTCCCGAGGAGCACCGGAACGAGTTCGGAGCATACAGCAATGTTGCCATAGATCCTCCAAGCCACTCCGCCTCACTCATCCGGTGGTCCGACGTGGTCATCAATTTCGGGTCCAGCATCGGCATTGATGCCTTGGTGCAGAAAAAGCCGCTCATCTATCCCGTGTATCTGCACGGCAATACGACGATTTTTGACGCGAGCGGCGCATGCCTGAAGACGGAATCCGAGGACGAAGTCATGGGCCTGCTGTCCGCGGCAAGGGAGGGGGCCATACCGGCGATTGCGGAGGATAATACGAAATGTCTGTGTAGAGAAGTGATCTATGGGAGCCGCGAGCCTTTTGATGTGTTGGGCTATTACGCCGGCCGCATAAGCGGTCAACCCGGTAATATCGCCGCCGTCCACCCATCGGGCCGCCCCATGTCTTCTCCATAAGCTGTATCCAAGACCTTTCAACTAGCGCCCTCGTTGAAGGTTCCGGTTTCGGTCGCGCGGGACACGACCGAGCGGGGAGAAGCTGTATACGTATAGGGTGGCCTGCTGGTCGGGAGCATGAGAGAGACGATCACGGAGCGTTGCGACGGATGAGCGCATGGTCGGAGCGCTCTCGGGGAAGCGAGTGGATGTGGATCGAGGGCTGTGGCTGGCCTTGGCGGCGACCCTGCCGCTCTTCGGCGTGGATTTCTGGCGCTACAACGATCCTGCGCTCAAGCTGCACATCGCCGTTCCGTTGGTGATCCTGTGCGTGGTCGTCGGGATCGGTTGGATGTCTGTGCTGGGACGCAGGCTGGCCGGCCGAGGGGTCCCGCCGGCCGAATCGGAAACGCCGCTCGACTGGTGGTTGGCGGCCGCACTGTTCGCGTTCGTGGGTTGGCATCTGTTCGGCTGGATCCGGGCTTCGGATCGGGTGCTGGCCACGCGGGAGCTGTTGAAGATCGGCCTGGGAGCGCTCGTGCTGTGGGGAACACTGACCTTCTTTCCGCGTGACCGACGCTTTCTCGAGGCGTTCTGGACGACCAGCCTCTGGGCTTCCTGTTTGCTGGTGGCGGCACTGTTCTTCCAGTACGCCTTCGTGTTCCGCGCGGCGTTCCTGGGTATCAACTTCGCGGAGGAGACGCCCGAGGGGAGGAATTTGCTGGCATGGGTCTTGATGCCTATGTTCCTGTGTGCACTCTTCAGGGCGTGCGCGTTTCGGAGGAGCGTTGACGTTCCCCCGTTGGTCATCCTGGCCGCCGGACTCCTCTATATCGGCTCTCGTGGCGCCTGGATCTCGGTCCTGGTCGGCCTCGCCGTCTCCGCGGTCGCGGGTGGTCTGCGGCGATTTCGGGTCTGTCTGCTCGTCGCGGTGACCACGCTCGCGGTGGCCTGGCTCTTCCTGGTCCTGGCCGTCCCGGCGGGTTTGCAGTTTCCACGCCGCGCGCTGTTCCTGTTCAGGCCGGCTAGGGTGCCGGAGCTGCACACCTACGAGATCCGCCTTCAATTGATCGAGGAGGCCCTCGCCTGTTTCCGGGAGTCGCCCGTCATCGGCCTGGGTCTCGTGGGCACGGAGCGGTGCATCAACTCCGCGCCCCACAACGACTATGTAACCGTCCTCGGGGATCTCGGTGTCGTGGGCCTGCTCCTGTTCGTCGGGATCCTCGGGATCATCACGCTCCGCCTGATCGGTGGCCGGCCCGTCGGCGACGGGACGCCGTGGCTGGCGCAGATGACCTACGGCGCTTTGGCGGCGATGCTCGTCTCCATCAGCGCGCTGGGCATGTACTCGACGCCGGTGTTCTGGTTGCTGCTCGGCCAATTCCTGGTCGAGGCGCGGTCCCGGATGGCGGAGACCGCGCTGCGGTCGCCGGTCGGCGGGTGACGACAGGGTCGACGCGAGAATGTTCGTCAGCGCCTTGCGCCGCATGATGCTCCATTCCGCATTAACCGGCCCGCAAAACCGTTGAATGCGCCGTGAGTTTGCAAGAGAGCGAGTCATTCCGACAGATGAATAGACGCATATCGCCCGAGGAAGCGCCCTCGGTTTCCGTCATCGTTCCGTGCCGGAACGAGGAGGAGCTGATCGAAAAGTGTCTGGATTCGATCGTTGAAAACGACTATCCGAAAGACCGACTGGAAGTGATTGTGATCGACGGTCTCAGCGAGGATCGGACAAGGGAGCTTCTCCAAAAATACGTCGCGCGGTACCCATTCATCAAAGTGCTGGATAATCCAGGACGGGAACAGCAGTTGGCCCTGAATGTGGGCATTGAGGCATCCAAAGGTCAGATCGTGATGAGGGCGGACGCCCATAGCGTCTATAAGTTCAACTATATCTCCGAGTGTGTAAGGGGGCTGCGCGAGTATTCGGCGGACAACGTGGGGGGACGCTGGGTGACTCTTGCCCGAACGCAGTCGCTCGTGGCTCGCGCCATTTGCCTGGCGACATCAAACGTTTTCGGGGTTGGGAACGCGTATTACCGGCTGCGGAGACTCTTTTCCAACGCACCGCCGTTGGCGAAACCAACATGGGAAATTCCGGTGCCGTACTTTTGTTGCAGACGGGAGGTCTTTGCAAAGGTCGGATTATTCAACGAGCGATTAGACCGGAGCGAGGATATCGACTTTCGGGCGCGGCTGAACGCGGCGGGATTTCGCACATTGTTCATGCCAACAGTCGAGTGCTACTATTCCATGCGCACCAAATACTCCGCTTTTGTAAAGCACATGTTCAGGAACGGCCTCTGGGTGTTGCTTCCGTTGCGGCATGCGCGCGGGATCTCATTTTCCGTCAGGCACATTGTCCCGCTGCTGTTTGTGTTATCTCTCGCGGCGAGCGGGATGCTGGCGCTGGGTCCCCCGGGGTGGGCGGCGTTGTTCTGGATCCTCGTTGGGGTATACGGCAGCGCAGCCCTGCTCTGCTCTGCAGCAATCGCACTTCGGGAACGGGATCCGGGAGTGTTTCTCGTATTGCCAGGGATATTCCTCTCATTACACATGTCCTACGGAGTGGGGTCCCTGCTGGGAGGATTTCTAGTAGTAGCCGGGCTGACGGCGGGGCTGATGAAAAAGTTGCGGCAGGAGCTCTGGATGTGGGTCGGAAGAATGACACGCTGTTAGTAACACGGACTGCGTGCGGGATGCCGAGGAGCGGCACGTCGATGACGGCCGGCCTCGTGAGGTTGGCGTGCGTAGAGATGAGGGGAAACGAAACGGCGTCTTCCTTTCAGCGGGCGAGCGATTTCGAGGAGAAGGGCTTTAACGAGCTTCACTTTCAGATTCTTTCGGGTCCTGCAGCGGGTCTACTCCCACCTGAGTCTCCGGGTGTCGGATGTCGTCCGCTTCTGACTTCCCAAAAAACGGAGGCGTTGGTGTGAAAGGGCCGAACTGTTACCTGTGCGGCTCGCTCCAGATGGTCAAGCATCGGCCGCAGTTGGATCTTGGAATGGAGGGGGTGGACGTCTTTCGGTGCGCCCTGTGTGATCTGGTCCAGAACCATCCCAGGCTTTCAAAGGACTATTCCCGCCTCTTCCCCCGAGGGAGCCAGGGCGTCACCAATACTCGCCACTGGCTGAGCTTCGAAGAGTATGAGCGGCAACAGATCGGGACCAAAGTCTTCCTGGCCGATTGGGTGGAATCCGTCTGGCGCGAGCATCGGAGGGACGGCGGCGTGCGGTTGCGCGGCCTCGAGATCGGCTGCCACACAGGGCTTCTGCTCCATTTGCTGTCTCAACGGAACGCGCTGGCAGGCGAGTGGGTCGGCGTGGAGCCCGATGCGGACGCGGCCGCCTGGGGGCGGCAGCGCCACGATGCGACAATTCACGCGGGATACCTGGGCCAGGTCGCGCTCGAGCCCGGCCCGTTCGATCTAGCCTTGCTGATGGAGGTGCTGGAGCATTCTTCGGATCCTTCATCCCTGCTTCGAGAGACCCGTGGCCTCATGAGGGGGGATGGGCTTCTGTTCGTCGTAGTGCCCAACGTGCTGGGGTGCACGACTGCAGAGGAGTTCTTTGTTCAAGAGCACATCTTTCACTTTTCGACGGCCACGCTTCGCCGGCTCGCCGAGGGGGCAGGCTTCTCAGTGGTTCGAGAGCAGGAAGCCAGCCGCCCGGCGGCTATCCCCCGGTCCTGGATCCAGGCGCTGAAGCGGCACCCCTCGATCAGCTACCTCGGGAGAAAATGCCTCTCGTCTCCCCTCGCAAGATTGGGACGCGGCACGATCGTGAAGCCTGGCATGATCATGGCCGTCTACCGGGCGGCCTCATGATTACGGATATCATCCGGCTCCTCACCTCGACCTTGTTCGTTCACGCGTTGAATTTGCTCCGAAACCTCGCTGTGGCACGGTTGCTCGGCCCATCTGTGGCCGGGGCGTGCGTCAGTTGGATGGCATTGCCTCAGGCGGGAGCGTATTTCAGCCTGGGGCTGGTCGACACTCTGCCCTTCCTGGTCCCGTATCACCGGGGTTGCCACGAGGAGGGCCAAGCCGATTCTCTGAAGAATCAGGTGTGGACGTTTCATGTGGCGAGTTCTGTCGGGATGATGGCGCTTGCATTCGCCGGGGTCTGGCTTTTCCCCTTTGAAAGTCCGCAGATCCGCCTATTTGGGTTCTTGGCGAGCGGTTTTCTGGGGATCGCCCAGGTCTGCAAGTTTGCGGTCATGGATATGGCGGCAGAGCGTCGCTTCGACCTCCTCAGCCGGACGGAGCTTCTGTATGCGGCTCTCCTGCTGGTGGGATCAGTGATAGGGATGGCAGCCTGGCAGGGGGTGGGATTTTGGGCGGCGTTGATGCTCGCCAACACGGCCGCCATCCTCTACGCCTATAGGAACCATCTGTGTCACCAACCGATTCGCTGGGTCCACCCAGAATTGAAGACCCTCTTTGGCCTGGTCCCGACGGGAATCGCTATGGTCATCGCGTCGGCGATTTATCTGCCCTTTGTGGTCTTGGCCAGGCTCGTCGTGGTCTCGACGATGGGGCTTGAGGCGGCTGGGTACTTCTTCCTCGCGAGCGCGCTGGTGACTCTTCTGGCCGTGGTGCCGCGCACACTGTGTCGAGTCATGACCCCCCATCTGTCGCTGTCCTATGGGGAAGGGCAGTCGCTCGGCGCCATCCTGCCGGTGTTCGCCAAGGTCCAGCTCGCGTCGTTGGGGCTCACCGCAGGTGCAACGGTGCCCGCTTTCCTGGCGCTGGTGTGGCTGGTTCCGGCATGGCTTCCTCAGTATCGGGAAGGAATTCACCCAGCGGCACTCGCCCTCCTCGCCTGCCTCCCCTATAGCTTGATTGACAATGCGAACTCCCTGCTCGTGATGGCTCATCAACGACGGACACTTCTTCAGATTTTCGGGCTGATGTTCGGGATTCAAGCCGCGCTATTGGCGGGGCTTTCCCTGATCGAGGTGTCGCTCGATGGAGTTGTGGTGAGTTTCCTCATCACGTTTTGCCTCTATGCCCTTCTCGTCAATGTCAGAGCGATTCAACTCGGCGGGAGGGTGCCTGCATTGAAGGCCGAAGCCAGGGGATTATTCTCCCGCCGAGAGGCCGATGTCGCCCCAGAAGCTGTACCTATTCCCGATTAGGCTCAGCGGAATGCACAGGTTGCTGCCTGGATTCATGAGCGGGATCATCTGCTGCACTCGGCGCTGGGGGTTGGCGAGGCGGATCGGTACCGCGCGCACACCGGGGTTGGCCTGACCGATGCTCATCTCGTTTTCGGGGCTGGACGGGGCCGGGAAGAGCACGCTCATCACCGAGCTGAAGCGGGCTTTGGAGAAGCAAGACTACAACGTGACTGTGCTCACAATGTACGATGACGTTGCGTTCTACTCCCTTCTTCGGTCACTCCGCGATCGGGTGCGCGGCGCGGGCGCCGCCTCGCGAGGCGGCGCGAACGGCGGAACCCAAGCCCAGGAACGGGCGCGCATCGGCTACGCGGGCGACCCGCGGACCGACGTGAGCGATAAGACGCGGCCTCTGACGCGGCTGGTGTACCGCGTGGCGCGGAGTCTCACGATCCGGAAGGCCGTGCTGATGCTCGACCTGGCGAGCCTGTTGGCACGACGGGTCTGGGTCGAGGCCTTCGGAGGGAGGGTCCTGATCATCGATAGGTACCTCTACGACTCCCTGGTGGACGTGGCGGACCTGCGTGGCCGGGGCTGGCTCTTCATTCGGTTCTTCGTGCGTCTGGTTCCGACTCCCGACGCCCCGGTATTCGTCGACGTCCCGGCGGAGCAGGCATTCGCCCGCAAGGCGGAGTACCCCCTGGACTACATGCGGTGGCGGCAGGGCGCCTACCGCCAGCTCTTCGTGTGGGTGCGCCGGCCGATCATGATCGAGAACGGCGACCTGGACGCCGCCGTGGCCACCCTGAAGACGGCCGTGGCCGAGCGGCTGGAGACAGCGCGTGGCTAAGGTGGGGCTGGCGGCGCAAGCCTTCGGCCTGCTGTGGGGTCGTGGGTCGCTGCCGCCCCGCACGTGGACGGCGGACGCGCGGTTCCTGGAGTTCGCGCGGCGCAACGTGATCGTGGTGCGCTGCGAGGAGGCCCTCCGAGCGCGCCGCGGTCCCGTTGCCACGGAGCTGGCGGACGCCGCGGAGGCGGAACGGCTCCGCATCCGGCAGACGGTTGGGTTCGTGGGCGAGCTGGGGGATCTCTGCGCGCGGCACGGGATCGAGTTTGTCTTCACCAAGGCGTTCCAGCACTTGCCGGACATGGGGCACGACGTTGACCTCTTCGTTGGGGATCGGTCGGACCGGATCGATCGGCTGATCTGTTGCGCGTACCCCTGCGCTCCCGGGGCGGACAGCCTCTCCAACCGGGTTGCCGGCAAGACGAGCTGGGAGGTGGAGGGCCAGCCGACGCCCCTTGAGGTGCACCACGGCCGCCTGGGCCACGTGGGCGAGCACGAGTCTTACGCCGCCATGCTCCTCCGGCGACGGATCCAGGTGGACATTGCTGGAATCAGGACACTCGTGCCCGCGCCCGAGGACCAGTTGATCCTCCAGGTGCTGCAGCGGGTCTACTCCCACCTGAGCCTCCGGGTGTCGGATGTCGTCCACACAGTGCACCTGTTTCGCCACGACATGGACTGGACCTACATTCTGAAGACAACGCGGCGGATCGGCATCTTCGGTGGGCTCTGCTGCTACCTGCGATATGTCGAGGCGATCTGCCGAACCGTCGGCGAGTCCCTCTCGCATCCCGAGGCTTGGAAGCCTCTGGCGGAGAAGGGCTGGGGGGACATCCGGCTGGGACGGTGGCACTACCGCTTCCCGGTGGTATCTATCCCGGGTTGGCTCTATGGGAAGAAGCTAGCGCACGACCTCGGGTCGCGGAACTGGGGGGGCGCCGGCCGCCTGCTCCTGCTGGCCCCGCTGGCGCTGGCGGCCGCGGGGCGGGCCGTTCTCCGCCGGGCCGCCCGGGGACGGAGCCGGCCATCGCCAGGGGGGAAGATCAAGAGCGATGCTGAAGCGCCTGTTTGACCTCGGGCTGGCTGCCACGATGCTCGCGGTGGTGTGGCCGGTGCTGCTCGTGGCTGCCGTCCTGATCAAGCTGGACTCGGCCGGGCCGGTGTTCTTTCGCGGCGTTCGCGTAGGGCGTCACGGGAGGTCGTTCAGGATCTTCAAGTTCCGGACGATGGTGGCGAATGCGGACAAGATGGGCGGTCCGTCCACGGCGGCCGACGACCCTCGGATCACGCGGATGGGAAGGTTTATCCGGCGGTTCAACCTCGACGAGCTGCCGCAACTGCTGAACGTGCTCAAGGGTGAGATGAGCATCGTCGGGCCTCGGCCCGAGGTCCCTCAGTACGTTGCTATGTTCACGGAGGAGGAGAAGCGGATCCTGACCGTCCGTCCCGGCATCACGGACTGGGCGACGCTCTGGATCGGCAACGAGGGCAAGTGGCTGGAGGGCAGCGACGATCCGGAGAAGGTCTATCTGGAGAAGCTCTGGCCGGAAAAACACCGGCTCCAGCTTGAATACGTCCGGCGGCAATCGCTCTGGGTGGACTGTCAAATCATGCTGAAGACGCTCAAGGTCCACCTGTTCGATCGCTTCAAGCCCGAGGCTGCGATGCCTGACGGTGGTCGTTGAGATGGACCAGAAGGCACACCGCGGACTGGCCACGAAGATCCGGCGACACGTCGTGAGAATGACCCACCGGGCAAAGAGTGCGCACGTGGGGACTTCGATGTCGATGGCCGACCTGCTCGCCTGCCTGTACGGAGGCGTGCTCCGCGTGGACCCTGCGCACCCTACGCTTCCGGACCGGGACCGCTTCATTCTCAGCAAGGGCCATGGATGCGCCGGCCTGTATGCAACGCTGGCGGAGGTCGGCTTCTTCCCCCTGGAATGGCTCGACACGTTTTACCAGGACGGCTCGCGCTTGGCTGGACACATCATGCACAGCGGCGTTCCGGGAGTAGAGGTGTCGACCGGCGCCTTGGGCCACGGGCTCTCCATTGCCTGCGGTATGGCGCTCGTGGGCAAGCGTGACGGCCGGCCGTATCGTGTGTTTACCATCCTGAGCGACGGGGAATGTGATGAGGGCTCGATCTGGGAGGCGACCCTGTTCGCGGCGCACCACGGGCTGGAGAATCTGATCGTGATCGTGGACTATAACAAGATTCAAAGCTTGGGGCGCGTGCAGGAGGTCTTGAAGCTGGACCCCCTGGCCGAGAAATGGAGGGCCTTTGGGTGGGCGGTGCGGGAGATCGACGGCCACGATTACGGGCAGATTGAGGCCGCGCTCACGGGGAGTCCCTTCGAGTCGGAACGGCCGAGCTGCATCATCGCCCACACCATCAAGGGAAAAGGTGTGAGCTTCATGGAGGACAAGCTTCTCTGGCACTACCGGTCGCCCGACGACCAGGAGCTTCAGCAAGCCCTGACTGAACTGGCGGAGGTCGAGTGAGGACTGCCTTCTTTCACACCCTCTTCGAACTTGCCGGGCAAGACGAGCGCCTCAATCTCATCGTGGGCGATCTGGGGTTCGGCGTCGTGGAGCCGTTCGCGAAACAATTCCCCACCCGTTTCCTCAATGCTGGGGTGGCCGAGCAGAACATGACGGGGATCGCCGCCGGAATGGCCTTGAGCGGGAAACTCGTCTTCACCTATTCCATCGCCAACTTCCCAACGCTCCGCTGCTTGGAGCAGATCCGCAACGACGTCTGTTACCACAGAGCAAACGTCAAGCTCGTGGCGGTCGGCGGGGGGTTCGCCTACGGCTCCCTCGGGATGACGCATCATGCGACGGAAGATCTGGCAATCATGCGCGCCCTCCCTGAACTGGTCGTCGTGGCCCCCGGGGACCCGGTCGAGGTGGAATACGCCACGCGAGCGATCGCGGCATATGATGGGCCGTGTTACCTCCGACTGGGCCGCGCCGGGGAGCCGAGATTTCACGAATCCCACATCCCGTTTCAGCTCGGTCGGGCGCTGACTGTTCGGGAGGGAACGGACGTCACCCTGATCTCGACGGGTGATCTCCTCGGGACCGCCATGGAGGCGGCTGAGGTCTTGGCGAAGGACAAAATCGGCGTCCGGGTGCTCAGCATGCACACCGTGAAGCCGCTGGATCTCGAGGCGATCCTGCAGGCAGCCAGGGAGACCGGGGCGATCGCCACGCTCGAAGAACACAGCGTGGTGGGGGGACTGGGGGGGGCCGTAGCCGAAGTCTTGGCCGAATATGACGAGTTCCGGGTTCCCTTCAGGAGGCTGGGTCTTCCGTCGGCCTTCTCGAAGTGGGTGGGACGCCAGGAGTATCTTCGAGACCGGCACGGCCTCTCCCGGGCCGGAGTCGTCGAGTCTGTCAGGCAGCTGCTCAAGGCCAGTCGGCGAGACCGGGGATGTCAGTGAGTCCCGCGACCGAAGTTCGCTGCTCTGGAGGAGGTGGACCTTGGCGTACCGCGTCCCATTCGTTGACCCACGCGAGCATTACCGCAGACTGAAGCCGGAGATCGATCACGCGATCACTGACACTCTGGCCAAAGGGGACTTGGTCCTGCGACAGCAGCTCCGTGACTTCGAAAGGCACCTGGCGGAGTTTGTCGGGGTCAAGTATGCGGTGGGCGTGAACAGCTGCTACCATGCCCTCCATTTTTCGCTGCTGGCGGCAGGCATCGGGCCGGGAGACGACGTTGTTACGGTCGCCCATACGTTCGTCGCGACGGTTTCGGCCATCGTCCACACCGGGGCCACGCCCGTCCTGATCGAGGTGGGAAAAGACTACAATCTGGACCCGGACCGGCTCGAGGGTGCCCTCACGCCGAACACCAAGGCGATTCTCCCCGTCCACTTGAACGGCCGGGTCTGCGACATGGACCGTATTCTGACTGTCTGCCGGCAGCGCGGGATCATCATCATTGAGGATGCTGCGCAAGCCCTCGGGGCCACATTCGACGGAAAGGGGGCCGGATCCTTCGGCCTGACGGGCTGCTTCAGTTTCTATCCCTTCAAGGCCTTGGGAGGGTTCGGCGACGGCGGAGCGGTGACAACGGACGATCCGGATGTGGCGAGGATGGTGACACTTCTCCGATTCAACGGGGAAGACCGGGAAACGGGGGAGTATCACTATCACGGCTACACGGCCCTGCTGGACAATGTCCAGGCGGCGGTATTGGACGTGAAGCTGAGTCACCTCCCGCAATGGATCGAGCACCGTCGGCACATCGCGGAACGGTACCGGAAGGGGCTGCAAGATGTCCCCGGCCTTGGGCTGCCCCATTTCAGCGAGGCGAGACACTGTGACAGCTTTCAGAACTATGTGATTCGGACGAAAGATCGAGATCGGGTGCGGCAGCACCTGAAGGAAAGGGGCGTGGAGACCCTGGTGCACTGGCGGAAGCCGATGTGGGATCACAAAGGGTTGTGCTTGAAGAACCCTAACCTCACCGAGACAGAGAACATCTGTCGCGAGGTCATCTCGCTCCCGATGAGTGCAGAGACAACTGAAGAGCAGGTTGATACCACCGTTCAGTGTATCCGGGAGTTCTTTTCATAAGATGATGTCTGTGTGCCTGGCACCGAGCCGAGCCCACGGCCCAGCGGGAGGGAGGAACTGTGCCTCTATCGTTTAGCAGGCGGGCGGAAGGGATCACCCAGGCCGAGATCCGAGTCATGGCCATCGAATGCGAGAAAGTTCGTGGGATCAACCTGGCGCAGGGAGTGTGTGACACGGAGGCTCCTCTTCCGGTCCGCCGCGGGGCGCAGGCCGCGATCGACAAGGGCATCAACAGCTACACGCGATATGACGGTCTGGCGGAGCTGCGCCAGGCGATCGCACGAAAGATGCGCGAGTACAATGGGATCATTGCCGATCCGGAGACCGAGGTGACGGTGAGCGGCGGGTCCACCGGGGCGTTTTATTGTGCCTGCTTGGCGCTCCTCGATCCGGGCGACGAGGTGATCCTGTTCGAGCCCTACTACGGCTACCACGTGAACACGCTGGAGGCCGTGGAGGCGGTCCCGACCTACGTCACCATGCAAGCCCCGGATTGGACCTTCTCCCGCGAAGATGTGGAACGGGCGGTCACCCCACGGACCAAAGGGATCATGGTGAACACGCCCGCCAACCCTTCCGGAAAGGTGTTCAACCGCGTTGAACTGGAGTGGATCGCGGAGGTGGCATCGGAACACGATCTCTTCGTCTTCACCGATGAGATCTATGAGTACTTCCTCTACGATGGCTGTCGCCACATCAGCCCGGGGTCGCTGCCGGGGATGGGCGATCGGACCATCACCGTCTCCGGTTTCTCCAAGACCTTCAGCATTACCGGATGGCGGATCGGGTATAGCGTGAGCGATGCGCGCTGGGCGCACATGATCGGGTGCATGAACGACTTGGTCTACGTCTGCGGCCCGGCACCGCTCCAGTGCGGGGTAGCCGCGGGGATCAACGAGCTGGAGACCGATTTCTACGCGGCGCTGGCGGCGGAGTATACGCGGAAGCGCGACCGCATCTGCGGGGTGCTCAGCAAGGTCGGACTCCACCCCTCCATCCCGAAGGGGGCATACTACGTTCTGGCCGACGTCTCCCGACTTCCGGGGAAGACCAGCAAGGAAAGAGCAATGTATTTGCTGGCGAGAACAGGCGTGGCGAGCGTTCCCGGGAGCGCCTTCTACCAAGGGAGGGGAGGAGAGGACCTCGTCCGATTCTGCTTTGCCAAGACGGACGCTGAACTTGAAGAGGCATGCCGGCGTATCGAGCGGATCGCGTAGCATGGACTACAGCACGGTCACGGAAACTCCAGGCACCCTGGTCACGGGCGAAGCACTCTGCATGCTCTTGACCCGGTATCAGACAGCTGCAGGATTCTGCGAAGGAAAGGCGGTGCTGGAGGTGGCCTGTGGCTCGGGTCAGGGTCTCGGCTACCTGGCCAGGAGAGCGCGGCGGGTCATAGGCGGGGACTACACTGAAAGCCTGCTCCGCACCGCTCGTGGACACTATCGCGACAGGATTCCCTTGGTGTGCCTGGACGCTCACGCGCTCCCATTCCGTGCGCAGAGTTTCGACGTCGTGTTGCTGTTCGAGGCGCTCTATTACTTAGCAGGGCCGAAGGGTTTTCTCGAAGAGTGTCGCCGGGTATTGCGAAGCAATGGTGTTCTGGTCATCTCCACGGTGAACCGGGAATGGGTTGATTTCAACCCCAGTCCCCACAGTACGAAATACTTTTCGGCTCGGGAGCTGAAAGAGCTGCTGACGCAGATGGGGTTCAGGGCGGAGATCTATCGTGCCTTCCGTGTGGCCAGTGGGAGACCAAAGGACCGGCTCGTGTCAGCGCTCAAGCGCACTGCCGTTTTCCTGGACCTCATCCCCAAGACGATGAAAGGAAAGGAGTGGTTGAAACGAATCTTTTTTGGTAGATTGACCCCGCTTCCCCACGAGATTACTGAGGAGATGAGTCGCCCCTGTCCGCTCGCTCCGGTGCCCGAGCGATGTCCCATCACTGATTTCAAGATGCTCTACGCGCTTTGCAGGCCCTTGTAGGCGAGATGGGGATCGTGCTGCAGCAATGGGCTCTTTCTGGAGGAGGCGGAGGCCCTGTCATCGGTCCCAGGAATCGTCCTGTGGCGAAACGAAATCTCGGACTGAGAAAGGGTTGAAGCGTTGCCGGTTCCCTTGGTGGATCTCGACGGATTCTATGGAACCCATCGAGTCATTCTCCTCGACCTGGAGTTGACCTGTTGGGAGGGCAGCCTTGAGTCTGACTGGTCAGACCCGGCGCGGCCACCGGAGGTCATAGAAATAGGGTTGGCTGCCTATGATATTTTGCATGGCAACGTGCTTGACACGTTTTCCGCCCGTGTCCGCCCTCGGGTGAATCCTGTGCTCTCAGAGTACTGCAAGTCTCTGGTACGGATCTCTCAGGACGAAATCGATCGTTCGCGGCCGTTGGCTGCCGTGCTTGAGAACGTTGGCGATTGGTGTATCCGAGCTCGGGCTACGGATGTCCCAACCTGTTCCTGGGGCTCCGACCGCGGGTTCCTGGCTGCAGATGCGGGATGCTCCAACTGTGGAGATCCGTTTGGGCTATCCCCCCATATGGATCTCCGGTCCATGTTTCAATCCTTGCTGGGAAATCCATCGGGCGCGGCTTGCGAGCGCGATCGTCTCCGCGAAGTCCTGGGCCTCGGGCCGAATCATCATCGTCATCGTGCCCTCGATGATGCCGTTGACCTCGCCCAGTTCTGCCGCGCTTTGCGCCGCCGTCTGGCGGTGCGCAGGGAAGAGGTTCCCGGGACGAGTTCCCTGAGAAGTCATGACGATTCGGACGATCGGATGGGGAGACATGGGTCAACCCCTCGCTGAACACGCCCTGCCGACCCGCATATGGATCAGCGTGCTGCTGCACGCGATCCTCGTGGCCGCGGGCTACTGGCTTGCGTTCCTCCTGCGATTCGAGTTCCCGCTGTCTGCGAAAGATTGGCGGAGCTTTGTGGAAACACTGCCATTGATCGTGGTCCTGCGAGTGACGGCCTTCGCGTGGCTCCACCTGTATGAGGAGTTGTGGCGATACGTCAGCATGCGGGACATTGTGGCGATCCTGAAGGCGGTGACGGTGAGCTCTGTCGTATTCGCCGCCGCCGTGCTTGGGATAGTGGGCCGGGACTTCCCGTGGCCCATCGTTCCTATCGATTGGGGCGTCTGCTTGCTCCTCGTCGGAGGTATTCGTCTTGCCCTCCGCGCCTGGCGAGAGTATCGCATGCGCGGTCGAGCGACCGGCAAGCGACGGGCATTGATCATCGGCGCCGGGGACGCAGGCGAGTTGCTGATCCGCGAGATCGGGCGCAATTCGAGCTTGGGTTACCGCGTTGTCGGCTTTGTGGATGACGATTCCAGCAAGCAGAGGAAGCGAATCCATGGAGTAAGGGTGGTGGGAATGATCGATCAGCTGCCCACGCTGTGCCGGTCACACGACGTCCAGGAGCTGCTCATCGCCATCCCCTCCGCTAGCGGGGCGGAATTGCGCCGCATCATTTCGGCCTGTCGGAGCGCCAGGGTGGAGTACAAGACGGTTCCGCGCCTGGCAGAGCTGCTGGACAATTCGCTCAGCCTCTCCAAAGTCCGCAGAGTCAGCATCAATGATCTCCTGCGGCGCGAGCCGGTCCGCATCGACCAGGCGGGCGTCGAGAAATTCCTGAAGGGCAAACGAGTCCTGGTGACGGGGGCGGGCGGCTCCATCGGGTCAGAGTTGTGCCGGCAGATTGCCCGATTCAAGCCGGCGACGCTGGCCCTGGTGGATCGGGCAGAGAACAACCTGTTCTTCCTGGAGTTGGAGTTTCGAGACAGGCTCCCTCAACTTCCGGTGTTGCCGATAATCGGGGATGTGACCGACGGGGACCGGATGGACTTCGTCTTCCAGCAGGTGAAGCCGCACGTGGTCTTCCATGCCGCCGCCCACAAGCACGTTCCACTGATGGAGCAGAACAAACCGGAGGCGGTAAAGAACAACCTGCTGGGGACGATAACCGTGGCAAAGGCGGCGGAACGGCACGAGGTCGAGGACTTCGTGCTGCTTTCCACGGACAAGGCCGTTCGGCCGACCAGCGTGATGGGCGCCACGAAGCGGCTGGCAGAGATGTTCGTGCAGGCCTTGAATGCGAAGAGTCGAACGCGTTTCATGACGGTGCGCTTCGGAAACGTGCTGGCGAGCGAAGGCAGCGTCCTGCAGGTTTTCCAGCGGCAGATCGAGGCAGGTGGGCCGATCACGGTCACCCACCCGGACATGACGCGGTATTTCATGACGATCCCCGAGGCGAGTCAGCTCGTCCTCCAGGCAGCCACGCAGGGGGAAGGGGGGGAGATCTTCGTCCTCGACATGGGCGATCCGGTGCGGATCGTGGATCTTGCCAACGACCTCATCACGCTGTCGGGTCTGGATCCCGGGAAGGATATCGAGATCAGGTTCACCGGGCCGCGTCCGGGGGAGAAGATCTTCGAAGAGCTCTTCAACCCGGAGGCCAAGGTCCTGCCGACCCCGCACGAAAAGATCATGGTGGTGGAGTCGGATCCAGGCGACCTCGAGGCGTTGCACCAG